>Ga0180218_1001952_pt1 | contig 11485 bp, 10 predicted proteins | sample eDN3rd37CKraftBY_FD_151334 | JGI IMG/M metagenome (GOLD analysis project Ga0180218, IMG submission 151334) | Enriched backyard soil microbial communities from Emeryville, California, USA - eDNA 3rd pass 37_C Kraft BY (version 2) (version 2) | ecosystem: Environmental > Terrestrial > Soil >... | reverse complement strand
GGCCAGCCGCCGGAAAGCCAGGACCTGGTCTGGTCGAACATGGCCCTGCACTGGCACCATCGGCCGCACGAAGTGCTGGCAGAGTGGCGCCGGGTGCTGAAAACGGGCGGCCTGGCCATGTTCTCGTGCTTGGGCCCGGGCTCGCTCAAAGAGCTGCGCCAGGCCCTGGCCGAAGCCGGCATAAAGACCGCCGTGCCGCAGTTCGTCGACATGCATGATTTCGGAGACCTGCTGCTCGAGCAGGGTTTCGCCGATCCGGTCATGGACCAGGAAGTCATCACCCTTACCTACCGGCAGGCCGACAGGCTGCTTGATGACCTTCGCGTTCTGGGCGGCAACCCCAGTTTGGGGCGCACGCCCGGGCTGGTGGGCCGGGACTGGCGCGGCCGCCTGCTCGACGCGCTTGAAAAACAGCGCCATCTTGACGGCACGATACACCTGAGCCTCGAGGTGGCCTATGGCCATGCGTGGCGTGCGGCTTCAAGAAGGGTTTCAAGCGGCGAGACGCGTATTTCGATCGACTCGATAGGGCGCCGCCCCGCTGGCGGCTAAAGCCTAGGGCGAAGGGCGGCCCTTTCAGGGTTGACGCGGCGTCTGTTTCCTGGTTTTTTTCGTGTCCATGTCGATGGGCTGGGTGGTTCTGATGGCGCATTGCTCGAAGTGCTCGCGCGCGCCCTCGGCCAGCAGGGGATGCATGGCATAGAACAACTCAAGCGCCTCCCCGCGCCGCCATTCGATCTCCAGGACAGTATCCGGCAGATTGGGGTCTATCGTGGCCATCTTCCTGAACATATCGATCAATCGCGTTCTGATGACGAAGGCATCCAGGGGCGACACCCCTTTTTTATTGATCGTTTCATACATCGGCTCGAATTTCGCCAGGAACATATCGTACAAAGAACTCAGGAGCTCGAGATTCCACGCACGATGAATGACGTTGCGGGCTTCCTGCGGATCGTTGAGGCTCACGTTCAGGCTCAATACTTGTCCTTCCATCCCTAGACGGGAAATCAGACGTTTCAGTTCACGACTCTCTCCACCACCTGCTATCCATATGCCCTCCTGGATCACGCCAAAATGGCGTAAGGTAAGCCAACGACCCAAGCGGACCCGATCCGCGCGATGGCCGTCGACCTTGTGACCCTCGGCACCTTGATACAAAACGATCCTCCAACTTCCATCCCATTGGGGATCGGCCTTCGCCGAGAAAGTATGATGCCGGCCTTCTTCGATGACCGCCAGAAGGCGAGGCGCGCTGACATAAAAAATAAAACGACCCTCACGTTGCGAAATCAGTAGATTGCGTAGGCAGACGCGATTGATCGCCACCCGGGCGCCAGCTACGGAAAAACCCAGATCCTGAAGTAGATTGACGAGGCCTCCCGACCACACCTGTTCGTGTTCTTCCACGTATTCGCCGAACAGGCCAAGAATGATCTCTTGGGGCTGCAATACTGTGAATTTCTTGGCCTGCTGCGCAAGACTGACTTTTTTCGTACGTGGTTTCGAGCTGCGAACAGGGGCCAGAGACGCTGGACGAGTCACAAAGCTTCCTCGAGATTCAAAGTAATACGTCATTATGACTTCCCACCGAATATCCCAATGCCGGGTATCGGCCAATGATGTTAGCACGAGCATTCGCCAAGACTCCCACAGCAATGCTCCATCCTAAACATACTTTACGATAAATCTTATACACTATTATAATTGACATGTAATTTATTTTTAAGTAGTATCATCTCAGGCCGTTGATGGGCCTACTCCGCATCCCCCAACTCATGCATCGATTAGGCCATGCCACATTCCTCTCAATCCGAATACTCCCAGGGCCGTACTTCGAACGGACTTGCCTACGAACGGCGCGGTAAAGGCCTTCCTCTCGTATTGCTGCACGGATGGTGCCTGAACGCCAAGATGTGGGCTTACGCGCAAGAGGACCTGGGCGCAGATCACGAGATCATCACTTTCGATCTAGCCGGCTTCGGTCGCTCGTCACACTTGGCCGGCCCTTATGGCTTCGAGCGGCATGCCCGAGACCTGGCTGCCGCATTCAACGAGCTGGAGCTGCAGCGCCCCGTCGTAGCGGGCTTTGCTTTCGGTGCTGCGATCGCGGTGGCTCTGGGCAAGTCGAACCCGACGCAGATCACGGCGGTTATCGCGGTGGGGCTTCCGTCGGCGCAAGCCTCACCCTACGCAAAAATGCCCCGAGCGATGCGGCGCGACTGGCCAGGTTTCGCCCGCAAATCGGCCGAAGCCCTGTTCTACAACACTCAGTCCGAAGCCACCCTGGGGTGGATCGAACGCATGTTCGGCGATGCCTCCCTATGCGTGGCCGTTGAAACGGTGAGGCTCCTCGAGCACTACGAACCCGCCGAAGCCGTGAAAGGCCTGGAGCTTCCCACGCTGCTCATCCATGGAGACCAGGATCAGGTGGCGCCTGTCGCCACGGGTCAGGCATGCGCGCAAGCCATCCCCGGCTCTAAATTGGCCGTCGTGGAAAACTGCGGCCATCTCATCGTCATCGACAACAAGAATGCCTTCCATGACGTTGTAAGAAGCTTTCTTTCTACTCTTTGAACACGTGCACCATGTCCAATAGCCCTCAAAAATTGATCATCGAAACCGAAAGCGGCACGCAAACGTGGCGCCTGAACTTCGCCCCCGTCAACGCCTTGAGCCCCGACCTTCTCTGTGAGATGAAGCAGGCCTTGCAGAACGCGGAAGCGGATCCTGGCATCAGCGCCATCGTGCTTACCAGCCAACTACGCATATTCTCAGCGGGGGGCGATGCAGGGTGGATGGGTTCCGTCCTGAACGAGCGTGGACCTGAAGCACTGGTCAATGAATTCAACCAAGCAATGGACGTTTTCCGAGACGTGTGTTTGTCCTTGCGACGCAGCCCACTGTTGATCGTGGCGGCGTTGAACGGCCATACCCTGGCCGGGGGCCTCGAACTAGCCGCCGCCTGCGACCTGCGATTCGCCGCGGACGACGAACGCTTGCAAATTGGCGTGCCCGAAATGAACCTGTTCGGCGTACTGCCTTCGGGAGGTGGAGGCACACAATTCATTGCCCGTCTGATGGGTCCTTCGCGGGCACTGCAGTTCATCCTCGAGGCAAATCCCGTCTCCGCTCAGCAAGCCTTTGAAAACGGCCTGGTCGATCGGTTATGCCCTCCCGAAACCCTGCTGGAAGATACCCGAAAATTCGCTCGCGACGTCGCCAGGAAAGCTGGGCGCATCGGCGTTTCCGCCGCCAAGAGATCCATTTTCGGCGGCAGCGAACTACCGCTCGAAAATGCTATGTGTCTCGACCATGCGGTTCACTGGGACGCCATGCGGCGCGGAAATTTCCGCAGCGGCGCCGCCGACTTTGTCAAACGGTACGGACAATCATGAGCATGGAAAATGTCGCGGTAATCGGCACGGGAATGACCCGCTTCGGCAAGCACCAGGACTTCTCCCTGAAGACTCTGGGAGGAGAGGCGATTCGACATGCCCTAGCCGACGCGGGCCTGGAAGCGAGCGATATCGACGCAGCCTTCGTCGCCAACGCCATGGCCGGCATCACCACGGGCCAGGTCAGCATCGTCGGGCAGACCATACTCGAGGCCAACGGCTTTCACTCGATTCCCGTTTTTAATATAGACAACGCATGCGCATCGTCGTCCAGCGCTCTGCATCTTGCAGTCCAGTATATCCGCGCCGGCGCCGCCGACACGGTGTTGGTCCTGGGAGCCGAAAAACTGATCTGCGCTGATAGAACGAAAGCCTATATCGCGCTCAACGGCGCAGCCGACATCGACTTCGTCGCCGCCAACGACATAGACGTCACCAAGGCCAGCATTTTCGTCTCGGCGGTCTATCCGCCCAGACTGGAAGCCTACCAGCAAAAATTCGGGCTCGACGCGCAAACGCTCGCTCAAATCGCGGTTAAGAACCGCAACCATGCGGCCCACAATCCCAATGCCCAGTTCACGACACCACTGACCGTCGATGAAGTCCTGGGTTCCCGCCAGATCGTCGGCCCCATCACGGCCCTCATGTGTGCTCCCGTCGGAGACGGGGCCTCGGCCGTCATCGTCACGCGCGAGCGCCTCGTACGGAAACATCAACGGCCCGTATGGATAAGAGGGTCCGTCATCATGATGGCATCAGCCGCCGGCGCAGCGACGTCCGTGGCCAGGACGGCTGCGAAGGCCTATACCGAGGCCCGTATCACACCCGCCGCCATCGACGTCGCCGAGGTGCATGACTCCATTTCGTTCAACGAGCTGCTCGCCTATGAAGAGTTGGGTCTGTGCGAGCCTGGCCGAGGCGCCGCCCTGTTCCAGGACGGCGCCACCACATTGGGCGGCCGCGTTCCGGTCAATCCCAGTGGAGGCCTGGAGTCGCGTGGCCACCCCGTCGCCGCCACCGGAACCGCACAGATCCACGAGCTGGTCTCGCAACTGCGAGGCGAAGCAGGGCTACGGCAAGTCAAGGGGGCAAAAGTGGCCGTCGCTGAAAACGCGGGGGGATTTACAGGAACGGATACGGCAGCCATCGCAATCACGGTGCTGGAAGCCTGAACTGAAATGAACAAGGACTCAACCATGGAAAAAATATACGACGTCGCCGTCGTGGGGATGGGGCCGGTCGGAGCCGTGCTGACGGCGCTTCTGGGAAAATACGAGCTCGATGTCATCAACATCGAGAAGGACCGCGAGGTCTTCCCCTTGCCACGCGCTGCCCATATCGACCATACCGGCTTGCGGACCATCCAGGAAACAGGCTGTCTCGATGAGATTCTGGCCGAGGTCATCAGAAACACGCGCCTGGATCTGCTCAACGCAGACCTTGAGCTATTACGCCGAATCCCGGCCGACCAGCGCAGCGTGTCCGGGCTGCCGACCAGTGTCTACTTCTATCAGCCGGAGTTCGACCGTACCCTGCGCAAGACCGCGGCGAGCTTTCCCAGCGTCACAGCCCGCACGGGCGTATGCATGACCGCCATCGAGCAGCATGCGGACCAGGGCTTGGTGAAACTCGAGGTCGTCAATGAGGCCGGAGCACATGAAACCATCACGGCACGTTGGGTCGTGGGTTGCGATGGCGCAAGAAGCCCCACGCGCGAGCTAAGCGGAATCACGCTGTCCAGCCTGGACTTCGATGAGCAATGGCTGGTCATCGACCTGAAAGTGGACGCCCAAAAGCATCGGCTGCCCGCGGACCATGTCATCGAGGTGTGCGACCCAAAGCGGCCCTACCTGACCACGCCCATCGCTAAAGACCGGCAGCGGTTCGAGTTCATGCTGCTCGAAGGCGAAGATCATGCCACCATGCTCAAGCACGAAACCATAGCGGGACTCTTGGCGAGATGGATTCCTGAAGAAGCCTACACAATAGATCGCGCCGCCGTCTACACCTTTCATGGAATCATCGCCGACGAATGGCGCAAAGAGCGCGTGCTGATCGCCGGCGACGCAGCTCACCAGACGCCACCCTTTCTGGGTCAGGGAATGTGTACGGGCATCCGCGACGCGGCCAATCTAGCCTGGAAGCTGCATCGTGTGGTTCGCGGCCTGTGCGGCGATGCCATTCTGGACACGTATCAATCCGAGCGTGCGCCTCACGCTGCCAAGGTCATCAAGGCCGCCATCCGGATCGGCAAGGTCATTTGCGAGCTCGACCCCGAACGCGCCGCGGAAAGAGATCGCCTGCTGCTGGCGAACGATAAGGGTAGCCAAGACAATCTGCTATTCTCGTTGCCACCACTGGAAGAGGGTCCCCTGGTCCGAAAAGGCGGCGGCAATCTGTTCGTGCAGCCCCGGCTCCATGAACGTTATCTAGATGACATCGTCGGATCGCGCTTCCTGATCGTTGCCAAGTCGGAGGCGGCCGTGGGACACAGCGCCCAATGGTGGCAAACAGAAATGGATGCCCATGTCGCCATGGCTTCGGAACTGGATTCACCCGAGCTCGAACGATGGTTCAAGCAGAATCCGTGCCAAGTGGTGGTCGTGCGCCCTGATCGCTATGTCTTAGGCACGAGCGACTTGCTAGACACCATTACGGAAGAGGTTGGAAACGTGCTGGCCTGCAAGGCGGTAACAGCATAAACGCGGCGGTATGCAACGTGACGGCATAAAACGAATGCCACCACGGCAACCCAATTTAGAAGCACGAGAACATGAGAGATGACTACCCCACCGATACGCAGGTTCCGCCGGGCCACCTCGTGCCTACGGAACATCAGCCCGAATACCTGGACTTCCAGGTCGCGCCGGCAACGCCGATATCACAGACCCACAACGTCGGTATGGCCCTTGCGGACGCCCAGGTCGCCTACGGACGAAGCGAAGCCATCGCCGCCATTCACGCCGAGTCGGGCTCTACATACACCTATGGCCGGCTCGCGCGGGAAAGCCAGGAGCTGGCCAGCGGCCTGATACGCTACGGCATACGCAAAGGCGACCGAATCGCCTACTCGACCGCCAACGACCCGGCGGCGATCATCGTCATGCTGGCCGCCTGGAAGGCAGGAGCCATCGTCGTTCCGATTCCCGCCAATACACGTGCGACCGAAATCGCCGACTACGTCGAGGACACTCGGCCGCGCATCCTGTTCGTGCACCCGCGCGCGGGCAATTTGGAGGCGGTCGAGGCCCAGAAAGAAGCACTGGGCTTCGAGGCAATATACGCATTCGCGGACGAGGGGGTTGAAACCGGCTTTCCGTCATGGACGGACCTGTTCCATAAAAACACCCTGCCCACGGTGGACGTCGACTGCAATCACCCCGCTATCATCTGGCATACCGGCGGCACCACGGGCCGACCCAAGGGGTGCTACCACACGCATAAACGGTTTCTCGCAGCCGGCCTGTCATTCGGCGTCGGCGCAGGCGTACGGGCCGGACAGCGATGGGCGTCCGCCGCTCCCATCGGCCATGCCCTGGGCATCATCCACTCAACCATCTACTCCATGCTCAACGGCGCAACCGTCGTTTTCATCGAGAATTTTTCCGACGCCCGGCACCTGCTCGCCTGCATCGAAAAATACCGGATAACGCACTTCACGGCGCTGATGATTACCTGGGGAAAAATGGCCGTCGAGCTACGCAACGGACTGGACTGGAAGGAGGAATCGCTAACCCGCTGCTTTGCCATGTGGCAAACTGCCAGCTCTGCCGATATCTTCGATTTCTGGAAGAATCGTGGCATCGAACTGCTCAACAACTTCGGCAGTACCTCGTTCGCCAATTGGGTGCTCATACCGCCGCTCGATGAGCCGACGCCGCGCGCCGCACTGGGCAAGCCAATGCCTGGCTATCAGGTAGAGGCCGTCGAAATCACGAATGGCGAATTGCGCGTTCTTCCCCGAGGCGAGCTCGGCCGCATGGCGGTTCGGGGGCCCAGCGGCCTTACCTACTGGAATCATCCCGACTACCAGAAACGCGACGTCGTGGACGGCTGGACGGTTTGCGACGACATCATCCGCTACGACGAGACTGGCTTCGCCCATTACCTTGGGCGCAGTGATTACATGATCAGCACCGCGGGCTTCAAGGTCGCTCCGATCGAAGTCGAACAAGCGCTGTCCAAGCATCCCAGTGTCAAGGAAGTAGCGGTCATACCCGCCCCATGCCCCGTCCGATACGAACAGGTCTGCGCCTTCATCGTTTTGAACCCCGGATTCACGCCCGGCAGCGAGCTGAAGAAAGAACTGCGCAATCTGGTGTCCAACGAACTATCTCCCTACAAGGCCCCCCGGATAATCCGCTTCATCGACGCCCTGCCTCGGGACAGCGTGGGTAAGGTCCAGGGAGCGCTGGTCAAGAAACTGCTGGATGCACCCGAAACGTCGGCTCATTGAGGTTCTTCACGGAAAGAAACAGGCCGGGCAGTGTATACCGCCTGGCCTGTTGTGCACTCAGGGCCTCGCCGGGCCACGGCATGGTACTCAGCCGGCGAGCATGATCGCCGACAATTCGTCGGGATGAGCAAGAAGGTAGCCGCTCTGCCCCTTCCAGGTAATTCGACCGCGATCGAGCACGATGACCTCCTGGGTCGACTGGAGCGCCCTGCGGGCCGATTGCTCGACCAGGATCACGGTCAGCTTGTCTTCGAGCAGACGCCGGATAGACTCCATCAGTACGTCCACGATGATGGGCGACAGACCCTCCAGAGGTTCGTCCAGAATCAGCAGCTTGGGATTACCCATCAGGGCGCGGCCGATAGACAGCATCTGCTGCTCGCCGCCCGAGAGCTGATTGCCGAAATTTCCCCGCCGCTCAAGCAAGCGCGGAAAGAACTCATACACTTTGTCGAGCGACCAGTCGCCAGCGCCGTGCTCGGCCACCATCAGATTCTCTTCCACAGTCAGCGATGGGAAGATGTCGCGGGTTTGCGGGACATAGCCGATGCCCAGGCGGGCCCGCTCGTGCACCGGTAGCCTCTCTATCGCCTGCCCATCGAAGACGATGGAACCGCTGTGCAAGGTCGTGTGGCCCATGATGGTGGCAAGCAAGGTGGTCTTGCCGACGCCATTACGGCCCAGGATGGCCAGCGAACCCTGTTCCGGAATGTCTAGGTCAATGTCTTCGAGAACCACCGTTGCTCCGTAGCCCGCGACTAGGCCCCTGACTTTGAGGCATTCAGCCATGTGACTCTCCTAAATATACATCCCGGACGATCTGGTTTTCGCGGATCTCGTCGGGGGTGCCCTCGACCAGGGTAGCCCCGCCCGCCAGTACGGTGATCCGCTCGGCGAAACGAAAAACCAAATCCATATCGTGCTCGATGAACAAAATTGAAATATCCTTGGGGAACTCCTCCAGAACATCGAAAATCACGTGCGACTCGTGCGACGGCACGCCCGCCGCAGGCTCATCGAGCAAAAGGACTGATGGCCGAAGTCCCAGCGCAATGGCGATTTCGACCAGCCTCTGCTTGCCGTAAGGCAGGTCCGACACGAATCGGTCACAAACGTCGTGGATATGCAACGCATACAGCAGAGCCATCGCCTCGTCTACGATCTCGCCGTGTCGATAGGCCGGCTTCAGCATGAGCCGCGAAGCCCCAGTCCGCTCGGCGATCGACAAACATACGTTGTCCAGCACGGTCAGGTCGTTAAATAGCGCATTGATCTGAAAGGTGCGCCCTATTCCCGCCTTGACCCGCGCGGCGGGGCGATCAAAGGTTATGTCTACGCCGTTCAACAGCACCTGGCCGGCCGATGGCCGCAAGCGGCCCGTCAGCAAATTGATGAAGGTTGTCTTTCCGGCCCCGTTGGGGCCGATCAGGGCGTGCCTGGCGCCTTTTTCGAGACGAAAATCGATGTGATCGGCCACCACCAAGGCACCGAAGGTCCGATACAAGCCTATGGTTTCCAGTGTGGCTGTCATGCTTTTACACCTTTTTTTACTAACAGGTCGAACAGCCCCAGAATGCCGCCGCGCGCGTACAAAATGACTACGATAAGCAGAACACCTATGCCCAGATACCAGTTTTCGGGAAACTGCTTCGCCAGATAATCCTGGGCCACCAGAAACACCACCGGGCCCACGAAAGCGCCGTACAAGCGTCCGACGCCGCCAAGAATCAACATGACCAAAATTTCTCCCGACAGTTCGAAGCCCAGGGTGTTCAAACCGACAAAGCTGCTGGTCTGCGTCAGCAAGGCGCCCGCGATGCCCGCAATGGCGGCCGCCAAGGTATAGGTGAACAGCAGCTGGCGCTGCACGGGCGTACCTATCGCATGCATGCGCATCGTGTTCTGATGGATGCCGATCAAGGAAGCGCCGAACGGCGACCGGCAAAGCGTGCGCAGCAAAAGCCAGACCATGAACAGCACGACTAGGCTGTAAACGTACGCCGTCTTGCCGAACATGTCGAAGCGGAACAGACCCAGGAGCGGACCGATCACGACGCCGGTCAGACCGTCCGCCCCGCCGGTAAGCTGCGTGGCGCGGTTGGCCGCTTCATGGACCAACGACGCCACTGCCAACGTCAGCATGATCAATGTCAGGCCCCTGCCCCGCAGCACCACCGCGCCACTGAGCAACCCCAGCAGGCCTGCACAAGCGGCGGCAATGAGCATCTGGATCAGCGGGTCGTGGATGGCCAAGGAGACGCTGGCTATGCCCGCAGCATACGCCCCGACGCCAAAGAAGACCCCGTGACCCAGGGATACCACACCGGCATAGCCGACGATCAGATCCAGCGACAGGACCAGAATGATGAAAATCAGGATCCGCGCCGCCAAGGCCAAATATTCGGGCAGCAGAAAGAACACGGCGATGCCCAACACCCATGGAATCAGCTCGGTGATCTCGAACGGCTCCCGCGGCAGATAGAACTTCAGTCGCTGACCATCCATTTACGTTTGCGCTCCAAATAAACCTCCAGGCCTCAAGCCCAGAAATACAATGACGAGGCCATACAACAAGAAAGAGCCCAGTTCCGGAATCCAGTATTTGCACGCCGTATCAGTCAGGCCGATCAACAGCGCCGCGAAGAAGGTGCCTCGCAGCGATCCTATGCCTCCGAGCGCCACAACCATTAGGAAGATGACGAGGAACTCAAAGGGATAGCCGGGCTGCACTGCCAGCAACTCGACCCCCAGAGCCCCACCCAGACCGGCCAGGCCGCTGCCCAGCATGAAGGTCAGGCTGAATATGTGCGAGGTGTCGATGCCTATCGACTGCGCCATGGCACGATTGTCTACCGCGGCGCGCACCTTTGCGCCCCATCGCGTGCGTTCAATGCCAAACCACAATGCCAGGATTAGCAGCGCCCCGACCACGATGATGAAAACCCGGTACGCGATCCAGTCGAGGCCGAAGATATGCCATTGACCCTGAAGATAAGGCGGCAGGTCGACGCGCTGCGACTGAGGGCCGAACGCTATGCGCACCAGCGCGATCGCAACGAAGATCAGACCGATGGAAATCAGCACCTGCGCCAGCTCGCTGTCGCCGTAGAAACGCGCATACAGCAGGCGCTCGAGCACATAGCCCATCAGGCACGACGCGACGAATGCCAAGCCAAGCGCTACCGGATAAGGGACGCCGTATCGGCCCATCAATACGATCAGCGCGTAGCCGCCAACCATCGCAAAAATGCCGTGGGCCAGATTAGCGAACCGCATCAGACCCATGGTGATGGACAGTCCCACGGTGATGACATACAGCACCATGCCGAATGCCGCGCCATGGAACATCACATTTATGATTTCCAACATGAAGAATCCCAGGATGAAGGCCCCTCCCCGCCGGGGAGGGATCGCGCCCGATTATTTGCTGTTTTGCTCTACCCATGGATCAAGGACTTGCTGGCCAACGACCTCAATTTCGACGTTGGCCAGACGGCCATCGACCTTCCGGACTTCGCGCAGATATTCGTTCTGCCTGATGTCGCGTGTTCTGGGGTCGATGGAGATCGTGCCGCGCGGACTCTCATCGGACTTGTAGTGGCGCAAGATCTCCATTGACTTGTCCGACTCG
>Ga0180218_1001947_pt1 | contig 11499 bp, 11 predicted proteins | sample eDN3rd37CKraftBY_FD_151334 | JGI IMG/M metagenome (GOLD analysis project Ga0180218, IMG submission 151334) | Enriched backyard soil microbial communities from Emeryville, California, USA - eDNA 3rd pass 37_C Kraft BY (version 2) (version 2) | ecosystem: Environmental > Terrestrial > Soil >... | reverse complement strand
GTACCAGCGCACGCAAAGCAGGATGACTGACTGGTCAAACTGGCGGCCCTTGAACATTCAATCCTCCGAAAGATCAGAAGCTCTCCTTGCCACAAAAACGGTATTCAAAACGTTGCAACACAACCCTCCGATGCAGGTGACGATCATGCGGGTCCAGCTGCGGAATTGCAGATCCGACATCCGATCCAGGACGAACTTTCCGAGCCATGCGCCAATATATGCCATCGGTATGCAGATGATGACTGTCGTCCAGCCCATGCCATCAAGCGACAACGCCGCGTTCAGATAGAAGACGACCTTGGTGAAATGCGCCACCACCTGAATTGTTGACTTGGTCGCTATCACCTGATGGCGGTCCAGCCGGGTCCGGATGAAGAACAGGTCTATGAGCGGTCCCGCACTTCCGACCATGATTGTCAGCGCGCCACTTATCAGTCCGCATGCGAGCGCATGAGACGGTCGGGAGGCGTCAAACGTGATCCACGATGCCGGAAGCCACAGCAAGATCGGCATCAGACCGAGCATGATCAGGGCAAAGGGCACGTTCGGCGTGTACTGAATGATGTAAAGGACAGCCATCGCGGACAGAAGGCCGAAGCTTACGATGGCAAGGATTTTTACATCCAGATAGCGGCGGGATAGCCACGCACGGGAAGCATTGGAGACCGTCTGGATGATCCCATGAATAGCGATGGCCACGCTGGCTGGTGCAATGAGGAAGAGGAACCAGAGAAGGATAAGGCCGCCAGCCATTCCGAAGATGCCGGACATAAACGAAGTCACCAGGACCAGGGGGATCATCACGATTAGGCTTACGAGGGCCATTACGCACTCCAGGGGTCCTGGCATCGGGCGATCCCAAGACGGGTTTGAACACGAACTTCGGCGCGGGCGGAGGGGCAAGTGCTTCACAACTTTTGAAGCATCCAGCGGGATTTCCGCCTGCAGTTTCTTGGGTTTAGGGTTCGGCAGTAGCCGTTAAGTTGCTGAAAAAACTAACCTTCTGTAACCGATTGTCCACACACTTGCAATAACTCATCTGTCGATATAACCTATAGTCATTATAATGAGTTCTTGGGAGGGAACTTGTGGAGGAAAAATCGTACTCACGCGACTACCGCGATCTGATCGCGGGCGGTCTGCTCTTCCTTATCGGTGGCTCTGTAGGCTACTACTGCCTCACCACTTTGGCCCTTGGAAGCGTTCAACGAATGGGTCCAGGACTCTTTCCTGGAGCGCTGGGCGTAGTTCTCGCGGTCATGGGATTGGGCATACTGATCCCCGCCCTCTTTCGCGCAGGAACTGCCGTCGAGGATATTGAGTGGCGTTCCGGTATCTTCGTTCTGGGGTCCGTAGCCGCGTTTGCCGCGACCGTCCGGCCCTTCGGTATTATCCCTGCAATTGTAGCTCTGGCGGTCGTTGCTCAGCTGGCTGAGCCGCGTATTCGTCCACGAGCTATGGTCGGTCTGTGCATCGTCCTGCCGCTTATGGCTTGGCTGATCTTCAAGGTCGCACTCGGCCTGCAAATACCCATGTTCCGTTGGGGGTTCTAATGATCGACAATGTTTTTGACGCCCTCACATTGGGGCTTGCAACAGCCTTCACCCTAGAGAACCTGTTGTTCTGTCTGCTGGGCGTCGTACTTGGCACTCTGATTGGGGTAATCCCCGGTGTGGGCGCTCTAGCTGCTATTTCCATGCTGTTTCCGGTCACCTTCTACCTGGAGCCAACGCCCGCCCTCATCATGTTGGCAGGCATCTGGTATGGCACCAGCTACGGAGGCAGCACCGCGTCGATCCTTCTCAACATTCCTGGAACCCCAGCCAATGCTGTTGCCTGTCTGGATGGTTACCCAATGGCCAGACAGGGCAGAGGCGGCGTAGCATTGTTCATGACGACCGCAGGCTCATTTGTTGGCGGCACATTCGGCATCATATTGATGATGCTCTTCGCGCCATTGATCGCGAAGTACGCATTGTCCTTCGGTCCTGCAGAGTATTTTGCCTTGATGGTTCTGGGCCTGGTCTCTGCATCGACGATCTCATCCGGTTCCGCCATCAAAGGTCTCGCAATGGTCGTTCTCGGTATTATCGTCGGCAGCGTTGGTCTTGACCTTTATACGGGCGCTCCCCGGATGACGATGGGGCTGATAGAGCTTTCAGACGGCGTCGGACTTGTGTCTCTAGCCATGGGCCTTTTTGGCGTGGGCGAGATCATCACTTCGGTTCGCCACGTTGTAGCAGGCACGATTGATCGCGAGTCGGTCCGGCTAAGGGCCATGATACCGAGCAGGGAAGATGTTCGGGCATCGACCATGCCAGTAGTTCGCGGGACGCTGATCGGCTCGTTCCTTGGCACCCTCCCCGGTGTTGGGTCTTCCATTGCGTCGTTCATGTCCTACGCTGTGGAGAAGCGGGTCTCGAAAGATCCGTCACGGTTCGGCAAAGGTGCCATAGAAGGTGTCGTGTCTCCTGAAGCTGCCAACAACGCGGCCGATCAGACAGCATTCATTCCAACATTGGCACTGGGTATCCCCGGCAGCGCCACGATGGCTCTTATGATGGGTGCCTTGATCATCCACGGAATCAACCCAGGTCCGGCGCTCATGACCGAGCAACCGAGCCTCTTCTGGGGTCTCGTGATGAGCTTCTGGATTGGCAACGTCCTGCTAGTGATCCTTAACATTCCGATGATCGGCCTATGGGTCAGGCTTCTGCTCATACCTTATCACCTGCTCTACCCAGCAGTTCTCATGTTCATTTGCCTTGGCGTTTACACCGTTAACTACAGCGAGTTCGACGTCTGGATGGTCCTGATCTTCGGATTGATCGGCTACGGCGCACGACTGCTGGAACTGCCAGTTCCGCCCATGCTGTTGGGCTTTGTTCTTGGACCTCTGCTTGAGGAGCAGTTCAGACGCGCCATGCTGATCTCGCGCGGTGATTTCACGGTCTTCGTCAGCCGCCCAATTAGCAGTATAATCCTTGCTCTGACGGCTATGCTTCTGCTTTACAGCGTCTGGCTGGCGTTTCGGTCAATGCGGCACAGAAACGAGGCAGAACCAGCATAATTGACCTTGACCTTAGGTCAGCAGTCATTATAATGAGTGACAACATAACAGGCGGCAATATGAACATGGATGCAAAACTCGGCCCGGTAGATCTGCCACGCAACCGCAACCTCTATACGCGGGTAGCGGACGACATCAGGCAGAAAATCCTGGACGGAACTTTTGCTCCAGGCGACATGTTGCCGTCGGAACCGGAACTGTTGTCCATCTACAATGTCAGCCGGATTACAGTCCGCCAGGCAATCTCGCTTCTGGTTGAAGAAGGTCTCGTCGAGCGGATCCAGGGCAAGGGAACTTACGTCCAGGCCCTTAAGGTCGAGCAGAACTTTCTTGGCCTGCATGACTTCGCTCATGATCTCGCAGAGCGTGGCTACAACCCCGGCTTCAAGATCCTGAGCTACAAGATCGAGGAACCCAAGCGCTACTTCAAGGAACTGTTTGAGCTGGGCGACAAGGACAAGGTCCACCTCATCCAGCGCATGAAGCTGAACAACAACGCACCGATCATGTTGGAGCTGCTGGTTCTGCCAGCGACCGAGTTTCCCACCCTGCCCCGCAAGGACATCGAGAAGAAGTGGGTGGCTCAGGTACTTCTGGACCAGTATGGCGTTCATATGCTTCGTGTCCGAAAGACGCTTCAGCCAATTATGATCGGGCAAACTGAGGCAGATCTTCTTGGCATCGCGCCTCGTAGTCTTGGTCTCCTTGTAGATCGGATTACCTGGAAAGACAAAAGCGGCGGTGTTCCGATCATGTTCACCAGATCAATCGTTCCAGCAGAGTATTCGAAGTTCTACGTGGAACTTGAGTACGATCTCTCGAAGAAAGACCACTGAGATGCTGACCCGTGAGAAGCCGATAATAAACGACCTGATCGATATTGGTTTTCAAAGAACAACTGAAAATCACCTGATGCCAGTCGCCAAATTAAGGCTTCTCGATTTTCTCGGGGCGATGGTGGATGGGTATGGCACCCGAACGGCGGACCTATTTTTAAATATATCGGAGACTGTCGGCGGCAACCACCAGTCCACGTATTTTGCAAGAAATGTGAAAACGTCGATCCTGAATGCTGCAGCCGGAAACGCTGCTGTCGGACACGCAAATGAAACAGACGATATCCATTCTGGAACAACGGGTTACCACCCAGGCGTCACGATCATTCCAGCTGTCCTGGCAACTGCTGAGAATTATGCCGCAGGCGGCGAACAAATTCTGAAGTCGATAATTTTCGCCTACGAAATCAGCGGCCGAATTGGTGCTGCGATGGCGGCTTCGCACCGCAAGCGAGGGTTTCATGCAACGGGCACAATCGGTGCCTTGGGAGCAGCCGCTGGATCGGCTTTCGTAGCAGGGCTAGTACCGGAGAAAATCGCGTCTTCCGTAGGCTTGGCAACATCGATGGCGGGAGGAACTTTCGGTATTCTCGCCGGGGGAAGCCAAAGCAAGCATCTGCATGCAGCTCATGCCGCATATGCTGGATGCTACGCCACACTGCTTACGGTTGCTGGTATGCGGGGTGCTTCTCGTGCTTTGGAAGCAAAGGGTGGGTTTTTCGACGCTTTTTCTGACACGGTCCACTTCAAAAGCCTGCCCCTCATTGATGGACGTGCAGAAATAGAACGGGTTGTTGTAAAACCATACCCTTGCTGTGCCCATGCTTATGGAGCTATCGAAGCTGCCATCGCGCTAAGTGCAGAAATCCGGCCTGCAGACGTTCAATCGGCCGAGATCCATACGTATTCCGCAGCTGCGGTTCTTGATAACACGAAGCCTGATGATCCAGAGTCCGCGAAATTAAGCGTCCCCTTCTGCTTTGCCGGAGCATTGCTCCAGGGAGGTCTCTCCTCTCCAGCATTCTCTATGGAAGGACGCAGCGAAATTCAGGCAAGCGGCCTGGTTGAAAACATCACCCTGGTGGATTCACCTGATGCCAACTCAGTATTTCCACGTGAACGGCGAACGACTGTTTTTCTCAAAATGAAAAACGGAAATGGGGTCTCAAAGACGGTTAGCATTTATCCGGATGAGCCCGATCCCCGTCCTTTGGACGAAGTTATCCTGAATAAATTCAGGGCCGCCACGACACCAGTATTCGGGAAACAACAAATTTCCGAAATCGAGTCGTTCATCATGACGCTCGACTCCAAAGCCGACGCGGCAAGCCGCCTTGGCGAACTATTGGCCCTTAATAAATAAGTTTTAAATTGGGAAGGAGGACTACCAATGACTGGTCATTCTGATTACCTAAAGGGTATTCACACGATCCTGACTACGCCTTTTAAGTCGGATTATTCGCTCGACATCGAAGGCCACAAGAAGAATGTGGACTTCGCTGCTCGCACGAGCGCCCATGCACTGGTCTGCCTGGGAACGCAGGGTGAGTTCCACTCGCTCAACAGCGAAGAGCAGAAGCAGATCATGAAGGCGACCGTTGATGCCAACGCTGGTCGCAAGCCGATTGTCTGCGGCACGTCTCATTCGAGCACCCTGGAAGCGCTGGAACTTACGCGTTACGCCAAGGAAATCGGTGCCGATGCCGTGCTGATGACACCTCCGTATTATGCGGCGGTGCCGTGGAAGGGCTGCTACGACCACTTTGCCCTCATCTCCGACAAGGCTCGTATCCCGATCATCATCTATAACGCGCCAGAGCGCGTTGGCTACAACTGCACTCCGGACCATCTGGAGAAGCTTTCTGAGCTCGAATACGTCGTCGGCGTCAAGCAGGCGTCCCGTAACATCATCGAGCTGGAAGAGACCACCTCGCAGTGCGGTGACAAGTTTGCTGTGTTTGGTGGCTCCGAAGCAATGATGTGGCCCTGCCTTTCCATGGGCATGGTTGGATCCAGCTCCACGGCAGCAAGCTTCATGCCTCAGTATTTTGTCGACATGTACCAGTGTGCTGTCGATGGAAAGCTCGAAGAAGGCAAGGAAATGTTCATGAAGCTGGCGGCCTTCCGCCGTCTGTCGAAGAAGCTTGGCCACGCCGCCGTTGTGAAGGCAGCGATGGATCATCTGGGCCTGGTTGGAGGACCCATGAGGCCTCCGCTGGTTACGCCAAACCCGGAAGACCTGGCTGTCATTCCATCACTGCTTAAGGAACTCGGAATTAACGAGCCAAGGTAACAGTAGGCCTGTGTAAAGCCCCACCGCCACAGGTGGTGGGGTCTCGCATCACTCGGGAGGAAACGATGCGTAATTCTTTTAGCAAGGCACTTCTTGCAGCTACCATTGGAAGCCTGACACTGACTGGTGTCGCAATGGCTCAGGATTTTCCCTCACAGCCCGTGAATATCATCCTGAGTTCTGGCGCTGGTTCTTCTGTTGACGCGATGGCCCGCACGCTTGCGGCCGCAGCTGAAAAAGAACTGGGACAGCCCGTGATCGTGCATAACCGCGCAGGAGGAGACGGTGCGGTTGCGATGTCTGATCTGCTGCGAGCACCAGCAGACGGATACAACCTTTGGGCAGCCACGAAGACCTTCCCTGTTTCGATGAACACGACCCTCAAGGGCCAGTTCAAGATGGAGGACTTCTACCCGCTGGTTCGCGTGCAGGTGGATCCCTTCGCACTTGTTGTTCAGAACGACGCTCCCTGGACAAACCTGGAGGAGTTCATCGCAGACGCAAAGACGAAGCCGCTCACCGTTGGCGGGTTCGGATCGTCCTCGCCTCATGGCCTCTTCGCCTTCAATCTTGTGAAGGCTTCGGGCGCAGACCTGACGTGGATCCCGTACAACGCTGGCTCTGACGCTATCACAGCGCTGATGGGCGGGCATGTCGAAGCGGTTCTTTCGAACCCCTCGTCGATGATGCAGCAGGTGAAGTCCGGCTTGCTCCGCGTGCTAGCTGTCGCAACGGATGAGCGCAGCCCGAACCTGCCAGACATTCCGACCTTCAAGGAGCAAGGGTACGATCTGGTCGATGCTCAGTGGCGTGGGCTGTTCGTGAAAGCGGGCACGCCGTCAGAGATCGTCGCGAAGCTCGACGGAGCGTTCTCGAAAGCAATCAAGACGGAAGAGTTCCAGCAGTATCTTCTGAACACGGTTCAGGAGGACGGCTATCTCGGACCTGAGGAGTTCAGCAAGTACGTCGTTGAAGAGCTGGACGCCGTAACTGCCAGCGCTGACGAATTCCAAAAATATATCGAGTAGCGCCAACAGCAGTGCGCTTCCCTTGAGGCGCACTGCCAACTCATCGAGTGGAAAAATGTCTCTGGAGCTTAGCTCAAAGGCCGCTCTCGTAACGGGAGCGAGCCAGGGGATGGGTTTTGCCGTCGCCAAGAGGCTGTGCGAGCTGCAAGCAGCCGTTGCAATCTCTTCCCGATCCATCGAGCGGATTTCTGATGCCGCAAACCAGATCGGGAGCGCTACGGGCGAAACGCCCAACTCCTTCGAATGCGATTTATCAGACGGCGCTCAGGTCCAGGAAATGGTTGATCAGGCAGCCCATAAACTTGGGGGCCTCGACATACTGGTCTCGAACGTCGCTGGTCCGCCTCGTATGGCCTTCATGCAGATTGGCGACGAGACATGGCAGCAATGGTTTGACACCACGTTCATGAGTTTTGTTCGCCTGACGCGAGCAGCCGTCCCCCACATGCGTGAGAGAGGCGGTGGTCACATCGTAACCATCGGAAGCAATTCGTCGGTCCACCCGATTGAGAATTTTTCTCTCTCGAACGCCTTTCGGCCTGCAGTGGCCGCCTTGGTAAAATCATTGGCGGCTGAACTAGCGCCTTACAACATCCGCGTCACCACCATCAGCCCAGGGCGCATTCTCACTGACCGTCTTGAGAACAACCTCAGGAAACTATCGGACGAACGCAGCGTGCCTCTGGATCACGTGCTGAAAAACATGACCTCGAACATCCCCCTGCAGCGCTTCGGTCGAGCGGAGGAAATAGCCGATCTCATCGCGTTCATCGTGTCGGATCAGGCCTCATATCTGACGGGGACAAACATAATTCTCGACGGCGGCCTCACCAGCCAACCACGTCCGTCATGAGCGGGAAGGTATAATAAGAATGGCAATCGCTCCGGGCATTCATGCTCATCAACTGGGAGAACGTCTAACTCAGGCGCGAACGCTTGCTCCAGGCATTCTGATCAGCATAGCCGTGGCATTCGCTGCCCTATTTGTCTCGTCGAACTACGGCGGCCCAGCAATGCTTTACGCACTCTTGCTTGGCATGGCGCTGGCGTCCGTAGTTGAAAATAATCCGGCCTCTGCTGGTATCGCTTTTTCATCAAGAACCGTCCTGCGCTTCGGTGTCGCCCTGTTGGGTGCAAGAATTACGCTTGATCACGTAGTCACCCTTGGCGTCGGTCCAGTAGTGATGGTTGTCGCGGGCGTGGCTCTGACAATTGGTTCCGGTCTCTTGCTGGCAAAATTGACGGGCCTGCGTTGGGATATGGGCGTTCTGACAGGTGGCGCAGTGGCTATCTGCGGTGCGTCTGCAGCACTCGCGATCTCATCGGTGCTGCCTAAAGGCGAAGATCGGGAAAGACACACCGTTCTGACAGTTGTTGGTGTCACGACCCTGTCGACCATTGCGATGGTTTTCTATCCGGTCATCTCCTACCTGCTCGGCCATGACCACATCCAGGCAGGAATTTTTATAGGCGGGACGATCCACGACGTCGCTCAGGTGGTGGGTGCCGGATACATGATTTCGGACGAGACCGGGGAGTACGCAACGTTTGTGAAGCTCATGCGCGTTGTGATGCTGGTTCCCGTGGTTCTCACGCTGTCTCTGATCATGAGAGGCAGGGCCTCCTCAGACGGTGCAAAGCCGACACTTATTCCGTTCTTCCTGATCGGCTTCATCGCACTGGCATTAGCAAGCAGCTTCGGAGTGATCCCTTCTTCGGTGACCAAGTTCTTTTCGGAGCTGTCGTCGATGTGCCTGGTGATCGCCATCGCGGCTCTTGGAATGAAGACATCTCTCGCAAAGCTCGCAGCTGTCGGCTGGAAGCCGATTGCCATGATCGTTGGGGAGACGTTCTTCCTGATGCTCTTCGTAATCGGCGTGATCATGGTGTTCCTGTAATCCCGAACTTGAATGGAGGAGTTCTAAATGGATCTTGGTATTTCGCAGAAGACCGCACTCGTTTTGGGTGGTGGTGGTGGCCTTGGCAGTGCAATCGCACTCGCCTTTGCCAAAGAAGGTGCCAACGTTGTTGTGGCAGACGTGAACGACGATGCGATCAAGTCGACCTGCGCACAGATCGATAAACTCGGGGTCAAAACCCTCGGCCTGAATTGGGATATCAGCGACCTGTCCCTCGTAGAGGAGAAGATCAGTCAGATCGAGCAATCCATCGGATCTGTCGATATCCTCATCAACATTACGGGCGGCCCAGCGCCCACACCTGCTGCAGGACAAAGCCCAGAAGTTTGGGAGAAGAACTTCAAGCTGATGGTGCTTTCGGTCATTGCCATTTCGGATCGCGTTCTTCCTGGCATGAAGGCCAAGGGATGGGGGCGCATCGTGACCAGCACATCTTCCGGCGTGGTGTCCCCAATTCCAAACCTCGGCATCTCGAACTCGCTGCGAATGAGCCTTCTTGGCTGGTCCAAGACTTTGGCTCGCGAGGTTGCCCGCGACGGCATTACGGCAAACGTGATCGTGCCAGGGCGCGTAGCGACGGGCCGCATCAAGTTCCTAGACGAGCAGAAGGCCAAGCGCGAAGGGCGGTCGGTTGAAGATGTCGCCAAGGAAAGCACGTCTTCCATCCCGGTTGGCCGCTATGGCGAGCCAGAAGAGTACGCGAACGCAGTCGTGTTCCTGGGCAGCTCTGCCGCCTCTTACATCACGGGCAGCGTCATGAGGGTCGATGGTGGCCTGATCGCGAGCGTCTAAGCGGCGCTCCCATAGGCATGGGTGCGGACAAGCGCACTCCAGGGAAGGTCAACTGATGCCAACGCTGGTATCATTCCTTATCGGAGCAGCCGGGGGAGCCATTTTCATGGCTCTCTCGATCCCTTTGCCCTGGTTGCTAGGCAGCCTGTGCGCTACGGCCGCCTCGTCCATACTTCTCAAGAAGAAGCTCGACACTGCGGCTGGATGGCGAAACCTTGCCACCGCAGTCATCGGTGTGATGCTTGGGGAGAGCTTCACGCCAGAGGTTCTGAGGGCAGCAATCACCTGGTGGCCCAGCCTCACGATCATGATGATCATCTCTCTGATCTTCTTCTGGCTGAGCTACGCCGTCACCAGGTTCCTGTCCGATGCGGACCACAACACCAACGTGCTTTCTTCCTTGCCCGGAGGCATAGCGCTGGCCACCGCAATGTCTGCGGACTTCAATGCGGACGGTAAGAGGGTCGCCCTTGCCCATTTCTTGCGTGTGACGGCCGTCCTCTTTCTGGCACCAGTCATCCTGGCATGGAATGCCGTGCCAGTGGTTCCGACATCGCTTCCTGCCGCATCCATGACGATCTCGGGTGTGGAACTTGCAATACTGGGAGCAGTCACGCTCGTGGCCTTCTTTCTCGGAGGCAGGGCTAACATTCCTTCCGGCTATCTGGTGATCGCTCTGGTCTTATCCGGCTTCCTCCACAGCTATGGCGTCATTGTCGGTAAGGCTCCGAACTTCATTGCCATCACGGCGCAGGTAATCCTGGGCACCAGCATTGGGGTCAGGTTCGGGAAATACTCGATTAGCGAGCTCGTGAAGGACGTCTGGCTTTCTGCGCTGATCGGACTGCTGCTTGTAGTCACGACTACGGTCATGGCTTATGCGACTTCAAAGATGCTGGGAATCCCGTTCCCAACCCTGTTCATGGCTTTCCTTCCAGGTGGGATACCTGAAATGGGGATGCTCGCGCTTACCCTTGATATCGATCCGGCAATGGTTGTTTCCCATCATTTGGCGCGGATCGTCATCCTGCTGTTGCTCGTCCAGTTCATGCTCCGAAAAAAGAGAATGACACCCCCGCAGCAGCAGCAACAGCAACAGGCCAAAGGAGGCTAAACTAAGAGCGACCTGATTGACTTTGACCTGCATTACTTCGCCCTGAGCCTCGCGCCGATGCGCCTGAGGACGGTTAGGTTTACTGTCTTAAAACCTTTCCGATCAAAAGCTGCATAAATGATTACATCTGTGGTTGCATCTAATTTCGAGTTCAAATATTGTTCGACCCACGGAGGGCCGAGTTGCTATTTAGGTGAGGATATTGCCCAGCCATAGCGGCTCGACATATTTGCCAATGCGCTGAGCGCCAAACCGGAGGACTCCGGCCTGGGCAAAATATGCCGAAGCTTTGCGCAATATCTCGTTAGCCTGACGAAGCTCGCGGTTCTCCCGTTCCAAAGCCTTCATCTTCTCCGAGACATCGCTCGGTAGTCCCGCTCGCTTGCCGCTGTCCACCTCGGACTTCTTCACCCACTCATTCAGCGTGTGTGCAGAGCAGCCGATCTT
>Ga0180218_1001946_pt1 | contig 11500 bp, 10 predicted proteins | sample eDN3rd37CKraftBY_FD_151334 | JGI IMG/M metagenome (GOLD analysis project Ga0180218, IMG submission 151334) | Enriched backyard soil microbial communities from Emeryville, California, USA - eDNA 3rd pass 37_C Kraft BY (version 2) (version 2) | ecosystem: Environmental > Terrestrial > Soil >... | reverse complement strand
GCGCAGTGGATGGTCACCATGGACTACCTGCGCGAGCTGGGCGTGCCCTACGAGGTCTTCACCAACGCGAACGCCGACGCCTACCTCTACAACGAGAGGTCGGGCGCCACGCCCGGCAACCCCGTGCGCTACCGCACGGCCAAGGCCGACGTCTTCGGCTACACGTCCGAGCTGCTGAGCTACGCCACCGACCAGGGCGCCCTGGACCAGCGGCTCAGCGCCGAGGACAAGGAGAACCTGCGGTCCTTCCTGCGCAGCTGGGGCTCGCTCAAGGCCGACGGCACGTACGCCGGCGGCGACAACCGCGGGTTCGCGACCTACCCGTCGGCCTGGAACGAGCACGGCACGCCGCTGCCGGGCCCCGGGACGGTCTCGGAGGTGCTCGCCTCGAAGGTGGGCCAGTACTTCCCGTTCGAGATCAACTGGGAGCAGTCGATGCTCATGTTCCAGCCCAAGGGCGGCATGGACACGACGTACCGGTACTTCGTCAAGGCCATCGGCTCCGAGAACGTGCACTTCAACTCGCCGGTCACCGGGGTGGAGAACACGAGCCGAGGGGTGCGCGTCACCTACACGGCGCCGAACGGCAGGGCGCGGCAGCTCGAGGCCGACTTCGCGATCGTCGCGGCGCCGGCCGGCGTCATGCGCCGCTGGGACACGAACTGGGGCACGGGGATCGACGCCGCGCTGGGCGAGTTCGCCACCGGCTCGCCGGCGGGCAAGATCGGCCTGCAGTACCGGTCGCGGTGGTGGGAGGACGACCACCGCATCTTCGGCGGCATCACCGAGACGGACATGGACCTCGCGCACATCTGGTACCCGTCCTACGGGTACGGGGAGCGCAAGGGACTCGTGGTGGGCTACTACAACACGGGCGCCAACGCCCGCGCCTACGCGGACCTGACGCCCCGGCAGCGCGAGCGCCGCGCCGTCGAGCAGGGCGTCAAGATCCACGGCGAGAAGTACCGCACCGAGCTCGAGTCGTCGTTCTCGATCGCGTGGCACAAGGTGCCGTACATCGAGGGCGCGTGGGCCTACCCGAACACGGAGTCCTCCGGGTTCAAGCAGCTCCAGCAGGGCGCCGGCCGCGTCTACTTCGCGGGGGACTGGATGTCCGAGGTCTCCGCCTGGCAGCACGGCGCGTTCTGGTCCGCCCGGTACGCGGTCCAGGCGCTGCACGCGCGGGTCATGGCGAGCTGACGGCGGGACGGCGGAGGCCCGGCACCCTCGCGGGTGCCGGGCCTCGTCGCGCCCGCGGGTCGGCTCAGAAGCCGGTGTAGTTCGGCGCCTCGACGGTCATCTGCACGTCGTGCGGGTGGCTCTCCTTGAGCGACGCGGACGTGATGCGCACGAACCGGCCCTTGGCCTGCAGCTCCGGGATGGTGCTGGCGCCGACGTAGAACATCGACTGGTGCAGCCCGCCGACGAGCTGGTGCGCGACCGTGTTCAGCGTGCCCTTGTACGGCACCTGGCCCTCGATGCCCTCCGGCACGATCATGTCGTCGCTGGTGACCTCGGCCTGGAAGTACCGGTCCTTCGAGTAGGACTTCTTGCCGCGCGAGGACATCGCGCCCATGGAGCCCATGCCGCGGTAGGCCTTGTACTGCTTGCCGTTGACGAGGATCGTCTCGCCCGGCGCCTCCTCGGTGCCGGCCAGCATCGAGCCGAGCATGACCGCCTCCGCGCCGGCCACGATCGCCTTGCCGATCTCGCCCGAGTGGCGCATCCCGCCGTCGGCGATGACGGGGATCCCGGCCGCGCGCGCGGCCAGCGACGCCTCGTACACGGCCGTGATCTGCGGGACCCCGACGCCGGTGACGATGCGGGTGGTGCAGATCGAGCCCGGCCCGACGCCGACCTTGATGCCGTCGGCGCCGGCGTCGACGAAGGACTGCGCGCCCTCCTTCGTCGCGACGTTGCCGCCGATCACCTGCACGTGGCGGGTGGCCGGGTCCGTCTTGAGCTTGCGGACCATGTCGATGAGCATCCGGACGTTGCCGTGCGCCGTGTCCGCGACCAGGACGTCGACACCGGCGTCGACCAGCGTCGTCGCGCGCTCCCAGGCGTCGCCGAAGTAGCCGATCGCCGCGCCGACGAGCAGGCGGCCCTGGCCGTCCTTCGACGCGTTCGGGAACTGCTCGGACTTCACGAAGTCCTTGACGGTGATGAGGCCCGCGAGGCGACCCTCGTCGTCGACCAGCGGCAGGCGCTCCAGCTTGTGCTTGCGCAGCAGCAACGTGGCGTCCTCGCGCGAGATGCCGGCCTGCCCGGTGATGAGCGGGGCGGGCGTCATGACCTCGGAGACCTTGGTCGTGGCCCACTCGGCGACCGGGGTGAAGCGCAGGTCGCGGTTGGTGACGATGCCGGTGAGGCGGCCGCCCGCGTCGACCACGGGGAAGCCGGAGATGCGGTACTCGCCGGCCCGCTTGTCGAGCTCCTCGAGGGTGGCGTCCGGACCGATCGTCACCGGGTTGGAGATGATGCCGGTCTGCGTCCGCTTCACCAGGTCCACCTGGTACGCCTGGTCCTCGATGGACAGGTTGCGGTGCAGCACGCCGATGCCGCCCTGGCGGGCCATCGCGATCGCCATGCGCGACTCGGTGACGGTGTCCATCGCGGCCGAGACGAGCGGCACGCGCAGCGAGATCTCGCGGGTCAGGCGCGAGGTCGTGTCGATGTCCGACGGTGCGAGGTCGGAGTACCCCGGCAGCAGCAGGACGTCGTCGTAGGTGAGGCCGAGGAATCCGAACGGGTCGTGCGCGGGCGAGGTCGAGTCCGTCATGACAGGAGTCTACGTTCTGGGCGGCCGCGTTATTCCGGCCCGTCCGCCCACCGGGGCCCTGTCGTGGCGGACCTCACGTCACGACTCAGGTCACGGCTCAGGTCACGACGGCGAGCGCCTCGTGCAGCATCGCGGTGAACGACCGCACCCGCTGCACCGTGGCCGCCAGCGGCAGCTCGCTCGCGGCGTCGTCGCGCCGCAGGCTGACGATGACCGGCAGGTCGGCGAAGCCGTCGTGCACCGCGTGGATGAGGTCCAGGTCGGGCCGGCGCTGCGCGGTCGCGAGGACGAGCGCCGCGGGCCGCACCATCGTCACGAGCTCGAGCGAGCGGTGCGTGCTGGCGGGCCCGGTCACGATGCGCGCCGTCGCTCCCTTCGCCGTCAGGGCGGCCGCGAGGGCGTGCGCCGACAGCGGCACCACCTCGTCGGGCGCGGCGAAGATGAGCACGATCTTGCGCATCCGGCTCGGGTGGTTCGCCGGCGGGGCCCCGCCGGCGACCATGGCCCGCTCGAACTCCTCGGTGAAGTCGCGCAGGGCGCGCAGCGCCGCGGTCGCGAGCACCACCTCGGGGACGGCGCCCGGGCCGGCGAGCACCGTCCGCTGGGCAACGCGCTGCCACGCGGGCTCCGCGATCTCGGTCCACCAGGCGGCGGGGTCGCCCTGCGCCGGGATCGCGAGCAGGTCGTCGCACGCCGCCTGGTCGTAGGCGAGCGCGGCGTCGACCACGGCCGACACCCGGCCGGAAGCGCTCCCACCGGGCAGGTGACCAGGAGCGGGCGAGGACCCCTCCCCGCCCCCGGGCAGGGCGCGGAGGTGGGCGCGCCCGCGCGGCGCCTCGCCGTCGGGGACCGGGGCAGGTCGCGCCGGGTCGGGTTCCGCGTCGTCCCCGTCGTCGTCCGGCTCCGCTCCGGCGCTCGCGGCCTCCTCGGTCGCCTCCTCGAGCTCCTCGACGCCCGCCTCCAGGGCGGCCTTCGCTGCATCGACGGGCGCGACGCCCTCGAGCGTGAGGCGGCGCATGACGAGCAGGCGCGCCACGTCCTCGGGCGTGTAGCGACGGTGCGATCCCGCGGTGCGGGCGGACGGGCCGAGTCCGTAGCGGCGGTCCCACGTGCGCAGGGTCGCCGGAGCCACCCCCAGGCGCCTCGCGACCGCCGCGACGGCGAGGCCCGGGCTCGACGCGCGAGACCCGCCCCCGTGAGGAGCGGGTCGGGATGAGGTCATGGCGTCGATTCTGCCGAGAGGATCGGAGGGTCGCCACTGCTCCCCCGGGCGCGCCGCCGTAAACCTCGACACTGCAGGTCAAAGCCGTTCAGCGGCCGCCCGAACCCGTTCAGGCAGCGACAGAAAGTTGAACACTGAATCATCGAATCCGGTCACGATTTCGGACCTTGAACAACTTCTGCACAACTTGTAGGTTGTTCGCCATGACGGAGATCTCGAGGCTTCCCGGTCCGGTGATGGAGCTGTGGGAGTGGCAGTACCAGGGCTCCTGCCGCGACGCCGACGACACGTTGTTCTTCCACCCCGAGGGTGAGCGCGGCTCCACGCGCCGACGTCGCGCCGAGGCGGCCAAGGCGATCTGCCGCTCGTGCCCCGTGATGATGCAGTGCCGGGAGCAGTCGCTCCGGGTCCGCGAGCCCTACGGCGTGTGGGGCGGGCTCAGCGAGGACGAGCGCTCCGCGATCCTCGCCGGCAGCGCCCGCAAGACCGGCTGACAGCACGAAGGCCCCGCACCGACGACGGTGCGAGGCCTTCTGCGTGGTGGCGTCGTCAGGCGACGACGACCGCGAGGATGTCGCGGGCGGAGAGGACAAGGTAGTCCTCGCCGGCGTACTTGACCTCGGTGCCGCCGTACTTGCTGTAGATGACCTTGTCACCGACCTTGACGTCGACGGGGACACGGTTGCCCTTGTCGTCGAAGCGACCCTCGCCCACGGCCAGGACCTCGCCCTCCTGGGGCTTCTCCTTGGCGGTGTCCGGGATGACCAGGCCGGAAGCGGTCGTGGTCTCGGCCTCGATGGCCTTGACGACGATCCGGTCCTCGAGCGGCTTGATGGGGACCGACACGTCGGACCTCCTTGATTCGCGATGCGTGGATGGACTAGCTGGTTGACCAGGTCGCGTCCGAGGGCTGGCCGTCGTCGCGGGTGCCGGTACAGCCTTGCGGTCGCTGACGACAAATCTAGGCAGGCGTTAGCACTCTGACAAGTCGAGTGCCAGAAGTCGGCGGATCGTTCGCCCACGGCGTCACCCGCCACGCCTGAGACGATGGCCCGATGGATGCCGCCTCCGTGAGCAAGCTGCTGAGCCCGGACGGGTGGGCGCTGCTGAGCTCGCTCCCCCCGTACGACGAGAAGCAGGCCATGGCCCTGGCCACCCGGCTGCGGGCCGACGGGGTGGACGCCGACCTCGCCGCGGCCGCGCTCACCCAGTCGCGGCTGCGCGCGAAGGCTCGCGCCAAGCTCGGCGACTTCGCGGACGGGATGCTCTTCACGCCCGATGGCGTGGAGCAGGCCACGCGGCTCGTGGTCGCGGCGCTGCACGCCCGCCGCTACCTCGCCGCCGGCGTCACGAAGGTCGCCGACCTCACGAGCGGGATCGGCGCGGACGCGCTCGCGTTCGCCGGCGTCGGGCTGCGCGTGCTCGCGACCGACGTCGACGAGATCACCGCCGCGCTCGCCACCGTCAACCTGCGCCACTTCCCCGAGGCCGAGGTGCGGCACGCGGACGGGCTCGCGCTCGACCTCGCCGCCGAGGGCGTGGACGGCGTGTACGCCGACCCGGCCCGGCGCACCCGCGGCGGGCGGCGGGTGTTCGACCCGGCGGCCTACGCTCCCCCGCTCGACGCCGTCTGGGACCTGCGGGCGCAGGTCCCGGCGCTGGGCATCAAGGTCGGCCCGGGCATCCCCCACCAGGGGCTGCCGGACGACGCCGAGACGCAGTGGGTGTCCGTGGACGGCGACGTCGTGGAGGCGGGGCTGTGGTTCGGGCCGCTCGCCCCGGACGGACCCGGCCGGTCCGCGCTCGTGCTGACGACGACGGGCGGGACGACGGCGTCGCGCACCCTGCGCGCGGACCTCGGCACCGCCGAGCTGGTGCCCGACGTCGGCGACGTCGGCGCCTACCTGTACGAGCCGGACGGCGCCGTCATCCGCGCGGGGCTCGTGGCCCACGCCGCCGCGGAGCTGGGCGGTCGCCTGCTGGACCGCACCATCGCCTACGTCACGACCGACCAGCCCGCGCCGCCGCCCCCCGCCGGCGCCGCGCCGCTGGCGACCGGCTACCGCGTGCTCGACGTCATGCCGTTCAACCTCAAACGGCTCAAGGCCTACCTGCGCGAGCGCGGCGTGGGCCGCCTGACGATCAAGAAGCGCGGCACCGCCGTCACGCCCGAGCAGCTGCGCGCCCAGCTCTCGCCGAAGGGCGACGCCGAGGCGACCCTGGTGCTCACGCGCGTCGGTGGTGCGCAGCACGTGCTCGTCGTCGAGCCGCTGCGCGGCTGAAACGTTCCGGCGTCTTGCCGGGCGCCCGCGGGGCCCGTTGACTGCGGCGCGTCCCGCTCCCGACGAACGGCCGGTGCCTCGATGAAGAAGCCCCTGACGACCCACCTGTCCACGCTCCTGCCGGCGTTCCTGCTGGTCGTCGCCCTCGCGTCGCCACCCGCCGCCGCGGCCGGGCCGGACCAGCCGCACGGTGGGCACGCCGGGCAGGGCGCGTGCCAACGCCCCGGCGTGCTCTTCTGCGAGGACTTCGAGGGCCGGTCGACCGGCCACCGGACGACGCCCCGCTGGGACGTGGAGTCGAGCGCCGGCACGCTTCGCGTCGAGCGCGAGAGCCGCCGCAACCACGTGGCGCACGTGCACACCGAGGGCAACGGCAAGGCGTTCCTCACGGTGCGGGACCTCGACGCCCCGGCGGGCACGTTCTACGGCCGGCTCCGCGTCCTGGTGGACGAGTTCCCCACGTCCCCCGACTGGGCGCACTTCACGCTCGTCGAGGCGACCGGCACGGGCTCCGCCGAGGTGGTGCGCCCCTTCGGAGGCCAGTACGCCCCGACCGTGGGCCCCGACGCGACGTTCTACGGCGTCGGCGCCGACGGCGGTCCCACCGGCGACTGGACGAGCTGGCGCGAGTCGGCCCCCACGGTCGCGGGCCGGTGGCAGTGCGTCGAGTTCTTCTGGGACGGGCGGGACGACGCGATCGACGTCTGGCTCGACGGTGTGGCCCAGCCGGACCTGTCCGTCTCGCGCACCGACCACGGCGGCAACCCGGTCGACCTCGTGCTGCCCGAGGTCGACACCGTGCGGTTCGGCTGGCAGCTCTACCAGGAGAGCACGGAGACCTTCGACACCTACCTCGACGACATCGCGCTCTCCACCCGCCGCGTGGGCTGCTGAGGCGCCGCCGCTGGACGGCGGGCCGCGGACCGGCGCGCGGCACGCCGTCCCCCCGTGGAAGCATGGCCCGCATGGTGCTGGAATTCGCCGCCTCCGACCGGTCGAGCGTCGGCCTCGAGTGGGAGCTCGCGCTGGTCGACGCCGACTCCGGCACCCTGCGGCAGGTGGCGCCCGCCGTCATCGACGCCGTCGCCGACGACGTCCGGCACCGCTACGTGAAGCCCGAGTTCCTGCGGAACACGGTCGAGGTGATCAGCGACGTCCGCCGCACCGTGCCCGAGGCGATCGCCGACCTCGAGCGCGGGATCGCGGCCATCCACGACGCCACCGGCCCCATGCGGGTGGACCTCATGGGCGCCGGCACGCACCCGTTCGCGCACTGGTCGCAGCAGAAGGTGACGGACAAGAAGCGGTATGCGACCGTCGTCGACCGGGCGCAGGTGGTGGGGCGCCAGCAGATCGTCTACGGCGTGCACGCCCACGTCGGCATCGAGGACCGCGCCAAGGTGCTGCCCATCGTCAACTCCCTGCTGGTGTACCTGCCGTACCTCCAGGTGCTGTCCGCCTCGTCGCCGTTCTTCGGCGGCGACGACACCGGCTACGCGTCGATGCGGACCATGATCTTCCAGCAGCTGCCCACGGCCGGGCTGCCCTACCAGTTCGGGGCGTGGTCGGAGCTGGAGCGGTACGTCGCGGACATGCTGCACACCGGCGTCATCGACGACTTCACGGAGGTGCGCTGGGACGTGCGGCCCGCGCCGCACTTCGGCACCGTCGAGGTGCGGATCTGCGACGGCACGTCGAACACGCTGGAGCTGGCGGCGCTCGGGGCCCTGGTGCACTGCCTGGTGGAGCACCTGTCGACCCTGCTGGACGAGGGACGCCCGCTGCCCACGATGCCGGCCTGGTTCGTGCACGAGAACAAGTGGCGCGCGGCCCGCTACGGCACCGACGCGATCATCATCCTCGACGACGCAGGCGAGGAGGAGCTCGTCACCGACGCGCTCCCTCGCCTGCTGACCACCCTCGAGCCCGTCGCCGAGCGGCTCGGCTGCGCCACGGAGCTCGACGGCGTGCGGGAGATCGTCCGCCGGGGCGCGTCGTACCAGCGGCAGCGGGAGGTGGCACGCGCGCACGGCGGCGGCCCCGCGGCGCTCGAGGCCGTCGTCGCGTCGCTCGTCGCCGAGCTGCACGCCGGCCGGCCGCTGCCCGCGACGGCCTGACGACCCGGCCGGGACCGGGGGCGGACCCGTCGCCCGTGCTGCACGTGCGGCCATCGGGCCTGACTCACAGCACGCGCAGCGCCCCGATCGCGTCCCGCTCACGGCGGCTGAGAGCGTGCAGGACGGCGAGCCGGCCATGCCGCTCGGCGGCGGCGGCGACGAGGAGGTCGATCGCGACCGCCGTCGCCGGTTCGGGCGCGCGTACGTCCGCCCCGACGCTGAGGGCGAGGTCGTCGGTGTGCACCGCGAGCTCGACGCACCGGGTGCGCAGGTACTCGTCGAGGAGCATCTCCTCCCCCGGCCGGTGCAGGATCGCCACGCGGCGGTCGGCAGGCTCCTGCGGGAGCCGCGCGCGGAGACGGTCGAGCGCCGCCGCGGTGTCGCTCGCCACGGCGGCAGCGCCCGCCGCCGCGGACTCCTGGCTGCGCGCACGCACGCCACGGTTGAGCGCCGAGCCCGGGTCCGGGGCGTCCACGATGCGGGCGTAGTAGGTCACCGCGGTCGTGGGTTCGTTGCCGTGGTCGAGCGGCCCGTCGAGGAACCACTCCACCTGCAGCACGCTGCGCGCGAGGTGGCCGGCGAGCGCGCCGACCGTCATGCCCTCCAGGACCGACCCTCCGTCCCACGCGCCCGCCACGCGGGGGTCGTGGAGCAGGGCAGCTGCCCTGGCGGCAGCCTCGAGGTACGGGTCGCGGACGGCGTCCGGGCTGGTCAGGGGGTCCATCTCGCCGAGTCTGGCACGACGCGGGCCGAGCACGAGCCCATGTCCACGGACGCACTGCGGCTATTCCTTCTCGAAGTCCCACACGATGAGCGAGGGCGTGCCGGCGTACGCCGCGCCCGCCGCCGCCGGCACCCACGGCATCAGCTCCCAGATGGTCGGGGGCCTGGCCGGGTCCTCGAGCTCGAGGTCGGCGGTGGGGTCGAAGGCCCCTGCCCCGGTGTCCGGGGCCGCGGCGTACTCGCGGCCCCCAGCGGCTCCCCCGTCGGCGTCGTCCGCGCCGCCGACGTACTCGCGGCAGAACCGCGGCGCCAGGCCCGCGGGGAGGGCCGCCTGCAGGTACTCGCTCGTCGCGTGGAACCAGTTCGGGATGTAGCCGAACTCGCCGTCCGCGCCCTCGACGAGCGGGTAGAGCGGCGACCCCGTGAAGTACCCGCGCGTGTCGGAGACGACGAGGCGGCCGCCCGGACGCAGCACGCGCGCCAGCTCGGCGAACACCGGCCCCAGGTCCCGCACGTGGCACAGCGCGAGGGTGACGAGCACGAGGTCGGCGGACGCGTCGTCCACCGGCAGCTCGTGCAGGTCGCCCTCGGCGAACCGTGCCCCCGGGACCTTGGCGCGGGCGATCTCGAGCATGTCCGGCGACGAGTCCACGCCGAGCACGTCGTGCCCCTGCTCGACCAGCCACTCCGTGTGGCGCCCGGTGCCGCACGCCGCGTCGATCGCGACGCCGCGGGGCAGGCCCTCCATCAGCGGCCGGACGAGCGGCTCCTCCATCCCCCAGAAGCCGTTGGGACCGTCGTAGCGCGGCGCCCAGTGCCGGTAGCCGTCGCGGGTGCTGATCGGCGGGACCTCGCGGCCCGGGCCGAAGCGGTCGGCGGCGTCGAGCAGCGCGCGCACGTCGGCCAGCCGCGCCTCGACGAACGAGCGGTCGTGCTCGCCGGCGAACGCGCGCAGCAGCGCCAGGCCCTCCAGCCCGACGAGGTACGCGAGCGGGTGCTGGTAGATGGCGGGGCGGTCGGTGTCCACGCTCGGGGACGCTACCGACGCGACCCGGTGGCCACGAGGCCTTTTCCGGCGGTGCCCGTCAGACCGTGATGGTGGTCATCGGCATCGACGAGTCGACCGGGAAGTCGAAGCTCGACGGCGCCGCCCCGGCGCGCACGACGGCGGAGCCCAGCGCGGCGATCATCGCGCCGTTGTCGGTGCAGTAGCGGATCGGCGGGATGCGCAGGTCGATCCCCGCCTCGGCGCAGCGCTTCGCGGCCATGTCGCGCAGCTGGCTGTTGGCGGAGAAGCCGCCGCCCACGACGAGGGTGTCGACGTCGTGCCGCCGGCACGCGGCGATCGTCTTGGCCGTGAGCACGTCGGCGACGGCGGCGGCGAACGACGCGGCGACGTCGGCCGCCGGCACCTCGCGCCCGGCGTCGACGCACGCCTCGATCCAGCGCGCGACCGCCGTCTTGAGACCGGAGAAGGAGAAGTCGTAGGCGTGCTTCGCCTGGTCCTTCGCCGCGGTGAGGCCGCGCGGGAAGCGGATGGCCTCCGGGTCGCCCTCGCGCGCGAGCCGGTCGACGTGCGGGCCGCCCGGGTAGGGCAGGCCGAGCAGGCGGCCGACCTTGTCGAACGCCTCCCCCGCCGCGTCGTCGAGCGTGGAGCCGAGCTCGGTGACGTGCGTCGCGACGTCGTCCACGAGCATGAGCGAGCTGTGCCCGCCCGAGACGACGAGCGCCATCGTGCGCCCGGAGAACGGGCCGTCGACGAGCTGGTTCACCGCGGCGTGCCCGATGACGTGGTTGACGCCGTACAGCGGCTTGTTCAGGCCGATCGCGAGCGCCTTCGCGGCGGACGCGCCGATCGTCAGCGGGCCGACCAGGCCGGGGCCGGCGGTGACGGCGATCGCGTCCACCTCGGACAGGTCGACGTCGGCCTCCCCCAGCGCGCGGGTGATCGTCGGGACCATCTGCTCGAGGTGGGCGCGGCTCGCGACCTCCGGGATGATCCCGCCGTAGCGCGCGTGCTCGTCCATGGAGCTGGCGACGGCGTCGACGAGGAGCTCGTCGCCCCGGACGAGCGCGACGCCCGTCTCGTCGCAGGAGGTCTCGATGCCGAGGACGAGGGGGTCGCCGACCCCGTGCGCGGATGCCATGGCCCCATTTTGGCACCGGTGCCGGTGCGGTCGTCCCGACCCCCTCCCACCAGCCGTAACACGATGGTGACACCGAACTCACGGCGGGGACACGTGGACGTACTTGGGTTCATCTGAACCTAACCGGCCCCCGGGCCACGGCCACGAAGGAGCACCATGCGTCCTCGAAGCAGCACGGGCACCACGCGCACCCCCGCCACCCGACCTGTCGTCGCCTCGCTCGCCGT
>Ga0180218_1001944_pt1 | contig 11513 bp, 7 predicted proteins | sample eDN3rd37CKraftBY_FD_151334 | JGI IMG/M metagenome (GOLD analysis project Ga0180218, IMG submission 151334) | Enriched backyard soil microbial communities from Emeryville, California, USA - eDNA 3rd pass 37_C Kraft BY (version 2) (version 2) | ecosystem: Environmental > Terrestrial > Soil >... | reverse complement strand
AACATCGTCGACTGGCTCCGTCTGCTTGGGCTGATCGCGGTCGCCCATACCGGAGCCGCCATCCTCGTCGCGGTCGCGGGCAATCTGTCGCGAACCCGCGCCGTCGAAGCCGCGGCCGTGGTCGGCTCGGAGGCCGATCCCTATGCGCGTAGCTTCATCATCACCTTCGCGCTCGTTCCCCTGATCGTGGTCACGTCCTTCGCGGTCATTTCGGGCAAGTCCGATCTTTCGGGTATCCCGCCTCTTCTGGTCCTCTCCGGGCTTGCCATCGTCGCCGCGGCTGGCGAGACGATCTTGCTGTACCATCAGCGCATCCTGAGCATGGCCTGGCTGGCCCTACTGCTGGTGCCGCCTGCGCTTGTCGCTGTAGGGATATTGCTGCTGCCGGCCGTGTTCGCGGTCGACCTCAAGCTGGCGCAGCCCGCCGACGACGTTGCGCGCTTCTTCACGGAGAATTTCGAGCGGCGCACCGGACAACCATTGCGCATCGTGGCCGGTGACCCGCGCCTCGCCGCTCTGGTTTCGGCGGCATCGCCGAGTCGTCCGCGGGTTCTTTACATCCCACAGAGCGGAAAGCCGCAGCTCGCAACCCCTCAGGATGCCCTCGAGAACGGCGCGGTCGTCCTATGGCCCGCAACCGACAGTGCCGGAACGCCACCACAGGATATCAAAGCGCAATTTCCGGATATCGTCGCCGAGGTTCCGCGTGCGTTCGATCGTCTCCTGCCCGGCCGCGCGCCAGTGCTGCGCATCGGGTGGGGCGTGATAAGGCCACAAGCGACACCAACGGCGCAGGAACCGCCGCGCTCGCAGCAATGAGTCTCAATTGTCAGTGCGAGGACTGCGAGGCGAAGGCGAGCACGACGAAGCGATCCATTCTGAATTTGCCATATGGATTGCTTCGGCGCGCAAATGCGCGCCTCGCAATGACGGACGGGCGATCACCTCAGTGATACGCCTCGCCCTCCCTCACCTTGCCGCGGAACAGCCAGTAAACGAATACGACATAGCCGAGGATGATCGGCAAAAGGAACACCGTGCCGATCAGCATGAAGATCTGGCTCGCGGGCGCCGCAGCCGTATCCCACACCGTCAATGACGGCGGCACGAGATATGGATAGCTCGAGATCACGAGCCCGAGATAGCCGAGCAGGAACAGCACGATCGTGGCAACGAATGGCAGCGAGTCGCGCTCGGTGCCGAGCCAGCGCCACAAAAGATACGACACCAGCGCAGTGACCAGCGGCACCGGCCACAGATAATAGAAGTTCGGCAGCGAGAACCAGCGCGTAGCGATGCGCTCGAACGCGTACGGCGTATAGAGCGAGACCACCGCCATGAAGGCGAGCACGCCGAGCAGGAGGATCTTGGCCTGACCGCGCGCGCGTTCTGCGACCTCGCCTTCGGTCTTCATGATCAGGAATGTGGCGCCGAGAAGCGCATAGCCGCAGACGAGCGCCGCGCCACACAGCAGTGCGAACGGCGTCGCCCAGTCCAAATGGCCACCGGCGAACTGGCCGTTCTCGACCTTGATGCCCTGGATCAGCCCGCCAAGGATCACCCCTTGCGAAAAGGCCGCGAGCAGCGAGCCAAAGGTGAAGGCGAAATTCCACCAGACCTTGCTGTCCGACACGGTGCGGAATTCGAAGGCCACTCCACGAAACACCAGCGCAAGCAGCATTACGATCACCGGCAGATAAAGCGCCGGCATGATGATCGCGTACGCCATCGGAAACGCGACCCACAAGCCGCCGCCGCCGAGCACCAGCCAGGTCTCGTTGCCATCCCAGAACGGGGCGATCGAGCGCATCATCTGGTCGCGCTGGGTCTCGTTGCGAGCGAACGGGAACAGAATGCCGATGCCAAGATCGAAGCCGTCGAGGATCACATACATCGCGACCGCGGTGCCGATCAGCCCGGCCCAGATGACGGGGAGATACCATTCCACGGCTTTATCCTCCCTTGCCCATCGCTTCGCGCGCGGCGCCTTCCGCCGCTGTGAGCGGACGGCTCGGCAATCCTTCGGGCTGTTCGATCACGCGGCCTTCCGGACCCTTATTGATGATCCGGTTGATGTAGTAGATGCCCATCGAGAACACGATGCCGTAGCAGACGACGAACAGCGCGAGCGTGCCGAGAAGGCTCGCGGCCGGAACCGGCGAGATCGCATCGGCGGTACGCAGGATGCCCTGCACCAGCCACGGCTGCCGTCCGCTTTCCGTGACGACCCAGCCCGCGATCACGGCGACGAAGCCGCTCCACCATGTCCATGAGACGATGCGCAGATACCAGCGCGTTTCGAACAACGTCCCCCGCCACCACAGGAAGCAGCCGAACAAGGCTGCCGCGATCATGTAAAAGCCGATGCCGACCATGATGCGGAAGCCGAAGAAGACGTTCGGCACCGGTGGACGATCCTGCGGCGGCACGCTTGTCAGACCGGGGAACAGTCCGTTCGGGTCGTGTCGCAGGATCAGCGAAGCGCCGTGCGGAATGGCAATTTCGTAGAGATTCTTCTCCGCCTTCTCGTCCGGCCATGCGAACAGCACGAGTGCGCCTGGCTTCGAGCCATCCCAATGCGCTTCTATCGCCGCGATCTTGATCGGCTGATGTTGCAGCGTGTTGAGACCATGCTGGTCGCCGATGAACAATTGCAGGGGCGCAAGGATCGCCATCAGCCACAGGCCCATGCGCATCATGGTGCGCGCGTCCTGGATATGCTTGCCCTGGATGAGGTAACGCGCCCCGACGGCCAGCACGACGAAGCCGGTCGTCAGATACGCTGCGTTCAGCATATGCGCGAAGCGATACGGGAAGCTCGGATTGAAGACGATGGTCAGCCAGTCCGCCGGATAGGCGATTCCGTCGCGCATCTCGTGGCCGGCGGGCGTCTGCATCCAGCTATTGGCGGAGAGAATCCAGAAGGCCGAGGTCGCAGTGCCGATCGCCACGATCGCAGCCGACAGCACATAGACGCCAGGCGGCACCCTGTTGAAGCCGAACAGCAAGACGCCGAGGAATGTCGCTTCGAGGAAGAATGCCGTCAGCACCTCGTAGCCGATCAACGGGCCGACCACGTTCCCCGCCACCAGCGAGAAGCGGCTCCAGTTGGTGCCGAACTGATAGCTGAGCACGATGCCGGACACGACCCCCATCGCGAACGAGACCGCGAAGATCTTGGTCCAGAACCGCATCAGGCGGTGATAGCGCACCTCGCCGGTGCGCAACCACATTACGCCGAGCGTCGCGATATAGGCCGACAGCCCGATGGTGAAGCTCGGGAAGATGATGTGAAAGGCGATCGTGAACGCGAACTGCACGCGGGCGAGGAGGACGGGATCAAACTCCATCGGCTGCTCCTTTTTGGCGCCGGTGCTTCCTGACACCCATTCCGCGAAGCCGCCGTACCGGGGGCCATCCTGCCGGTTTTCTGGCAGTCGCCGAACAATCATCAATAAAGGCGCTTTCGCGGGCGAATCCAAGCCCGGTATTTCGAGCTATCCCCCAAGCGATTTGGCACGAGACTGGCTTTCGCAAGCGGTGGACAACGTCACAAATCGGTCAGTAGGCGCCGACGAAAGCGCTAATCTTTTCAGGGCAGCAGGGGGTTATCATGGACGCAGACAGCAAGCCCGCAGGGCAGCCGGCGCCGAATGGCTTTTTGGACAAGTATTTCGGTCTGACGGCGAACGGAACGGATGTGCGGACCGAGGCGCTGGCCGGTCTGACCACGTTCCTGACCATGGCCTACATCATCTTCGTCAACCCGGCGATTCTCTCGAAAGCCGGGATGGACCAGGGCGCGGTCTTCGTCGCCACCTGCCTTGCGGCCGCGGTGTGCAGCATCGTGATGGGGCTTTACGCCAATTATCCGCTCGCGCTCGCGCCCGGCATGGGGCTGAACGCCTTCTTCGCCTTCACCGTGGTGCTGACCTACAAATACACATGGCAGCAGGCACTGGGCGCGGTGTTCCTCTCGGGCGTGCTGTTCTTCATCCTGTCGGTGACGGGACTGCGCGAATACATCATCAACCAGATCCCGCGGAACCTGAAATACGCGATCGGCGCCGGCGTCGGATTATTCCTCGGCATCATCGCGCTGGAGAACGCCAAGATCATCGTCGCCCATCCGGCGACGCTGGTGACGCTTGGCCCGCTCAACGTCGCGGGTCCGCTGCTGTGCCTCCTCGGCTTCATCCTGATCGTGGCGCTGCATGCGCGCCGGATTCACGGCGCGACCCTGATCGGCATCCTTGTCGTCGGCATCATCGGCCTGCCGCTCGGCCTGTCGCAGTTCCACGGCATCGTGTCGATGCCGCCCTCGCTGGCGCCGACCTTCCTGCAGCTCGACTTCTCGCGGACCTTCGAACTCGGCTTCATCATCGTCGTGTTCTCGATCCTGATGATCGATGTTTTCGACAATGCCGGCACCCTGATCGCGGTGACCGAGAAGGCGGGCTTTGTCGACAAGAACGGCAACGTGCCACGGATGAAGCAGGCGCTGATCTCGGACAGCTTTGCGGCGATGTTCGGCGCCTCGATCGGCACCTCGACCACGACGAGCTATATCGAGAGCGCTGCCGGCGTTGAAGCCGGCGGCCGTACCGGACTGACCGCGGTGTTCGTCGGAATCCTGTTCCTGTTGGCGCTGTTCTTCTCGCCGCTTGCCGGCCTGATCCCCGCCTATGCCTCGGCCGCGGCGCTGCTGTTTGTTGCCTGCGCAATGGCAAGCCTTCTTGCGAACATGGACTGGGACGACGTCACGGAGGCTGCGCCCGCGGTGATCGCCGCCATCACCATGCCGCTGACCTATTCAATCGCCACCGGCATCGGTCTCGGCTTCATCACCTATGCGCTGGTCAAGCTGATCGCCGGGAAATACAAGGACGTCTCGATCGCGGTCGGTGCGCTGGCGCTGATCTTCGCGATCAAGCTGATCCTGGTGCCGGGCGGGTGAGCGCGTTGTTATCCGCGCGATATTTTACAGCAACATGGCTGGGCTTGTCCCGGCCCTGTCCTTTTGAAGGCTATCCCGCCAGTGCCTTCTTGATCGCCAGGAAATCGCGCCAGGCAAAGCGCTTTTCGATCGGGTTACGCAACAGATAGGCCGGGTGAAACATCGGCATCGCGCGGATGTCGCGAGTGTCCGTCTTGTAGACGAGCCAGCGCCCGCGCGTTCGCTTGATCCCATCATTGACGCCGAGCAGCGTCGCAGTCGCGGGCTTGCCGAGACAAACCAGCACCTGTGGATCGACCAGTTCGATCTGGCGCTGAATGAAGGGCAGGCAGATCTGGGTCTCGTGGATCGACGGGTCGCGGTTACCGGGCGGCCGCCAGGGCACGATGTTGGCGATATAGACCTCGGACCGCGCAATCCCGATGGCGCCGAGCATCCGGTCGAGGAGTTGCCCGGAGCGCCCGACGAACGGAATTCCGGTCTGGTCCTCCTCCGAGCCCGGCGCCTCGCCGACGAACATCACGCGGGCCTGCGGGCTGCCGTCCCCGAATACGAGCTGCTTGGCAGTGGTCCGAAGGGCGCAGCCCTCGAAGCCGTTCATGATGTCCCGCAAGGCCTCCAGCGAGGCCGCCGAACGGGCCGCCGCCCGCGCCGCCATGATCGCCTCTTCCGGCAAGGGCGGCGCCTGGACCGCGGCCGCCGGCGCCACCAGCCGCGGCTCCGGGCGGAGCCGCGGGGGCGGACCAGGCTCAGCCGGAACCGCCGACAGCGCCGGATCAGCGAATCGATCGGCCGGCACCTCGTCCAGCGCAACGTCGACGCCGGATTCGAGGTAGAAGGTCAGCAAATCGCGGACAGGCTTGAACTCGACAGGGATCATGGGCGGACTTTAGCACGCCGCCGGTCCTCGAACTGATTGTCGGATTTGTCCAAACATGAAAAAACCAAAGCTCGATCAGAGGAGCCCTAATGTCTGAGCTGCCGCCCCGTGAAAGCATGGAATTCGACGTCGTCATCGTGGGTGCCGGCCCAGCCGGGCTCGCGGCCGCGATTCGCCTGAAACAGCTTTCGCCCGATACCAGCATCGTCGTCGTGGAGAAGGGGTCCGAAGTCGGCGCGCATATCCTGTCGGGCGCGGTCATCGATCCGTCGGGGCTCGACCGCTTGCTGCCCGACTGGCGGGAAGACCCGGACCGCCCTCTTAAAACCGAGGTCACGGACGACCGCTTCTACTGGATGACGCAATCCGGCGCGATCAAGGTGCCGCTTTTCATGGCGCCGCCCCTGATGAACAACCACGGATGCTTCATCGGCTCGCTCGGGCTCGTCACCAAATTCCTCGCGGCCAAAGCGGAGGCGCTGGGCGTCGAGATCTATCCCGGATTCGCCGCCGCCGAAGTGATCTACGGCGCCAACGGCGAGGTGCGCGGCATCGCAACCGGTGACATGGGCATCGGCAAGGAGGGCGAGCCGACCGACAGCTTTACCCGCGGCATGGAGTTGCTCGGCAAATACACTTTGCTGGCCGAAGGCGCGCGTGGATCGTTGAGCAAGATCCTGATCGCGAAATATGGCCTCGCCGCGGATCGCGAGCCCCCGAAATTCGGCATCGGGCTGAAGGAAATCTGGCAGGCCGATCCGGCGAAACACAAGCCGGGGCTGGCGCAGCATTCCTTCGGCTGGCCGCTCGACAATCGCACTGGCGGCGGATCGTTCCTCTATCATTACGACGACAATCTCATCGCCGTCGGATTCGTCGTGCATCTCAATTACGAAAATCCGTATCTGTCGCCGTTCGAGGAATTCCAGCGCTTCAAGACCCATCCGGCGATCCGCGATGTCTTCGAAGGCGCCAAACGTCTGGCCTACGGCTCGCGCGCGATCACCGAGGGCGGGTATCAATCCGTGCCCAAGCTCGTGTTCCCGGGCGGCGCCCTGATTGGCTGCGCCGCAGGCTTCGTCAACGTGCCGCGCATCAAGGGCTCTCACAATGCGATCTCATCGGGGATGCTGGCGGCCGAGCATGTCGCCGAGGCGCTGGCGGCGGGGCGGTCCAACGACGAACTCGCGGGTTACGAGGCCGCGTGGCGCACGTCCCCGGTCGGCAAGGACCTCTGGCCGGTGCGCAACGTCAAGCCGCTCTGGTCGAAATTCGGAACCATGGTCGGCGTCGCGCTCGGCGGGCTCGACATGTGGACCAACACGCTCGGCTTTTCGCTCTTCGGCACGCAGAAGCATGGCAAGCCGGACTGGCAAACGCTGAAGCCTGCACACGAATGCACGCCGATCGCTTATCCGAAGCCGGACGGCAAGATCACCTTCGACCGCCTGTCCTCGGTGTTCCTCTCCAACACCAATCACGAGGAGAACCAGCCGCCGCATTTGAAAGTCGGCGACATGGCGCTGCAGAAATCATCCGAGCACGATATTTATGCGGGTCCCTCGACCCGGTATTGTCCTGCGGGGGTCTATGAATGGGTCGGAGTAGGCGCAGATTTGCGATTCGTCATCAACGCGCAGAATTGCGTCCATTGCAAAACCTGCGACATCAAGGACCCGAACCAGAACATCACCTGGGTTCCTCCTGAGGGCGCCGGGGGTCCGAACTATCCGAATATGTGATCGCGGGGTCGCCGGCCGAAAGCGCGCCGCCACCCGGTTGCGGCGGAATGTCACGATAAAGCCCGCATTGAAGCCGAAGGGGCTATCCTTAGGCTGCCGCAGCCGTTCTTGCGGTGCACGCGCAAAAAGGCCATCCTCGAATCCGAGCCTGTGGGGCGGCTTCGCGTTGCCCACGATGGAGATTCTCGACGTGACTATGTCGACCCTGTTCAAGCCCGCAGCGGTTGCGGCTACCGTATTCGGTATCCTCATGTTGCCAGGTCTCCTGGCCGCTCAATCGCCGGTCAAGCGCGACACCGCACGAACTTCCGCATCCGGAAATTATCTCGCTGCGCGTCATGCGCTCCAGCAACGCGATGCCGCCGCGGCGTCCGCCTATTTCCGCGCCGCTTTGCGCTCCGATCCGAAAAATCCCGATCTGTTGCAGCGCGCTTTCGGAGCCGCGCTGACCGAAGGCGATATGGAAGAGGCCTTTCGGCTCGCCGAGCGAATCGTTCAGGTCAACAAGAACGACCGCGATGCGCGTCTCGTCCTTGGCATCCGCGCGCTCAAGGGCAAGCAATGGCAAGCCGCCCGGACCAACATCGCGCAATCGGTGCGCGGACCGGTCACCGATCTGACCGCGGCGTTGCTGATCGCCTGGGCCCAGTTCGGCGCCAACGATTCGAAGGCGGCGATCGAGACCATTGACCGGCTGCAGGGGCCTGACTGGTACAACATCTTCAAGGACGAACATGCCGGCCTGATCCTCGATCTTGCAAATCGCAAGAAGGAAGCGGCACGCCGGTTCGAGAAGGTGCACAAGCTCGATGGCACCAATCTGCGCGTCGCCGAATCCTACGGCAGCTTCCTGTCGCGTACCGCCAGCAAGGAAGAAGCACTGGAAGTCTTCGGCGCGTTCGACAAGGCGCTGCCGCGTCATCCGTTGGTCACGAGCGCGATCAAACAGGTCGAAGCCGGCCAGAAACTGCCGCCGCTGGTGCCAAATGCGCAAGCCGGTGCGGCGGAGGTGCTTTACGGCATCGGCGCGGTTGTCGGCCGCCGGGGCGGAGAAGAACTCGGGCTCGCCTATCTGCAGCTCGCGCTCTATCTCGAGCCAAATCATCCGTTGGCGCTGCTGTCGCTCGCCGATCTCTATGAGACGATGAAGAAGCCGGAGCTCGCCATCGAGATGTATCGGCGCGTACCGGCCGATTCACCACTGCATCGCAACTCGGAAATCCAGCTCGCGGCCAATCTCGACTCGCTCGAGAAGACCGACGAAGCCAAGGAGCATCTGCGCAAGCTGATCGAGGAAAATCCGACCGACATCGAAGCGATCATGATGCTCGGTCATATCGAGCGCTCCCGGAAGCAATACGCCGATTGCGCCCAGACCTATACGCGGGTGATCGACCAGATCGCCAATCCGACGCGAGCGAACTGGAACGTGTTCTATTCCCGAGGCATCTGCCACGAGCGCAACAAGAACTGGCCGGCAGCGGAAGCCGATTTCAAGAAGTCGCTTGAGCTGTTTCCCGATCGCGCCGACGTCCTGAACTATCTCGGCTATTCCTGGGTGGATCAGGGCATCAATCTCGACGAAGGCATGAAGATGATTCGCCGCGCCGTCGAGCAGAAGCCCGACGACGGCTACATCGTGGACTCGCTCGGCTGGGCCTATTTCCGGCTCGGCAACTTCGACGAAGCGGTCAAGCATCTCGAGCGCGCCGTGGAAATCCGGCCAGAGGATCCCACCATTAACGATCATCTGGGCGACGCCTATTGGAAGGTCGGGCGACACCTCGAAGCCCGGTTCCAGTGGTCGCATGCCGCGGCGCTGAAGCCGGAGCCGGACGAACTCGCGAAGATCGAAGCCAAGCTGAAAAGCGGCTTGCCCGACGACGGCCCTGGCGCCACCGCCGAGCAGAAGTCCAAGTCCGACAACGGCGGCTGATCCGATCGTGACCGCCGGTCCTGCGGAGCGAACCGCGTTCGCTCCGGCTAAAGTCAACCTGACTCTACGGATCGGGCGCAAGCGCCCGGACGGCTACCACGACCTCGAAAGTCTCGTGGTGTTCGCCGATTTCGGCGACACATTGCGGCTGACACCTTCGGCCCCGTTGGGGCTGACCGTGGAAGGCCCGACCGCCGCGCAGGCCGGGCCCGCCGACGACAATCTCGTCATAAAGGCGGTGCGAGCGCTTGAGGCGCAGACCGCCGATCTCCGGACCGGCCATTTCCACCTGTCCAAGTCCACTCCCGTTGCGGCGGGGCTTGGCGGCGGCTCCTCGGATGCGGCGGCCGCCTTGCGTCTCGTCGCCGGCCTCAACGGCATGGCGCTGCAGGATCATCGGGTGCTGTCGGCCGCGCGGGCGACCGGCGCGGACGTTCCGGTCTGCGTCGAGCCCGTGCCCCGGTTCATGCGCGGCATTGGAGAAATCCTGTCGGCGGAGATACGCCTGCCCCGCCTTGCGGCGGTGCTGGTGAATGCAGGCGTCCCGGTCCCGACCGCGAGCGTCTTCCGGGCGCTGGCGGAGGCGCGAAAGACCGCCGGAACGCCGGCCATCGATCAAGATCCTGCGTCGCATGATGTGGAGACGGCCGCGCAGCCCACGTTCGACGCGCTGATGGCGTCGCTGGCCGCGTCGGCCAACGATCTCGAGGCGCCTGCGGTGACGCTGTTCCCGGCCGTAGGCGCCGTTCTCGATGCGATGCGCGCGCTCCCGTCCTGCCGCCTCACGCGCATGAGCGGCTCGGGCGGCACCTGTTTCGGACTTTTCGAAACCGCTGACGATGCGACGGACGCCGCCGCGCGGCTTCGTCACGCACATCCGGACTGGTGGGTTCAGGCGACCATGCTCGGAGCCGCGCCTGAAAAGTCTTAAAATCGAAGGCCCTGACTCAATGCGCCCGCGCGAGGCAGAACGCGACCGTTTCCTCGAGCGCGGCCTTCATTGGCGAGGGCGGGAATAGAGCCAGCGCATCGATCGCCATGGCGCCGTAATGCTGGGCGCGGCCGATGGTGTCTTCCAGCGCACGATGCCTCGTCATCAGTGAAACAGCGCGATCGAGATCGGCGTCAGTTGCGTCCCCCTGCTCGAGACACCTGGTCCAGAACGCACGCTCTTCGGCGTTGCCGCGACGGAACGACAGAACGACCGGCAAGGTGATCTTGCCCTCCCGGAAATCGTCGCCGACATTCTTGCCGAGCTTCGCGGATTTGCCGCCATAATCGAGCGCATCGTCGACGAGCTGGAAAGCGATACCGAGATTCATGCCGTAGGAGCGGCAGGCAGCGAGATCGGGCTTGGCACGTCCGGCCAGCACCGGGCCCACCTCGCAGGCCGCTGCAAACAATTCGGCCGTCTTGCCCCGGATGACGAACAGATACTCGTCCTCGGTGGTCTGGGTATTTTTCGCCGCGGCAAGCTGCATGACCTCGCCTTCGGCGATCACGGTCGCGGCCTGAGACAGGATGTCGAGCGCACGCAGGTTGCCGACATCCACCATCATTCGGAAGGCCTGGCCGAGCAGGAAATCGCCGACCAACACGCTCGCCTCATTGCCCCAGAGCATGCGGGCCGCGAGCTTGCCGCGCCGCATCTCGCTTTCGTCGACCACGTCGTCATGCAGGAGCGTCGCCGTATGCATGAACTCGACGGCGGCCGCGAGCTTGATATGGCCTTCGCCCTCGTAGCCGGACAATTGCGCCATCGCGAGCGTCAGCATCGGCCGCAACCGTTTGCCGCCCGAATTGATGAGGTGGTTGGCAACCTCCGGTATCATGGTCACTTGCGACCCGGTGCGCGCCAGGATCGCGGCATTGACTTTTTCCATATCGGGGGCGACCAGCTCGACCAGCCGGTTTATCGAAGCCTGTGGCTGCGATTCAAAAGGGATAACGACAGCCAAACGAGGCACTCCCGGAACGGACAAAACCAGAATAGAAACG
>Ga0180218_1001941_pt1 | contig 11527 bp, 13 predicted proteins | sample eDN3rd37CKraftBY_FD_151334 | JGI IMG/M metagenome (GOLD analysis project Ga0180218, IMG submission 151334) | Enriched backyard soil microbial communities from Emeryville, California, USA - eDNA 3rd pass 37_C Kraft BY (version 2) (version 2) | ecosystem: Environmental > Terrestrial > Soil >... | reverse complement strand
ATCGGCGGCCATGACCGGCGCCGGCACCGGGCGCATCGCGACGATCGACGCGGTGCGCGGCTTCGCGGTCTGCGGCATCCTCGTCATGAACATCGTCGCGATGGGGATGCCGGCCTACGCCTATATCGACCCGTTTTATTACGGCGGCGCCGACGGGGCCGACCTGGTGGCGTGGGCCGCCGCCTACATGCTGGCGGACGGCAAGATGCGCGCCCTGTTCACGATGCTGTTCGGTGCCTCGATGGCGCTGATCGCCGACCGCGCCGAGGGCCGGGTTCCGGGCCCGGCTGCCATCCACTATCCGCGCATGGCCTGGCTGTTCGTGTTCGGTATGCTCCACGCCTGGGGGCTGTGGTACGGCGATATCCTCGTCGTCTACGCGCTCGCCGGGGCGCTGCTGTTCGTCGCGTGGCAATGGCCGCTTTCGGCGCTGCTTGCCGCGCTGGTCGCGCTCAATCTCGTTCAATGGCACGATCTCGTGGCGCTGCGCGATGCGGCCACGGCGCCGGCCGCGCCCGCCGCCGCCCGCGACGCCTGGCAAGCGGTGGTCGACATCACCGCGCCCTCGTCCGCGACGGCCAATGAGATCGTTTTGTATCGCGGCGGCCTTGCCGATGCCTTCGCCGCGCGCGCGCCGATGACCTGGCTCTACCAGACGGACATGCTGCCGATATCGCTGATCGAAACGCTGTGCTTCATGCTGTTCGGCCTCGCCCTCTACCGCGCCGGCTTCCTGAGCGGCGGCTGGCCGCGCCGGACCTATTGGGCGCTCATGGGCCTCGGCTATCTCATCGCCCTGCCGCTGCAACTGCCGATCGTGCGGCTGTTGATCGAAACCCGATTCGATCCGCCGATCGTGCCGCTGGCGACCGCGCTGAGCCTGCTGCTGCGTCCGTGGGTCGCGCTGGCGCACATCAGCCTCGTCATCCTGTTCATGACGTCGGGGCGGGGGCGCTGGCTCGCCGATCGCCTCGCCGCCGCCGGGCGGATGGCGCTCACCAACTATATCGGCTCCACTCTGATCGCGACGACGCTGTTCTACGGCTATGGCTTCGGCCTGTTCGGGACGTTGGCCCGCGCCGAGCTTTATGGCGTCGTCGCCCTGATCTGGGCGGTCATGCTGCTGGCTAGCAAACCCTGGCTCGACCGATTCGCCTATGGTCCGTTCGAGTGGCTCTGGCGCTCACTGGCGCGGGGCGCGCCGCAAACTTTTCGTCGCGAAACATATTGAGACTTGTTCGCAGTAGCGCTATAGCGAGTCGCAGTAAGGAGCGGGATCTATGGTCGTCTGTGTCTGCAATGCGATCCGGGAGCAAGAGGTGCGCGACGCGGTCCGTAAAGGGGCCGATTGCCCGCGCAGCGCCTATGCCAGCCTCGGCAAGCGGCTGCGTTGCGGGCAATGCCTCCCATTCGCGCGCGACGTGGTGGCAGCCGAGTGTGCGACTGCCTAGCAGTTTCAAAAAAATCCTGTTATTTCAGTCGCTTTTAGACTTACGGCGTCCGCATGGAGCCGCTATGATGCGCCTTCGCGATGGAGGACATCATGCAGGGCGACGCCAAGGTTATCGAATTTTTGAACGAGGCGCTCAAGAACGAGCTGACCGCGATCAATCAGTATTTTCTTCACTATCGGATGCTCGATCACTGGGGTGTCAAGCGGCTCGCCAAATTCGAGTATGGCGAATCGATCGACGAGATGAAGCACGCCGACCGGCTTGCCGAGCGCATCCTGTTCCTCGATGGCCTGCCCAACTTCCAGGTGCTCGGCCGGCTGCGGATCGGCGAAACCGTCGAGGAGGTGCTGAAGGCCGATCTCGCGCTCGAGCAGGACGCGCTGCCCCTTCTCAAGGACGGCATCGCCCATTGCGAAACGGTACGGGACTATGTCAGCCGCGACCTGCTCACCGACATCCTCGAAAGCGAGGAGGAGCATGTCGACACGCTCGAACGGCAGTTCGACCTTATCAAGCAGATGGGGCTGCAAAATTATATCCAGCTCCAGTCCAAGGCCGAGGACGAGTAAATCCGCCGGCGCAGCCTCCAATTGCGTCGGGGTGTCGCCGGCCACGCCGTGCTATAGCGTGGCCGGCTTTCCTCCTGGGGACACCCGATGATCGCGTTTGGTTTCCGGCTGCTCGCCCTGCTGGCTCTGGCCCTCGCCGCCCCGGCGACGGCGCAGACCTTCCACATCCGCCCCACGCTCGTCGCGGAGAGCAGCCGCCCCGCCGCCGGCGCCACCACCACCCTCGCTCTCGTCATGAAGACCGAGCGGGGCTGGCACGGTTACTGGAAGAATCCGGGCGATTCGGGGTTCGAGACCGAAATCGACTGGCGCCTCCCGGCGGGCGTCACCATCGGCGCGCTGCGCTATCCGCTGCCCGAGGCGCAGCGGATCACCGGCCTGATGAGCTACGTATATAATGGCGATTACACGCTGCTGATTGACGTTGCGGTGCCGCCCGGCCTTGCCGCCGGCACTCCCCTGCCGATTCGGGGCCATATGCGCTGGCTCGCCTGCACCGCCGAAATCTGTGTGCCCGAGCAGGGCGAGATCGCGCTCGATCTGACGGTGGGCAACGGCACGCCCGACAGCCGCGCCCGTTTCGATGCGTGGCGCGCGGCGCTACCCCGGCCGCTCGGCACCCCCGGCCACTTCCAGACCGCCAACGGCCGCTTCCGCATCGCGGTGCCGCTGCCGGCGGCGATCGCGGTCGACGATCCTTATTTTTTCGCGCTCACCAAGGACGCCCTCACCTACGGCGAACCGCAGACGATCAGCCGCAACGGCGACATGCTGATCGTCGAAGGCAAAGCCGGCAGCCACAGCGCCGGCCTGGCGAGGCTCGACGGCGTGATCCGGATCAACGCCCGCGACGGCCTCAGCGTCACCGCCACGCCCGGCGCGGTTCCGCCGGCGGGCACCCCGATCGGCGGCGGCGCGCTCGCCGGCACCGCCGTGACGCTGCTGCTGGCGTTTGGCGGCGCGATCCTCGGCGGCCTCATCCTCAACGTCATGCCGTGCGTGTTCCCGATCCTCAGCCTCAAGGCGCTCAGCCTCGCGCGGGCGGGCGGCGACGAGCGCACCGTGCGCCGCGAAGCGCTCGCCTACACCGCCGGGGCGGTTGCGGTCTGCGCCGGGCTCGGGCTTGTCCTGCTGCTCCTCAAGGCGGCCGGCGTCGCGGCGGGATGGGCTTTCCAGCTTCAGGATGCGCGCGTCATCCTTGTCCTGCTGCTCCTCGTCAGCGCCATCGCCTTCAATCTCGCCGGGCTGTTCGAGCTGCCGGCCGTCACCGGCGGCGAGGCGTTGGCGGGGCGGGGCGGCACCGGCGGCGCCTTCTGGACCGGGGCGCTCGCCGCCTTCATCGCGACGCCGTGTACCGGCCCGTTCATGGGGGTGGCGCTCGGCGCGGCGCTGGTGCTGCCGGCCGCCGCCGCGCTCGCGGTGTTCGCGGGGCTCGGCCTCGGTCTCGCGATGCCGTTTCTCCTGCTCGGCTACATTCCGGCGCTGCGCCGGCGCCTGCCGAAACCGGGGCCGTGGATGAGTCGGCTGCGGCGGATTCTCGCGCTGCCGATGTTCGTCACCGCGCTCGGCCTCGCCTGGGTGCTCGGCCGGCTCGGCGGCGTCACGGCGATGACGCTCGGCCTCGCCGCGACGCTGCTGCTCGCGATCATGCTCTGGTGGGTCGGCCGGCGCCAGGCGGCCGGGGCGCGGCGGGCGTGGTGGCCGGTGGTCCCGGCCATCGCCGCCGCGCTGGCGCTGATGCCGGTCGTGCCCCGCGCGCCCGCGATCGCCGCGCCGGCAGCCGGCGCCTTACCGGGCGCGGAGCCGTTCAGCGAGGAGCGCCTCGCCGCGCTCCAGCGGGAGCAGCGGCCGGTATTCGTCTATTTCACCGCCGACTGGTGCCTGACATGCAAGGTCAACGAAAAAAACGCGATCGAGCGCCGCGACGTCGCCGATACGTTCAAGGCGCGTAACGTCGCGGTGCTGGTCGGCGACTGGACACGCGGCGCCCCCGCGATCACCCGCTTCCTCGCCTCGCACGGCCGGTCGGGGGTGCCGTTCTACCTTTATTATGCCCCCGGCCAGCCGCCGACGGTGCTCCCGCAGGTGCTGACGCCGGGCATGCTCACCGCGCTGGCGACGTAGCGGGGCCACGGGGGCGGCCACGCGCCGCCGGAATCACACCATGCCGTAGGCCAGCATCGCATCGGCGACCTTCTTGAAGCCGGCGACGTTCGCGCCCCGCACATAATCGATATAGGTGCTGCCCGCCGTGCCGCCGTGGGCGACGCAATTCTCATGGATACCTTCCATGATGCCGAGCAGCAGTTGCTGCAGCTCACTTTCCTTCCACGAGCGCCGCTGCGAGTTCTGGCTCATTTCGAGGCCCGACACCGCGACACCGCCGGCATTGGCCGCCTTGCCCGGCGCGTAGAGGATCTTGGCGTCGCGAAACACCTGCACGCCGTCGAGATTGGTCGGCATGTTGGCGCCTTCCGAGACCGCGATGCAGCCGTTCTTCACCAGACGCGCGGCGTCCGGCCCCAATATCTCGTTCTGGGTCGCGCAGGGCAGCGCCACATCGCACGGGACGCCCCACGGCCGCTTGCCGGCATGGAACGTCGCGCCACGGAACTCCTTGGCATATTCCGAGATCCGGCCGCGCCGATTATTCTTCAGATCCTTCACCCAATCGATCTTCTCCTGGGTGATCCCTTCGGGGTCGTGGACGAAACCCTGGCTGTCGGAGAAGGTCAGCACCTTGCCGCCCAGCTGGATGACCTTTTCGGCCGCATAGGTGGCGACATTGCCGGACCCCGAGATCGTCACCGTCTTGCCCGGAAGATTGTCCCCGCGCGTCTTCAGCATGCTGATGAGGAAATAAACGCAGCCATAGCCGGTCGCTTCGGGGCGGATGCGCGATCCGCCATATTCCATGCCCTTGCCGGTCAGCACGCCGGTGAACTGATTGGTGATCCGCTTATACTGGCCAAACAGATAGCCGATCTCGCGGCCGCCGACGCCGATGTCGCCCGCCGGCACGTCGATGTCCGCGCCGACATGGCGATATAACTCGGTCATGAAGCTCTGGCAGAAGCGCATCACCTCATGATCGCTCTTGCCCTTCGGATCGAAATTCGAACCGCCCTTGGCGCCGCCCATCGGCAGGCCGGTCAGCGCATTCTTGAAGGTCTGCTCGAACGCAAGGAACTTGAGGACGCTCTCGTTGACCGATGGGTGAAACCGCAGGCCGCCCTTATAGGGCCCGATCGCGTTGTTGTTCTGGACGCGCCAGCCCCGGTTGATGCGGAGATGGTGATCGTCATCCTCCCAGCAGACCCGGAATGAAATAATCCGATCCGGCTCCGTAATGCGCTGGAGAATCTTGTAGTGATGATATTCGCGCTTGTCCGCGATGAATCGGAAAATATCCTCCGACACTTCCGTCACGGCTTGCAAGAATTCGGTCTGACCGGGGTTCTGCCTCTTCACTTCCTCGACAAAGGCCGGAAGATCAATATATTGATATACAGCCACCCTGCATTTCCTCACGTAATTTGAAGTGAGCCGCATCCCGCATCGGGCGGTCGTTTGCGGCAATATACGATCCCGGTGTCGCGACTGCGCCTCGACCCCGGAACCACCTCAGGCCGAGGTCAGGCCATGGCCGCAGACGGCCCAGGCTCGAACCGTCGGCATCGCAACCGGGTACCCGCTCCCCGCGCCCATCGGAGGAGGACCAGCCGGGTCACGGCGTACTCAGGATAGCGTCGATCGATCGCGCCACATCCTCGATATCGGCCATGCCATCAACCCGGCGCACGATGCCGCGCGCCTCGTAGATCGGCAGGATCGGCGCGGTCTTCGCGCGATATTCCGCCATGCGCGTCCGCACCGTAGCCTCATTGTCGTCGGGCCGCCGTTTGAACTCCGTCGCGCTGCATTTATCGCACACCCCTTCGACGCGGGGCCGCTTGTGGCGATCGTGATAGCCTTCGCCGCATTTCGCGCATGTGAAGCGCCCGGTGATGCGATCGACCAGCGCGTCCTCATCCACCGCCAGCTCGATCACATGATCGAGCTTCTGCTGGCGCGCCGCCAGCAACTCGTCAAGCGCGGTCGCCTGCGGCGCGGTGCGCGGAAAACCGTCGAAGATGACGCCGTGGACGACATCGGGCTGGTCGAGCCGCTCGCCCAGGAGCCGGGCCATCAGATCGTCGGGAAAAAGCTTTCCGGCCTTCATGATGCCGTCGGCGAGCTTGCCGATTTCGCTGCCCGATTTGACGGCGGCGCGCAACATGTCGCCGGTCGAGATCTGCACCATGCCGCGCCTCTGGACGAGTAGGCTGGCCTGGGTCCCCTTGCCTGCCCCCGGAGGCCCAAGCAATATTATATTCACCGCCGCACGCCCCCCTTAAGCTTCGCCTTCTTGATCAGATCGCCATACTGATGCGCCAGCAGGTGGCTCTGGATCTGAGTCACGGTATCGATCGTCACGTTGACGACGATGATCAGGCTCGTCCCACCGAGGTAGAAGGGAATCTGCAGCCGCGCCACCACGATTTCCGGAATCAGGCAGGTCGCGGTGAGATAGATCGCCCCGATCACGGTGATCCGGGTCAGCACATAATCGAGATATTCGGTGGTGTGCTTGCCCGGCCGGATGCCGGGGATGAAACCACCGTAGCGCTTCAGATTGTCCGCGGTCTCCTCCGGGTTGAAGACGACCGCTGTGTAGAAGAAACAGAAGAAAATGATCCCGGCGCCGTACAGCCCCATATAAAGCGGGCTTCCGTGCGCCAGATACTGGTTCACGGTGATGATGAAATCGCCCCATGCGCTCTCGCCGGCCGGCTGGGTTCCCGCGAACTGGGTGACGGTGAGCGGCATCAGCAGCAGCGACGAAGCAAAAATCGGCGGGATCACGTTCGCCGTGTTGACCTTGAGCGGCAGATGGCTGCGATCGGCCTGCATCATCCCGCGCTGGGTCTGGCGCTTGGGATACTGGATGAGGACGTTGCGGGTCGCCTGCTCCATGAAGCAGATGAACGCGGTCAGCCCGACCACCAGAACCACCACCATCACGATCATCGTGCCCGACAGCGAGCCGGTGCGGCCGCCCTCGAACACCTTTGCGAACGCGCTCGGCAGGTTCGCGATGATCCCGGCCATGATGATCAGCGACACGCCGTTGCCGACGCCCCGGCTCGTGATCTGCTCGCCGAGCCACATCAGGAACATGGTGCCGCCGACCAGCGAGATCACGCAGGTGATGCGGAACAGCAGCCCCGGATCGACGACCGCGCTGATCCCCTGGCCCGCGCCCCAGCTCTCCAGGCCCACCGCGATGAAATAGCCCTGCACCGCCGAGAGGAATACCGTGCCGTAGCGGGTATACTGGTTGAGCTTCTTGCGCCCGCTCTCGCCTTCCTTCTTGAGCGCGGCGAGCGTCGGCGACAATGAGTTGGCGAGCTGCATGACGATCGAGGCGGTGATGTACGGCATCACGCCCAGCGCCACGATACTCATCCGCTCGAGCGCGCCGCCCGAGAAACTGTTGAAGAAATCGAGCACGCCGCCGCTGGTCTGGCTGAACAACGAATTGAGCGCCATCGGATCGATGCCGGGAAGCGGCACGAAGCTCAGCATCCGGAAGACGAGCAGCGCCAGGAAGGTGAACCAGAGCCGCCGCTTGAGTTCGGTCGCCTTGGAGAACTGGCCGAAATTGATATTGCCGGCCATCTGTTCGGCTACGGATGCCATGATATATCCCAATCCCGGAAAAAAGAAGGCGGCGGGAGGCGTCCCCCGCTCCCCACCGCCCCCATATAGTGTCCACGCCGGGCTTGTCAGCCCGAACCTGACGCGGTCCTCAGGCTTGGGCGGCCTTCTTCGCGGCGCGGGCGGTGCCCTTCTTGGCAGCGGCCTTTTCCTCCGGCGAGACGCGCTCGATCAGTTCTACCGAACCGCCGGCCTTCTCGATCGCCGCCCGCGCGCCTTTCGACACGCCCGCCACCCGGAACGAGAGCTTGGCGGAGAAATTGCCCTTCGCGAGAATTCTGACCCCGTCGGCGCCGCCGCGCGCGATCCCGGCCGCCTTGAGCGCCGCATGATCGATCACGCCGTCCGCCGAAAGCTTGCCGGCATCGACCAGCTTCTGGATGACGCCGAGATTGGCCTCGGCATAATCCTTGGCGAAAATATTGTTGAAGCCGCGTTTCGGCAGCCGCATGTGGAGCGGCATCTGGCCGCCCTCGAAGCCGTTGATCGCCACGCCCGAACGCGCCTTCGCGCCCTTCTGGCCACGCCCGGCGGTCTTGCCGAGACCGGAGCCGATGCCGCGCCCGACCCGGACCCGCCCTTTGCGCGCTCCGCTATTGTCCCGGATATCGTTAAGTTTCATTTCGTTGCACTCGCTTTCGCTTTTGTCGCGCGGCCGGGGCGGCTAGCCCTCAGTCCAAAACCCTTACCAGATGCTGTACCTTGCGGATCATCCCGCGCACCTCGGGGCTGTCCTCGAGTTCGCGGGTCCGGTGCAGCTTGTTGAGGCCCAGCCCGACTAGGGTCGCGCGCTGGTCCTTGGTCCGGCGGATCGGCGAGCCGATCTGCGTCACCTTGATAATTGCCATATCCGGTTACTCCGTCAGGGCGGCGGCATCCGCCTCGGCTTCCGCCGGGGTGGAAACACCGCTGCGCCCGAGCAGGTCGGCAATTTTCTTGCCACGGCGTTGCGCCACCGACTTCGGGCTGGTCTGATCCGTCAGCGCCTCGAACGTCGCCCGGATCATATTGTACGGATTGTTCGTGCCGACCGATTTGGTCACGACGTCGTGGACGCCGAGACTTTCGAAAATCGCCCGCATCGGGCCGCCGGCGATGATCCCGGTGCCCGCCGGCGCGGCGCGCAGATAGACCCGGCCGGCGCCAAAATGCCCGACGCCGTCATGATGCAGGGTGCGGCCCTCGCGCAGCGGCACGCGGACCATCGCCTTCCTGGCGGCGGCGGTCGCCTTCGAGATCGCCTCGGGCACCTCGCGCGCCTTGCCGTGGCCGAAGCCGACCCGGCCCTTGCCGTCGCCGACGATAACCAGCGCCGCGAAACCGAAGCGCTTGCCGCCCTTCACGGTTTTCGAGACGCGGTTGATGTGGACCAGCTTTTCCACCAGGTCTTCGCCGCCGTCGTCGTGGCTCCCGCCCCGGCGATCGTCGCGCCGGCCGCGATTCCCGTCACGACCCCGGCCGGAGCCGCCACCGGGGCCACGGCCACGGCCGCCGCGCGGGCCGCGGCCCGGGCGCTCGGCCTGCGGGGCTTCGGCGGACGCGCTTTCCGCGCCGGCCTGAATCTCGGTTTCGTCAGCCATCTAGAACTCCAATCCGCCTTCGCGCGCCGCGTCGGCCAACGCCTTCACCCGGCCGTGAAACAGGAAACCGCCTCGGTCGAACACCACCCGGGTGACGCCGGCCGCAGTGGCCCGTTCGGCGATCCGCTTGCCCACCGTCGCGGCGGCATCGGCGGTCGCGCCGGTCTTGCCCTTGAGATCCTTGTCGAGCGTCGAGGCCGCGGCCAGCGTCCGCCCAGCCTCGTCGTCGATCACCTGGGCATAGATGTGACGCCCCGACCGATGCACCGACAACCGGGGACGAAGACCGCCCCTGGCGCGGAGCGAGGTACGGACGCGCTGACGGCGCCGCTCGAAAAGCGAAAGTCCCTTGGCCATGCTACTTCTTCTTCCCTTCCTTGCGGAAGACGAACTCGTCCCGATACTTGATGCCCTTGCCCTTATACGGCTCGGGCTTGCGCCAGCGCCGGATCTCCGCCGCGACCTGACCGACCTTCTGGCGGTCGATCCCGCTGATCTCGACCGTCGTCTGATCGGGGGTCCTGATCTCGATCCCTTCCGGCACCGCGAAATCGACGTCGTGGCTGTAGCCGAGCTGGAGCTTCAGGGTCTTGCCCTGCATGTTCGCGCGATAGCCCACGCCGCTGATCAGCAGGGTCTCGGTGAAGCCCTCGGTGACGCCCGTCACCAGATTCTGCACCATCGTCCGCTGCATGCCCCAGAAGGCGCGCGCGCGGTGGCTGTCATTGGCCGGCCGCACCGCGACGGCGCCGTCCTCCAGCGCATATTCGACCTCGTCGACGAGGCTCATTGCCAGCGTCCCCTTGGGGCCTTTCACCGACAGCGTCCCGTTCTCGATCGTCGCCGTCACGCCCGCCGGCACGGCAACCGGCTTCTTGCCGATACGGCTCATCAGAACACCTCCGCGAGAACCTCGCCCCCGACATTCTGCTCGCGCGCTTCGGCGTCGGACAGAACGCCCCGTGGCGTCGAGACTATGGTGATGCCGAGCCCGTTGCGGACACGCGGCAATTCCTTCGAGCCCGAATAGACCCGGCGGCCCGGCTTGGACACGCGGGCAACATGCTGGATCGCGGGCTGGCCCTCGAAATATTTGAGTTCGATGCGCAGGCCCGAATGGCCGGCGAGCTCTTCCTCGGAATAGCCGCGGATATAGCCCTCGCGCTGCAACACATCGAGCACGCGCGCGCGCAGCTTGGACGCAGGCGTTACCACGCTGTCCTTGCGCGCCCGCTGGCCGTTGCGGATACGGGTGAGCAGATCGCCCAGGGGATCGGTCAATGCCATGTTCTGATCCTTACCAGCTCGACTTCGTGACGCCCGGAATCAGCCCCTTATTGGCCAGATCGCGAAGCTGAATGCGGCAGAGCCGGAATTTACGATAATAAGCGCGCGGACGCCCGGTCAGCTCGCACCGATTGCGGACGCGGGTCGGGTTCGCGTTGCGGGGCAATTCGGCCATCTTGAGCCGCGCGATCAGTCGCTCGGTCTCGTCCTTGTCCTTGTCGTTCGCGATCGCCTTCAGGCGCGCATATTTGCCCGCATAAGCCTTGACCAGCTTCTTGCGCTTCTCGTTCTTGTTGATCGAACTCAGTTTCGCCATGACTTAAGTTCTCTTTCCTTCCAATCGCCTTCAGGCGGCTTTCCTGGCTTCGCCCTGAGGCTGCGGGAACGGGAAACCGAACAGACGGAGCAGCTCGCGCGCCTCGTCGTCGGTCTTGGCGGTCGTGGCGATGACCACGTCCAGCCCACGAATCTTGTCTATCCGGTCATAACTGATCTCGGGGAAGACGAGCTGTTCCTTGAGGCCGGTCGCATAATTGCCGCGGCCATCGAACGACTTGTCGGAGAGACCCCGGAAGTCGCGCACGCGCGGCAGCGCGATCGTCACGAACCGATCGAGGAACTCGTACATTCGGTCGCGGCGCAGCGTCACCTTGGTGCCGATCGGCATGCCCTCGCGCAGCTTGAACTGCGCGATCGATTTCTTCGCCCGCGTGACCACGGCCTTCTGGCCGGCGATCGCCGTCAGCTCGGCGGCGGCGGTCTCGACCTTCTTCTTGTCCTGGGTCGCTTCGCCGACGCCCATGTTCAGGACGATCTTGGTGAGCTTCGGAACCTCCATCGCGTTCTTGTAACCGAACTTCTCGGTCATCGCCTGGAC
>Ga0180218_1001940_pt1 | contig 11529 bp, 9 predicted proteins | sample eDN3rd37CKraftBY_FD_151334 | JGI IMG/M metagenome (GOLD analysis project Ga0180218, IMG submission 151334) | Enriched backyard soil microbial communities from Emeryville, California, USA - eDNA 3rd pass 37_C Kraft BY (version 2) (version 2) | ecosystem: Environmental > Terrestrial > Soil >... | reverse complement strand
CGCCCCGTAGGGCGCCCGCCTTTTTATTTGGTGGGTCGACTAGTCGCTGCGGCCCGCCGTTTTCATTTCACGAACCTGCTGCATGACCTGTTCCAGGTTGTAGCTGGCCGGGTTCTGCAGCGGCGGGAATTTGATGTAAGTCTCGAGGTGCATGAGCCATAGTTGCTGCCCGAGAGGCAGCATGTTCCAGTCATAGACATAGGCGGTAGACGGAGACGCAATCGCTCCGCCCATACCGAAGAGCGTTTTCTGCTGCTGACCAATAGAGGTCTCGAAGGGATCGCGTTTGATGTTGACTACCTGGGTCCAGTGGTAGGGCAGCACGCCGGAGACAAAGCCCGCCGGCGCGTCGGACACCATCGCGAAATACATCTTCCAATTCTTGTAGCGGACGGCCGACGGCTCCTTGCCCGAATAATACAAGAAGTGGTCTCGGGCGGACTTATCGGACCTGCCGCTCAGGTATTCCACCTGGTTGACGCCGTCGAGCGTGGTCCTGACGATGCCAGGATACTCCCCGGCCTCGATCCGACGCTTCAGTCCGTCAGCCTTGGGGCCTCCGGCGATCTCGACAAGGGTCGGAACCCAGTCGAGGGCGGCAAACATTGCGTTCTTGACCGTGCCCGGTTTTATCACGCCCGGCCAGCGCACGACCAGCGGGGCACGCATGCCGCCTTCCCAGGTGCTCAGCTTGCCACCCTTGAAGGGGGTTGTGCCGCCGTCCGGAAAGGTGATGGTCTCGGCGCCGTTGTCCGTCGTGAACACGATAATCGTGTTGTCGAGCTGGCCCATATCCTGGAGCTTCTGCAGCACGTAGCCGATGTTGTCATCCATCTGCTTCATGCCGGCTTCGTTGACGCCCCAGTCCTTGCCGCCTGGCTCGCCGACCATGGCCAGGTACTTGTCATTCAGCACGGTCGTAATGTGCATGCGTGCGGGGTTGTACCAGACGAAGAACGGCTTGCTGGTCTTGGTGGGGTCGTTGCGATCAAGGAAGTCGATGACCTTTGCCGAGATTTCCTCGTCGACACCCTTCGAACGCTCAAGCGTCAGCGGACCCTGGTCCTGGCAATTCTGGTTCTTACCCGTGCCATCGGAGGATTTGCACCAGATCACCGGCCGCGGAGGCGTCAGGCAGACCGTGGTCTTGGGATCTACGGCTCCGGGAACCTCGGCCAGGCCAGGGATCGGCGTGTTACGACACGGCGGTGCGATCGTCTGCTGGGTCGGGGTCTTGTTGAGGTCGGGGAAGCTCACGCCCTGCATCGCGTCCAGGTGATAGAGATAGCCCCAATATTCCTGGAAGCCGTGCGCGGTCGGCAAGGAGTCGGTGTGGTCGCCGAGATGGTTCTTGCCGAACTCGCCGGTGTTGTAGCCGAGATCGAGCAGGAACCTGGCAAGCGCCGGGGTGCCGGACCGCAGATAGGATGGGGAGCCGGGAATTTCCGGCAAGGTCATGCCAACGCGAACCGGCTGCATGCCAGTGAAGAAAGCGGTACGTCCCGCCGTGCAGCTCTGCTCGGCGTAGTAGTGCATGAAGATCGCACCTTCATTGCCGATGCGATCGATGTTCGGGGTCTCTCCGACCATCAGGCCACGATGATAGATGCTCGGCTGCATCCAGCCGATGTCGTCGCCCATGATAAAGAGAATGTTGGGCCGCTGCGGCTGTTGAGGCTGCTGCGCATAGCACGACACGCTTGACCCAAGCGACGCCGCGACGAGTGCAACTCCTGCAAGCAACGTCTTTCGATCAATGTTCATGACACGATCCCTTTCCCGATCGCTTCATCGAATTTGCTCTGATGGCGATGCAACGTTGCGACGCCTCCAAGGCGCGGCATCCTGCGCCCGAGTGCTGGCCTGCGGTAAGATGGCGCATGCGCGGACCTTTCAACACTGCGTGAACGCATGCGAAGGACGCACCGGCGCATCCGGTACAATTGTGTTGCCGTTTGAATTGGATATCGGTTCGACGGGACCAGAAAGATTTCTCTGAGCACGCGACTCGTTATCGACCGTCACGAGACGCAGGGTCGCTTTCATCGCTTCGATCGCGCCGACCCGCCGCTTCGAACAGCGCGATCGCACCGATCATCATCGCGGCACCAAGCCACTGGATCGGACTCAACCACTGCCCGAGGATCACGGCAGCAAACAGGATGCTGAGCAGCGGCTCGACATTGCTCAGCATGGTGGCGCGCACCGGGCTGAGATAGCGAAACGACGCAAAGAAGCACAGAAGTCCGACAGCGATACCCACGCCGGCTCCGACGATGCCGAGCCATCCGAGCGTGTTCGACGGCAGGGACCATGCATCGAGGAGTGACGTGATCACGGCAAAGGACGCGCCCGCAAGCCCAGTCACATACAGGTTGACCTGCGTGCTGGTCGCGTAGCGTTGAGCCTGCGCTGCGCAAAGGATGGAGCCACAAATGGTGACGGCCGCTAGCGCCGCCAGCGCAACCCCGGTCATCCCGAGCGTATCGAAGGTCGGCGCGAGCGCCAGCGCGAGACCGGCAAGCGCCCCCAGCGCCAGCAGGAGCTTGCCACCGGTCAACCGTTCGCCGCCGCGCCAATGGGCGATCACGGCGATAAGGATCGGATGAACGAAGAAAATCAGAACCGCGACGCTGACAGGAATATACGCGACCGCGCCGATGAATCCGTAGACCATCACGGCGGAGAAGACGCCGCAGGCGAGACACCAGCGCAGGGCCGCACGGCTGATGCGAAAGTGCTGGCGGAACACGACAACCAGAACGGCCAGCAATGTCGCTCCGATCACGCCGCGCAAGGTCACGACCGTGAGGACATTGCTGCCGTTATCGAGGGCAATTTTCGCAGCGATCGGCCCGATGGCAAACGCAATCGTCGACAGGAGAACGAGGGCGATACCGACACGCCATTCCTCGCGCGTCGCGCTCTTTGCGGCCATGGATGTCATGAAGGAGGTCGTTGGGCGGGGTGAATTGCGAAAGGTTCCGCAGCATGCCTTCGCGGGACTTTCGCGGCTTCACTTGCTCGCGTTTGGAGGTCCAGTCAACTACTGTAAACTACTGGAGCCCCTGCAAATTGAGGTGACAGTGTGACGCCGAACAACACCATCTGTCTTTGGTTCGACAAGGATGCCGAGGATGCGGCGCGCTTCTATGCCACCACCTTTCCCGACAGCGCCGTACGCGCCGTTTTCAAGGCGCCGAGCGACTTTCCCGGCGGCAAGAAGGGCGACGTGCTGACCGTGGAATTCACGGTTCTCGGTATCCCCTGTATCGGCCTCAACGGCGGCCCGGTGTTCAAGCATTCGGAAGCCTTCTCGTTCCAGGTCGCGACCGACGACCAGGACGAAACCGACCGCTACTGGAACGCCATCGTGGGCAATGGCGGGCAGGAAAGCGCCTGCGGCTGGTGCAAGGACAAATGGGGCCTGTCCTGGCAGATCACGCCACGGGTCCTCACCGACGCGCTCGCGGCCGGCGGCGATGAAGCCAGGCGCGCATTCGAGGCGATGATGACGATGACGAAGATCGACGTCGCCGCCATCGAGAAGGCGCGACGCGGCTAGCCGCGCCCTATTGCTGCTTGATACCGACGGCCTTCACCACCTCCGGCCAGCGCTTCAGCTCACTCTTGATGAAGGCATCGAATTGCTGCGCCGAACCGCCAACGATGTCGGCGGCTTGTGCACCGGAAATCGCGGTGCGCGCGGCCGGCGTCTGCAGCACCTGATTGAAGATGCCGTTGATGCGCTGAACGAGTGCAGGGTCCATGCCCGCAGGGCCTGCGATGCCGTGCCAGACCGCCACGTCGAAGCCCGGTATGGTCTTCGCGACCGGCGGTGTATCGGGCAATTGCTGCATCGGCGCCTTCGCAAGGCCGGCGAGCGCGCGAACCTTGCCCTCCTTGATCTGACCGAGCGCGGTCGACACGGTGATGACGGCGGTGTCGGCTTCGCCGCGCAGCAACGCCGTCAGCATTTCAGAACCGGACCGGTAGACCACATTGACCAGATCGATGCCGGCCTGCGTGTTGAGGTAAGCCATGAACAGATGCGTCCAGTTGCCCACGCCCGCGGATGCGTAATTGAACTTGCCCGGCTGCTTCTTCGCCGCGGCGATGAAATCCGCGAGCGTGGTGTAGGGCAGGTCCGGCCGGATCAGCACCACCGCCGGCAGATTGGCGACGTGCACGATCGGCGTGAAGGCTGTGTGCGGATCGTAGGGAAGCTTGGCGCCCAGCACATGCGAGACTGCATTCGGCCCGACCTCGGCCAGGAACAGATTGTAGCCGTCCGGCTTTTCACGCACGACCGCCGCCGCTGCAATGGTGCCGCCGGCGCCCGGCCGGTTTTCGACGATCAATGGCTGGCCATTTGCGAATTGCGAAAAGCCGTTCGACAGATTGCGCGACAGCGTGTCGGCCGCCCCGCCCGCACCCACCGTCACCAGCAGCCGCACCGGTCGATCGGGCCATTGCGCCGCCGACTGTGCCTGCGCTCGATGTGGCCATGCCAGTGCCGCGCCGCCCATGACTCCCAGAAAGTCGCGCCGTCTCATCTTGTCCTCCCAGCCATGTCTTATTTTTCGGGAGATCATATCTGGCGCGATGGGGCATTCAAGGCGCGCAACGCACCCTGCCCTCCGTATTATTCCGCAATAGACAAGCTCCACGTTTCGTTATTCTGCGCGGATGTTGTAACCACGGGACGCGATCGCGCTCAGGGGGATATATGCCGGACGCCGCCTACGACATCGAACACCGCTGGGTCCACGTCCAGTACAAGGAAGACGCGGCCTTCGTCGAAACCTACGGCTTCTCCGGCAATCAGGGCGCGGTCAATCTTGAAGGCCTGCTGATGACGCCGAAGGGCGTGCCCTCCGACACCCTGCTGATCTTCATGCATCCGGCCTCGACGCTGCAGCTTCTTCCAGTTCCGCAGGCGACCGTGAAGGCCGGATGGCATGTGCTGTGCGCGGCGAGCCGCTACGCGAAGAACGACACCGCGCTGATCCTCGAAAAGGTGCTGCTCGATCTCGGTGCCTATATCCGCCATGCGAAAGAGCAATGGGGCTACAGGAAGATCGTGCTCGCCGGCTGGAGCGGCGGCGGATCGCTCGCCCTGTTCTATCAGTCGCAGGCCGAGCGTCCCACCATCACGCACACGCCGGCGGGTGATCCGGTCGGCATCGCGAGCGCAGGGCTGATCCCGGCTGATGCGGTCATCGTCCAGGCGGCGCACATCTCGCGCGCGACGATGCTGCGCGACATGCTCGACCCCTCGGTCAGGGACGAGCGCGATCCTGACAATCGCGATCGCGCGCTCGATATCTACGACAAGAGCAATCCGAACCAGCCGCCTTATTCGGCGGACTTCATCGCGGTGTATCGAGCGGCGCAGCTCGCGCGCATGCGAAGGATCACCGCATGGGTCAAGGATACGCTGGCGACATTGAAGGCGCGCAATACCGCCGAGCTGGAGCGCGGCTTCATCACCCACCGCACGCTGGCCGAACCGCGCTTTCTCGATGCCTCGCTCGATCCAAACGATCGCAAGCCGAACTGGTGCTATCTCGGCAATCCGGAGACAGCCAATACCGGCCCGGTCGGGCTCGCACGCTTCTCGACGCTCCGGGCATGGCTATCGCAATGGTCGATCGATGACTCAAATGCCGATGGCTTGCGTTGCGCTGCACAGATTTCGGTGCCGTTGCTGGCGATCGAGAATTCGGCCGATGACGCCGTGCCGCAGCCGCACACGGCAGCGATCTTCAAGGCGGCGGGCAGCGCCGATAAAACGATGCATGTGATCAAGGGCGCGACGCATTATTATGCGGGGCAGCCTGACAAGCTCGCCGAAGCTTTGGCGATCACGCGCCAATGGCTAACGGAACGGGAACTCGCGTAACCGAGTCTAGGGCAGTCCCGCTTTCCTCAGCCCCTCCACGATGCGCTGGAAGTCGCGCGCGTCCCGATACGGCAGCACGCGCTCGCGCTGCGCGAGCGAGAAATCGGGATTGACCTTGAGCAGCTCTGCCCAGACCTCGCGCGCGCCATCGATGCGGCCGAGATGGCCATAGCAGGCGGCGAGCAGCATGCGGCTGGCATCGGTGCCGGGCGTGCGCGTGATCCGTTTAAGGAGATGCTCGGCCGCAGCCTCGTAATCTCCGAGCGCGAAATGCGCCTGCGCCACGAAATGCAGCGCGATCGGCGGATAATGCGGATCAAGACGCATGGCCATCGCGAATTCTTCCAGCGCCTCGGCCGCCTGTCCCGCATAAGTCAGCGCAAGTCCCATCGCCGTGTGGCCCTGGGCGAAGTTCGGATCGATGGCAATCATCTCACGGCATTCGGCGAGAGCGCCGGCATGATCGCGACGCCATAGCAGCACGCTCGCAAGCGCCATGCGGCACACCGGCTCTTGTGCATCCAGCTCGACCGCGCGGCGCGCCCAGCGCTCGGCATCGTCCAGTGCCTGCGCGGGATCTGTCGCCCAACCGCTCGAATATTCCGATATGCCGGCGAGCGAGAGGCCCGCATGCGGAGCGGCGAAGCGTGAATCGATCTCAATTGCTCGCCGATGCAGCGCCTTGGCTTGCTCAACCGCTTCGCGGGTCCCGCGGCCGAGCATCTGGCGGGCCCGTAGCCAGAACTCGTAGGCCTGGACATTCGAGGTAGCGCGCCGCGTCAGACGCTCTCCTTCTTTCCGGGTCAATCTGACCGCCAGCACGTTGACGATCTTCTCCACGACCTCGTCCTGCGTCTCGAAAATGTCAGTAAGGTCGCGATCAAATCGTTCGGCCCAGAGGTGGCCACCATTCGTGGCGTCGATCAGCTGTGCGGTGATGCGCACGCGATTGCCGACCTTGCGGATCGAGCCTTCGAGCACAAATCGCACACCAAGATCGTGCGCGATGTCCTGCACCTTCGCCGAGCGGCCCTTGTAGGCGAACGACGAATTGCGCGCGATCACGAACAGGCCGGAGACCTTGGAAAGATCGGTGATCAGATCCTCGGTGATGCCGTCGCTGAAGAATTCCTGCTCGATGTCGCTGCTCATGTTCATGAATGGCAGCACGGCGATCGAGGGCTTGTCCGGAAGCACCGGAGGCTCCGTTTTCGATATGCGCGCGGATAATCCCAGCGGCGCGATGCGGTAGACATGGACCGCCGTCGCGATGTTCTTCAGCGACTGGTCGCCGAGATCCTCCACCACAATGTCCGGCCGGTCATGCACGAAATCGCGAACGGCGCGGGAGATATAGAGCGTGCCGGGCTCGGCAATGCCTTCGAGCCGGGCGGCGACATTGACGCCATCGCCGTAGATGTCGCCCTCCTCCACCACCACATCGCCGAGATTGATACCGATGCGGAACTCGATCCGGCGGTCTTGCGGCTCATCGGCGTTGCGATCCGCCATCCCCTGCTGGACCTCGATGGCGCAGCGGACCGCCCGAACCGGGCTTGCGAACTCGGCAAGGAACCCGTCGCCGGTCGTCTTGACGATCCGGCCCTGATGCTCTGCGATTTTCGGATCGATAAGCTCACGCCGGTGCGCGAGGAAACGCTCGAGCGTCCCCTCCTCGTCGACGCCGACCAGACGCGAATAGCCCGCAACGTCTGCGGCGAAGATGGCGGCGAGCCTGCGTTCCATGTCTGTTCGGTTCCCGGGGAAAGCGCCGTCACAATCCGAGCGTCCCCCACAACACTTCCTTAGCTTGAGATATGCTCAACAGGTCAACACTCAATTTGCTTTCTGACCCAACATGTTGAGAGAGATTCGTCATGAGCCTCAATCTGAATGATGTTCCGCCGCGCCGCGCCACCGGGCTGGCAATCGTGCTGGCTGCGATGGGCGCGATGTCCTCGCATGAGGCGCAGGCGCAATCGGCCCCCAATCTGGTCGGCACCTGGAAGGGCCAGGCACAGGCGGTATTCCTTGGCGCGAATCCCTACCGGAAGACGGAAAACAAGGGGCCGAACTTCTCGAAGGACGTGCGCGAATTCACATTCGTCATCAAGGAGCAGCACGACAACCGGTTCAGCGGCGAATCGACCGAAGGCAAGCGTAAGGAACAGCTCATCGGCGCCATTTCGACCGACAACAGGACCGGAATCGTGCTCGACGACGACGGACAATACCTCATCACGATCCGCGATCTCGATACGATCGATGCCTGTTACAGCCACCACAATGCCAAATCGAAGGTCGTGGCCTGTTACGCCTGGAAGCGGCAGAAATAGCCGTAACGCCCGGTCGACAACGGACAATCCAGCAGCATGTCAGATGTCGCAACGCGCACCGGACCCGCCGTCTATTTCGATGGCGTCACGGCCGCGCGGCATGACGTGACGGTGACATGCGGCCAGAGCGCAATCGACATCAGCGACGCCGGCGGATTGGTGATTGCGCAATGGCCCTACAGCCGGCTCACCCATCTCAACGCGCCAGCGCATCTGTTCCGGCTTGGCCTGCGCGACAGCGACAGGCTGGAGCGGCTGGAGATTGCCGATAATGCACTCGCAGAGACCATCGACCAGGCCTGTCCGAATATCGACCGGACCGATGCCGCGGACCGGTCGGCGCGCCGCGGTGCGGTCGTCTTAAGTCTTGCCGCGGTCGCGTCGCTGTTGCTGGTTGCCTTCTATGGTGTGCCGCAGATCGCCGATCAGATTGCGCGCGGACTTCCGTATCAGATTGAACAGCATCTGGGCCGCGCCGCCGATATCCGCTTCCGGACAAGTTTCGACACAGCTCCCAAACAGCGCCCATTCGAATGCGGCGACGGCCCGAACGAGATCGAGGGCAAGGCGGCGTTCGACGCACTGATGGCGAAGCTGGGGAAAGGCGCCGGCCTTGCGACCCCCGTCCATGCCTCCGTAGTCCGGCGCGAGGAACCCAATGCCTTCGCACTGGCCGGCGGCCACGTCTATGTTCTGCGCGGACTGATCGAAGCCGCAAAGGATGTCGACGAAGTCGCCGCTATCATTGCGCATGAGCTCGGACATGTTGCCAATCGGGACGGCACGCGCGGCATCGTGCAATCCGCAGGCGTCTCGCTGATCTTCGGCATGCTGCTGGGCGATTTCGTCGGTGGCGTCGCGGTGGTTGCGGCGGCGCAATCGCTGCTGCAGGCGCGGTTTTCACGCAATCAGGAAACTGCCGCCGACGATTTCGCGGTGCTGACGCTGCAGGAGCTGAACGCCGACCCGCACGCGCTCGCGAACTTCCTCGATCGCGTCGCGCGGCATCCGGGCCAGAACGGCATGTCGATCTTTCTCGGCCATCCCTCTGTCCCCGAGCGGGTGGCGCGGATCATCGCGATGTCGCCCGCCCGGCGAGACGGCCAGCCTCTGCTCGATGCGGCGCAATGGCAGGCCTTGAAACGGATCTGCGCGGACCACAGGTAATCTCTGGCGATGCGCGCCGCCCGATGGCCGCATCATCGCGCCTATCTGTTATAAGGGCCATGATGACTGCACCCGGGCAACACTCTGACGTCGTCGATCTCACACCTGACGATCTGGATGCGCTGCGACGCGCCGTGCATGCGCTCGAACATCCGAGCCTTGCGGCGCGCCTGACCGCCATGGTCGGAAAGCCGATCGAACTGATCGGCTATGCACTCCCGGCTCCCGCATCAAGGGCGATCTCGACCGCGACCTCCAAGGCGCTGGAGATGGCGCTGAAGGTGGCGATCAAGACCATGCGCCGTGATCCGCTGGCCGGCTCCCAATTGCTTCATCGCGCGCTCGTCAGCGCGTCCGGCGCTGCCGGAGGTGCGTTTGGGCTTGCGACACTTCCGATCGAACTGCCGATATCGACGATCATCATGCTGCGATCGATTGCCGATATCGCGCGCAGCGAAGGCGAAGACCTGTCGGACCCTGAAGCCGCCCTGTCCTGCGTCGAGGTGTTCGCGCTGGGCGGGCGATCGGGCTCCGATGACGCATCGGAAAGCGGCTATTTCGCCTTGCGTGGACTGCTGGCGAAATCGGTGACGGAAGCGGCCCGCTATGTCGCACAGCGCGGCGTTGTCGCAGAGGGCGCACCGGTGCTTGTCCGCTTCATCGCCGATGTGGCATCCCGTTTCGGTGTGGTCGTGACGCAGAAAGTCGCGGCGCAAGCCCTGCCGGTGATCGGAGCGCTTGGCGGCGCTGCGGTCAATTATGCCTTCCTCGAACACTTCCAGGATGTGGCGCGCGGCCACTTCACTGTCCGCCGCCTGGAACGTGTTTACGGAAAAGAACTCATCGAAAAGGAATACACCCGCCTTGCCGAACGCGACTGACGCTACGCCACGCCCCGCCGCAATTGTGGCCGTCGTAACGCTTGCACTCTTCTGCTGTGCCAATGCCCGCGCGCAGGATTTGCCGCCTCCTCCCGAAGTCGCAGGCATTCCGATCCCGGACGGTCAGATCGATCGCGCGATCGGCGAACTTGACAGGCTCGCGGCGACGATCATGCAGCGAAGCGGCATTCCGGGCATGGCGGTCGCGGTCGTGCGCGACGGGCGCATGGTCTACGCGAAGGGCTTCGGCGTTCGCAAGGTCGGAGCACCGGAAACGGTCGATGCCGATACCGTCTTCCAGATCGCCTCGCTGTCGAAGCCTGTCACCGCGACAGTGGTCGCGCGTCAGGTGCAGGCAGGCGTCGTCGGGTGGGACACGCCGGTCGTGAAGCATCTGCCATGGTTCAGGCTGAAGGACCCATGGGTCACCGCGCATGTCACGATCGGCGACCTGCTCAGCCACCGCTCCGGCCTGCCGGACCACGGCGGCGACGCTCTTGAAGATCTCGGCTTCAACCGGCGTCAGGTGCTCGAGCGGCTGCGCCTGCTGCCGCTCGCGCCGTTCCGGATCAGCTACGCCTATACAAATTTTGGATACACGGCAGCCGCGGAATCCGTAGCGGTCGCTTCGAAAAAAGACTGGGCTTCACTGGCCGACGACGTACTGTTCAAGCCGCTCGGCATGACATCGACCAGCACGCGCTTTGCAGATTTCGAAAAGCGCAGCAACCGCGCCCTCGGCCACATCAAGGTCGGCGACACCTTCCAGCACAAGTATCAGCGCAAACCCGACGCACAGGCGCCCGCCGGCGGCGTCAGTTCATCAGTCAACGATCTCGCGCGCTGGCTCGCGATGGTGACGCAAGGCGGGATGGCTGATGGTCGCACCTTCATTGAAAAGAAGGCGTTGCTGCCGGCGATGTCGGCGCAATCGTTCTCGAGTCCCGCAGCGACCTTCACCGCGCGGCCGGGCTTCTACGGATACGGCTTCAATGTCGGCGTCACGCCGGCCGGGCGAATGAGGTTCAGCCATTCGGGTGCGTTCTCGCTGGGCGCGGGCACCAATCTTGTCATTCTGCCGTCGGCGAATGTCGCAATTATCGTGCTGACCAATGCGTGGCCGACGGGCGCGCCCGAGGCGCTCGCGGCGGAGTTCATGGACCTCGTCGAGTTCGGAAAGATCGAGCGCGACTGGTACCCGCCCTATAACGCGATGATGTCGAAGTTCAACGCACCGGTC
>Ga0180218_1001938_pt1 | contig 11543 bp, 9 predicted proteins | sample eDN3rd37CKraftBY_FD_151334 | JGI IMG/M metagenome (GOLD analysis project Ga0180218, IMG submission 151334) | Enriched backyard soil microbial communities from Emeryville, California, USA - eDNA 3rd pass 37_C Kraft BY (version 2) (version 2) | ecosystem: Environmental > Terrestrial > Soil >... | reverse complement strand
TGTCATATTCTCGGCGTCTTGCGCGCCGACAGTCGTCGTTCCGCCGAACCCGTTCCGGAACCAAGAGAATTTGCCACACCGGGGCGCGGCCTGCGGTCCGCGGGTTGCGCTCCACAGCAAAGCCGGCCCACGCCGGATGGCACAAAACGATATGCGTCGCAGGACGCGGAAGTGATTGCCGAGGCGCGGCCACCGGCCTAATGAGATGCATTCATTGCGGTTTTCCGGCGTCCGCCGGTCGCCGCCAGACTTTCATCATGCGTGCGAGGAGAACGTCATGTCGTTCAAGCTGCCCGATCTGCCTTATTCCCACGATGCACTGGCGCCCTATATGTCGCGCGAGACGCTCGAATATCATCACGACAAGCATCACCTCGCCTACGTCAACAACGGCAACAACGCCCTCAAGGGCACCGAGTGGGAAGGCAAGCCGCTCGAGGAGATCGTCAAGGGCTCGTTCGGCAAGAACCCGGCGGTCTTCAACAATGCCGGCCAGCACTACAACCACCTGCACTTCTGGAAGTGGATGAAGCCGAACGGCGGCGGCGACAAGCTGCCCGGCGCGCTTGAGAAGGCGATCACCTCCGATCTCGGCTCGGTCGCCAAGATGAAGGAAGAGTTCGCCCAGGCCGGCGCCACCCAGTTTGGGTCCGGCTGGTGCTGGCTCGCGGTCAAGGGCGGCAAGATCGTCGTCGACAAGACGCCGAACGGCGAGAGCCCGCTGGTCAAGGGCGCGACGCCGATCCTCGGCTGCGACGTGTGGGAACACTCCTACTACATCGACTATCGCAACCGCCGTCCCGACTACCTGAAGGCCTTCCTCGACCATCTGGTCAACTGGGACTACGTCGCCGAACTTTACGCCGCCGCGACCAAGTAAGCGCGGCGCGACAGCTCAGGACAACGCGCGATGCGATCGGCTCCCACTCTTGCCGATCGCGTCGCGCTCGTCGTTTTGGCGGGCTTCGCCGTGGCCGCCGCCGCGACCTTCCGCGACTACGGCCTCGGCTGGGACGACTACACCCATTCGCAATATGGCGAGCTGCTGCTCGCGCTCTACGACTCCAGCTTCGCCGATACCCGCGCGCTGCGTTTCGTCAATCTCTACATGTACGGCGGCGGCTTCGACATGGCGGCCGCGCTCGCCGCCAAGCTGCTGCCCTTCACGCTGTTCGAGACGCGGCGGCTCGCCGGCGCCGTGGTCGGCCTGATCGGCTTCATCCTGATCTGGCGCACCGGCCGCCGGCTCGGCGGCCCCTATGTCGGCCTCGCCGCGCTCGTCGCGCTGCTGATGACGCCGCATTACTACGGCCACGTCTTCATCAACGCCAAGGACGCGCCCTTCGCGGTCGCCTCGCTGGCGCTGCTCTACGCCTTCGTGCGCGCCATCGACGAGTTCCCCAGGCCGTCATGGTTCACCGTCGCGATCTTCGGCGTCGGGCTCGGCGTCGCCTTCGGCACCCGCATCCTCGCCGTCGTCACCGCCCTTGCCTTCGTCGCCGCGGTCGTCTTCCTGTTCTGGAGCGACGCGCGGCGCGACGGCGCCGCCGCCGCGGGACGCAGTCTCTGGCAGTTTGTCCTGCGGCTGCTGCCGGCGGCCCCGCTCGGCATCGCCATCATGGGCCTGCTGTGGCCGTGGTCGGTCCTGAGCCCGCTCAACGTGTTCGAGGCGATCGAATACTTCCGCCATTTCTTCGAGAAGCCGTGGGACGAGCTTTATGAAGGCCGGCTGATCCCGGTGCCGGACATGCCGGCGAGCTATGTGCCGCATCTGTTCGCGCTGAAGCTGCCGGAAGGCCTGCTGATCTTCGCCACCGTCGGCGCGGCGCTCGCGCTGTGGCGGATCGCCGGCAGGGCCGACACCGACAGCAGGACCGCGCGCGCCAACCTGCTCGTCGTGCTGCTCGCCGCCGCGCTGCCGATCGGCATCGCCGTCGTCACCCGCCCCGCCGGCTATAACGGCATCCGCCATTTCCTGTTCGCGGTGCCGCCGATCGCGCTGCTCGCCGGCCTCGCCGTGCCGTGGCTGATCGATCAGGCGCGCCGGCGAAGCAAGCGCGCGCTCATCGCCGTCGTGCTGCTCGCCGCCGCGGCGATCCTCGATCCGGTCGTCGCGATGGTGCGCCTGCACCCTTACGAGTACACCTATTTCAATCTCCTCGCCGGCGGCGAGCGCGGCGCGCGCAAGGACTACATGATCGACTACTGGGGCCTGTCGTTCAAACAGGCCGGCGAGGCGCTGCGCGGCTGGCTCGAGGCCACCGGCGAGAAGCCTCCGCAAGGCCGCCGCTGGAAGGTCGCGGTGTGCGGCCCGCATCCGCCGGCGCGCATCGCGCTCGGCGACGGTTTCGAATTGACCTGGGATCCCAAGGGCGCCGATTTCGTGATGGCGCTCGGCGAGTTCTATTGCGCGCGGCTCGACGCGCCGGTGCTGGCGAACGTGGACCGCGGCGGCGTGACTTACGCCACGGTCTACGACATCCGCGGCCGCGACGTGAAAGAGCTTCTCACGCAGGCGCCGCCATAAAGGCTTCGCCCTACTCTCCGTTCATCCCCGCGAAAGCGGGGATCCAGTCGAAAGGAAAATGGATTCCCGGACGCAGATCGGGTGTACCCGATCTGCGCATTTTGAAGACAGACATCGGGTATACCCGATGTCTGTTCGCGGGAATGAGCGGAGTAAAAAGTGGACACTAAGAATGCGCGAACTCCCAATACAGCTCGCGCGCCTTGCGGAACAGCGGCCCCGGCTGCAATGAGCGTTCGCCGATCCGGTTGACGGTCACCACCTTCGAGGCATTGCCGCTGGCGAAAATCTCGTCGGCCTGCTCGAAGTCCTTGTATGTCAGCACCGTCTCGATCACCTCGATGCCGGCCGCGCGCATCAGCTTGATGGTGCGCTGGCGGGTGATGCCGTTCAGGAACGTGCCGTTCGGGATCGGAGTCAGCACTACGCCGTCCTTCGCCATGAACACGTTGGAGTTCGCCAGTTCCGCGACATTGCCGACCGCGTCGCAGACGATACAGTTGTCGAAGCCGCGCGAGCGCGCCTCCATCATCGCCCGCGCATTGTTCGGGTAGAGGCAGCCGGCCTTGGCGTCGACCGGCGCGGTCTCCGGCAGCGGCCGCTTGAACGGCGACAGCGTCACCGAGAAGCCGTCCGGCGTCTTCATCGGCACCTCGTAGAGCGTGAGACACCAGCGGGTCGACTCCGGGTCCGGCGGCAGCGACATCGGGCTCGCGCGCTCGGCCCAGTACATCGGGCGGATATAGAGCGGGGTGTCCTTGGGGAAACGCTTGATGCCGTCCTGCACCAGGCCGATCCACTGCTCGGCGGCGACGACGGGCTTCAGGAACATCGTCTTGGCGGACGCGTTGACCCGCGCACAGTGCAGGTCGAGGTCCGGCGTCACGCCCTCGAAGGCGCGCGCGCCGTCGAACACCGAGGAGCCGAGCCAGATCGCATGGGTGCGCACGCCCCAGACCGGCAAGTTTCCCTCGTGCCAGTCGCCGTCATAGAAGGTCCAAGTCTTCGACCAAGAAATCTTCGACCAAGAAGTCTTCGACCAGCCTTGCGCATTCGCCATGCCGCACTCCCGCGTCCGTCCCTTTGCGCGACGCTCCGCATCTGCAACACTGCCGCGCCTTGCGCGAGGAGCCTAGCATAATGCCTGCCGCCATTTACGTGTTCGACGCCTATGGCACGCTGTTCGACGTCCATTCCGCCATCGGCCGATACCGCGACAGGATCGGCCCCGATGCCGACCGCATGTCGGACCTCTGGCGCGTCAAGCAGCTCGAATATTCCTGGACGCTGACGCTGTCCGGTCAGTACCAGGATTTCTGGGCATTGACCGGCCATGCGCTCGACTTCGCGCTGGCGCGCTTTCCCTCGGTCGACAAGGCGCTGCGGCCGCAGCTGCTCGACGCTTACTTCCAGCTCGGCGCCTTCCCGGACGCGAAAGACACGCTGCGCCGCCTGCGCGACGCCGGCCACCGCACCGGCATCCTGTCGAACGGATCGCCGGCGATGCTCGAGGGCGCGGTGGAGGCAGCCCGCCTCGGCGAGCTGCTCGACGCCGTGCTGTCGGTCGACAGTCTGAAGATGTTCAAGCCGCGGCCGGAGGTCTACGACCTCGTGACGAATTTTTTCAAATGCCGTCACGCCGAGGTGGTGTTCGTGTCGTCGAACCGCTGGGACGTGATGGGGGCCGCCCATGTCGGTTTCCGGCCGGTCTGGATCAACCGCGCCGGCAACCCGGACGAATACGGCAAGGCCGAGCGCGTCATCGCGAGCCTCGCCGCGCTGCCGGACCTCGCCATCTAGCGTCCCGCAATCTGGCCACTTTTTCCGGGATAGTCGCCCGACCCGGCTGGCGGGCCGCCGCCCGTCCGCCTATATGCCTCTCTGCTCCATCCGCCCCAGCCCGCATTCATTCATGCCGACGATCATTTCGATCAACAATCTGTCGAAGACCTACGACACCGGCTTCCAGGCGCTGAAGACCATCAACCTCGACATCTATGCCGGGGAGATCTTCGCGCTGCTCGGCCCCAACGGCGCCGGCAAGACCACGCTGATCGGCATCATCTGCGGCATCCTGCGCCCCTCGACCGGCACCATCACGGTCGGCGGCCATGACATCATCAGGGACTATCGCGCCGCGCGTTCGCTGATCGGGCTGGTGCCGCAGGAATTGCACACCGACGCCTTCGAGACGGTGTGGAACACCGCCACCTTCAGCCGCGGCCTGTTCGGCCTGCCGGCCGATCCCGCGCATATCGAGAAGACGCTCCGGGCGCTGTCGCTGTGGGACAAGAAGGACGCCAAGATCCTGACGCTGTCCGGCGGCATGAAGCGCCGCGTCATGATCGCCAAGGCGCTCGCCCATGAACCGCAAGTCCTGTTCCTCGACGAGCCGACCGCGGGCGTCGACGTCGAGCTGCGCAAGGACATGTGGCAGGTGATCCGCGAGCTGAAGGAGTCCGGCGTCACCATCATCCTGACCACGCATTACATCGAGGAAGCCGAGGACATGGCCGACCGCGTCGGCGTCATCAGCAAGGGCGACATCATCCTTGTCGAGCAGAAGGCCGAGCTGATGCGCAAGCTCGGCAGGAAGCGCCTGACCCTGCAGATGCAGCAGAAGCTCGAGGGTATCCCAGCCGAGCTTGCCGTTCCCGGCCTCACGCTCTCCGCCGACGGCCACGAATTAGTCTACGACTACGACACCGCGAGCGAGCGCACCGGCATCGGCGCCCTGCTCGGCGAACTGTCGCGCGCCGGCATCCGCGTGCGCGACCTGCAGACCCAGCAGAGCTCGCTCGAGGACATCTTCGTCAATCTGGTGAGCGACCGGCGATGAACCACCGCGCGATCTGGGCGATCTACAAGTTCGAAATGGCGCGCACCGCCCGCACGCTAATGCAGAGCATCGTCTCGCCGGTGATCTCGACCTCGCTGTATTTCGTGGTGTTCGGCGCCGCGATCGGCTCGCGCATCACCGAGATCAACGGCATCGCCTATGGCGCCTTCATCGTGCCGGGCCTCATCATGCTGACGCTGTTGACGCAGAGCACGATGAACGCCTCGTTCGGCATCTATTTCCCGCGCTTCATCGGCACGATCTACGAGCTGCTGTCGGCGCCGGTGTCGTTCCTCGAGATCGTCACCGGCTATGTCGGCGCGGCGGCGACCAAGTCGATCGTGCTCGGCCTCATCATCCTCGTCACCTCGTGGCTGTTCGTGCCGGTGCACGTCGCGCACCCGTTCTGGATGCTGACCTTCCTGGTGCTGACCGCGGTGAATTTCAGCCTGCTCGGCTTCATCATCGGCATCTGGGCCGACAGTTTCGAGAAGCTGCAGCTCATCCCGCTGCTCGTCATCACGCCGCTGACGTTCCTCGGCGGCACCTTCTATTCGATCGACCTGCTGCCGGGCATCTGGCAGAAGATCGCGCTCTTGAACCCCATCGTCTATCTGGTGTCGGGCTTCCGCTGGAGCTTCTTCGAAATCTCCGACGTCCATATCGGTGTCAGCGCGGTCGCCGCGCTCGCCTTCATGGGGCTCTGCCTCGGCATCACCTGGTGGATCTTCAAGACCGGCTACCGGCTGAAGAACTAACCACTATTCCGCAGGCCGGCGGAGATACCGTTGATCGTCAGCAGCAGACCGCGCAGCACCTTCTCGTCGGCGTTGCTCTCGCGATGCGCCCGCAACAGCTCGACCTGCAAATGGTTGAGCGGGTCGATATAGGGAAAGCGGTTCTCGATCGAGCGCGCGAGCAACGGGTTGCCGGCCAGCAACCGGTCGGTGTCGGCGATCGCGAAAATCGCGTCGATGGTCTGCTGCCGCTCGGCGCGCAGCCGCGAGAAGATCGCGTCGCGCAGGGCGGCGTCCGGCACCAGATCGGCATAGCGCGAGGCAATCGCCATGTTCGATTTCGCCAGCACCATGTCCATGTTCGACAAGAGCGTGGTGAAGAACGGCCATTCCCGGTACATCCGCCGCAGCAGCCCGATGGTGTTGTTCGGCCCCTCGGCGCGCCACGCCGCGACCGCCGCGCCGAAACCGTACCAGCCCGGCAGCATCACCCGGCACTGCGACCAGCTGAACACCCAGGGGATCGCGCGCAGGTCGGCGATCCGGCCGGTGCCCTTGCGCGAGGCCGGACGCGAGCCGATGTTCAGCGTCGCGATCTCGTCGATCACCGTCGAGCTGCGGAAGTAATCGTTGAAGCCCGGCGTCTCGAACACGAGGTCGCGATAGGCCGCGAAGGCATGCGCGGACAGCCGCTCCATCGCGGCGACGAACTCCTCCGGCACCGGCGCCTGCCGGCCGTCGAGCAGCGAGGCTTCGAGCGTCGCCGCGACATGGATTTCGAGGTTGCGCCGCCCGACTTCCGCGTTGGTGTATTTGCTGGAGATGATCTCGCCCTGCTCGGTCAGCCGGATCTGCCCGCCGACGACGCCGGCCGGCTGCGCGAGGATCGCGTCGAAGCTCGGGCCGCCGCCGCGGCCGACCGAGCCGCCGCGGCCGTGGAACAGCCGCAGCTTCACGCCGTGGCGGCGGAACAGTTCCATCAGCCCGACCTCGGCCTTGTAGATCTCCCAGCCCGAGGTGACGTAGCCGCCGTCCTTGTTGCTGTCGGAGTAGCCGAGCATCACCTCCTGCAGGCCGCCGCGGCTGTCGACGATGCGCCGGTATTCCGGCATCGACAGCAGCGCGTCCATGATCGGCACCGAGCGGCGCAGGTCGTCGATCGTCTCGAACAGCGGCACGAGATTGATCGCGCTCACCCCTTCGTCGTCGATCAGGCCGGCGTTCCTCAGGAGAACGGCGAGACCGAGCAGGTCCGAGGCGTCCCGCGTGTTCGACACGATGGCGGTCGAGATCGCCTGCGGGCCGTAATCGGCGAGCCCCTCGCGCGCCGCGCGGAACACCGCGAGCTCGCGCGCGGTCGTCTCCGCATAGCCGTATTGGGGACGCAGCAGCGGCCGCCGCGACCGCAATTCGCCGCGCAGCAAATCGCGCCGCTGCGCCTCGGCCAGCGCGGCATAGCCGGTGCCGGGCGCGACCGCCTCGAACAGTTCGGCGAGCGTTTCGGCGTGGGTGTCCGAGTTCTGCCGCAGGTCGAGGCTCGCCAGATGAAAGCCGAAGCAATCGACCGCGCGCCGCAGATGGCGCAGCCGGCCTCGCGCCAGCGCCGCCGAACCGTTGGCGACCAGCGAGTCGTGGACGGTCTGCAGGTCGGCGGCGAACTCCACGGCGCTGCCATAGGGCTCCGCCGCGCCGACCGGCCCGCGCGCCGGCGTGAAACCGTTCAGCCGCTGCTGGGTCGCCGCCAGCCGCGCATAGAACCAGGCGAGCGCGCGGCGATAGGGCTCGGCCTCGCGATGCGGCGAGAGGTCGGGCGAGCGCGCGGCGAGGTCCGCAAGCTCGGGTGACACCGACACGAGAAACGACGAGAGCGGCAGCTCGTGGCCGAGCGCGTGGATTTCCTCGAGATAGAAGTTGAGCGCCCGCGCGCTCTGCCGCCGCAGCGTCTGACCGAGCGTCTCCGCCGTCACGAAGGGATTGCCGTCGCGGTCGCCGCCGATCCAGCTCCCGATGCCGAGGAAGGAGCGCAGCGGCGTCCGCGCGGTCGCGGCATCCGCCGCCGCGAGTTGGTCCTCGATCGCCGCGTAGAGCCGCGGCAGCTCGCGGAAGAACGTGTAGTCGAAATAGGACAGGCCGTTGGTCACCTCGTCCATCACGTCGAGGCGGGTCCGGCGCAGCAGGTTGGTCTGCCACAGCGCCAGCACGGTCTCCGCCAGCCGGTCGTCGATCTCGCGCTTTTCGTCGGGCGTCAGATCGGCGCGCTCGCGCTGCGCGATCAGGTTCGCCACCGCGATCTCGAGCCGCATCGTGCTGCGCCGGCGCACCTCGGTCGGGTGCGCGGTCAGCACCGCACTGATGTGCGCCGCGTCGAAAAATTCCTTCACCGCGGCGGGCGCGTAGCCGGCCGCCATGCTGCGGGCGAGCGCGTCCGCGACGCTGCCGCGGCGCGGCGACGAACCGGCGATCGCATGGCTGCGATTGCGCCGGACGTGGTGATGGTCTTCCGCGATATTGGCGAGGTGCGAGAAATAGCTGAACGCGCGGATCACCTCGACCGCCTGCACGGGATCGAGCCCGTGCAGGATGTCCTCCAGCGCCTGCTTCGCCTTGAGATCATCGTCGCGATAGAACTGGACCGAGGTGCGCCGGATCGTCTCGATCAGGTCGAACACCGCCTGGCCGTGCTGCGCGCGTACGGTGTCGCCGAGCAGGCGGCCGAGCCAGCGGATATCGTCCTGCAGCGGCCGGTCCTTGTCGGACGGCGCGGCAGCGTCGCGGCGGACGCCCTCCCGGGACAGCACGGTCCTAGCCTTGCGCCAGCGCGTCGAGGATGCGCGCCCAGGAGCGGATGCCCTTGTGGTAGCATTTGAGGTCGAACTTCTCGTTCGGCGAATGCACCCGGTCGTCGTCGAGCGCGAAGCCGACCAAGAGCGAGTCCATCCCCAGCACCTGCTTGAAGTCCGCGACGATCGGGATCGAGCCGCCGGCGCCGACCGTCACCGCCTTGGTGCCCCATTCGTCGGCCAGCGCGCCGCGCGCCTTGACCAGCGCCGGCATGTCGTAATTGAGCTGCACCGGCGGCGCGAGACCGAAATTGCCGAACTCCACCTTGCAGTCGGCCGGGATGCGCTCGCGCACGAACTGGCGGAAGGCGTCGCGCACCGTCTGCGGGTCCTGCGTGCCGACCAGGCGGAACGACACCTTCGCCAGAGCCTCGCCGGGGATCACGGTCTTGGCGCCCTCGCCGGTATAGCCGCCGATGATGCCGTTGATCTCGGCGGTCGGCCGCGTGGTGATCTGCTCGATCAGCATGCGGTCGGTCTCGCCGGAGGACCGTTTTAGCCCGATCGGGCCGAGGAAGGTCTCCGCCGTCAGGTTGAGCGCCTTCAAATCCGCCTTGATGTCCGCCGGCAGGTCGGCCACCCCGTCATAGAAGCCCGGAATGGTGACGCGGCCCTTGTCGTCATGCATCTGGCCCAGCACATGGGCGAGGATGCGCAGCGGGTTCTGCGCCGCGCCGCCGAACACGCCGGAATGCAGGTCGCGGTCGGCCGCCGTCACCTTGACGTCCTCGTAGACGAGGCCGCGCAGCGAGGTGGTGATCGCCGGCGTGTCGGCGTTCCACATCGCGGTGTCGCAGACCAGCGCGAGATCGAGCGACAGGTCCCTGGCGTTGTCCTTGACGAAGCCCGGCAGATGCCTGGAACCGCACTCCTCCTCGCCCTCGATCATCACGGTGACCGGCAGCGGCAGCGTGCCGTTGACCGCCTTGAAGGCGCGGCAGGCCTCCACGAAGGTCATGAACTGGCCTTTGTCGTCGCAGGCGCCGCGCGCGACGATGATCTTGCGGCCGTCGGGCAGCGTTTCGATGCGCGGCTCGAACGGCGGCGACTTCCACAGGTCGAGCGGATCGACCGGCTGCACGTCATAGTGGCCGTAAAACAGGACGCGCGGACCTGCCGAATTCGCCTGCCCGTTCATGGCCTTGGCCAGCACAACCGGATGCCCGCCGGTCGGCTTCACCTCCGCCGAGAAGCCGATGCCGCGCAGGTCGGCGGCGACATGCTCGGCCGCCTCCTTGCAGTGTCCGGCAAAGGCCGGGTCGGTCGACACCGACGGGATTCGCAGCAGCGTGAACAACCGCTCGACGCTGGCATCCATGTCCTGATCGATGCGTTGCAACACCGCGTCGAGACCGCTCATGAGATTAGAGTCCTTCTGAAAAACAACCGGCCGGGCGACGATGCAACCCGGCGGCGCCAAGTTGACAATCCCCAAGCTAACAATCAGATGCCGCGCTGCAAAGTCGCAGCCGATCGGAAACAGTCGCAAAATTCCGTCGAATTTTATCCGGCCAGAGAAGGAAATCGGAACCGGCGGCGGCAAAAGCAGCGCCCGTTGCATCCTCATTGCAAAAACACGACGACCGATTGCCGGAATTTATCAGCCATCTCGCATTCCGCTTGCCGCATTTGCGTGCAGGACGCGCTGCAACCGTGACAGCCGTGCAACGCTCGTCGCGTCATCGCATTCCTTGCGATGACAATTATCTTGACTCGCAAGCGATGATGCATTTTCAAAACGGCCTCGCGCGCAGGCGTTTTCGTTTTCGCCGCTTGTCATCGGCGCGGGCGCAGTTCAATATCGTTTCATCAGGTCGACGACCGCGGCGTGAGGGGACCATGGACGAGCTGATCGATCGCCTCACCGCCAGCACCGGCATCGACCGGGATGTCGCCGCGAAAGCCGTCGGCATCATTCTCGACTTCCTCAAGAAGGAAGGGCCGGCCGACAAGGTGCAGGCCCTGCTCGACAAGATCCCCGGCGGCGACGCGGCGGCGGAGGCCGCCGGCGGCGGCTTCGGCTTGATGGGTGGCGTGATGGGCGCCGGCACCAGGCTGATGGCGGCGGGCCTCAGCATGGGCCAGGTCCAGTCCGTCACCAAGGAAATCATCGCCTACGGGCGGGAAAAGGTCGGCGACGAGGCGATCGGCGAGATCGTCGGCGCCATCCCCGGCCTCAGCCAGTTTACCTGACGCGGCCTTTCGCGGCCGCGCCTTCGTCTGTGTTTTTCGGAAGTCCGCACGTTGCCATGACCTATCCGCTGACCGATATCGACGGCGTTGACGCCGACGTCGTCGCGCTCCTGAAGAAAGCGGGGATTCGTTCGTCGGCGCGCCTTCTGGAAAAGGCCAGCACGCTGCGCGGCCGCAAGGAACTCGCGGCCATCACCGGCATCGGCGAGCGCGACCTGCTGCGCTGGGCCAATATGGCCGACCGCATGCGCATCAAGGGCGTGCACCGGGAATATGCCGAGCTGTTGTGCGCCGCGGGCGTCGACACCATCCGCGAGCTCGCCTATCGCAACCCGCAGAAGCTCGCCCAGGCCATGGCCAAGGCCAACGAGAAGCGCAAGCTGGTGCGGCTGTTGCCGTCGGAAAAG
>Ga0180218_1001937_pt1 | contig 11552 bp, 12 predicted proteins | sample eDN3rd37CKraftBY_FD_151334 | JGI IMG/M metagenome (GOLD analysis project Ga0180218, IMG submission 151334) | Enriched backyard soil microbial communities from Emeryville, California, USA - eDNA 3rd pass 37_C Kraft BY (version 2) (version 2) | ecosystem: Environmental > Terrestrial > Soil >... | reverse complement strand
AACTTCCGCAATGGCTGGCCCGGTTCAACCGTCATGTCACCAACCCCATCCAGCGGATCTGGGCGGGATGGGCACCGACGTTCGGCATCCTCGAACACGTCGGGCGCAAGTCCGGAAAGCGCTACCGTATTGGGAACACGCGGTATCAGAACTGTCCGAATAGGCCGCGGGATGTGCCGTCTTCCTGACGACTGTGGCTTCCGAAGTTCTGTGTCCAGTACCGCTCCGCGAGTGGTTGCGGTCTCACCTTTAGTCCACACCTGATCTGTCGGGTACCGGGACTCAAGCGATGGTGGCTCCATCGAGTATGAGTTCGGACCCACTGAAGAAGTCGGCAGTGGCGAGAAAGACTGCACCGTCGGCGATTTCGGTGGCATCCCCGCGGCGACCGAGTGGAGTGGTCGGACCCACAGCGTCTCCGTGCGCGGCGGCTTCTCGAAGGTGTTTTTCCATCCCAGGAGTGTCCACGGGCCCGGGGCACAAGGCGGCGACGCGGATGCCACGCGGAGCTAGTTCCAGCGCCCAGGATCGTGCGAGGTGGCGCAGCGCGGCTTTGGTGGCGCCGTAGACGCTCATGCCGGGCGCTGCAGTAATGCCGCTGATCGACGACACGACGATGACGACGGCGCCATCGCCGAGTAGGGGTAGGGCTTTCTGCACTGTGAAGAAGGCGCCTTTGACGTTGACGTCGAAGGTAGCGTCGTAGACGGCTTCGGTGACGTTCCCGATCTCCAGGAGGTCACCACCGCCGGCATTGGCGACCACGATGTCGATTCGGGCGGTCTCCTGTCTGATCACGGAGTAGAGGCGGTCGAGATCGTCCAGTGAGCTGACGTCGGCTGCGATGCCGTGCACGTCGCCGTCGATCGAGGCTGCTGCAGCTTGTGCCCTGTCGGCCGAGCGTCCGGTGATGTACACGGTGGCGCCTTCGGCTGCCATCCGCCGGGCGGTGGCCAGACCGATTCCGGCGGTGCCTCCGGTGATGAGCGCGGTCTTGCCCTCCAGTTGGTCCATCAGGCCGCGCCTCCGATGACGTCGTCACCTGTGCCGTAACGGGCAGCCAGGTCGGCGGCCAGTGGGTGGAGTGCGTCTGCGGGCAGTGCGGGCACCAGGATGCGAGTGACGCCGCCGGCGGCGTAAGCGTCAGCGGTCCAACACAGTTCGTCGACGACGGCCTGGCGTTGCTCGATGTTGTCGAGACCGGTGAGGTCTCCGGCGAAGGGCACCGTGACCTCGATGGCTTCTGCGTCTCGACCAGCATCGTCGGCCTCTGCGCGGACCGTCTCGAGTAACGGCCGAAGCGCGTCGGGACCAGAGACGGTAGGGAAGAACCCATCACCGATGCGCCCGGCGCGTCTGGCCGCGCGGATGGAGCCGCCACCGATGACAATGGGAACGCCGCCGTCAACCGGATGGGGCAAGCTGATGGCGTCGGTGAAGCTGGCATAGGTGGTGTCGACGGTGGCTTTGGTGTCGCGCCAGAGGGCGCGCATCGCGATCACGTAGTCGTCGTGGCGGCGGCCGCGGTCGGCGAACGGCACCCCCACGGCGGCGAATTCCTCTTCGAGCCAGCCGACGCCGACGCCGAGGTGCACGCGCCCGCCGGCGAGGACGTCGAGGGAGGCCACTTGTTTGGCCAGAACCAACGGGTTGCGTTGTGGTAGAACGAGGATGCCGGTGGCCAAAATGATGCGTTCGGTGACGGCGGCGGCGTAGGACAGCCAGATCAGCGGATCAGCCAGGTCGAACTCGACCTGTCCGCCCATCATCTTGCCGGTTTCGTCGTACGGATAGGTGGTGTCGTAGGTGGCGGGGACGACCACGTGGTCCGTCGCCCATACCGAGTCCAGTCCGACCTCTTCGGCCAGGCGGGCGGTGGCGGCGGCGGTGGCGGAGTGAGCGCCTTGGAAACTGTTCACTCCGAACAGGCCGAATCTCATGGTGTTCGTTCCGATCGTCGGTGGCTGAATCTTTGGTCAGGGGCGGGAAACGCGGAGCAGGAGTTTGCCTGCGAGGCGGCCCGTTTCGAGGATGCGGTGGGCTTCCTGCACGTCGTCGAAGTCCAGCACTCGGTCGATGCCGATGCTCAGTGCGCCGCGCTTGCCGGCATCGGTGATGTAAGCCTTGGCGGCCGAGAGGCGGTCGGGGAATTCGACGAGTTCGAATAGGTCGACGAAGGCGACAGATTTGCGATCGAGGGCGACCAGGGGCACGTCGACGCGGGCGGCGCGGATGTCAGGTGAGGTCTGCGCGCCGTAGCAGAGTACATGCCCGAAAGGTGCGGTGGCAGCGATCAACTCGGGCAGCAGAGCACCGCCCACGGTGTCGTAGACGACCGCGGCGCCGCGGCCGGCGGTGATCGAGGCGACGATGCCGGCCAGGTCTTCCTCATCGGTGGCGATGGCGTGGTCAGCCCCCAAGGCGATGAGCTCCGGCTTGCGCGCGGCGGTACGGGTAGTGGCGATGACGGTGGCGCCGAAGTCGCGGGCGATCTGGATCAATGCGGTGCCGACCGACGAGGTTCCGGCGGTGACGATCACGGTGTCACCGGCTCGGACTGGCACCTTGGTGGCCAGAGTGTAGGCCTGCAGACTGGCCATCCATGTCGCGGCTTCCTGCTCGTCGGAGCGGTCCGCAGCCACGGAGACGAGAGCCTCGACAGGGACGTCGGCGTGGGTGGCGTAGGTGCCAGTACCGACCGCCGGCGACTGGATCGGCAGGATCGCCACCCGCTCCCCGACAGCGAATCCGTCCACGTCGGGTGCGGTGTCGATGATGGTGCCCACGGCCTCGACGCCGAGCGTCGCCGGCAGGACTGGAGCGATGACGTAGTGGTCACGCCGGAACAGCGCCTCGAATCGGTTCAGTCCAATCACGTGGATCGCAACGCGCACGTGTCCGGCCGGCAGCTCCGGCAGCTGCAGTGGCAGCATCTCCAGCACCTCGGGGCCACCGAGCCGGGTGAACTGCACCCGCCGCATCGCGTCATCGTCGATTGTCAACGCATCAGCCATTTTTCGCTCCCATCATGTCGCCCTGCGATCTTTATATGTAACCATATTAGTTACATTGAACCATATGTAATCATGTTGGTTACAGTCAAGTGGTGTCCAAGGAGGTCCTATGAGCGCGAACAGCAGGATGAGTCTGGCTGTGCACGTATTGACCTGGATCGCGTTCGATCGGCGCGGGACCGACAAGGAGATCGCCACCTCAGCCCGTATCGCGACCAGTGTCAACACCAATCCGGTGGTGATCCGGCGCTGCCTGGGCGAGCTACGCGATGCGGGCCTGGTGCAGGCCACTCGTGGCCGCGACGGTGGGTGGGCGTTGACTCGCGACGCCGCCCACATCACGTTGCTCGACGTCTACCGGGGGGTCGGCGGTGAGGAGATCTTCGCGATGCCCGCCGCCCCGCCGGACGCCGAGTGCTACGTCGGCTACGGCATCCAGCCGGTCCTGGCACGGGTGTACGCCGCGGCCTCCGACGCCTTGTGCGCTTCCTTGGAGCAGACGACGATCGCCGACGTGTTGCGCGACGCGATGGCCGAATACGCAGCCGGCGCCGCAACCTCGTAGACCGGCAACCGGCTACGGTGCGCCGGCGACGCAGAACACATTGCCGTCGGGGTCGGCCAGCACTATCCACCCGAAGTCTGGGCCGGCGGCATACCGACCCATTTCCGTGGCCCCGGCAGCGACAAGGCGGGCCGCGTCGCGCTCCCTGTCCTGGGAGTGCAGATCCAGGTGCAGTCGGTTCTTTCCCGCTGTGGGGTCGGGTACCTTCTGGAAACCCAGCCGCAGTCCGGCCGCCACCGAGACCAACACGAATTCGCCCGTCGCTGCCACGGTCACCTGACCGTCGAGTGCGTCGGCCCACCATGCCGCCAGCGGCTGAGGATCGGTGCAGTCGAAGGTCACCATCGACACCTGCAGCGGCGGTGTCCCGTTGTCACTCATCATGTTTGCTCCGATCATCTTAGCGGTCGGTGATCCGGGTATCGGCGATCGTCTCGGCGAATCCGGTGCCGAAGACCTCTGCAGGGGTGTGGAATCCGGGCCGCGCGTCGCCGGCGAGGACTCGGCGGGCGGCGCGGGCGGCGGCAAGCGGGGTGAAGGTGTAGCCGTTCACGGTGTCGAGCACCGAGGACACCGCCTGTCCGTCACCTCCGGTCGCTTCGGCGACGGCGTGGTAGCGGTCGGCGGCACGCTGCTCGGCGCTGGGGCCGTCGGGCAGGTCGGCCAACTCCCCGTCGGGGAAGGCGTCGCCGGAGGCGTACACGTAGGTGTCGATGTTCGCGATGCCGGTCGCACGTCCGATGGTGATCAGATCCGGCAGCGTGACCGGTGCGCAGGTCACTTCGCCGAACCCGAAATCGAATGTCGCTTCGGCGGTTTGCTCCTGGGGGACCAGAAGTCCGTCGACGCGGTGCACGGTGTCGGTGGTCAGATTCTCGCTGGCGCTGATCGCTGATCCGCGTGACATCGATCCCGCCACATGCAGGGCGATCCGCAGCCGGCGAGGATGCTCGACGCGCGCGGCGGTGTGCGCAGCCAGGCAACCGAGCATGGCCACACTGCCACCACTACCCGGCAACAGCATGACCCCGGCGGCACTCGCGGCGTGATCGAGGGCTTCGGCCAGCCGGTAGCTGTCCAGTTCTGCAGCGATGTCCAAGTAGTGCGTACCGGTCCGGATTGCTGCCTCCATCAGCGGTCGCGCCGTGCGCAGGTAGGGGCCGGCGCAGTTGAGCAGCACCTCAGCTGCAGTGAGGGCTTCGTCGACTGCGGGCCGGTCGTCGACGTCGAACACCCGGTAGGTGCAGTCCAACCGACCCGCGATCGCGGCGAGCGTGTCGGCATTGCGGCCGCCCAGCACTGGGCGCAGGCCAACATTGCGCGCGTGTTCGGCGGCCATCTTCCCGGTGTAACCCGTTGCGCCGTAGATTAATAACTCGCTCATATCAGTGCTGCCAGCTCTTGTAGACGAACTCCAAGCTGTAACCATCGGGGGCGATGACATTGGCCGCGTAGTAGCGCGGGTCGTAGTGCAAGCGGGCGCCCGGCGCGCCATTGTCGGTCGCGCCCGCGGCGATCGCAGCGGCGTAGGCGGCGTTCACCTCAGCCTGGCTGTCGGCGACGAACCCGATGTGGGCGGCGCCGCCATCAGCCACACCGCGGCGCAGCCAGAAGATCATCCGGCCGGTGTCAGGGTCACCGAGCCCGTAGAGGTCGGGGTGTCCGGGTGGTCCGTCCTTGCCGTCGTAGTCCAGCCGGGTGGTGATGCCCAGTGGGGCGAGCGCAGCGGTGTAGAACGCGATCGACGCCTGTGGGTCGGCGACGGTGAGGAAAACGTGGTCGAGCATGAGGCAATCTCCTTCTCGGTCTCAGATGACTCAGATGACGTAGCCGCCGGCGACTTCGATGGTCTGAGCGTTGATCCACTGGTTGTCTGCGGAGAGCAGGCTCGCGACCACCGTGCCGACGTCCTCTGGTTCCCCGACGCGACCCAACGCGGTCTGTGCAGCCAGCGCGGCCTCGAACTCGTCGGTCAGCCCGCCGCCCAGCTCGGTGCGGATTGCACCCGGGGCGATCGCGTTGGCTCGAATTTCTCTGTCGCCGAACTCTTTGGCCATGTACCGGGTCAACACCTCAAGCCCGCCCTTGAAGCTGGCGTACGGTGCCACTCCGGGGGTCGCCACCCGAGAGGTCGCGCTGGCCATGTTCACGATCTGCCCGCCGTGGGCCAGTAGCGGCAGCAGCGCCTGCGTCAGGAAGAACGGGCCCTTGAGATGCACCCTGAACAGCGCATCGAACTGCGCTTCGGTGACCGACGCGATCGGGGTGTACTCGCCGTAGCCGGCATTGTTGACCAAAGCGTCGAAGTCCGGCCGGTTCCATGTCGTGCGCAACGAGGTCTCCAACGAGTCCCGGAATTCCCCGAAGGACGCGGTATCTGCGACGTCGAGTGATAGCGCGACCGCGGTTCCGCCGTCAGCGGTGATGTCGTCGACGACGCGCATGGCTGACTCAGGGTTGGCTTTGTAGGTGAGCACAACACCCATGCCCCGTGCAGCGCAGGCCCGTGCCGTGGCGGCGCCCAGGCCGCGGCTTCCGCCGGTGATGACGACGATCGTCATGGTCGTATGTGTCCTTCCGTCGTGGTGCTGACGGAAGTGAGTCAACGCCGCGACGGCACGGCGAGGAAGGGCGGTGCTTCCTGGGTGCGCTGCACCCAGGATCAGCGGTCCGGCTGCACGTGCTCCTGGCGGCGGGTAGCGCCCAGTGTCCCGAGTAGCGCCAGCGCGTCGGCGCTGGCGGATCCGGTGGCGGCAGTGGCCACTGTCAGTTGCTGTCCTGGCGAGCTGTTGACATCGAAGGTTTGAAAGCTCAACTCGAGTGTTCCCACATCGGGGTGGCGGATCGTCTTGCGGGTCGCCGACAACCCGGCGACCCGCTGGTCGTCCCACATCCCCCGGAAGGCGTCGCTGCGCTGATAAAGACGCGTCACCAGTTCGTCGACCTCCGGCACCGCCGGAACAAAGCTCTGTGCCAGGCGCAAGGCGCTGACCGCGGCGCGGGCCACCTCATCCCAGTTTACGTAGTACTCACGGGCAATCGGGTCTACGAAGATGGCCGCCAGCACACTGGTGTTGCGTCGCTGCAGCGGCGCAATCAGCGCCGTCGCAATGGGATTGGCAGTTAAGACGCGGAAAGCAGCGTTGGTGACGTAGGCCGCTGCGTGAGGAAATGCGTCCATGGTCTGCAGTAGCTCAGGGCTGATCATCTCGTTGTCCCGCCCCACCCTTGGCGCTAGCCGCGCCAAGCGGAACGCGTGGTCGCGGGCATCGGCTGACATCCGCAGTGCTTCGCAGATCGAGTCCAACACAGGCGCGGATGGACTGCGTTCTCGCCCCTGTTCCAGTCGCGTGTAGTAGTCCGCGCTGACCCCGGACAAGACCGCCACCTCTTCGCGTCGCAGCCCGGCGACTCGTCGGCCCGGCGCGGCCGGCAGCCCCGCATCCTGCGGGGCGATCGACGCCCGCTGCGCGCGCAGAAAAGCCCCTAGGTCATTCGACGAACCGCCTCGCACTGCCACCATTCGAACGGTACTCCGCCTTCTTCTCCGACCCCGCGGACGCTGTGAAGGACTGCACTCGAAGAGCGGGTAGCACCAACTGCAGATGCGGTCGGTTCTGTTGGCTCAAGTTGCCCTGGTCGAATCTTCACAGAGCTTTCGAGTACCGATTCCCCGGTTCAGAGCTTGCGCTCACGCGGTGGGTGGACTGAGGCGATGATCTCGGCGGGCCACGGCAGCGGCATATCCGGGATTGGTGTTTCCGGCTTCTGAATTCCATGCGACGGCTCGTTTCACGCTGAAGCCCAGCAGTTTGGCGAGAACGACGGCGGGGAGCTCTCCGGCCAGTGCGATGAGTGCGGTGTTGCGTGCCACCTTCGGCGATACTCCGATTCGCTTGAGTCTGATTCCCATCCGTTGTGCGGAGATGTGCTGGCTAGCTCTGCCGCCCGGGAACAGCCAAGGGTTGGTTCCGACATCAACGGCTGCGTAGCCGCGGCGGTGCGCTACGAGATCGATAAGCAGCGCAGCCAGGGGTTCCGGAACGGAGACCGGAACGTCACCGAGTTTTATTGTGCACGAATTACTTTCGTCAACTGAAACGGAACTGGTCGTCAGTGTCACGAGCCGAGATGTCTGCTGGCTATCGAGCAACACCAGGAGGCCCGCCACCCGGTCTCGGACTTCAATGTCGTCGTCCTCGAAGAGGCGTTGGATCAGCTGCCATCGTTCGTCGTCTCCGGCGGGAAGTGTGCGACGGGTGCGGCGGTCCGGTGGTGTCGGCGCAGTGATGTTGTGGGCGTGACCGCGCTTGGTGGCCCATTTCAGAAACTGATTGATCTGTACTTTCGTCGGGTAGGCGACAAGCCAGGTGTCGACATCCGTCTGCCCACAGCTGTCCAAGTCGATCCCAGATTCGTGCAGACTCGCTAAAAACGCTGCGATAGCTGTCATTTCGGTTCGCGCTCCGGCGCCGTGCCCAAATCTGAGGGGCTCTCGCGCAGCTTTCTGCCGGAGTTTGCGGAGGTGGTGCCATTCCATGAATGTCCGGACCGTTGCGCGGTCGTCGGCATGCTCGATGTCGTCGAGTCGCGTCTTGATGAACAGTTCAGTTCGGCGAAGGTGCGGATCCCGGGCTGGGAGGGCCCGGGCGTTCATCAGGACGTTGCGCAGCCAGTCGACGGATTTGCTCTGTGGAAGTGAGTCCAGGGCGGCGTGGGTAAGCCCGTCCATTCCGCTAATGGCGTCGGCGAGGCCGCGACGCTCTTTTGTCTGTTCTGCCCAGTGCAGCACTGCCGTCCTGTCATTATGCAGCAGCGCTTGGATGATCTGAGCTGCTGGGTCACCAAGGTGGCCATCCCGACTGAAGAGCCGGGTAAGTACACCTGGACATGCGCAGTTGTTGCAGAGTCCCCGGTGGTAGGCGCGGCTGTGCGCTCCGCATTGCACGCAATCGACGAAGTATGCGGGTTCGATCTCCACACATCTGCCGCATAGTGGCCCCACCTCCGGGAGACGGCCGACGACCACGCGGGTGTGGCCGCAGCGGGCGCACGGTTCGCGTTTACGTGCACACGGGTCGCAGACGGGTTGCCCCTCCTCAGTCCGCAGATGCACGAGGCGCACCTTGGCGCACAGGGAGCAGGGTTCTTTCGCGCGCTGTTTCGCAGCACAGGTCTGACAGATGGGTTTGCCGGTCTTGATGCGGTCGCATTGTCGTTCACGCTTACAGTAGCTGCAGACGGCGGTGGGACCGCGGTAGCACCGGCGACAGAGCATCGTCTCACCGCGTCGATGCGTGATGAACGCGACGCGGCCGCAATTGGTGCACGGGCGATCGTGTTCGGCGGCGTGGGTGTAGCAAGTCCCGCAAATTCGTTCACCGGCTCCGTGATAGTTCGTGAGATGCCGTTCCTCGCCGCACCTCTCACATGATCCGCGAGTGTTCTGGTGTCGCCAGCACCGATTGCAGCAGCGAAGGCCACCCAGCGTGGATCCGAGGGGCACTTCACGGGAGCAACGCGGGCACACTGGTGTCCGAATCCCCGCTGCTCCGGCGGCGATGAGGCGTTCGGCAAGTTGGACCGAGGGCGCCGAGACGTGGGGCATGGCCCCGGTGAACACCTCCGGGGTGTCGTGGAGGATCCAGTTGAGTTGGCGCAGTGTGACCTTCGCGCGGAAGGTGGCAATAATCGCAGTAATCGTAGCGTCCGGCAGGCCGGTGTTCAGCTGAGTGATTCCGTCTTTGACTCGTGCAGCGTGGTCGACGTCGGGTTCGGGCGGGCAGGCGCGGCACAGGGACTCTCCACGGCGGGATTTGTAAACCTGTGGGCGAACTCGGCCGCAACTGGCGCACGTCGTCTCCTCGGGGCGCCATCGTTCCTTTGCGCACTGCCGGCAGACCCGCTTCCTCAGTTGCCTGGAGTAGGTTTCGGACGCTGTGGTCAGACAGATGGCGCATTTCGGCATCGCGGCCGAGCGGGCACCGATTGCCAGAAGTTCACCGATCAGCGGTTCGATGTTGGCGACGCAGCTGGCACCTGCATCGGTGATGAGCACCGTGGGGTCGCGGTGCAGTGTCCGAGCGAGTCGGGTGAGGTCTGCCAACGGTGGGGTGAGTCCCTCGACGACATCCTCGACGGCGACCCGGTCCAGGTGTGGCTCAACATCTGCCACAGCATCGACGATCAGGCTGCGGAGTTCCGTTTCAGTCCGAGTCATCAGGTCGCTGGTCCGGATCCACCACCCGCGCCCGTACGGGGCGATGCACCCCGATGTCCCGGCCTCTTCCAGGTGTGATCGTCGTTCGGCGGCCGCCGGCGGCCCTCTTGGGTGCGGCCTTCACCGCCACGACGGTAATCAAGTCATCCATCGGGCAGCCGAGAATGTCCACCAGCGCCGCCAGGGTCGCGACACTGAGCCGCTCCGGCTTCTCGGTGACGAGGCGATAGACCTGGCTCGCGGACAGGTTGACACCACGTTCGGCCAGCAGGGGCCGCAGTGCGGTGGTGTTGAACATTCCACGTTCGGCCATGAGCCGCCGCAGGTGCCATTCGTAGTCGATTGCGTTACTCATTGTTTGCCCTGGGCGAATGAGGCGACACGCCCCAACGCGTTGGTCAGCATGGTGTTCATGAACTCACCACTCACGTGGGTATAAATGCCTGTCGTGGTGCCGAATCGGTGTCCTGCGATCTCCTGGATAAACCTCGGGTCCACGCCGTCTTCGGTCATATGGCTGATGAAGGAGTGCCGGAAGCAGTGCGGCGTCAACTTGGCATCCAAGCCTGCTTGGTCGCGGATCTCGGCGAAGGAGTCGGTGAGGGTTCGCGGTTTGATTTGTGACCGGCGTTCGGTCAGCCACATGGCGTTCTTCCCGTCGGGTTCGTACAGCGGTCTGATGTGGTCGAGGTAGTCCAGCAGAGCATCGGCCGCCCACGGCATCAGGGTCGGGACTGTACGCCGTTTCGGGGGTGAACCTTTGGAGGCCTTCCCGTACCGGACGTGCAGGAATCCGCAGCGTCCCAGCTCCGGCGCGTGTGGATTGCGCAGCAGATCAACCACCTCGAGCCGACACAGTTCGTTGATGCGCAGGCCCCAGCCGTACATCACCTTGAACATCGTGGTGTCTCGGTAGGCCGCCAAAGTTCCCTTGCGTCGAGACCGTCGGGCCTTCTCGACGCGATCATCAGCACAGTCAAGAAAGTCTTGAATTTCGTTGCGAGTGAACGGCCGTCGCGCCGGATCGCCCTCGTAGTCGACGAGGTGCGCGACGGTGTTCCATTCGTGGCAGATCTGGGTTGGGTGCTCGCCGAACATGTCCTCACACAGCGCTGGCCAGTCGTAGTACGGCGAGGTGATGTAGTCGCAGAAAACCCGCACAGCGCCTTGCTTCTGACGAATGGTGGACTTCGCGCGGCTGAGTTCACCGACGAGGTGAGCACTCCAGTCATCCATCATCTGGGCGGTCCACGCCCAAGGATAGGCGCCGGAGAAGTCAATAAAGGATCGGATGATCGAGGCTCGGACTTTGACCGTTCTTTCACAAGAGAGGCGGCCGCCGAGCTGTTGCTTCGCCCAACCGGACAGCATGGCGCGCACCATGTCGTCCTCAGGGTGCAAGTGGGTGACACCGGCAACGAGTTCCAGATGCGCGGAACCGGGTGCAGCCCTGCCCGTATCCACCACCGCATCTCCCTTATTGCACGATTCGTGCATTTGATACACGATTGCAGTCAACATACCAGGTCGGGACTATGCGTGTAAGGTCCAAGGCAATTGAAGTTGAGCCCATCATGGCCGGTCACAAACGACCGAATCATGCATTGGGTGCAATTCCGCGTGGTCCACCCCGGTGACCATGTTCCGTGTCGCCGACGGTGTCGCGATCCTGCTGCCGTACGGCGAGGACCGGGACTGGGTGCGCAACCTGTTCGCGGCCCGCGGCGGCCGCGCGGTGATGAACGGTGAGACG
>Ga0180218_1001936_pt1 | contig 11559 bp, 7 predicted proteins | sample eDN3rd37CKraftBY_FD_151334 | JGI IMG/M metagenome (GOLD analysis project Ga0180218, IMG submission 151334) | Enriched backyard soil microbial communities from Emeryville, California, USA - eDNA 3rd pass 37_C Kraft BY (version 2) (version 2) | ecosystem: Environmental > Terrestrial > Soil >... | reverse complement strand
CGAACCAGTGCCACGGGGAGACCCCGGCCGCCTCCGTGAGGTGGTAGACGCCGAAGACCGCGCCGCGCCGGTCCGACCCGACGGCGAACAGCCGGTCGCCGACCACGCGGAGCACGAAGGCCTCCCAGCGCGCCCGGCCGTCCGGTGCGTACAGAGGTGCGAGATCGAGCTCGCCCGAAGCGACAGCGTCGCGCACGATCGGCGAGTCGACAGTTCCCACGACGATGGAGACATCGCCTCCGGCGCCGGCGGCGGTCGTGAGCCGGACCGACGCTCCCGCGCAGATGCGACCGAGGTCGGCCGCCAGGTGCGCGGCAGCGCGTCCGATCGCCGAGTCGTCGGTGTCCGCCACCACGGCGGTCGGTGCCCCTGGGGCGGCGAGGACGAGTCCGGAGGTGACGTCGTCGAGGAGCAGTGTCATGCGAAACCTTCGTGATCGGGGACGCCGAAGAGTCGCGGCGCACGGGTCGAGGGTGCTCCGTGGCCGGGCAGGCCAGGACGCGATGTGCGAAATGTGGGCCGCGTCCTGGTCGTCGAGGGTGCGCCGCCAGAACTCGTCAAAGTCGGCAGGTTCGGCGCCGTACCGCTCGAACTGGTCGTGCGGCAGATCGAACTGGGGCACTGGGGTGCCGTTTCATGATCGCTCGATGCCCGGGCCCACCTGTCCGTCAATCCGCCGAGCCGATGCGCGTGAGCGAGAACTGGTCGACCCGCAGCAACTCGCCGCCGGCGCCACCTGCGGCCTCGACACTGACGGTCACGTGGCCCGCGGTGAGCAACAGCTCGTCCATCTCGCGTGCCTGCCAGCCGCCGCCGGTGTTCCTGAGATCCAGGAGGTAGTCCTCGCCGGCCCGGCCGGTGATTCGGACCCTCGCCCGGTCGAGATCGCCGACGGTCGAGGCCTGGACCTCGAGTCGGTACCTGCCCACCGGCGCGTCGATCTTCTGTGTGACCGCGCCGGAGAACGACTCGGCGCTGCCGAGCTGCAGGGCAAACCTCGAGGAGTTGGCTCCGGGTGAGACGTTCCGGACGAACGAGCTCGACGAAGACTCGGGATCGACGACCGTCGTCCATCCGGTGATCGCCGAGACCGTGACACGGTCCGCGGCGAAGTCTGGGTTGAGCACGTAGTTGTTGTCGTCGCCCACGGTCCACTGCCCGGTGACGGCATTGAGCCGCCAGTGGCTCAGGGAGTTGAACTTCGGCCCGCCTCCCCCGGCGGCCGACAGAGGCACCCACTGGTTGTAGCCGATGCCGTTCCAGGCGAAGTCCGCCCAGCGGTCGCCCGCGTAGACGACCGTGTCCTGCTTCTTTCCGTAGACGGTGAAGAAGAACCCGCTCTGGGTCACGTGACTGTAGTCCATCTCGGTTCCGGGAAGGACGAACTCCTCGGAGTACTCGCCGAGGATGTCATCGGTCTCTGACCGGATCAGGTAGGTCGGCGAAGTGTTCCAGCCGTGGAGGGCGGATGTGGCGATGTAGTAGTGGCCGTCGTACTTGAACATCGCGTTGCCCTCGCGCCCGGCCGGGTTGAAGCCGACCTGCTTCGCCGGTTCGACGCTGAGCGAGTCCGAGTCGGCGATCTTGGCGACGAAGGACCGGTTGCGACCCGCTCGGTTCGAGAAGACGAGATAGTCGCTACCGTCGTCGTCGGTGAACACAGTCTGGTCACCGGTCCCGGACGTCGGCGAGTTCTCGATCTGCGGCTGGAGGTTCGCGTACTGGAACACGTCCGTCGGGGAATCGCCCTGCAGGAACAGGACAGCCTGGCTCGTGTTGGTCGTCTGGTCGACGAGGCCGTTCTTGAACTGGATCAGCGCGGTGTACTTGCCGGTGCTTTCGTTGTAGGCGACGCCCATGCGGCCCATCCAGGACGTCTCTGCGAGGTTCGTCATGCGCGAGAAGCTGTGGGGCTCGATGTCCTTGGAGGCGGGGATCCACAACTTGGTGTCGCGGGTCGCGATGTCGCGCTCGAACGTCCAGTTCACCAGGTCCTGGGACGAGTACGCCTTGATGGCGACGAAGGTTGCATCACTGTCGTATTTGCGGGTCGGGCTGTTGTAGTACTTTCCGGCGCCGACGTACTCCACGCCGTACCAGTAGTACGTGTCCCCGAACCGGAAGATGCCGCCGCCCTGCGAGAAGATCGGGTTGCCGTCGGTGTCGTGCCAGAACGTGTCGTTGCGGATCTCGTGGACATCTCCCATTCCGCGAGGAACGAATTCGGAGGCGGCCCTCTGGAGGGCGTTCTTCGCGTCGACGACCGCTGCACGGGTCGCGCCGTCGTCGGCGAGCACGGACTCCGCATGAGTCAGTGCGGCCGTGAAGGCCTTCCACTCCTTCGGCTCGACGTCCTTTCTGTCGCGCGCCCGGTATTCCTCGACGAGGTCACGAAGACCTCGGGTCATCACGAGACCGTCGGCGACGTCTTGGAGCTGGCCCCTGACCGCCTCGCGCTCCTCGGGTGTCGGGTTGCCTTCCAGCAAGGCGGTCGCGCGCTGGCGTACGGGTTCGAATGCCTTCCATGAGTGCGCGGTGTAGTCGGCGGCGACGGCGTCGCCGAGCGCACCGTAGAGCTTGTCGAGGGCGTCCGGACCGGGTTCTGGTTCGGCGACGCCGCGCCCGTTGTCGAGCTCGGCGCGCACGGCGGCGGTCTGCGGTTCCGCGGCGGCCATTTGCGGCGCGGCGATCCCGACCGCGGCCGCGACGGTCGCCGCGACGAGCGTCATGGCCTGCAATGCTCGTAGCGTCCAGCGTCGTGCCGGTCCGGGGCATCCGTCGGCGTGCCGCGTGTCGATCGGTCGTAGTGTCACGGATTTTCCTTCGGTCGGCGGACGGCGTCGTCCGGGTGTTTGTTCCCGTCTTCGGGAACCGGGTCACCTGCCAGTGGGCGGCGGCCCATCGTGCCGAGCGCCGCCGTCAGCCCTTGAGGCCTTGGGTGGCGACGCCGTCGACGATGTAGCGCTGGAAGAGGATGAAGAAGAGCATCACGGGCAGCAGGGCGAGGACGGCCATGGCCATCTGGGCGCCGTAGTCGGACACGGATGTCTGGTCGACGTAGAGGCGGAGCGCGATGGGCAGGGGGTACAGGTCGGGCTTCTTGAGGTAGAGCAGGGGTCCGAGGAAGTCGTTCCAGGACCAGATGAACGCGAAGATCGAGCTGGTGATGATGGCGGGGCGCATCAGGGGCAGCATGATGGAGCCGAAGATGCGGCCGTGGCCGGCGCCGTCGATGCGGGCGGCCTCGTCGAGCTCTCTGGGCAGGTTGCGCATGAACTGGACCATGAGGAACACGAAGAACGCTTCGCCGGCGAGGAACTTCGGTGCCAGCAGGGGGATGAACGTGTTCACCAGGCCGAGCTCGTTGAACATGATGTATTGCGGGATGATCACGACGTGGAACGGCAGCAGCAGGGTGCCGATCATGATCGCGAAGAAGATGCCGCGGCCGGGGAAGTCGATCCGGGCGAACGCGTACGCGGCCACGGTCGAGGACAGGATCACCCCGACCACGGACGCGACGGCCAGGATCATGGAGTTGCCGAAGAAGGTCCAGAACCCGACCCCGCCGATCCCGGACAGCGCGGTCGCGAAGTTCGCGGCCGAGAAGTTGTCCGACCACAGGCTGATGTTCCCGATGATCTCGTTGGACGGCTTGAACGAGGACATCAGCATCCACGCCGCGGGATACAGCACCACGATCGTGCAGACGACCATGAAGGCGTGGAACCCGACCGACCGCACGCCCTTGCGCCGTCTCGCGGCCTGACGTGAGGAGGAATCGACCGGACCCGCGGGACGCGACCCGCCGCTGGCGGGGACGGGGACGCCGGCCGCGGCCGCCTGGGCCGACAAGGGAGGGGTGACGATGTGTGTGTCGCTCATCGGTTGTCTCCGGAGTAGTGGACCCAGGCGTTGGACGTCTTGAACAAGATCGCGGTGATGACGCCCACGACGATGACCAGGACCCAGGCCATGGCCGAGGCGTACCCCATGTCGAACTGGGCGAAGCCCTTGATGTACAGGTAGAGCGTGTAGAACAGGGTGGAGTCCGCCGGCCCGCCCGTGCCGCCGGAGATGATGAACGCCGACCCGAACACCTGGAACGCGCCGATGGTCTCCAGCAGCAGGTTGAAGAACAGCACCGGGGACAGCATCGGGATCGTGATCCGCCAGAACTTCCGCACCGGGCCCGCACCATCCACGGACGCGGCCTCGTACAGCTCGGCCGGGATCTGCTTCAGCCCGGCGAGGAAGATCACCATCGGGGCGCCGAACGTCCAGACCGCGAGCAGCACGAACATCGGCATCGTCTTGGACGGGTCACCCACCCACCCCCCGGCCGGCAGCCCGAACAGCTGCTGGATGCGGTCCACGATGCCGTCGTCGATGAACATCGCCTTCCACACGATCGCGATCGACACCGAAGCGCCGATCAGCGAGGGGGCGTAGAAGATCGACCGGTACGCACCCTGGCCGCGGTGCTTCATGTTCAGCAGCATCGCGACCGCAAGAGCCGCGGCGAGCTTGATCGGCGTCCCGACCAGCACATAGATCGCGGTCACCTTCGCCGACGTCCAGAACCTGGGGTCCTCGAACAGCTTCACGAAGTTCTCGACACCCACCCACGACGGCGGCCGGAACAAGTCATAGTCCGTGAACGCCAGATACAACGACGCCACCATCGGGAACGCCGTCAACACCACAAAACCCACCAACCACGGCGACAAGAACGCGAACCCCGCACCAGCATCACGCCGTATGGACGAATTGCGGGGGCTACGAGGCAGGCCCTGTGGAGACGGATTGGCCGTGGACTGGGCGACAGTCATCAGGATGCCCTTTCGGACGGTGTAGATGGAAGCTTGGTGGGAGGGCCATCCCTCGTCTGCGCTGGTGGCGGGCGCGAGCCGCCCGCCACCGCGCTATGACAGTTGGGGGATCACGGCTGCGGAATCACGCCTTCGGCGTACGAGAACCACTGGGTCACGAACTCGTCGACCGTGATGTTGCCGTACTGGAGTTCCTCGCCGAGGCGCCTGAACTCCACCTCGATCTCGCCGAATCCCTCGACCGGAAGTGGCGCCGTCGCGGTCACCAGCTCTGCGACGTCCTTCTCGTACTGCAGAACCTGCTCGTCCACCGAGCCCGGCTCGACGTCCATCGCGTCGATCTGCGCCTGCACGGCGGGCACGCCCTTCGAGGTACCGAAGATCTTCCCGACCTCAGGTTCGTTGATCAGGAAGTCGATCAGCGACGCGGCCGCCGCGGGCTCCTCTGACTGGGACGATGCCGACAGCAGCATCCCGGGCTTCCAGAACTGCTGTGGCCCGTTCTCCCCGGAGGGGAGCGGGAGCATCTCGACGGCCGAGTCGCCGAGCTCCGCCTCGTACTGCGCCAGGAAGTTGTCCCAGGTCGTCTCGACTGCAACTTCACCGTTGGTGAATCCCGTCACGGGAGCAAGCTGGTTCGAGCGCTGGATCGGAAAGAGCACATCGCCGGCGTCCCGGTACGGCTGGCCGCGGTTGAGCCAGTCGGTAAGGTCCGCCTGGTCGAAGTTCAGCTGACCGTCATCGGTGAACGGCTCTTGACCCTGCGTCAGCAGATACTGGAGGAAGAACCAGAAGTTGACCCAGTAGTCGGAGCCTCCGTAGACGACCGGTTCCTTTCCAGCCCCAGCCTTCGAAACCTCCTCGATCCATGCGTCGAACTCGTCCCACGTGTACCCCTCGGGAAGTGGCTCGACGCCCAGGTCGTCCAGCAGATCCTTGTTGTAGAAGTTCGCGAGCGTGTTCACGCTCGTGGGGATGCCGATCTGCCCGCCCTCGACCAGCCCGGCCTCGAGCAGCGACGGTTCCAGCCCGTCGGTATCGAGGTTGACGCCGATCTGCCCGGTCAGGTCGAGAAGCTGCCCGGTGTTGCCGTACTGACGCAGGTAGGACAGGTCCATCTGCATGACGTCGGGCAGCGCGCCGCCTGCGGCCTCGGTGTTCCGGGCCGTCCAGTAGTCGTCCCATGCCTGGAACTGCGTCTGCACCGTGACGTTCGGGTGCTTCTCCTCGAAGAGGTCGATCGCCTCCTCGTACTTCGAGGCACGGTCGTCGTCACCCCACCACGCGAAGGTGATGGTCACGTCCTTCGCCGGATCCAAGCTCTCTGCGGTTCCAGGCTCGGAGCTTGCCCCGTCGCCGCTCCCGCACGCCGCCGTGCTCACCAGGAGCAGCGCCGCCACCGCACCACCCGCCAACTTGCGCACCGCTCTCATCGCAGCCTCCTTGCTCGATGTCACCCGAGCCGTCACAGGACGTCGGTGAATTAACGTTAATGTCAACGTGGAGCGACCCTAGTTAACGTTAATCTCAGTGTCAACGGGTGGTCCGGACCTCGACCGGCCGACATCAGCGGAGGAGAACCATGGCTCGCACCGACAGTCGCTCACGCAAGCCCACGATGATCGACGTGGCGAACCTTGCAGGTGTCTCGCACATGACCGTGTCCCGGTACCTCCGCGACGACCCGACGATCCGCGAGGAGAACCGCGCCAGGATCGCCACGGCGATCGAGGAGCTCGAATACCGCCCCAACCTCGTTGCGCGCGCGATGCGCACGCGCCGCACCGGACGCGTCGCCGTGGTGCTGCCCGCGGGAGGTGCTGTCAGCTCGGTCCGCATTCTTGCCGGGGCCGGTCAGGTCGCGCAGCGGGCGGGGTTCGACATCGAGGTGATCACCCTGGGTGGAGCCGAGGAGCGGCGCACGCAACGACTGCACGAGATCACCGACTCCGGACTCTTCGAAGGCGTGCTCTGCCTCACTCCCTTGCCGGTCGAGACCCGAAACTCGGAGACGCCGCTCAGGGTGACGCCGGTCTACGACGAGGACATGCGCAGCATCGGCGAGCTCGCAGGCGCCGCCCCGCTCGAGGAGATCGTCGAGCATCTTGCCCGGCAGGGGCATCGGCACTTCTTGCACGTCGGAGGCTCCTACCGTCACATGTCCGCGCGCGAACGGCGGGACGCGTACCTCCGATCCGTCGCGCGGCTCCACCTGAACGACCACGGCGTCATCGACGGCGACTGGTCCGCGCAATCCGGCGTCGAGGCCGTGATGGCACTCCCGGGCGACACGCCCGTCACCGCGATCATCGCCGCGAACGACGAGGTCGCGGCCGGCGTCGTCCACGCGTGCCGTGATCGCGGGTGGCGAGTGCCCGACGACATCAGCGTCACGGGTTGGGACGACAACCCCCTGGGTGCCTGGCTCGACCCTGCCCTGACCACGGTGCACGTAGACCAGGCTTTCCTCGGGCTCGGGCGCCTCGAGATGGCTGAGCTGCTCCGCTCTCTTGGCCGGGACATGGAGATCGAAGAGGCCCCGACCCTGTCTGTCATCTGGCGGAACTCCACAGCAGCAGCCCCCACCACCATCGAGTAGCGGACGCCTGCGAGGAGCGGTCGTGAACACAGCGGCAGTCCCCCGTCAGGCGCAGGGTCGGACAGGGCCGACGTTCGACCGCAGGGTTGTCGCACGCTCACTCATGCGTAGTCCTCGATCCGCCACTCGTCGTGCCAGTCAAGGAAGGCGCCGCTCTCCGTGAACCGGAACGGCAGCCAGACGTAGTCCGCGATCGACGTGTCCACCTCGGTCAGCTCCGGCCACACGCCGTCGACATGGCCGCCCATCGGCCGGAAGCGCTCGGCGTACATCCGCACGGCGGCGTCGCTGGACGCGGTGTAGCGCGGAAGCCACCGGTCGGCCAGCGCGATGTACAGGTCCTTCTTGTGCGGGTGCTTGAAGACCGAGCTGACCTGCGACTGGTAGGAGCTGCGGGTCGGGTCGTCCGGGTGCGGGTCGTTGAGCACGGTCCACGGGCCGTGGTAACTGGGCGCCGAGGCCACCTGGGAGGGGTTCGGGTAGTACCCCGTCGTCCCGGACGTCACCAGGTAGTGCCGCCCCTCCCGCTGAAAGTATGCCGGAGCCTCGCGCACATACGGGGGCTGAAGCAGCGGGAAGTGCGTCGAGTAATAGCCCGTCACGTCGGTGTAGTCGGGGTTCAGGTCGGCGCAGATCAGCTCGCTGTGCACGCGTTCGAAGTAGTAGTAGCCCTTGCCGTCCGTCGGGTCGACGACGAGGTCGAAGTCTCCGGCGTTCATGCCGACAGGCTTGAGGTCCTCGTGGATCGCCTCGTACGGGCCGAGGATGTCGTCGGCGACCAGGACGGTCGACCGCTGACCCTTCGGCGACATCACCTTCAGCCACATGACGAACCGGCCGGTCTCCGGATGCCGGAGGATGTGCGGCCGGTCCACGCCCTGCGACGGGTGCAGCGGCGACGACTCGTCCTCCACCACCGGCGGGACGATCAGGCCGCGGTCGTCCCAGTTGTACAGGTCGGTCGACGAGTAGCACCGGATGCCCCAGTGCCAGATCCCGCTGTCGGGTGTCGAGCGCTCCTTGTTCTCCCCATACCAGTAGAAGGTGCCGTCCACCTCGAGGATCGAACTGCCATGGGCCTGGATCCGCTTGCCCTCGGTGTCGAACCAGGGCATGCCCGGAGTGATGGAGGTGCGTGTCACTTTCGTCCTTCGCGAATGGATGCCGTCGTTTGCGGAGGTGCCACCGTGCCGGCACGCCATCACACCCCTCGATCAACGCCTCGTGGGAGGAACGCCGCCGGGCCATGGTGCTGTGACCAGCTCAGCTCGATCCCACCGAGACCACAGTCCGGCAGCCCGACCAGCGCCGGCTGGATGAGGTCGTTGCGCTAGAAGAATTCGTACCCCGCGTTCGGTCCACCCTTGGTGCGCGTACACCTTCTCGAGGGGGCCTTCGTCCCATTGGCGGGGGCGCTCGGTGCGCGCCACACGATCAACGGAAAGAAGACGGGTACGCCGCCCCGACGCCCCTGGTACGCCCGCTGGTCCAGGTACATCGGAAGCCGGGCGCGGCTAGGCCAGCGAGGCTGTCCGGAGCAATCTGCAGACGGTCGCGGCCTCGTCGGTGGGTGTATTCGCGCGCATGCGACGAACCTACGGGGCTTGACCGCGGGTGACGATGGGCGATCGCGCTGCGAGCATGGACGAAACGACGGTAGTCGCCGGTCTGCTAGGCGATCGGCTCTCCGGACACCGCATGATCGTCGTACCTCCGCGCTGGTGCTTCCGAGCCAGCGGGAAGGATGACCCGCTCCGCGTTCGAACTGGAAGGGAGTACCGCTGAGGAACACCACGTCGGGCTCCGACAATTCCTAGGGACATCGCCATGGGGCGACACGCTCCGGGTGTGCGTGCCGCCCCCTCGCACGGACGGCTCAGCGAGTCGCGCTCCAGTAGCGTTCGGGCACCAGCCCGAGGTCGTGAAGGGCACCTGCCACCAGCCCTGCGTAGACAGTGGCGCCGTACTCCGAGGTATGGGTGCGGTCGCCGTTCTCGCGGATCATGTAGATGGGCTCTGATTCGACCGGGCCGAGACCTTCGACCAGTTCTTCGCTCATGGCCGTGAGGTCGATGAGGGGAACATCGAGGCCTGTCGCAACGCCACGCATCTCGGCGGGCAGGTCGGCCTCGCCGGTGACGATGAGGCCGATCGAGTTCAGCTGGTCACCCTCGAACCGATGCCGCACGATGGGCGTCACCAGCACGGGCGTCGCGCCCGTAGCGCGGACACGGGTGACGATCTCTGTCAGGTTGGCGCGGTACTGCTCGGCCGTCGTCGTCTTGTCGTTGTGCGCGAGCTGCACGAGAACAAGATCACCGCCGTGCAGCTGCGGTTCGAGGGCGTCGAACATCACGGACTTCGCCAGGACCGATGTCGTGCTCTCCCCCGAGCCGGAGTGGTTGATCACGCTCACCCCACGGCCGAAGTACGTCGGCAGCTCTTGTCCCCAGCCGGCGTACGGGACCCAGCTCTGGTCGGTGACGGTGGAGTCGCCGAGAAGCGCGATCTTCCTGGTCCCTTCCGATGCCTCGTGGATGCCGATGCCTGAGACGTGCGGGGCGTCGCCAGTGAACGTGAGCGTGAGACCGGGACTTCCTTCGCCGTCCCGTCCGTTCTGCTGTGCCTCGGGGTTGCGGACGTTCACCGTGAAGGTCCTGCGATCCAGCTCGCCGGCGTCGGTCTCGACGGTGTCGACCATGAGGCGGCGGGTCTCCGCCTGTACGCGGGTGCTGGCCGACTCGTGTCGATCGCCGAGCATGACGGTGACGTCATAGTGGCCAGGGGGGAGGTCCGGGTACGTGCACACGGTGCTGCCCGTGTCGGTGTCCGCGCACTGTTCGAGCAAGGCGGGGTCGGGGCGCGGGGCGCTGCTTCCCGGGGTGAGCGCGACCGCCGTCGGGGTCCCCGCGAGGGCTACTGCGGCAACGCCAGCGGATACCGCCGCCGTGAGTGCACGTCGCGTGCGCCGGTGGGTGGTCGGGAGGTGCTCGGAATTCATGACGTCGTTGTCCTTTCCAAGAGGGTCTCGTGCGTCGTTATTCGTCGGTTCCGGCGTAGGTGATGTTCGGCCTTGGGGGTGTGCTCATGCCGTCGCCGATGAAGTAGCTGGTGTGGTGCGACTGCATGTATCCCTTGAGCGTCATGGCGTTCCGGTAGGCCGGGTCGTGCGCGAGGGTGGGCAGCCGCAGGTCGGAGGGAACGTCGGTCGTGAAGACGATCAGCTCGTCAAAGCCCGCGTTCGTGTAGACGGCCTCTTCGCGCCAGTCACCGACGATGTCGCCCACGAGGGCGGGGTTGCGCCCGCCTGCCGCGTTCACGGCCCCGTATCGGCCGATGGTCTCCAGGCGTGGCAGGGCGTTCGAGGGCGCGGGACTCGCAGGGTCCCACTGCTCGATCTTGCCGTCGTTGAGCAGCTCGATCATCGGGTCGCCGTCCCACCACAGACCCAGCTGCGGCCAGGGCGACAGGGACGTGTCGGGCTCGGCGAGCTCATTGGTTGAGGCGTTGTAGAGGCCGGAAAAGGACCACGCCTCCATGCCGGGATGGTTCGGGTCGATGTCGCCGACCATGCCACGACCGACGTCGGTGCCGGCAGTGCCGAGATGCCCCCAGAGCATCTCCCCGGTCGAGGCGTCGTAGTAGTACTCCAGGAGCCCGCTGGGGTTGCGCTGCTGGACGCCGTAGCCCTCCAGGCCGGGCCGGGCGGGGTCGATATCGGCGATGTGGAAGCGGTCGCCGTGAATGACGTCAGGCCCGAGTGTGTAGCGCAGGGTGCCGTCGCCGTTGAGTACGAAGCCGATCTCGGCGATCTCGTCGCGCCCGTCGCCGTCGACGTCGACGATGCGGGTGTTGTGCCCGTCGGGCAGGTCCTGGTCGCCGCGCAGGAACGTCCACTCCTGTGTCAGGTCGGTGCCGTCGAAGGTCCAGGCGGCATACATGAGGTTGAACCCGCCGTCGCCGACACGGTTCTTCAGGTAGCCCACGAGGTGCGGGGTCGTGCCGTCGAGGTAGCCGACGCCGAAGCGTGCGTACATCGGGCCGTCGGCGACGTAGTCGTCGGGCACAGGTGCGGTGGCCCGCGCGGCACCGGTCTGGCCGTCGAGGATCGCGATGGCCTGGTGGACG
>Ga0180218_1001935_pt1 | contig 11566 bp, 8 predicted proteins | sample eDN3rd37CKraftBY_FD_151334 | JGI IMG/M metagenome (GOLD analysis project Ga0180218, IMG submission 151334) | Enriched backyard soil microbial communities from Emeryville, California, USA - eDNA 3rd pass 37_C Kraft BY (version 2) (version 2) | ecosystem: Environmental > Terrestrial > Soil >... | reverse complement strand
AGCTGATGATCGACTACTTCGACGGCGACGAGGGCAAGGGCATGCGCGACCTGCGCAAGCACATGGCCTGGTACCTCAAGGGCTACGTCGTCGGCGGGGACGCTCGGCACGCGCTCGCGATGGTCTCGACGCTGGCCGAGCTGCGCGAGCGGCTCGACGCCCTCGACCTGGAGCAGGGCTACCCGGGCGAGGACGCCGAGGGGCCGCGTGGCCGCGCCGGCTCGCCGAAGCAGCCGCACCTGCCGTACGGCTGGCTCGACTCGCGCGACCTCGACGCGGCGTTCGAGGCCAAGCTCCGCGAGGCGGAGCTCAGCGTCAGCGGCGGCTGACCCGTCCCAAAAAAGGGTTGTGAGCGCATTTTCGGGGACTATTCGTGAGCGAATAGTCCCCGAAAACGCGCTCACAACATCGCGGGTGGGCTCAGGCGCGCAACCAGACCGTGGTGTCGGCGGGCACGCGCGTCTGCGGGTCGGCGGAGCGGTCGGTCATCACCGGGCCGGAGGCGAGCAGCACCTCGGCGCCGCGGGGCAGCAGCACCGGCTCCGTGCCGAGGTTTGCCAGCACGACGACGTCCTGGTTGCGCAGCGCGACGACGTGCGGCGAGTCGGCCCAGGCGTCCAGCCAGGCGAGCGCCCCCTGGCCGAGCCCCTCGGCCTTGCGCAGCGCGAGGGCGGCCCGGTAGGTCTCGAACGTCGAGCCGGGGACGCCGTACTGCACGTCGGCGGCGTAGCGCGCGAACGACGCGGGCTGGGGGAGCCACGGCTCGCCGGCCGGCCCGAAGCCGTACCCGGGGGCGTCGGCCGCCCAGGGCAGCGGCACGCGGCAGCCGTCGCGACCGGCCTCGGCGCCGCCCGTGCGGAAGTGCCCCGGGTCCTGGCGGACCTCGTTCGGCAGGGAGGTGTGCTCGGGCAGGCCGAGCTCCTCGCCCTGGAAGAGGTACGCGGACCCCGGCAGGCCGAGCATGAGCAGGCTGGCGGCGCGGGCGCGGCGCAGGCCGAGCTCCTCGTCGGGCTGCGGGTCGGTGGCAAAGACGCCGTTGACCTTGAGCGACGGGTCGGCGGAGCCGAGCCGCGACGGGTGGCGCACGACGTCGTGGTTGGACAGCACCCAGGTGGTGGGCGCGCCGACCTCGTCGTTCGCGCGGTACGACGCCTCGACGACGGTGCGCAGGGCGGCGGCGTCCCACCCGGTGGTGAGGAACGAGAAGTTGAACGCCTGGTGCATCTCGTCCGGGCGCACGTAGCGGGCGAGGCGGCTCAGGGGCTCCACCCACGCCTCGGCGACGAGGCAGCGGTCGCCGTCGTACTCGGCGAGCACGCGGTGCCAGGCGCGGTAGATCTCGTGGACGCCGTCCTGGTCGAACATCGGGCCCTGGTTGCCGGCGCCGGTGGAGCCGTCCTCGGGGGCGCCGGGGTCGACGTCACCGGTGCTCGCGGCGGCCGTGTCGTCGGCCGACCCCGCGACCATCTCCACGTGCCCGTCCCAGTCGGGCAGGCCGTCCGCCTTGATCATGCCGTGCGCGACGTCGACACGGAACCCGTCGACGCCGCGGTCGAGCCAGAAGCGCAGGACGTCCTCGAACTCGGCGCGCACCTCGGGGTTCGTCCAGTCGAGGTCGGGCTGCGTCGAGTCGAACAGGTGCAGGTACCACTGTCCCGGGGTGCCGTCGGGCTCGGTGACGCGCGTCCAGGCGGGGCCGCCGAAGATCGACTGCCAGTTGTTGGGCTCCTGCGAGCCGTCGGCGCCGCGGCCGTCGCGGAACAGGTACCGCGCCCGTTCCGGGGAGCCGGGGGCGGCGGCGAGCGCCTGCTGGAACCAGGCGTGCTGGTCCGAGGTGTGGTTCGGCACGAGGTCGACGATCACGCGGATGCCGCGGGCGTGGGCACCGGCGAGCAGGTCGTCGAAGTCGGCCAGGGTGCCGAACAGCGGGTCGACGTCGCGGTAGTCGGCGACGTCGTAGCCCGCGTCGTTCTGCGGGGAGCGGTAGAACGGGGACAGCCAGACGGCGTCGACGCCGAGCGTCTCGAGGTGGTCCAGGCGGGCGGTGACGCCCGGGATGTCGCCGATGCCGTCGCCGTTCGCGTCGGCGAACGACCGCGGGTAGACCTGGTAGATCACGGCGTCGCGCCACCACTGCCGCGCGGCGCCGCTCCCGGCGTGCACGACGGCGCCGGTGCGGAGCAGGTCGGCCGTGTCGCCGCCCGTGCGGTGGGCCGGGGGAGCGGCGGGTGCGGACGGGGTGGAGGTCATCGCTGGCTTCCTCACCTGATCGGGGTCTGGGGTCGGCACGGTCGGTCGATCCGTGTCAGACCGTCGAGTGTAAGCGTTGCTGCAAGAGTTGCAGCAACCGCCCTCGAAATGCGACCCCTCAGGCCTTCGGCGCGGCCCCCGTGGAGCCCCGCACGACCAGCTCCGGCGCGAACAGCAGCTCGGTGCGGGTGGCCTGCTCGCCCTGGATCTCGGTGAGGAGCGCGCTCACCGTGGCCCGGGCCATGGCCTCGACGGGCTGGCGCACCGTGGTCAGCGGCGGCTCGGTGAACGCGATGAGCGGCGCGTCGTCGTACCCGACCACCGAGACGTCGTCGGGCACGGACAGGCCGCGCGACCGCGCGGCGCGCACGGCACCGAGCGCCATGAGGTCGGAGGCGCAGACGACGGCCGTGTGCCCGGCGTCGAGGAGCTCGGCCGCCGCGGCCTGCCCGCCCTCGAGCGTGTAGAGGCTGGAGCGCACGTGCTCGCGGGCGGCGGCCTCGTCGTCGGCCAGGCCGTGCCGCACGAGGGCGGCGAGGAAGGCGGCGAGCTTGCGGCGCGAGGGGACGTACCGCTCGGGGCCGATCGCGAGGCCGATGCTGCGGTGCCCCAGGGTGACCAGGTGCTGCACCGCGACGTCCACGCTCGCGGCGTCGTCCGGCGACACGAAGGGGGCGTCGATCCCCGGCGCGTAGCCGTTGACCAGCACGATCGGCACGCCCTGGCTGCGTAGCATCGAGTAGCGCGTGTGGTCCGCGCGGGTGTCCGCGTGCAGCCCGGAGACGAAGACGATGCCGTCGACCGAGTGGTCCACGAGAGTGCTGACGTACTCGTCCTCGGTGGTGCCGCCCGGCGCCTGCGTGCACAGCAACGGCGTGTAACCGCGCTGGGCGAGGATCGACTCGATCGCCTGCGCGAAGGCGGGGAAGACCGGGTTGGTCAGCTCGGGGACGATGAGGCCGACGAGGCCGGCGGAGCGGCCGCGCAGCACCGAGGGGCGCTCGTACCCGAGCACGTCGAGCGCGGCGAGCACGGCCTGCCGGGTGGAGCTGGCGACCCCCGGCTTGCCGTTGAGCACGCGGGACACGGTGGCCGTCGACACGCCTGCCTGCTCCGCCAGGTCGCTCAGTCGGGTTCGCACCCGAGGAATCGTAGGGGACACGGGACCTCCTCGTCCTGGGGTGGGACGCCGGCGGGTCGGCCGCCGGTCGCCTGCGCGTCGCCTCCTGGTTGCCGCGCGTTGCTGAAAAGTTATCGCAAGATCTTGCATACGGCTGCAACGGTCCGTACGTTGTGGGCATCAAGGGCCCCGCGACGAGCGCGTCGCGCGGCCGTCCACCGATGACAGCTGGGAGTAACCACGATGCGAAGGAGCATCCTTCTCGCCTCGGCCCTGGCCACCACCCTGGCCCTGACGGCGTGCGGCAGCGGCGAGCCGAGCGGCGACACGAGCGCCGACGCGGACGCGAGCGCCAAGCCCTCGGCCTCGGGCTCGCTGACGGTCTGGGTCGACGAGACCCGCGAGGCCGCCGTGACGACGGCCGCCGAGGCCTACGAGGCGGAGTCCGGGGTCGACGTCGAGATCGTCCAGAAGAACTTCGAGGACATCCGCGCCGACTTCCTCGCCCAGGTGCCCACCGGCGAGGGCCCCGACATCACCGTCGGTGCCCACGACTGGCTCGGCGAGTTCACCGCGAACGGCGTGGTCGCGCCGATCGAGCTCGGCGACAAGGCGGGCGACTTCATCCCGGTGTCGGTGCAGGCGTTCACGCAGGACGGTCAGGTCTACGGCCTGCCCTACGCGATCGAGAACATCGCGCTCATCCGCAACACGGAGCTCGCCCCCGAGGCGCCGAAGACCTACGACGACATGGTCGCCGCGGGGAAGAAGGCCGGCACCAAGTTCCCGTTCCTCATCCAGTCGGACGGCGACAAGGGCGACCCGTACACGTACTACCCGTTCCAGACGTCGTTCGGCGCCCCGGTCTTCGAGCAGAACGACGACGGCTCGTACCGTCCGGAGCTCGCCCTCGGCGGCGAGAACGGCGAGGCGTTCGCCACGTGGCTCGGCGAGCAGGGCGACGAGGGCAACCTCAGCATCGACATCTCGTACGACATCGCGGTCGAGGCGTTCGCCAAGGGCCAGTCGCCGTTCGTCATCGGCGGGCCGTGGATGCTCGAGCAGTTCAAGGACCTCGACCTCGCCGTCGACCCCATCCCGGCGCCGGGGGACCAGCCCGCGCAGCCGTTCGTGGGCGTCCAGGGCTTCTACGTGAGCGCGCAGAGCAAGAACGCGCTCCTCGCGAACGACTTCCTCGTCAACTACATGTCGACGCCCGAGGCGCAGACGGCGCTGTTCGAGGCCGGCGGCCGCCCGCCGGCGCTGGTCGAGGCCGCGGACGCCGCGTCCGAGGACCCGCTGGTCGCGGGCTTCCGTGAGGTCGGCGCCTCGGCCGTGCCGATGCCGTCGATCCCGGAGATGGGCTCGGTCTGGTCCTTCTGGGGCGTCACCGAGGCGAGCATCATCTCGGGCAAGGCCGACGACCCGGTCAAGGCCTGGAACAAGATGGTCTCCGACATCGAGGGTGCGCTCGGCTGATGTCGCGTGCCCGCTACAAGGGCGCCGTGGCCGGCTCCGGGACGTTTTCCGGAGCCGGCTTCGCCGTCAAGCTCGTGCTCATCGCGCTCGTGGACGCGCTCGGCGTCTTCGGCGTGCTCGCCGCGTGGCGTGCCGGGTCGTGGGGGATCCTCGCGGCCATGGTGGCGCTGCTGGTCGCCGCGAACTGGGTGTACTTCACCAAGCGTGCGCTGCCGCTGAAGTACATCCTGCCGGGGCTGGCGTTCCTGCTCGTCTACCAGGTGTACGTCGTCGGCTACACCGGCTACGTCGCGTTCACCAACTACGGCGACGGCCACAACTCCACCAAGGAGCAGGCGATCGACGCCCTCCTGGTGCAGAACGAGCGCCGCGTCGAGGGGTCGCCGGCCCTGCCGCTGACGGTCGTGGAGGACGGCGACGGCGAGCTCGGCTTCGCGGTCGTCGAGGACGGCGTCGCGGAGGTCGGCACCGCCGAGGAGCCGCTCGCGGCCGCGCCCGACGCCACGCTCGACGGCGACGCCGTGACGGCGGTGCCGGGCTGGACGGTGCTGGACCGTGCGACGGTGCTGCAACGGCAGGAGGAGGTCACCACCCTGCGGGTGCCGGTGTCCGACGACGCCGCCGACGGCTCGGTGCGCACGCAGGACGCCCGGACGGGCTATGTCTTCCAGCCGGTGCTGGAGTACGACGAGGCCGCCGACACGATGACCGACACGTCGACGGGCGTGGTGTACACGCCGAACGACGAGGGGCAGTTCGCCTCCGCCGACGGCGAGACGCTGCCGGTCGGCTGGCGGGTCACGGTGGGCTTCGAGAACTTCGCGACGGCGTTCGGCGACGAGCGGTACGCGGGCCCCTTCGTCAAGATCCTGCTGTGGACGTTCGCGTTCGCGGTGCTGTCGGTGGTCACGACGTTCGCGCTGGGCATGTTCCTGGCGATGGTCTTCAACGACCCGCGGCTGCGCGGGCGCAAGATCTACCGGACGCTGATGATCCTGCCGTACGCCATGCCGGGGTTCCTCGCGGCCCTGCTGTGGTCCGGCATGCTCAACAAGAGCTTCGGCGTGATCAACCAGGTGCTGCTGGGCGGTGCCGCGATCCCGTGGCTCACCGACCCGTGGCTGGCCAAGCTGTCGGTGCTCGGGGTGAACCTGTGGCTCGGCTTCCCGTACATGTTCCTCATCTGCACGGGGGCGCTGCAGTCGCTGCCCGGCGACGTGTACGAGGCCGCGCGGATCGACGGCGCCGGGAAGTGGCGCACGTGGCGGTCGATCACGATGCCGCTGCTGCTCGTGGCCACCGCGCCGCTGCTCATCTCGAGCTTCGCCTTCAACTTCAACAACTTCACGCTGATCAAGATGCTGACGGGCGGCGGGCCACGGTTCGACGACGCGTCGGTGCCCCTGGGGCACACGGACATCCTCATCTCGATGGTCTACAACGTGTCCGGGCTGGACGGCTCGGCCCCGCGCGACTACGGCCTGGCCAGCGCGCTGTCCATCGTGATCTTCGTGGTGGTCGGGGTCATCTCCGCCGTCGCGTTCCGCCAGACCCGCAAGCTCGAGGAGCTGAGCTGATGACGACGCCGATCGAACGGTCGACCGACCGTGCGAGCTCGCCCGCGGCGACGGGCGCGGGGGAGCAGGTGCTGCGGCACCGGATGAAGCCGGGCCGCTGGGCCCGGGAGCTGGGCTGGCGGCACGTCGTCGGCGTGCTCGCGGTCCTGTACGCCGTCTTCCCGATCGTCTACGTGGTGTCCGCCTCGCTGTCGCCGAGCGGCACCCTCACGGGGTCGAACGAGCTGTTCGCCCAGGTGAGCGGCGTGAACTATGCCGACCTGGGGAACACGAAGTTCTGGACCTGGATGGGCAACACGCTGGTCATCGGGGTCGCGACCGCCGTCGGCACCGTCCTCATGGGCGCGGCCGCGGCGTACGCGTTCTCGCGCTTCCGGTTCGCCGGTCGCCGGCTGGGACTGACGTCGCTGCTGATCATCCAGATGTTCCCGCAGATGCTCGCGTTCGTCGCGATCTTCCTGCTGCTCATCTCCCTCGGCGAGGTGGTCCCCGCGCTGGGCCTCAACTCGAAGCTGGCGCTCATCTGCGTCTACCTCGGCGGCGCCCTCGGGGTGAACACGTTCCTCATGTACGGGTTCTTCAACACCGTGCCGCGGGAGCTCGACGAGGCGGCCAAGATCGACGGCGCCACGCACGCCCAGGTGTACTGGACGATCATCCTGCGGCTCGTGACGCCGATCCTCGCCGTCGTGGCGCTCCTGAGCTTCATCAGCACGTTCGGCGAGTTCATCATCGCCCGCGTGGTGCTCCAGTCGGAGTCCAACTGGACGCTGGCGGTGGGGCTGTACGGCTGGGTGTCGTCGTTGCTCGAGGCCAACTGGGGCCTCTTCGCCGCGGGGGCCGTCCTCTCGGCGATCCCCGTGCTCGCGCTGTTCCTCTTCCTGCAGAAGTACATCGTGGGCGGCCTGACGGCGGGCTCCGTCAAGGGCTGAGCCGCGCACCGCACGGCGGCCGCCGCACGGACCCGGGAAATCCGCCCGGGATCCTTGTGGCGGTCGCCACACCGGGGTCCTAGCCTGATCGTCATGACCGACGACACGCGCTCCTACGCCCCGGACCTCGCGCGGCTCACCGACGCCGCCGACGACTCGTTCTCCGTGCGCCGCGCGTACGGCGAGCCCTACGAGCACCAGGGGCAGCTGATCATCCCCGTCGCCAAGGTGTGGGGCGGGATCGGCACCGGCTCCGGGGGTGGCGCGGGCAACGGCTCCGCCAACGGCGCCGGCACCGGGTCGGGCAGCGGCTCCGGCCGCGGCACCGGTCAGGGCAAGGGGGACGGCAGCGCGCCGGGCTGGCGCCGGTCGTTCAGCGTCGGCTCCGGCACCTCGGACGCCGACGCCGCCGAGGGCGCGGACGCCGCGACGGGCGAGGGCCCGCGCGGCGGCGGGTCCGCGCACGGCGACGCCTCCGGCGAGGCGCAGGGCGACGCCAAGGGCGAGCTGCAGGGCGAGGCCCACGGCGAGGGGCACGGCGAGGGCGGCGGCGGTGGCGGCGGCTACGGGCTGCGCGTCAAGCCGCTGGGCGTGTACGTGGTCTCGGCCGAGGGCACGCGCTACCAGCCGGTGCTGGACCTCAACAGGGTGATCCTCGGCGGGCAGGTCGTCGGGATCGCCATCGCGCTCGCCGCCGGGTGGGCGATCGGGCGCCGCCGCCGCTGACCGTCGTCCCGCGTCGGTCCGGCGGCCAGCCCGCCGGACCGACGAGAGGACGACATGACCACGCACGCCACCCCGACCACCGCTCCGGGCATCGCCCCGCGCACCGTCCGCACGCTCCTGGACGCGCCGCACCACGACGGCTCCGCCCTGTTCGCCCCGACGACGACGCCGGCGCTCGGCGACGAGGTCACGGTGCGCGTGCGCGTGCCGAAGGGGTCGGCCGTGCGCGACGTCCGCGTCCGGACCGTGCGCGACGGCGAGCCCCGCCTGCTGCCGGCCCGTCGGGACGGCGGCGACGCGCACGAGGACTGGTACGCGGCCGACGTCGTCGTGCACCACCCGGTGACGTCCTACCGGTTCTTCCTCGACGTGCCGGGCGGCTACCGCTGGCTCGACGGCCGCGGCGTGCACGACCGCGAGGTGCCCGACGCCGCGAGCTTCCGCCTCTCCACCTACGCCCCCGCGCCGGCGTGGCTGCGCGACGGGCTCGCCTACCAGGTGTTCCCCGACCGGTTCGCGCGCTCGGCCGCGGCCGACGGGCGCCCGACGCCCGCGTGGGCCGTGCGCGCCGGGTGGGACGACGAGCCCGCCGGCTCCGGGCCGCTGGCCGGCACGCAGCTGTTCGGCGGCGACCTCGACGGCGTCGCCCTGCACCTCGACCACCTCGAGGCGCTGGGCGTGCGCACCCTCTACCTGACGCCCGTCTTCCCGGGCCGGTCGAACCACCGCTACGACGCCGCGACCTTCGACCACGTCGACCCGCTGCTCGGCGGCGACGCCGCGTACGCGCGGCTGGCCCGCGCCGTGCACGCGCGGGGGATGCGGCTCATGGGGGACGTGACGACCAACCACACCGGCGACGGGCACGAGTGGTTCGCCCGGGCGCTGGCGGATCCGGCCTCGCCCGAGCGCGGGCTGTACCTGTGGGACGACGGGGGGCCCGACGTCGTGCGGCCGGACGGCGGGGACCCGTACGTCGGCTGGCTCGGGCACGGGTCGCTGCCGAAGCTCGACTGGGCGTCGGACGAGACGTGGCGTCGCATGGTCACCGGGGACGACGCCGTGATCGCGCGGTACCTGCGCGAGCCGTTCGCGCTCGACGGGTGGCGCGTCGACGTGGCGAACATGACGGGGCGGCGGGGGAGCGCGGACCGCACGCATGCCGTCGCGCGGGCGCTGCGCGCGCGCATCCTCGCCGAGCGCCCCGACGGCGCGCTGGTCGCGGAGCACTTCCACGACGCCGCCGCGGACCTGGCCGGCGACGGCTGGCACGCGACCATGAACTACGCGGGCTTCACCCGCCCCGCCTGGTCGTGGCTGGTGCCGGAGGGATCGGACGTGCCGTTCCTCGACCTGCCCGTGCCGGTGCCGCGCCGCCCGGCGGCCGCGATGGTGGAGACGATGCGCGAGGTCGCGGCCCTGGTGCCCTGGGGCGTGGCGGCCACGCAGTGGAACATGCTGAGCTCGCACGACACCCCGCGGCTGCGCTCGATCGTCGGCTCCCGCGACCTGGTCGAGGTCGCGGCGACGCTCCTGTTCACGTACCCCGGCGCGCCGGTCGTGTTCGCGGGGGACGAGGTCGGCGCCACCGGCACGAACGGCGAGCACGCCCGCACCACGATGGCCTGGGACCAGGCTGCGCGCGGCGGGCCGCGGTGGGACACCGCCACGCTGGACGTCTACCGGCGCCTGTCCGCGCTGCGCTCGTCGTCGGCCACGCTGCGCGACGGCGGGATGCGCTGGGTCGCGGTGCACGACGACGCCGTGGCCTACCTGCGCGAGACCCCGGACGAGCGGGTGCTCGTGGTGCTGGCCCGGGCGCCGTGGCCGGGCGTGCGGCTGCCGCGGCACCTGCTCGCGGCCGGCGCCGACCCGGAGGTGCTGTACGGCGGCCTCGGCGTCCGCGTCACCACCGACGGCCTCGACGTTACCGGCGACGGGCCGGGCGTCGCCGTCGTCCGCCTGGCCTGAACCGCCTGTTCGGCACCGGGGGCGTCGTGGCAGCATCGGGGCGTGACCCGAGACCTGGAACGCATCGCGATCATCTCCGACGTCCACGGCAACCTCGGTGCGCTGGAGGCCGTGCTCGCGGACATCGCGGCGCGCGGCATCACCCGCGTGATCAACCTCGGCGACGACGCGGGGAAGGGGCCACGCGGCAGCGCCGTCGTCGACCGGGTGCACGAGGCCTGCGAGGTGAACGTCCGCGGCAACTGGGACGACTTCCTGCGCACGATCCGCGACGGCGACGACGACGGGCTGGTGTGGTGGCGCGACGAGCTGCGCCCCGACCAGCTCGAGTGGCTCGGCACGAAGCCGCTGAGCCACGACCTGCTGCTGTCCGGACGCCGGGTGCGGCTGTTCCACGCGTCGGCCACGAGCGTGCACACGCGGGTGCACTTCCACCACACGCCGGAGGAGTTCGCCGGCATGTTCGCGGCGACGGAGCTCACCGGGCCGGGTCCGGAGCCCACGGTCGTGGGGTACGGCGACGTGCACGACGCCTACCTCGAGACGTACCGCGGGCGTGCCCTGTTCAACACCGGCAGCGTGGGCAACCCGCTGGACGACCCGACCCCGGTGTACGCGATCCTCGAGGGCGTCGCGGACTCCCCGGGGCCGGGGCCGTTCGGCATCCAGCACGTGCGGGTGCCCTACGACGTCGAGGCCGAGCTCGCCGTCGCGCGGGAGGCCGGCATGCCCCTGTACGCGGAGTGGGCGCAGGAGCTGCGGACCGCCGTCTACCGGGGCACGGTCGCCTCCGCCTGACGCGCGGCGTCGAGGACGGCGCCCACGAGGGGCCCGTTCTCCGGCGCCGCGCCACCGCCCGCCCCGAACCGCGATCGCGCGTAGCCGTACGCCACCCCCGAGGCCGGGTCGGCGAAGCCCAGCGCGCCCGCTGCGCCCGAGTGCCCGAACGCCCCGCCCGGGGCCTGGCCGAAGCGCGAGGCGATGCGCTCGAGCCCGGCGCCGAAGTGGTCGGGCTCGCCGGTCACGAGGTCGCGCCCGGTCTGCCGCGGCGCCGCCAGGCTGCGCGCGGTGGCGGGCGCGAGGAGCGGCGCCCGGCTCGTGGAGCCGCTGATCGCCGCCGCATAGAGGGCGGCGATCCCGCGCGCCGAGCCGAACCCGCCCGAGGACGACGGGCCGCCCGCCTGCACCCGAGGGTCGGACGCGAGGGCGACGACGTCGGTGGGCACCGCGGCGTGCTGGTTGAACGCGAGGTCCATGAGGCTCGCGCTCTCGAGCGGCACGGCGGTGGTGGCGCCCGCGGGCGCGCCGCTGGCGCGGACGACGGGCGCGAAACGGTCCCGCGCCGTCTCCGGCAGGCCGAGGTGCAGGTCGAGGCCGAACGGGTCGCGCACGCGCTCGGCGTACAGCTGCGCCAGCGTCGCGCCCGTCGCGCGGCGCACGACCTCCGCGACGAGGGCCCCGATGACCAGCGCGTGGTAGCCGTACCCGCTGCCGGGCCGCCACCAGGGGCG
>Ga0180218_1001934_pt1 | contig 11572 bp, 10 predicted proteins | sample eDN3rd37CKraftBY_FD_151334 | JGI IMG/M metagenome (GOLD analysis project Ga0180218, IMG submission 151334) | Enriched backyard soil microbial communities from Emeryville, California, USA - eDNA 3rd pass 37_C Kraft BY (version 2) (version 2) | ecosystem: Environmental > Terrestrial > Soil >... | reverse complement strand
GGCCCACGACGACGGCGAACGCGTCGGTGGGCGCCACGTCCAAGGCACCGGCGAAGGCCAAGAGCGCGGGCAAGGGCACCGGCACCGCGAAGGGTGCCGGCAGACCCGCTGGCAAGTCCACCGGCAAGGGATCCGGCACGAGCTCCGGCAAGGGCGCGAGCACGCGGCGCGGGTCACGACGTCCGGCGGGGCCGGCGCGCGAGGAGCGACGCCGCAGCCGTTACGGGCTGGTGCTGCCGGAGGTGCTCACCGTCCGGCTCATCGTGCTGTCGGTGGTGGTGCTGCTCGCGGTCGTGCTGCTGCTGCCGACGGTGCGCGCCGCCGTCCAGCAGGCGCACGAGCTGGACCGGCTGCGCACCGAGCTGGCGGAGAACCGGGCGGAGCGCGACCGCCTGGAGGTGGAGCTCGGTCGCTGGGACGACCGGTCGTACGTCGAGGAGCAGGCGCGGTCGCGGCTGAGCTTCGTCATGCCGGCGGACAAGGTGTGGCGCGTGGTGGACCCGGACGCGGCCGGGGACGACGACGTCGACCCCGTGACGGGGGAGGCCGTCGGCTCCGGGCCGGTGGGGACGACCACCGGGCCGAGCGTGCCCTGGTACCAGTCGGTCTGGGAGTCGGTGCAGGTCGCCGACGGCCCGGCCGCCACCGGCGCCGACGATCCCGAGCCCGGGAGCTCGCCCCAGCCCTCGCAAGGAGCCGGCTGACCCCTGCCCGCCCGGCTCAGCCCCGCCCGGCTCAGCGCCCGCCCGGCCGGTGGCCGAGGCCGGCCGCGATGGTCGCGGCGGCGTCGAGCACCACGGGCACGAGCGCCTCGACGCGCGCGGGAGGCATGTAGGGGCGGGTCGCGGAGACGCTGACGGCGGCGGCGATCGTGCCGGACGCGTCGCGCACGGGTGCGGCGACGCAGAGGATCCCGGGCTCGTTCTCCTCGAGGTCGAACGCGACGCCTCGGCGGGCGGACGTCTCCATGACGGCGACGAACTCGTCGGGCGTGAGCACGTCCGCCCCGGGGTCGTCCGGGGTGTCCCCGCCCACGCGACGCTCGGCGACGAACAGGTCGCGCCACCGTTCCGGCTGGTCGAGCAGCAGGGCCTTCCCCACGCCGGTGCGGGTGAGGGGCATCCGGTGCCCGACGCGGGAGCGCATCTCCGCGCCCCGGGTGCCGGGGATCTTGTCGAGGTAGAGCACCTGGCCGCGGTCCTCGACGGCGAGGTGCACGGTGTCGGAGACGCGGGCCGCGAGCTCCCGCAGCGGCCCGCCCGCGACGTCGGCGACGGGGTTCTCCTGCAACGCCTGGTAGCCGAGCTCGATGAGCGCCGGGCCGAGCGCGTACCGGCCGTCGTCGAGCTGGCGGACGTACCCGGTCGCGAGGAGCAGCTGGAGCAGGCGGTGGGTGGTGCTGCGGCCGATGCCGGTCTCGGCGGCGATGTCGCGCAGGCGGCCGTGCCCGCGGGCGACCGCGTCGACGACGGCGATCCCGCGGGCCAGGGTCTGCGTGCCCGGGGGCGCGGTCGTGGCGCGGGTGGCGGGTCGGGTCGCGGGGGAGTCCGGGGGGAGGTCGAGGCTCACGCCGACGAGGGTATCCCGATAATAGGGACGAGGTTCTCATAATCGGGACCGCCCGCCTACCGTTCCCGACCATGGCCGATGACGCACCCCGCCGCGACGCCGCGCTCGTCGCCCTCGACTGGGGCACCACCAGCTTCCGGGGCTGGCTGCTGGGCGCGGACGGCGAGGTCGTGGACGAGGTCCGTACGGACGACGGCACCCTCCGCTGCTCCGCGGGCGCCGGTTCCGCCCCCGAGCGCGCCACCGCCTTCGAGCGTGCGCTGGTGCGCCTGTGCGGACCGTGGCTCGACCGGCACCCGGGCCTGCCGGTGCTCGCGGCGGGGATGGTCGGCTCCAACCACGGCTGGGCCGACGCGGGCTACCTCGACGTGCCCGCGTCCCTGACGCTGCTCGCCGACCACCTCACCCCGGTGCCGCTCGAGCTGCCGGGCGAGGTGCCGGCCGCAGGGGCCGTCGTGCACCTGGTGCCCGGCCTGCGGGTCACGGGCCCGGACCCGGACGTCCTGCGCGGGGAGGAGGTGCAGCTGCTCGGCGCGCTGGACGCCGTCCGCGAGGAGGGCGGGGTCCCGCTCGCCAGGGCGGTGCTGCCCGGCACGCACTCGAAGTGGGTGCGCCTCGACGGCGACGTCGTCACGGGCTTCGGCACGGTGATGACCGGCGAGCTGTACGGGCTCCTGCTGCGCGACAGCATCCTGGCCCGCCTCGCCGACGGTGGCCCCGACGGCGGCGCGACGCCCCCCGACCTGGAGGCGTTCGACCGCGGGCTCGACGCCGAGGCGCGGCGCGGCGACGAGCAGGGCCTGGCGGCGCTGCTCTTCACGGCCCGCACCCTCGTCATGGCCGGCACGCTCCGGGCCGCGCAGGTGGCGGACTACGTCTCCGGCCTCCTCGTCGGGTCCGAGGTGCGGCACGCGCTGCGCGCGGACCCCGCCCGGCTCGTCACCGTGTGCGCGTCGCAGGCGACCGCGCGGCGCTACCAGCGGGCGCTCGAGCACCACGGCGCGACGGCGCACGTCGTCGGGGAGGACGTCGCGGCGCGCGGCCTGTGGCGCGTCGCGCGGGACGCCGGGCTCGTCACCCCCGAACGCACCGGCACCCGGTCCGGCACCTCGTCCAGCACGGAGGAAGGAACCTCATGACGCACCGACCCACCGGCCTCGTCGCCATCCTGCGGGGTGTCACGCCCCCCGAGTCCGTCGACGTGGCGTCCGCCGTCCTCGAGGCCGGGTTCGACGCCGTCGAGGTGCCGCTCAACTCTCCCGACCCGTGGGAGTCGGTGCGCCGCGTCCGCGACGCGGCAGGCCCCGGCGCGCGCGTGGGTGCGGGCACCGTGCTCACCCCCGACGACGTGCGCCGCGCCGCCGACGTGGGAGCCTCGCTCGTCGTGTCGCCGAACACGCGGCCCGACGTCGTCGCCGAGACGGTGCGGCTGGGCCTGGAGAGCTACCCGGGGGCGGCCACGCCCACCGAGGCGTTCGCCGCGCTCGACGCCGGGGCCACGGCCGTCAAGCTCTTCCCGGCCACGGCGGTCGGCGTCTCCGGCATGCGCGCCTGGGCGAGCGTGCTGCCCTCCGGCACGGCGCTCGTCCCGGTGGGCGGTGTCGACGCCACGAACCTCGGGGAGTGGGCGCGCGCGGGCGCGGCGGGCGCCGGGCTCGGCACCTCGCTGTACCGCCCGGGCGACACCGCCGAGACGGTCGCCGCCCGCGCCGCCGAGCTCGTCCGCGTCTGGGCCGAGCACGCGCGCTGACGACCCGCCACGGCGACCGGCGCACCACGACCCCCCGACCACGAACCGCGCCCGCACGACACGCACGCACGAGCAACGACGCTGAAAGGGATGCCGTGAAGATCACGTCGCTGACGACATTCGTCGTCCCGCCCCGCTGGCTCTTCCTCAAGATCGAGACCGACGAGGGGATCGTCGGCTGGGGAGAGCCCGTCCTGGAGGGCCGCGCCGCCACCGTCGCGGCCGCCGTCGAGGAGCTGGCCGACTACCTGGTGGGCAAGGACCCCCGGCAGATCGAGGACCACTGGACCGTGCTGTACCGCTCCGGCTTCTACCGGGGCGGCGGCGTGCACATGAGCGCGCTGGCCGGCATCGACCAGGCGCTGTGGGACATCAAGGGCAAGGCGCTCGGGGTGCCGGTGCACGAGCTCCTGGGCGGGCGCGTGCGCGACCGCATCAAGGTGTACTCGTGGATCGGCGGCGACCGCCCGGCGGAGACGGCCGCGGCCGCGCGGGAGGCCGTCGGGCGCGGCTTCTCCGCCGTGAAGATGAACGGCCCCGAGGAGCTGCAGTACCTCGACACGCGCGACAAGGTGGAGAAGGTCGTCGCCAACGTCGCCGCCGTCCGCGAGGCCGTGGGGCCCGACGTCGGCATCGGCGTCGACTTCCACGGGCGCGTGCACCGCCCGATGGCTCGCGTGCTCCTCGACGCGCTGGAGCCGTTCCACCTGATGTTCGTCGAGGAGCCGGTGCTGTCCGAGCACGTCGACGGCGTCGCGGACGTGCTGCGCGCGTCGAGCACGCCGATCGCCCTGGGGGAGCGGCTGTACTCGCGCTGGGACTTCCGGCACGTCCTCGAGTCCGGTGTCGTCGACGTGATCCAGCCCGACCTCTCCCACGCGGGCGGCATCACCGAGGTGCGCAAGATCGCCGCGATGGCGGAGGCGTACGACGTCGCCGTCGCCCCGCACTGCCCGCTCGGGCCGATCGCGCTCGCCGCGTGCCTCCAGCTCGACGCCGTCGCGTACAACGCCGTGATCCAGGAGCAGAGCCTCGGCATCCACTACAACACCGCCAACGACCTGCTCGACTACGTCGTCGACCCGTCCGTCTTCGCCTACTCCGACGGGATGGTCGACATCCCGCGCGGGCCCGGCCTCGGCATCGAGGTGGACGAGGCGTACGTCCGCGAGCGGGCCGCCGTGGGGCACCGGTGGCGCAACCCCGTGTGGCGGCACGCCGACGGCTCGTTCGCGGAGTGGTGAGGCGCACCACGTCGCGGTCCGTGCCGCCACCGTGGCCCGCCACGGGCACGGGTGCGCGCCCGCAGCAACCCCTCACGCCGCTCCACACCCCTTCACGCCCCTTCACGCCCCTTCACGACGAGGTGAACCCATGACCGCGCTGCTGTCGCCGTCGGTGCTCCGCAAGCTCAACACGAAGATCATCCCGCTGGTGGTCGTCTGCTATTTCGTCAACAACCTCGACAAGACGAACGTCTCCATCGCCGCGCTCGACATGAACGCGGACCTGGGGCTCACCGCCACCATGTACGGGATCGGCGTCTCGGTCTTCTACATCACCTACCTCGTCTTCGAGGTGCCGTCGAACCTCATCATGACGAGGGTCGGCCCGCGCATCTGGATCGCCCGGATCATGATCTCGTGGGGGATCATCAGCTCCCTGATGTGCCTGGTCCACGTGCCGTGGCAGTTCTACACGCTCCGGCTCCTGCTGGGGGCGGCCGAGGCGGGGTTCGCACCCGGGATCATCTACTACCTGTCGCAGTGGTTCCCGCAGGCCAACCGCGCGCGGGCGATGTCGTTCTTCTACATGGGGTCGGTCAGCGCGTCGGTGGTCGGGCTGCCCCTGGGCGGCATGCTCCTGACCATGGACGGCTTCCTCGGGATGGCGGGGTGGCGCTGGCTCTTCCTGCTCGAGGGGATCCCGGCCGTGGTCCTCGGGATCGTCGTCCTCGCCGTGCTCAAGGAGCGCCCGCGGCAGGCGCCCTGGCTGACGTCGCAGGAGGCTGACCAGCTCGAGGCCGTCCTCGAGTCGGAGCGCGGCGCCGCCACGATCGGCGAGCACTACCCCTGGTACAAGGCGATCACCAACCCCACGGTGATCGCGCTCTCCGCGGTCTGGCTCCTCCAGGCGTTCTGCACGATCGGCGTCACGCTGTTCATGCCGCTGATCCTCGACGGCCTGGCGCCGGGGAAGGACAGCGTCGTCGTCGGGCTCCTGTCGGCACTCCCGTTCGTGATGGCGTGCGTGTTCATGTACCTCAACGGGCGGAGCTCGGACCGCACCGGCGAGCGCTCGAAGCATCTCGGCCTCCCGCTCGTCGCGGCGGGGCTGTGCATGGGGCTCGCCCCGTACAGCCCCACGGCGGTCGCGTACCTTCTGCTGGTGCTGGCCGTCGGCCTGACGTTCGCGCTGACCCCCGTGTTCTGGGCCGTGACGACGGAGAAGATCGCGGGCGTGGCGGCCGCCGCGTCGATCGCACTCATCAACACCGTGGCACAGTTCGCGGGCATCGGTCTGCCGCCCGTGCTCGGCGCCATCAAGGACGCGACCGGTTCGTACGACGGCGGGCTCCTGCTGATCGCCCTGGCGCTCGTGGTGGGCGGCGTGCTCGGCATCGCCGTGACGCGGCACCACCGTTCCCGGCCGCAGCCCGTCGCGGGGGAGCCGGAGCGCGCGCGGGTCGCGTGACGCGTCTCGCGACCGGCGGCGCTCGCGGGCGGGGGAGAATGGTGCCGACCCCGCCCGCGAGCCCCACCGAGGACCTCCCGTGACCGACCAGACTTCCGACGGCGCGCCGATCGACCCGACCGCCGTCACCGACCGCGACCTCGAGGTGCTCGCCGAGCAGCTCGGCCGCGAGCCGCGCGGCGTCGTCGGCATCGCCGCCCGCTGCGTGTGCGGTCGCCCGCTCGTCGTGCGCACCGCGCCGCGGCTGCCCGACGGCACGCCGTTCCCGACCACGTACTACCTCACGCACCCCGGCGCCGTCGCCGCGGCGTCGCGGCTGGAGGCGGACGGCGTGATGAAGGAGATGACGGAGCGCCTCGGCGAGGACGAGGAGCTCGCGGCGGCCTACCGCCGGGCGCACGAGCACTACCTCGCGAAGCGCGCGGAGCTCGGGCAGGTCGACGAGATCGAGGGCATCTCCGCCGGAGGCATGCCCACGCGGGTCAAGTGCCTCCACGTCCTCATGGGGCACGCGCTGGCCGCCGGGCCCGGCGTGAACCCGCTGGGCGACGAGGCGCTCGCGCGGGTGCGCGACCAGTGGCGGCCCGACCGCTGCACCTGCTGACGGCCGGCAGGCGGGCCGTCGGTGGTGGATGAGAGAGTGTCGGCCGTGACCGAACGCCCCACGCCCACCGCATCGTCCGTGACGCGGGTCGCCGCCATCGACTGCGGCACCAACTCCATCCGCCTCCTCGTCGCCGACGTCGCTCCCGACGGCACGCTCGCCGAGGTCGACCGGCAGCTGCGCATCGTGCGCCTGGGGCAGGGCGTGGACCGGACGGGCGAGCTCGCCCCGGAGGCGCTGGCTCGCACGCTCGAGGCGTCGCGGGACTACGCGACGGTGATCGCCGAGGCGGGCGCCACCCGCGTGCGGTTCGTCGCGACGTCGGCCACGCGCGACGCGCGCAACCGCCGGGAGTTCTTCGACGGCGTCCGCGCGGCCGTGGGGGTCGACGCCGAGGTGGTCTCGGGCCGCGAGGAGGCGGAGCTGTCGTTCCGCGGCGCGACCGCGGGCGTGGCCGCGCAGCACCCGGGGCCGTACCTGGTGGTGGACCTCGGCGGCGGCTCGACCGAGCTGGTGCTCGGCACGACGACGCCCGAGGCCGCGCTCTCGCTCGACATCGGGTCGGTGCGGATGACGGAGCGTCACCTGCACTCCGACCCGCCCGCCCCGGCCGAGGTCGCCGCCGCGCGCGCGGACGTGCGGGCCGCGCTCGACGACGCGGCCCGCACGGTCCCGTTCGGCCGCACCACGACGCTCGTCGGGCTCGCCGGGTCGGTGACGTCGGTGACCGCGCACGCCCTGGGGCTGACCGAGTACCGGCGCGACGCCGTGCACGGCGCCGTCCTCGGCGTCGACCGGGTGCTCGCCGCGTGCGACGACCTGCTGCACCGCAGCCGCGAGCAGCGCCTCGCCCTCGGGTTCATGCATCCCGGCCGGGCCGACGTCATCGGCGCGGGCGCGCTGGTCTGGGCGGAGGTCGTGCGCCGCGTGCGCGACGACGTCGTCGCCGAGCAGGGTGGGGCGGGCGGCGAGCTCGCGGACGTCGTGACCAGCGAGAGCGACATCCTCGACGGCATCGCCCTCTCCCTCGTGTGATCCCTGTGGCCTGACCTGCGCGAAGGGCGCCGGGGGTCACGGGCTGGACGGCCCGACTGCGTGCCCCCGGCACGGTCGTAGAATGGGGTCCATGCCTCAGAACGTTCTGTCGTCGGACACCTCTGTCCAGGACGCGCCCGCCGTGGCCCCGCGGCCCCGCAAGGTGCCCCGCATCGTCGTCCTCGGCGGTGGTTCCGTCGGCCTCTACGCGGCGCGCCGTCTGCGCCGCAAGCTCGGCAAGCAGGACGCGGCGATCGTCGTCGTCGACCCGCGGCCGTACATGACCTACGCGCCGTTCCTGCCGGAGGCCGGCGCGGGCTCGATCGACGCCCGCGACGTCGTCGCCCCGCACCGCAAGGCCCTCAAGGGCATCGACGTGCTGCAGGGCCTGGTCAACCACATCGACCACGCCGCGCACAAGGTCACCATCCACCCCGAGGAGGGGCCGGACTACGAGGTCTCCTACGACCAGCTCGTCGTCGGCCTCGGCTCGGTGTCCCGCACGCTGCCCATCCCGGGCCTCGCGGACAACGCGATCGGCTTCAAGAACGTGGAGGAGGCCATCGCGGTCCGCAACCACGTGCTCAACCGCATGGACGTCGCGTCCTCCACGTGGGACGCGGAGGCGCGCAAGCGCATGCTGACGTTCACGTTCGTGGGCGGCGGCTTCGCCGGCATCGAGGCGCTCGCCGAGATCGAGGACATGGCGCGGTACGCCACGCGCAACTACCCGACGATCGACGTCGAGGACCTGCGCTTCGTCATGATCGAGGGCTCGGGCCGCATCCTGCCCGAGGTCTCCGAGCCCATGGGTCTGTGGGCGCTCGACGAGATGAAGAAGCGCGGCATCGAGTTCCACCTCAACACGTTCCTGTCGTCCTGCGTGGACGGCCACGTCGTCACGTCGACGGGCGTCGAGTTCGACACCGAGACGATCGTCTGGACCGCGGGCGTCAAGGCGAACCCGGTCATCAAGGAGGAGTCGGACCTCCCGTTCGACCGGATGGGCCGCGTCATCGTCAAGCCCACCCTGCAGGTCGCGACGGAGGACGGCGAGATCGTCCCCGACGCGTGGGCCGCGGGCGACTGCGCCGCCGTGCCGGACGTGCTCAACCCGGGCCAGTTCTGCCCGCCGAACGCGCAGCACGCGATCCGCGAGGCGACGAAGCTCGCCGACAACCTCGTCGCGGTGCTCAAGGGCCAGCAGCCCGAGGACTACGCGCACAAGAGCGTGGGCGTCGTCGCGTCCCTGGGCCTGTACAAGGGCGTCGCGGAGCTGTTCGGCTTCCTCAAGCTGCGCGGTCCGCTGGCCTGGCTCGCGCACCGCGGCTACCACGTCATGGCGATGCCGACCGGCAACCGCAAGGTGCGCATCCTCATCGGCTGGATCGGCCAGTTCCTCATGGGTCGCGAGATCGTGTCCCTCGGCTCGCTGCACGACCCGCGCGACGAGTTCCGCAAGGCGTCCGTGCCGCCGAAGCAGCCCGGCGAGAAGGTGGAGCAGAAGGCCGAGTCGTCGGCCGCGCGCGCCGAGAAGGGCTGACCTTCCCCGGTACCGTGAGCGGGCGTCGGTGATCTCCCTCGAGAGGTCGCCGGCGCCCGCTCCGTCGTCCCGCCCCCGTAGCCCAACTGGCAGAGGCAGCCGGCTTAAACCCGGCCCAGTCCCGGTTCGAACCCGGGCGGGGGCACCTCTGCGGCCCCGTCAGCCGTCGGCGGCGCCCGTCATCTCCACCTCGACGTCGGCGCCCGCGCGGCGGAACGCGTCGACGACGCGGCGGACGGCGAGCCGCTCGGCCCGGTCGGGGCGCAGGACGGCGGAGACGTGCCGCGCGATGGCGACGTCGGCCAGCTCGCGCAGCACGAGGCGGTCGCCGGTGGGCGTGGTGAAGCGCGGCAGGACGGCGACCTGGTCGCCGGCGGCGACGAGCGCCTCGATGAGGCGGTTGTCGCGCAGCCGCTGGACGACGCGCAGCTCGGCGCCCGTCGCCTGCTCGACGGCGAGGCGCACGGAGTCGAACGGGTATCCGAGGGGCACGCCGATCCAGTCCTGGTCGACGAGGTCGCGCGGCCGCACGTGCGGCAGGCGCGCGAGCGGGTGGTCTGCGGCCATCGCGATGTCGAGCGGCTCGCGGGCGAGCGGCACCACCTTGAGCCCCTCGGCCCCGGCGGGCCGCACGCTGGTGAGGGAGTGCGCGACGACGACGTCGTGGTCGGCGGTGAGCGGGCCGTACTCGGCCTCCGCGATGTCGACGTCGGCGCAGCGCAGCGTGATGGCCGTGCCCGCGAGGTCGGCCATGACGCGGGGGAGCAGGAACGTGGCGGCGCTGGCCAAGGCCGCCACCGTGACCGTCCCCGAGGGCTCGCCCTGGAACTCGTCCCACCGGGCCTGCACCTGGGCCAGTGCGGCGGCGACGCTCGCCCCACCCTCGGCCAGCAGCTTTCCGGCCTCGGTGAGCCGCAGCCCGCGGCCGGACGGCTCGACGAGCGGCGTGCGCAGCTCGCGCTGGGCCGTGCGCAGCTGCTGGGACACGGCCGACGGCGTGCGGTGGGTGGCCCGCGCGACGGCGGTGACGCTGCCCCGGTCGGCGAGCTCGCGGAGCAGCTCCAGGTGCCGGACATCCATGAAGTCAGCCTACAGACAGCGTGAAGCAACTTTCGCTTGTCCTTCAACGTCGGCCGGGTGAGGCTGGGCGCATGCCCGCCCGCCACCGGCTGCTCGCCGTCCTCGTCGCCCTCCTGTGGGGGCTGAATTTCATCGCCATCGACGCGTCGCTGCAGCACTTCCCGCCGATGTTCCTCGTCGCGCTGCGGTTCGCGCTCATCGCCCTGCCCACCGTGTTCCTCGTGCCGTGGCCCGACGTCCCGGTGCGCTGGGTGGTCGGTTACGGGCTCGGGTTCGGCGCGCTGCAGTTCCTCTTCCTGTACTGGGGGATGGCGGCCGGGATGCCCGCCGGCCTCGCGTCCCTGGTGCTCCAGATGTCGGGCCCGTTCACCGTGCTGCTCGGTGCCACGTTCCTGCGCGAGCGTGTGAGCGGGCGGCAGGTGCTCGGCATCCTCGTCGCCGTCGGGGGCCTCACCCTGGTGGCCTGGCAGCAGGCCGCGACCGCCACCGTCGTGCCCTTCCTCCTCACGCTGGCCGGCGCGTTCGGCTGGGCGATCGGCAACATCTGCAACCGGCAGGCGAAGCCGGCCAGCCCGCTGCGCCTCACCCTGTGGATGTCCGTGGTGCCGCCGCTGCCGATGCTCGCCCTGTCCCTCCTGGTCGAAGGGCCTGGCGAGATCGGCCGCTCGCTCACCACCTGGGACGACCCGGCGGCCGTCGGCGCCGTCGTCGGCCTCCTGTACACGGTGGTGGTCGCGACGGTGCTCGGCTCCGGCATCTGGACCTGGCTCATGACCCAGCACCCGGCGGGCGTGGTCGCCCCGTTCTCCATGCTCGTGCCCGTGGTCGGCATGTCGGCGGCCTGGCTGCTGCTCGGCGAGCGGGTCACCCCGCTCGAGGGCGTGGGCGCCGCGTTCGTCGTCGGCGGGGTGCTCTACGGCAGCAGCCGCGCCGCGCGCCGCCTTCTGCCGTCAGCAGAACGGGCGCCCGTCGCGCCCCTGGCGGAGCCCACCGGCGCCGGTCGCGGGTAGCGTCGTGCGCATGACAGCGGACACCCGGGTCGACACCTTGGTCCACGGCACGATCGGCGGCGCCGCCGAGGTGGAGCACGTGCGCGAGCCGCTGCTGCGGCACCTGGTCGGGGCGATCCTGCGCCGGGCGCGCCTGGCGCAGGGGCGCACGCTGCAGGAAGTCTCCGGCGCGGCGCGCATGTCCACCGCGTACCTGTCGGAGGTGGAGCGCGGCCGCAAGGAGGCGTCGTCCGAGGTGCTCGCCGCGGTGTGCGCGGCGCTCGGCATCCGCCTCGTCGACCTCGTCG
>Ga0180218_1001933_pt1 | contig 11581 bp, 9 predicted proteins | sample eDN3rd37CKraftBY_FD_151334 | JGI IMG/M metagenome (GOLD analysis project Ga0180218, IMG submission 151334) | Enriched backyard soil microbial communities from Emeryville, California, USA - eDNA 3rd pass 37_C Kraft BY (version 2) (version 2) | ecosystem: Environmental > Terrestrial > Soil >... | reverse complement strand
GGCTCCGGGCCGGGGGTTATCAGTTGGAGGGCAAGGAGAAATCGGCGGTTGAACCGGTAGTTCAGACCTGCGCGGACGGAATCGACCTCGTAATCGTGCAGATACTCGACCTTCGCCGTCCAGTTATCGGGCCGCTTTTCGAGCCGGACAGCACTGAGCGCGCGCCTCGCGCCCTTATGCCGTATCGGCGCCGGGCCGGAATCGCCGAACTCAGATCACGCGCAGGATCGTCAGCGCCAGGACCGCCTGCGCGCCGAAGCCGACGAGGAAGGCAAACGTCCTGAGAACCGGGATGCCGAGCGTATAGACCACGACATAAGCAAGACGCGACCAGAAGAAGGCGGCCGCCGCCACCTCGGTGGTCGAGGTCGAATAATCGGTTTCGTTCAGGACGAGGATGAGCACCGCGAAGACGACAAGGTTCTCGACCGTGTTCTGGTGCGCGAACATCAGCCGCGTCGCCCAGCCCGAATGCGCCCGGTCGCGCGGGCCCGGGTTCTTGAGCGTGCCCATGATGCCGCGCATCGCTATGCGATCGAGGATATAGGGAATCCACAAGAGCCCGGTGAGGATCGCGGTCATCACCAGCCAGAACAATTCGAATTTCATGCCAGCCCTCCTCGACTTCCCTGCAATTTCTAAAAGAACTCGAACAAGCGAACGCGGACAACTCTATCGGGCCCGGCCGAGCCGCGCCCTCGCCCGCCATGTTATTCGCTTGCGGCAGTCACGGCGAGAGCCATGTTGGCTCCGCCGACAGGCGAAAGCCGCGTCTTGTCGCTGAATTGCAGGAAAAGGTCTAGCGCCCAAACCCGGCGCCGACAGCCTAGCGCAGCGAGGCGATCGCCGAATGCTCGGCGAAGAAGCGATCAATCGAGGCCGCGATGGCATTGGCGGCCTTGTCGCGCCATTCCGCGGAGGTCAGATTTTTGACGTCCTCGGCGTTCGAGACATAGCCAAGCTCCACGAGCACGCTCGGCACGTCCGGCGCTTTCAGCACGACGAAGCCCGCCGAGCGCATGGCGTCCTGATGCATGAGGATGCCGCCCGACTTCATCTGGCCGACCAGCGTGCGCTGGAAGAGCGACGAGAAATTCTGCGTCTCGCGGTGCGTGAGATCGTAAAGGATGTTGATGATGTCGTCGCTTTGCTTCGCGAGATCGACGCCGCCGATGAGGTCGGCCTTGTTTTCCTTTTCCGCGAGCCGCGCCGCTTCGCGGTCGGAAGCGCGGTTGGACACAGTATAGACGGTCGCGCCGCGCGCATCGCCTTCGCGCTTCGGAATGTAGTCGGCGTGCAGCGAGATAAAGAGCTGGGCCTTTTTCGCCCGTGCGATCTCGACACGCTGCTGCAGCGGCACGAAGGTGTCGTCGTTGCGCGTCATGACGACATGGTAGCGGCCGGACTGCTCGAGCTTGCCGCGCAAAATTTTCGCGGTCTCCAGCACAATGTCTTTCTCGTCTTCGCCGTGCACGCCCTTGGCGCCGGAGTCGGCGCCGCCGTGGCCCGCATCGATGACGATGACCGGTTTCTCGGCGCGCGCGGTCTCGCGCACGGCATTCGGGTTCGCGGTTGCGCCTGCCGCGGCGTTCTCGACCGGGCGGATCGCTTCCGAGAGTTTGCGGAAGGTGGCGGCATCGGTCGGCACAAGGTCGATGACGAGCCGCGCCGGCTGGTCCTCGAATTCGGCCTGCACGAAACTCTTTTCGATCTTCACCGGCCCGCGCGCATCCAGCACGATGCGCGCCTTGCCGCGGGCGATCAGGCCATAGCGGAACGCCGAGACAAGCCCGCGCCCGGCACGGCCCGCACTCGCGGGCAGGTCGAAATTGACGTCGGCAAGGTCGATGACCACGCGATAGGGATCGGACACGGTATAAGCCGCGATCTCGACCTTCCTGGTGAAGTCGATGACGAGGCGCGTCCGCTTGTCGTCACCGGCAAGGCGCGCGTCGAGCGCCACCGATCCCGTGCGGTGAACTTTCGGCTGCGCGGCCGGCGCCGGCGCCGCGGCGACGGTTTTCGGCGCAGCAAAGGCTTCGCCCGCCCCCGCTATCGCGAGAGCGCCGCAAAGCCCATAGGCCAGCAACGCGACTCCACGCATACGCAACACACCCAAACAGGCGCAGGCAGATGCCTACGCAACCCGTACCGAATTCACGAACTTGCTGACTTCCATCTTCAATCTGCCGCTGTCGCGCGACAGGGTCTGCGCGGCAGAAAGCACGTTCGACGAGGCGGAACCGGTTTCCGCCGCTCCGCTTTGCAGAATGCCGACTTTCGAAAAAACTTCCTCGGTGCCATGCGCCGCGTGCTGAACGTTGCGCGCGATCTCCTCGGTGGTCGCGCCCTGCTCTTCGATGGCGGCGGCGATCGTCGAGGAGATTTCCGAAACCTTCTCGATCGAGCTGCTGATTTCCTTGATGGCGACGACGGACTCCTGCGTCGCGCTCTGAATCTGCGTGATCTGCCGCCCGATCTCGCCCGTCGCTTTCGCGGTCTGCTCGGCGAGCGTCTTCACTTCGGAAGCGACCACCGAGAACCCGCGGCCGGCTTCGCCGGCGCGCGCGGCCTCGATCGTGGCATTAAGCGCGAGCAGATTGGTCTGCGCCGCGATGCCGTTGATCATCTCGACGATGTCGCCGATGCGCACGGCGGCGTTCGAGAGCATGCCGACGCGTTCGGTCGCACGGTGCGCCTGCTCGACGGTGCCCTGCACCATCTGCGCCGCCTCATGCACACGGTGGCGGATTTCGTTCACCGTCGAGGTCATCTCTTCGGTCGCGGTCGCGACGGAATTGACGTTCGAGGAAGCATCCTTCGACCCGTTGGCGACGCTCTCGGCAATTTCCTGCGTTTGGTCGGCGGTCGAGGCGAGCGTTGTCGCCGCGCTCTCAAGCTCCGCCGCGGCCGACGAAACCGCTTCGGCAATCTCGCCGATCGTGGCTTCGAAGGAATCCGCGATCTTGATCATGCCCGACCTGCGCTCGGCTTCGGCCTTGCGCCGGGCGACATGAATTTCCTCGCCGCGGCTGAAGCGCACGACAGTCTGCACGGTCTGCAGGTTACGCAGCGCTTCGCCGATCTCGTCGTCGCGGACGATTTCGATGCGGTTATCGAATTTGTCCTGCACGAGATTGTTCAGGATTTCGTTCAGGTGCCGCAACGGGCCCTGGAATGCGCGAAGCGTCCGATAGCCCGCAAGGCCGCAAACCAGAATGCCGGCGGCGGCGAGCCCGCCGAGCATGACACCGGTCACGCCGTTGGGAGCGATCACGCTAAATGCGCCGAGCACTCCGAGAAAAATCGTTTGCAGCGCGATCAGGGTAATCATCCGCGCCTTCAGCGTGCCGGTGAAGATCGAGAAGTAATCGAAGATCGAGCGCTTGCGAATGATGCCGGCATCGATCCGGTAGCGGTGCGATTTCTTCTCGCGGATCGCGGCATAGACTTCCTCGGCAAGCTTGCGCTGATCTTCCGGCAGCGTCGTGCGCACCGAGGTGAAGCCTGTGACTTGCCCGTTCTGGCGGATCGGCGAAGCGGTGGCGAGCACCCAGTAGAACCCGCCGTGCTTGCGGCGGTTCTTGATGGCTCCGAGCCAGGGCTTGCCCGCCTTCAAGGTGTTCCAGAGATTTTCGAACGTCTCCGGCGGCATGTCCGGATGGCGGACGATGTTATGCGGCTGGTTGATCAACTCTTCCGCTGTGAACTCGGCGGCGTCGATGAAGTCGTCATTAACGTAAGTGAGCTTTCCCTTCAGGTCGGTCCGCGAAACGATCAGCGTGCCTGATGAGATGGGATATTCGGCATCGGTAACGGGGAAATTCTTGCGCATCGTGATTGATCTTCGCGGCACCTGTTAGAGACGGCCAAAAGGCTACAGGGCTGTGGTTAAGGGGTGGTTGCCGGTTTCATCCCGCTCGCCGGATCGGCTTTTTCGGATATAAACCGCCCGTCATGACCACATTCGTTCTCGTACACGGCGCCTGGCAGGGCGGCTGGGCGTGGAGCCGGCTGGCGCCGCTTCTCGAAGCCGAAGATCATACGGTCTATGCGCCGACCCTCACCGGGCTTGCCGAGCGCGCCGGTCAACTTTCGAAAGACGTCAACCTTTCGACCCATGTCGAGGATGTTTGCCGCCTCATCATCGCCGAGGACCTCAACGACATCGTACTCCTCGGCCACTCTTACGGCGGCATGGTGATCGCGGGTGTGGCCGAGCGGATGGAAGAGCGTATCCATTCGCTCATCGTGCTCGACGGCTTCGTGCCGGAAGACGGCAAAGCGATGCGCGAATACTGGCCGGGCTCGGTCATGAGCTGGCTGGACAAGGAAGCGGAAAAATCCGGCGGCGTTTCGGTGCCGCCGCTTCCCGCGGAGTCGCTTGCGGTCGCAGCGGAGAACCGCGCCTTCGTCGACAGCCGCGCAACGCCGCAGCCCTACGGAACCTTCAATGAGGTCATCCGTCTGTCGGGCGCGCGCGAGCGTATCGTTAACAAAAGCTATATCCGCGCGAGCCGGTTTCGCTCGCATCCGTTCGACGGGGTGATGAAGCGGCTCGAGGCCAAACCCGGCTGGCGGCTCCAAACGATCGACAGCGGCCATATGCCGATGCTCGATACCCCCGAAAAGCTCGCGGAACTCCTCCTGCAAAGCGCGTAAAACCGGCCCTATGACGCTATTTTGACGCTTGCGCTTGCTAAGGGGCGCCCCCACCCCTAATAAATAGACAGCTTATGGTTCGCGCCGGATTCGTCCGGCAATCCTTTCGGGCACACGCAGCGCCGGCATTTAGACCCATGCCGGAACGCGCGGTCCGGGATCAGCGCCGTGAGCCGGGCAGCGGTTCCGCTGTCCGAATAACAAGGTCGAGGACATGAACGCGATCCTGGGCGCGATGACGCTGCCGGTCGAATATCTGTCGAATTCACATTCGTCCGTTTTTTTTGCGTCCCGTCTTCTTGCTCGTTTTTCCGGTGGCCCGCTTGCCGCCGCCCTCAGCCTTTTCGCACAACCTAAAACTCACCCAAGGACTCGCGCCCGCTTTGTTCGGCGCGTGCCATTAGGCGGCGCTGCGTTCGCGCGCCGCCCCGAGAGACAACAATGCCCAACAAGATGCTTATTGATGCATCCCATCCCGAGGAAACCCGGGTTGTGGTCGTCCGCGGTAATCGCGTCGAGGAATTCGATTTCGAAGCCGCTAACCGCCGCCAGCTGCGCGGCAACATTTATCTAGCCAAAGTCACGCGCGTCGAGCCATCACTGCAAGCCTGTTTCGTCGATTACGGCGGCAACCGGCACGGCTTCCTCGCGTTCAGCGAAATCCACCCGGACTATTACCAAATCCCGGTGGCCGATCGTCAGGCGCTGATCGAGGAAGAAGAGCGCGCGGCGCGCGAAGCCGAAGAGCGCCGGGCCGCCCGCCACCAGGCGCGGCACGCGCGGCGCGATCAGACGATTTCAGAGCCAGCGCAGGACGGCGAGAACGGCGGCGATACCGCCACCGCCGCCGAGACGCAGCAAGATCGCGAATATTCGCACGAACATGCCGGCGAGCACTCGCAGATCGAGGAAGTACCGCACGACGACGAGGCGCCCGAGGAAATCGGCGCCCACGACGACGAGCACGACGAACACGAGTTCACGCCGCATAGCGAGACCGAGCCCGCCTCACCCGCGCAGGAATTCACTTCCGCGCCGTACAACGAAGCTGTCGGCAGCGAGTCCGGCGGCGCGGCCGAAGCCTCCGAGGCGATGGGCGAGAACGGCGGTTCGCTTGAAAGCGGTGAAGAACAGGCGCGCGAAGCGCGGCAGGAACAGGTCGAGGACGAATCCGTCGAGCAGGTCGGCGGCGGCGCTTTAGAAGAAGTGCCCGAGCGCCAGCCGCGCCGTTTCCGCCGCTACAAAATTCAGGAGGTCATCAAGCGCCGCCAGGTGCTGCTCGTTCAGGTCGTCAAGGAAGAGCGCGGCACCAAGGGCGCGGCGCTCACCACGTATCTCTCGCTCGCCGGGCGCTATTCGGTCCTGATGCCGAACACGTCGCGCGGCGGCGGCATCTCGCGCAAGATAACGAGTTCTCAAGATCGTCAGCGGCTCAAGGAGCTTGTCGGCGATCTCGAGGTGCCGGAAGGCATGGGCGTCATTCTGCGCACCGCGGGCGCGTCGCGCACCAAGCCGGAAATCAAGCGCGACTTCGAATATCTCCTGCGCCTCTGGGAAACCGTGCGCGAGCTTACGCTGCAATCGCAGGCCCCCGCCCTTGTCTATGAGGAGGGCTCGCTCACCAAACGCGCGATCCGCGACCTCTACAACAAAGACACCGAGGAAGTGATCGTCGCGGGCGCCGACGGCTACAAGGAAGCGCGCGAATTCATGGGCATGCTGATGCCCAGCCACGAACAGAGCGTCATCGAATACAAGGAAAAGCAGCCGATCTTTGCGCGCTACGGCGTCGAGCATCAGCTGGATGCGATGTTCTCGCCGACCGTGCAGCTCAAGTCGGGCGGCTACATCGTCATCAACCCGACCGAGGCGCTCGTCTCGATCGACGTCAACTCGGGCCGTTCGACGCGCGAGCATCACATCGAGGACACGGCGCTCAAAACCAACCTCGAGGCCGCCGAGGAAATCGCCCGGCAGCTTCGCCTGCGCGATCTCGCGGGCCTCATCGTCATCGACTTCATCGACATGGAAGAGAAGCGCAACAACCGCCATGTCGAGCGCAAGCTCAAGGATGCGTTACGGCACGACCGCGCACGCATTCAGGTCGGGCGCATCTCGCATTTCGGCCTGATGGAAATGTCGCGCCAGCGCATCCGCACCGGCGTTCTGGAATCCTCCTCCGAAATCTGCCCGGTCTGCGGCGGCACCGGCCATGTCCGCGCCGTCTCGTCGGTCGCGCTGCAGTTACTTCGCGGCATCGAGGACCAACTGATGAAGAGCGCGTCGCACGACATCATCGTGCGGGCGAAGACCGAAGTCGCGATCTATGTGCTTAACCACAAGCGTGCGCACCTGCGGGCGCTCGAAGAGCAATTCGGTGTCGCCATCTCGATCCAGGCCGACTCGACGCTGATCGGTCAGCAGTCGTTCGCCATCGAGCGCGGCGGTATCGCCCGCCAGAAGCCGGCGGTGGCCGCTCCCCGCATCTCGCCCGACTCCGTCGCAGTGGAAATCGACGCGGGCGAATATGAAGAAAGCGCCGCTCCGCTCTCGTCCGAGAACGACGACGAAGGCGAAACACGGAGCGGCGAGGCGCACGACGATCACGGCGGCTCACGGCGCGGACGGCGGCGGCGTGGACGGCGCGGCCGCGGCGGCGGTCATCGCGAGCAGTCGCCCGCGCAGCACGCCGAAGGCAGCGAGAGTTTTCCTGCCGAGCACGGCGAGAATGGCTTTGACGCTCAGGGCGAACACGAGGCACAGAACACGCATCGCGAAGCCCATCATGAAGCTCACGGTGAAGGACACAACGGCGAAAACGGCGAACCGCGCAAACGCCGGCGCCGCGGACGCCGCGGCGGACGGCGCAATCGCGGCGAACGCGATCGCAACCGCGAGGGTGCGCCGTCGCACGAGTTCGAGGCTCATCAGTCGGGCAGCGATTTCGAAGCCGAAGGCATGCCGGAGCAAAACGGCGCGGCGTCCTTTGAATCGTCCTCACCCGCGGCTGAAACTACATCCGCGCCGGCCAGCGAGCCCGCCCCGTCCAGCTCGCCTGCGCCTGCCAAGCGCCGCTCGACGGTGCGAGAAGCCGCGCCCATCGTGAATTTCGACGATGCGCCCGCTTCCGAAACGCCGAAACCAGCGCCTGCGCATGAGGAACCGAGGGAAACCAGCAGCCGCGGCGGCGGCGATATAGAGGCCGAGCCCGAGCAGCCGCGCCGTTCCGGCTGGTGGTCGCGGCTTCGCGGCAAATGACGTTTTTAGCACCGAACGACGTTAGGCCCCGCGACAGCGGGGCCTTCTTTATGTCGGTTAAACGACCGACGTAGTTGTAAAAAACATTATCTTTTCCCTTCGCGATGGGAACCTTTTCAATAGCGCGGTGCTTATGAGTGCGGGAAAGGGTGCCCTATTGGCTGTCGATACCGATCTTCTGAAGTTGTTGCCGGTTGCCATTTACACGACCGATGCAAACGGCTTTCTCACTTTTTACAATGATGCAGCCGCCGAATTCTGGGGAATCAAGCCCGAACTCGGCCGCACGCGCTGGAGCGGCGCACATCGCTTCTATTCGGTAAGCGGGGAAAGAATCCTGCTCGAAAACGGGCCGGTCGCAACAACGCTGAAGAGCGGCGAAGCGGCGCGCCATGAATGTATCACCGAGCGCCCGGACGGCACGCGCATCCACACGCTCGCTTTCCCTTACCCACTGCGCGACGCAAGCGGCCGGCTGACCGGTACCATCAACCTCCTGACCGACGTCACCGACAGTTACAAGGGCGCCGCCGCGCAGGCGCGGCTGGCCGCAATCGTCGCCTCTTCCGATGACGCCATCGTCGCCAAGACGCTGACCGGCCACATCACCTCTTGGAACAAGGGCGCGACGCGCATCTTCGGTTACGAAGAAAAGGATGTGCTCGGCCTGTCGATCAACATCATCGTGCCGCCCGAACTGCAGGACGAGGAACGTAGAATTCTCACGCGCATCGGCCGCGGCGAACATATCGATCACTATGAGACGGTGCGCGTCGCCAAAGACGGACGCCGCGTCGACGTCTCGTTGACAGTGTCTCCGCTGCACGACAAACACGGCAAGATCATTGGCGCCTCAAAAGTCGCGCGCGACATCACCGAAAAGAAACGCGCCGAAGAGATGCAGCGGCTGCTGCTCGGCGAATTGAACCATCGCGTCAAGAACATGCTGGCGATCGTCCAGTCGATCGCAACGCAAACATTACGGCGCGCCACTTCGCCAGACGAATTCGCCAAGAGTTTCACCGGCCGCGTGCAGGCCATCGCCCGCGCGCATACTTTATTTACACGCGACTCCTGGCAAGGCACCGACATTCGCGATCTTGTGCGCGATCAATTGCTGCTGGATGACGAAGAAGACAGCCGCATTTCGTGGTCGGGGGCTCCGGTCTCGCTCGAGCCGCAAACGGCGATGAGTTTCTCGATGATCCTGCACGAGCTTGGCACCAATGCGCGCAAATACGGCGCCCTGTCGGTGCCGAGCGGCCGGCTGTCGCTGCAATGGTCGCTCGATCCGGATGCGGGCCTTGTATTGAATTGGTTCGAGCGCGGTGGCCCGCTCGTACATGCTCCGCTCCGGCATGGTTTCGGCACGACGTTGATCGAGAAAGGTCTCAAGGCGCATGGCGGCCAAGCCGAAATTAACTTCGACCCAGAAGGATTGATTTGCGAGATCCGCTTGCCGCTGCCCACGAACGCACAAATGTCCCTGCCGCTGCCGCCGCTTGGCCAACAGGACACGCGACCGGCGGAGCGTCCCGATCCGCTGAGCATCAAGGGCAAGCGCATTCTGGTCATCGAAGACGAGCCGCTGGTGTCGATGGACATCGAAACTTGTCTCGCGGAATCGGGGTCGATCGTCGTCGGCCCCGCCAACAACGTGACGCTGGCGCGGCAACTGATCGAGAGCGAAAGCTTCGACGGTGCGCTGGTCGATGCCAACCTCGCGGGCGAGCCGGTGGACGAGATCGCGAACGCGCTGCTGGCGCGCCGCATTCCCTTCGTGTTCCTGACGGGCTATGGGCGCGACTCCCTGCCCGCTGCATTCCGCGAAACCGGCATCATCGGCAAGCCCTATACGCGCGAGCAACTTGTCGCTGCCGCCGGACAGATGCTGAACGGCGGCTCGACTTCAGGGGTCTAGTTCCGCGGCATCGCCGCTGCCATCGTCGCCGCCGCGTGATGCACGGCAGGCGAATAGAAGCACGTCTGCAATTCCGCTTCCTCGAAGCGCCGCTCCAGGAGCGCGAGCGGCGGCAGGAGTTGCGCATCGTTCGCGGCAGCGGTGACAAGCGCCAGCATGCCGGCGGCATAAGTCGGCACCGGCGCGAGATAGCTTCGCGCCGCGCCAAAAATACCGGCAAGCCGCGCCTGCAACGCATGGAGACGCTCGGTCTGGAAAAATGCCGCCCCCGCCTGCAGCGTGATGCTGCCGCCGGGCCGCAGCACCCTGCGGCAATGATTATAGAACGTGTCGCCGAACAGCACTTCGCCCGGTCCGATCGGATCGGTCGAGTCGACAATGATGATATCGAACTGCGCAGGCTCGGCGGTCGCAACGAACTTCGCGCCGTCGCCGAACACGAGCCGGCAGCGCGGATCGTCGAACGCCAGCCCCGAAATATCCGGGAAGAAGCGCCGCGACAGCTCGACCACTTCGGCGTCGAGCTCGACGAGACTCACATGTTCGACCGTCTTGTGCTTCAGTACTTCATGCAGCACGCCGCCGTCGCCGCCACCGACGATCAGCACGCGCTTGGCGGCGCCGTGAGCCAATAGCGGCGCATGCGCGATCATCTCGTGATAGATGTGGCTGTCGCGCGTCGTGAGCTGCACGATGCCGTCTAGCGCGAAAACGCGCCCGAATGTCGGATTCTCAAAGACGCGCGCTTCCTGAAACGCCGTCGAGCCGCGGTATAGCTCACGCTCGATCATCAGCGTCTGCGAAAAGTCCTCGTATTGCCGTTCCTGAAACCAGTTCACAGCAGCATTCCCCGTTTGTGCTCGACGACGGTGAGTGTCGCCGGCGAAAAAAACTTGCGAATGACCCCGATCGCACGATGCGGTTTCGCCTCGCCGCACATGAAAATGTCGATCGCCGCATAGCCCCGCTCCGGCCAGGTGTGGACAGAGATGTGGCTTTCGGCGAGCACCGCGACACCCGAGATGCCGCCGTTCGGCGTGAAGCGATGGAGATCGAGATTGAGCAGCGTCGCGCCGCAGGCATGCGTTGCCTCACGCAACATGCGCTCAACTCCCTTGAGGTCGTCGAGCCGTTGTGCTTCCCACAGATCGACGATCAGGTGCGTTCCCGCGAAACGCACGCCATCGCGCTCGACGAAATGATCGGCCGCCGCGACGGTATCGGCCTTAAGCCGCGCGAGTTCAGCCAATTCCGGTCACCTGTTTGCGCGCGAGAGGCGCGACGGCGACCGTCATGTTCGGATGACAGGACTGCTTGAGATGGAACAACATGATGTCTCCTCGCCGCATTCGTCTGGCTGTTGCTGAAATGCGTGCGCCGGCCGGAATACAGCCTTGTGCAGCACACGGTTTTGCTGATTTGGTTACAGGAGGCGGCGTATCATTGCCGCGACAACCCCGGCACCCGCTGAAACAGGCAGCGAGCCCGGGCTAGTGGCCCGTTTGCAAGCGCCCGGCGCGAACGATGAGAAAAAGCTTGAGCGGCCGCGTTTTCATGATGGCTCAGACATAGGCCGCCAACGCGCAAAGTCAAGTTTTTGCGCTGTGCCTCTCACGATCGAACGCCCAGATCGCAAGCGCGATGAGCACGCCGATCGGCGCGAGCAGCGCGTTCACGCCGCCTTCCTGATACATGACGATACCGATTGCAGCGCCGCCGAGAAATCCGAGCATAACCTGC
>Ga0180218_1001932_pt1 | contig 11588 bp, 10 predicted proteins | sample eDN3rd37CKraftBY_FD_151334 | JGI IMG/M metagenome (GOLD analysis project Ga0180218, IMG submission 151334) | Enriched backyard soil microbial communities from Emeryville, California, USA - eDNA 3rd pass 37_C Kraft BY (version 2) (version 2) | ecosystem: Environmental > Terrestrial > Soil >... | reverse complement strand
CACCGGCACGCCCAGTTCGCTGGTGGGGCGCACGGGCAAGCCCAGGCCTTGCGCCAGTTCTTTCATCAGGCCGCTGTTCAGTGCGCCTCCGCCGCATGCCAGCACTTCGCGGGTGGCCGGCGCATGTTCGGCCACCGCCTTGCAAATGCTCAGCACCGTCAGGCTCTGCAATGTGGCCTGCACGTCTTCGTCGGCCAGCCCCGCGTCTTGCAAGGGCTTCAGTCTTTCTTCCAGCCACGCGCGATTGAATAAATCGCGCCCCGTCGACTTGGGCGGAGGCAGGGCAAACCATGGCTCGCTGTCGTATAGCCCTGCAAGAAGGCCCTGGTGGGTCTTGCCGGAGGCGGCCCAGCGGCCGTCGGCATCATAAAGCTTTCCGGTCTTCTCGTGGCACCACAGGTCGAGCAAAACATTGGCCGGGCCGGTGTCGAAGCCCCGCAACGGCTGCCCGGGTTCGAGCAGGGTGACGTTGGCGATGCCTCCCAGGTTCAAGACCAGCCGCGGCTGGCCGTTCTGGAAGACTGCTTGATGGAAGGCGGGAACCAGAGGCGCGCCCTGGCCGCCGGCCGCGATGTCGCGCGAGCGAAAATCGGCCACGACGTCGATGCCGGTGAGTTCGGCCAGCAGGGCGGGGGCGTTGATCTGGACAGAGTAGCCCGCCCCCGGGTCGTGCCTTACGGTTTGCCCGTGGGCGCCAATGGCCCGCAGCTGCCGGGGTGAAAGGCCGGCGTCGCTGATGACCTGGCGGCAGGCCTGGGCGTAAAGCCGGGCCAGCTCGTTGCCGGCGCGCGCGCCGCGCGCCAGTTCGTCATGGCCGGGTGTGTTCAGGGCCAGGAACTCGGCGCGCAGGGCGGCCGGCATGGGCAGCGATGCGCCGGCAAGAATGCGCGGTGGGCGCGCGGAAGGGAATTCGGCCAGCACGGCGTCCACGCCGTCTGTGCTGGTGCCCGACATGAGCCCGATGAAAAGCGGCGCGGAGCCTGGGCTGGCCATGTGCGGCGCCCCGCTTAATTGCCCGACAGGCTGGCCAGCTGGATCTGGTCGTCTTGCAGGGCGGCCAGCATGTCGATTTGCTGCTTGTAGCCGGCAAGCGCGGTATCGAAGGCCTTGCGATCGGCGCCTTCGAGGGTACGTGCGATGGGCAGGTCGACCGAGAGCGGGTCGACGTGCTTCTTGCCTATGCGGAACTCGTAGTGCAGGTGCGGCCCGGTGGCCCAGCCCGTGGAGCCCACGTAGCCGATCAACTGCCCCTGCTCGACCTTGCTGCCTTTTTTAAGGCCCTTGGCAAAGCCGCGCTGGTGGGCGTAAAGGGTGGAGTACTGGCCGTGGTGCTGCAGGATGACGACGTTGCCGTAGCCGCGCTGGGTGCCGATGAAGGAAACCGTGCCGTCGGCGGTGGCGTGTATGGGCGTGCCCGCCGGGGCGGCGTAGTCGACACCCTTGTGATTGCGATAGGTGCCGTGGATGGGGTGCCTGCGGCCGCCGAACGTGGAGCTGACCCGGGTGAATTTAAGGGCCGAGCGCAGGAAGGCGCCGCGCATGCTGCGGCCGTCGAAATCGTAGTAGCCGCCGCTGGAGTCGCTGGGCTTGAACCACACCGCATCGTAGCTTTTGTCGCGATTGATGAACTGCAGGGCCAGGATGCGGCCCGAGCCGACGTCGCGGCCCTGCGCATTGTGGGTTTCGTACACGACGCGGAAGCGGTCACCCTTGCGCAGGTCGCGCATGAAATCAATTTTGCTGCTCAGGATCTCGGCCATTTGCAGCGTGATGGAATCGGGAATGTCGGCCTTGTCTGTTGCGCCGAACAGAGAGGATTCGATTTCGCCTTCGGCCACGCGCACGTGGGTGTGGGCCTGCTCGGACTGCTCGGAAGCCTGGAAACCGTCGTTGCCGTCGGGGCGCACTTCGAGCCATTCGCTGAGCGCGACCCCGTTCTGGCTGGACGAGGGCGTGTGGTAGTAGCGCAGCCAGACGAGCTGGCCGGCTTCGTCGAGCGCCGCCTGCACGGTGCGGCCCGGATACAGCTTGTAGATGGAGCGCGCCGACTTGTCGTGCGTAAGGAAGGAGAGCAGGCCGGGTTCATCGACGTCGAGGCGCTGCAGCAGCGCCGACACGGTGTCGCCCGGCTTGATGCGGGTTTCGTCGATGAAGGGCGAGGAAAACGTGGCGGCCGCTTCGGGGAAGGGGGAGGGGAGCGCGAGGTTGCTGCTGGTTTCGGTGAAGGCGGGCAGGTCGACCTGGCTCGAGGGCTTGACAACGGCCAGTGCCGCTGCGGCCACGAAGAGGCCAAGTGCGATGGTGGCAAGGCCCCCGGTTACATAGTGATGACGGTTGGAGGGGCGGACAAGATTCTTGTCAGCCGAGGGAGTAGCGGGGTTCCCTTTTGTGGACATAAAGCTGGAGCCTGGTCAGTCGTATTCGATAAATGGATTCGTCCGAAAAGTGCGCACGCGCCAGGGCGAGGGCGGCCCGATCGGGTTAGCCAGACCCAAACACTCTGATAATATTGTGTTGCGCCAAGCACTAAGAAAAAGCCCCTTTGTTGCGCAGAAGCTGCGAAGGGGCAATCGCATTAACGCGTTATGCTAGCGCATTCACTTCATTTTATCGAGTGTTTTTCGATTTTTATTTCATCTTCCATTTTTTATGCCGTCCTCGCCACTGCCCATCACGCCCGAAGTCGAAGCTGATTTACGTATCGTCAAGCGAGGGTGCGACGAACTGCTGGTCGAATCCGAATTTGCCCAGAAGCTGGCGCGCAGCCATCAAAGCGGCCAGCCGCTGCGCATCAAGCTGGGGCTTGATCCCACGGCGCCCGACATTCATCTTGGGCACACGGTCGTGCTCAATAAAATGCGGCAGCTGCAAGACCTTGGCCATCAGGTGATCTTCCTCATAGGCGACTTCACCTCCATGATAGGCGACCCCAGCGGCCGCAACGCCACACGCCCGCCGCTTACGGCCGAGCAGATCCAGGAGAACGCCAAGACCTACTACGCCCAGGCCAGCCTGGTGCTCGACCCTTCCCGAACCGAGATCCGCTATAACTCCGAGTGGTGCGACCCGCTTGGCGCGCGGGGCATGATCCAGCTGGCCTCGCGCTATACGGTGGCCCGCATGATGGAGCGAGAGGACTTCACCCGCCGCTTCAAGGGCGGCATACCCATCTCGGTGCATGAGTTCCTGTATCCGCTCATGCAGGGCTATGATTCCGTCGCCCTCAAGGCCGACCTCGAGCTGGGCGGTACCGACCAGAAGTTCAACCTGCTGGTGGGGCGCGAGCTGCAGAAAGAATACGGGCAAGAACCCCAGTGCGTGCTGACCATGCCCCTGCTCGAGGGCACCGACGGCGTCGACAAGATGTCCAAGTCCAAGGGCAACTACATCGGCATCACCGAAAGCCCCGACTCCATGTTCGGCAAGTTGATGTCCATCTCCGATACGCTGATGTGGCGCTACTTCGAGCTGCTGTCCTTCCGCTCCATCGACGAAATCACCCAGCTCGAGCGACGGGCCCAAGAGGGCGCGAACCCGCGCGACATGAAAGTGATGCTGGCCCAGGAGATCGTCGCGCGATTCCATTCCACCCAGGCGGCCCACGAAGCGCTGGCCCAGTTCGAGGCGCGGTTCCGCGACGGCGCCATTCCCGACGACATGCCCGAAGTGCAGGCCGGCCCGGCGCCGCTGGGCATCCTGAAGGTGCTGCGCGAAGCGGGCCTGGCGACCTCGGGCGCCGAGGCCCAGCGCAACGTCGAACAGGGCGGCGTGCGGGTGGACGGCACGCGCATCGAAGACAAATCCCTGCAATTGCCGGCCGGCACCTATGTGATACAAGTAGGCAAGCGCAAGTTTGCCCGGGTCACCCTCAGTTAGTGTCAACAGGCCTCAAGGAGTACTCATGAAGCTCACCAGCACATCTTTCGTCGATCAACTGTTCATGTCCGAGCGCAACGCTTTCGGCAAGGTAGACGGGCCGGCCCACGTTGCGCTGGCGGGCAATGCCAATCCGCATCTGGCCTGGTCCGAAACGCCCAAGGGCACGCAGTCGTTCGCCGTCATATGCCACGACCCCGATGTTCCCAGCAAGCCCGACGACGTCAACCAAGAGGGCCGTGAAGTACCCGCCGACCTGCCCCGGGTCGACTTCTTCCACTGGGTGCTGATCGACATCGCGCCGGGTGTCGGCGAGATCGCCGAAGGCGCCTATTCGAACAGCATCACGCCGCGCGGCAAGGGCGGCCCCCTGGCGCCCAACGATACGCGCCAGGGCCTTAACGACTACACGGGCTGGTTCGCGGGCGACCGCGACATGAGCGGCGATTATTTCGGCTACGACGGGCCCTGCCCCCCCTGGAACGATTCCATCGTCCACCGCTACATCTTCACGCTCTATGCGCTCGACATCGCCGAGCTGCCGGTCGAGGGCGCGTTCACCGGCGCCGACGTACTCAAGGCCATGCAGGGCCACATTCTTGCCCAATGCAGCATCACGGGCCTTTACACGCTCAATCCACGCCTGCTGCCCAGCGCCGATTAAGGGCGGGGCTCCTTGCCCGGCCGCGGTCCGAGGCTGCGAGCGGCCCGGATACTCAAGCCAGCATGAACATCGCTCATGCTGGCTTGAACGCTTTTGGCGCAGGCGCCCGCAAAGCGCAAAAATAAGCGCTTTTAGGCTTTCAACCCCGCTTTTCGCCGGGGAACGTCGCGCATTCGCGCTAAAATGGCGTTCCCGCCGAGCAGTATTTGCGCCATACCAATCTAGGAAGCCTCATGTTTGACCGTTCCCGCACTCTTGACCAAGTCGACCCCGACCTGTGGGCCGCAATCCAGAAAGAAAACGTTCGTCAAGAGCAACACATCGAATTGATCGCCTCTGAAAACTACACTAGTCCTGCCGTCATGCAGGCTCAGGGCACGCAGCTTACCAACAAGTATGCAGAGGGCTATCCCGGCAAGCGCTACTACGGCGGCTGCGAATATGTCGACGTGGTCGAGCAGCTGGCCATCGATCGCCTGAAAGAACTGTTCGGCGCGGAAGCGGCCAATGTGCAGCCCAATTCGGGTTCGCAAGCCAACCAGGGCGTCTACATGGCGGTGCTCAAGCCGGGCGATACCGTGCTGGGCATGAGCCTGGCCGAAGGCGGCCACCTTACCCATGGCTCGTCGGTCAACGCCTCGGGCAAGCTGTACGACTTCAAGTCGTACGGTCTGAACGACAAAGAAGAAATCGACTATGGCCAGCTCGAAGAGCTGACCAAGCAGCATCGTCCCAAGCTCATCGTAGGCGGCGCGTCGGCCTATGCGCTGCGCATCGATTTCGAGCGCATGGCCCGCATCGCCCACGACAACGACGCCCTGTTCATGGTCGACATCGCGCACTATGCCGGCCTGGTGGCCGGGGGCGCCTATCCCAATCCCGTGCCCCACGCCGATTTCGTCACCAGCACCACGCACAAGTCCCTGCGCGGCCCGCGCGGCGGCGTCATCATGATGAAGGCCGAGTACGAGAAAATCATCAATTCGGCCATTTTCCCCGGCATCCAGGGCGGCCCGCTGATGCATGTCATCGCCGGCAAGGCCGTTGCGTTCCAAGAGGCCCTGCAGCCCGAGTTCAAGCAGTACGCGGCCCAGGTGGTCAAGAACGCCGACGTGCTGGCGCGCACGCTGGTCGAGCGCGGCCTGCGCATCGTGTCGGGCCGCACCGAAAGCCACGTCATGCTGGTCGACCTGCGCTCCAAGGGCATCACCGGCAAGGCCGCCGAAGAAGCGCTGGGCAAGGCGCACATCACGGTCAATAAAAACGCCATTCCCAACGACCCCGAAAAGCCCTTCGTCACCAGCGGCGTCCGCCTGGGCACGCCGGCCATGACCACGCGCGGCTTCAAAGAGGGCGAGGCCGAGCTTACCGCCCACCTCATTGCCGACGTGCTCGACAACCCCGACAGCGAAACCGTCATTGCCGACGTGCGCGCCCGGGTCAACGAACTGACCTCGCGTCTGCCGGTCTATAGCTAGGGCCTGTTGACACTGGAGGGACAACCGCATGAGCGCGCAAATAGCTGACCATCAAGGCGCCAAGCGCAGTCGGGGTGGTTCCCCGGCGAGCATTGGCAACGCAGAGGGGCGGCTATTTGCGCGCTCATGCCACCGCCCGGGTTCGCCGGGCACAGGTCGCCATGAAATGTCCTTTCTGTAGCAGTTTCGATACCCAGGTCATCGACTCGCGGGTTTCCGAAGAGGGCGACACCATACGGCGTCGCAGGCGCTGCACCGCCTGCGATCGACGCTTCACCACCTACGAGCGGGCCGAGCTGCTGATGCCCGCGGTGGTCAAGCGCAACGGCACGCGTGTCGAATACGACCCCGCCAAACTGCGCGGCAGCCTCAATCTCGCCTTGCGCAAGCGGCCGGTCGACACCGAAGAAGTCGATGCCGCTGTTGCGCGCATCGAAGAAAAGCTGCTTACCAGCGGCCGGCGCGAAATTCCCTCCGGCAGCCTGGGCGAGCTGGTCATGGACGAGCTCAAGCATCTCGATCATGTGGCCTATGTGCGCTTTGCGTCGGTTTACAAAAGCTTCGAGAACATCGGCGAGTTCGTGCGGGCCATCGACGAGATCAAGGTGCCTTCCAAGCCCAAGGGCAATTCCTAGGGCCGGCGGCATGAACCCGTCCCCGCACCCGCCCTCTTGCGATTCAGACGAAGCCTGGATGCGGCGGGCCATCGCCCTGAGCCGGCAGTCGCTTTACATCACCACGCCCAACCCCCGTGTCGCCTGCCTTATCGTGCGGGACGGCCGCTTGCTGGCCTCGGGCGTTACCCAGAAGGCCGGCGGCCCGCACGCCGAGGTGATGGCGTTGCGCCAGGCTCGCGAAAACGGCGTGTCGACGCAAGGCGCCACCTTTTACGTCACCCTCGAGCCATGCAGCCATCACGGCCGCACTCCGCCTTGTGTCGATGCACTGATCCAGGCGCAGCCGGCCCGCGTGGTCGTGGCAATGGCCGATCCCAATCCGCTGGTGTCCGGCCGCGGACTGGCAAAGCTCAAGGCCGCGGGCATTGCGGTGAGCGGCCCGCTTTGCGCGGCCGAAGCGCTCGAGGTCAACCCGGGCTTCGTGGCGCGCATGACGCGCGGCACTCCTTGGGTATGGCTCAAGACAGCGGCCTCGCTCGATGGACGCACGGCGCTGGACAACGGCGCGTCGCAGTGGATCACAGGGCCTCAGGCCCGTGCCGACGGCCATCATTGGCGTGCGCGCAGCTGCGTCGTGCTGACCGGCGCCGGCACTGTGCTGGCCGATGATCCGCAGCTCAATGTGCGCGAAGTGGAAACCACCCGCCAGCCGATCAAGGCCGTCATCGATACCGGCATGCAGGTGCCCGAGAGCGCACGCCTGTTCGACGGCTCGCCGGTGTGGGTCTTTACCGCCGGCGGCGATCCGGCCAAGGCGCAGCGTTTGGCCGAGCGCAATGTTCAGGTGGTGCGCATGCCGCTGGACAACGGCCGGGTGCACCTGCCCTCGGTGCTGCAATGGCTGGGGCGACATGACATCAACGAGGTGCATGTGGAAGCCGGTTCGGTGCTGAGCGGCGCGCTGCTTCAGGCCGGCTGCGTGGACGAGTTGCTGGTGTACCTGGCCCCCATGCTGCTGGGGGCGGGAAGGCCCATGGCCGAACTGCCCGTGCTGCACGACCTGGAGCAGGCCCTGCGCTTCGAATTTCATGACCAGGCCAGCCTGGGCGGCGACGTGCGCCTGCTGGCCAGGAAGGCGCCGGCATGGCGTAGCCTGCTCGATGCCGTTTCCGCGGTAGCCGGCGCCTGACCGGCCGCAGGCCGGCCCCCGGCCCCCGGCGATTCGGGCGGCGCGCCCCCGGGTAAACTCATGCACCAGACACTCTGATCATCCCGCATTACAAGGAAGCAACCCATGTTCACAGGCATCGTGGCCGCAATCGGCACCATTACCAAGGTTCAGCCCCTGGGCCAGGGCGGCCGGCACGACGGACTGCGGCTTGTCGTCCATGCACCGGGCTTCCCCCTGGAATCGACCCGGCTGGGCGACTCCATCGCCATACAGGGCGCCTGCATGACGGTCGTCGAGCTCGAGGGCGATACGTTCAGCGTGGATGTCTCGCGCGAGAGCCTCAACCTTACCGCCGGCCTTGACGCGCCGGGCGAGGTCAACCTCGAGCACGCGCTGCGCCTGGGCGATTCGCTGGACGGGCATCTGGTGTCGGGCCACGTCGATGGCCTGGGGACGGTGGCTTCGTTCGAGCCGGTGGGAGAATCATGGGACCTGCGCATCGACGTGCCCATGCATCTGGCCAAGTACCTGGCCTACAAGGGGTCGATCACCGTCAATGGCGCAAGCCTTACCGTCAACCAGGTCGAGGACCATGCGCAGGGCTGCCGCATCCGCATCAACCTCATTCCCCATACCGTCCAGGTTACAACGCTCAAGCATCTGCGAGCCGGCTCGGCGGTCAATCTCGAGGTCGACACCATCGCCCGCTACGTCGAGCGCATGGTCTCTTTGGCATCCAAAGGCTAGACCCGCCGGCAGGCGCCCAAGACCACCGTGCCGCGAGTTTTCGCGGGGCTTTTCAGGAAACCGCCCGAAAATACTCGTGATTGCGGGTGTCTATGTGCGACACCCGGTATTCCACCGGCTGGTCGTTGTACGAGAAGGCCACGCGGCGCACCTGCAGCACCGGAAGCCCCGGCGCCATGCCGAGCCGCCTGGCGTATTCGTCGTCGGCGATGGCGGCCTGCACACCTTCTTCAATGCGCACCACATTGATGCCGTAAGCCACTTGGTACAGGTTGTACAGCGTGCTGGGCCGCTGATGCACCTTCTCGGCGGTCAGGCCGGGAAACAGGTCTTGCGAAAGCGCGATGTCTTCGGCCAGCAGCGGCTTGCCCTCGATCGAGCGCACGGTGGCTATGCGGTAGATGCGCGCGCCCGTGGCAAGGCCCAGCCTGGCGGCCACGGCCTTGTCTGCCCGGCCCTTTGAGAAGCCCGTGATTTCCAGCTGCGGATAAGTGCGCTGCCCTTCGCCGTCGACCAGATTGAAGAAGCGGAACAGGCGCGGGCCGCGGTGGTGGACCGCCACGAATGTGCCTCGCCCCTGGTGCCTGACCAGAATGTTTTCGGCCACCAGATCATCGATCGCCTTGCGCAGCGTGCCGATGGAGACGCCGAAGCGCGCGCAGAGCTGCTTTTCCGATGGAATCATGTCGCCGGGCTTCCACTCGGCGGCGGACAGCGCCTGCACGATCTGCCTCTTGACTTCTTTGTACAGGGGCAGCCCCGAAGAAGCTGCGGGGTCGAGTGTGGGCATGGGACTTTGCATGGGCGGAAGGCAACCGGAATATAGGGGGTCGAGGTTCGCTGATTATAGCCAAGCCGTCGGCAGAAAGGGTGGTAATTTCATCCATGTGATACAACTCATATAGTTGACTTTGCCGCAAGGGGCGACTTATGATGGCCGCTTCGAAACAATGAAGGCGCCATGGCGAGCGCCGGCGGAGACAACATCATGCAATGCGCGTTCAGGCAAGCCGGGCGCAAGGCGTTGGCGCTTGCCGCAGGCTTGCTGTGCGCGGCAGCCGCTTCATGGCCGGCCCATGCCGAAGGCATCGTCACCTATTCGGGCCCGGATCGCGAAGCGCGGCTGCTGGAAGGCGCACGAGGCGAAGGATCATTGACCGTGTACACCTCGATGCGCAATCACGACATGCGCGAGCTGGCCGACGCGTTCGAGGGCAAATACGGCGTCAAGGTCGTCTTCTGGCGGGGCAATGCCCAGAAAGTGCTGCAGCGCACGGTTTCGGAAGCCCAGGCGGGCCGGCACGAGGTCGACGTCGTTCAGGCGCCGGCCCTGGTCATGCAGGCCCTGCATGAAGAAAAGCTGCTGCAGCCGCTGTATTCGCCCAATTTCGCTCAATTGCGCCCCGAAGCCCTGAACGACAGCGGCACATGGGCGGCCGTGCGCGCCTACGTCTACGTCCAGGCCTACAACACCGACAAGGTAAGCCGGGACGAACTGCCGGCCACCTATGAAGACCTGCTCGATCCCCGGTGGAAGGGGCGCCTGGGCGCCGAAGCCAAGGCGCAGGAGTGGTTTCGCACCTTGCTGCAGCAGATGGGCGAAGAGAAGGGGCTGGCCCTTTTTCGCCGCATCGTGGCCGAGAACGGCGTGTCGGTGCGCTCGGGCAATTCGCTGCTGAACAACCTCGTGGTGTCGGGGGAAGTTCCTTTCGCATTGTCCGTGTACAACTACATGCCCGAAAAATCCATGAGCGAAGGCGCGCCGATCAACTATGTGGCGCTGAAGCCCACCATTGCCTACAACGACGGCATTGCCGTTGCCGCCGCGGCGCGCCATCCGCATGCCGCGGCCCTGTTCGTGGACTTCATGCTGGACGAAGGCATGAAGCTGATGAAAAAACAGCAGCACCTGACCATGCACAAGCAGGACGACGAGGTGCTGGACCGTTTTGATCCCGTCTTCATCGATGCGGCGGCCATGCTCAAGGGCTACGACGATTGGACGGTGTTCTACCAGGATGTGATAGCGGGGCGTCCCGCCCAGCTGCCTTCCAAGGGCGACAAGGGAAAGCAATGAACGCGTTTGATGAAGCCTCGGGCTCGAAAGCCGCGCTGGTGCGCATAAGCCGGGTTGGCGTCGTGGGGGCGGGGCGCATGGGCCTGCCCATCATCGGCCATTTGGTGAGGCACGGTTTCCAGGTGGACGTGCATGACACCGATGAAGCAAAGCGCGAGGCCGTGCTGCAAGCCGGGGCCCGCTGGCAGCCCGAGGCCGGGGCGCTGGCTCGCGACAGCGAGGCCATGCTGGTATGCGTGGGCTACGACGACGAGCTCAGGCGGCTGGCCGCGCCGGGCGGCCTGTTTTCAAGCATGAAGCCGGGAGCCGTGCTGGCCCTGCTTTCGACGGTAAAGCCCGATACGGTGCAACTGCTTGCCCGGCAGGCCGGGCTGGCGGGCATACATGTACTCGATGCCCCGGTGTGCCGCGGCGGCCGCGCCGCCGATACCGGCACGCTGCTGACTTTCGCCGGCGGCGACGCGACCGCCCTCGAGCGGCTGCGGCCCGTGCTGTCGGCCTATTCCAGCGACATCGTCCATACCGGCCAGGCGGGCTCGGCGCAGATCGCCAAGGCGGCAAACAACATGGTGCTGTGGGCATGCCTGGTGGCGGACCACGAGGCTTTCGCGCTGGCCCACAGCTATGGCCTGGACGTGGAAAGCCTTCGCCAGGCCTTGATGACCAGCAGCGCGGCCAACGACGTGCTGAGGCATTGGGGCACGAACGAAATGGTATGGGCCGACGACGACCTGGCCATCGTGGCCGACCTTGCCCGGGACTGCGGCATTGCCCTGCCGCAGTCAGATGTGGTGCGCGAGGTGTGCCGCGAACTGCGGCCCCGGCGCTATCAACTGGAAGCCTACGGACGCTGACTTCGGCCCGCCGCATGGCTCAACGCCCGGGCCGGAAAACATTCATCGATGATCAGAGGAGACACATGAACACCCTTGCCAAACCCACGGAAGTCCTTCCACCC
>Ga0180218_1001930_pt1 | contig 11593 bp, 7 predicted proteins | sample eDN3rd37CKraftBY_FD_151334 | JGI IMG/M metagenome (GOLD analysis project Ga0180218, IMG submission 151334) | Enriched backyard soil microbial communities from Emeryville, California, USA - eDNA 3rd pass 37_C Kraft BY (version 2) (version 2) | ecosystem: Environmental > Terrestrial > Soil >... | reverse complement strand
CAGGGCCGCAATCAGTATGCGGCGGGCCCAGGGGGTGCGCAGCACCAGCATTAGCTGGGCGGCATAGCTTTTGTTTTCCTTGCGGCTTGCCGCACTGGGCGCGGGAGGCAGGTCGCGCACCATGAGCGCCGTGGCCGCGCCGAACAGCAGGACCAGCAGCACAAAGGCGGCGCGCCAGCCCAGCGTGTCGGCAAACACGCCGCCCGCCCATTGGCCGGCGATCATGCCCAAAATGGTGGCCGGCAGGAACTTGGCCAGCTCTTGCTGCCTGCGCGTGTAGGGTACCGAGTCGCCGATATAGGCCATGCTAAGGGGAATGATGCCGCCCGCCGTGGCGCCCGCCAGAAAGCGCAGCCCGATCAGCACCGACAGGTCGGGCGAGAAGACCAGGGCCAGGTTCAGAACGGCCGAAACCGCCACGGCCAGGCAAATTACACGTTGTTTGCCGTAGCGATCGCCCAAGGGCCCGTAGACCAGTTGGAAGACGCCATAGGCAATGGCGAACATCGAGACCGCCCCGGCTGCGGCGCCGATATCCGCGCCGAAGTAATGGGCCAGTTCGGGTAGCAGCGTGTCGCAAAGCCGCATGCTGGCCATGCTTGCAAACCCTGCGCAGGCGACCAGCCAGAAGTAGCGTCTATAGGAGGCGGATGCGGTTTGGTCTTGAGGATCGGACACCGCCGGATCTCCTGTATTCGCGGACAAGGCGTAGTGTATCGCTATATGTCCGGGCGGTTTTTGGTTTAACCTTACGGCAATCCTAACGCCTCCCTCATCATGCAACCCATCCTGCCCGCCTATCTCATCACACGCTGGCTGCTCGTGCTCGTCATTCTTGCCGGGCTTTATTTTCTTCGTGGTTTCCTGGTTCCCGTTCTTGCCGCCCTGATCATATGCCTGGCCAGCTGGCCGCTGTACCAGCGCCTGCTGCGCCGTTGCGGGGGGCGCGACGCGCTCGCCGCCAGCCTGGCCCTGGGCATAGTCATCCTGGTCCTCATCATTCCGCTGTCCTTGGCGCTGAGCTTTGCCGTGCAAGAGGCCAGCAGTTTCATACGCTGGGCGCTGGCGGCCAACCGCGACGGCGTGCCCGTGCCGCTCTGGCTGCTCGAACTGCCCCTGGCGGGTGAATGGCTCGCCCGCCATTGGGTAACCTACCTGGGCGAACCCCATGCGCTGGGCGAGCTGGTCGAGATGGTCAGCGGCGAGCATCTGGGCAACATCTACCGCATGCTTCTGTCGGCCACCGGCGACGTCTTTCGTCTTCTGCTCACCGTCATCTTCATGCTCATCGTGCTGTTTTTCGTCTACAAAGACGGCGCGCGCATCCGCACCCAGCTCGACGTCGTCGGCGAGCGTGTGCTGCCCGGCCGCTGGCAGCGCTTCTCGCGCATGGTGCCGGCCACCATCAACTCCACCGTGACCGGCATGGGGCTGATCGCCTTGGGCGAGGGCGTGGTGCTGGGCGTGGCCTATTGGGTGGCCGGTGTGCCGTCGCCGGTATTGCTCGGCGTGGTCACGGGTTTCATGGCCCTGATCCCGGGCGGCGCGCCGCTGTCCTTTACGCTAGTGTCGCTGTATCTGGTCGGCTCGGGCAATGCCATGGCCGGCCTGGGCCTCTTCCTGTGGGGCACGGTCGAGCTGTTCATCGTCGACAAGACCCTGCGTCCCCGCCTGGTGGGCGGTCCGGTCAAGCTGCCTTTCCTGCCCACTTTCTTCGGCCTGGTGGGGGGAGTGCAGACCATGGGGTTCGTGGGCCTGTTCATCGGCCCCGTGCTGATGGCGCTGCTGGTCGCCATCTGGCGCGAATGGACACTCGAAGAGCGCGAGGAAGTTCCCGAACTGGCCGACGCGGGGCAGGAAGCCCCCACGGCCACGCTGCGCGCGGAAGAAGCCGGCCGCTAAGCCGTCAACGAGCGTCTTCCGGGACGCGCCCGTCCGTGGCCTTGATGGTCGCAGACTATACGGCCGGCACCCGACGGGCGTGCAACAGGGGCCTGGCTCATCCACCGTCCGTTCCGAGCGTGGGGCATGCATGCCCTCCGGCGGATTCGTGTCTTGGTTATTTCTGTCCGCGAAATGCAGTGTGCTCTTCGTCGCGTATCTGTGTTGAAGCAGTATTGAATGTCGGTTTTCTGCGACGAAGTAGCCGTTTTTCTTCAAGTGCGCCGGATTTTTGCCTTACAAAGCTGACATTTAGTTGACTATGTTATTAAGAATGATTACTGTTCATGATCGTGGGGCACGCGCCCATGGGGCGTGGATTTTCATATCAATAACAGGAAACCATTCATGGTCAAGAACTCTCAGCACTCTTCCCAACGTTTCAACCTGCTGTATCTGGCCGTATGCGGTGCGCTGGCGGTGCCCGCAACGGCGGCGGCCCAGGACAGCGGGGTATCGCAGCTGGCTCCGGTCCAGGTTCAGGGCACGGCGCCGGCATTCAAGCCCGAGGCCGTGCAGTCGGTCAAGTTCACGGCGCCGCTGGTAGACACGCCGCAAACCATCAATATCGTTCCCTCCGAGGTCCTTCGGCAGCAGAACGCGCAGTCCCTGCAAGAGGTGCTGAGCAATGTGCCGGGCGTTACGTTTTCTTCCGGCGAAGGCGGCGCCGGATGGGGCGACATGATGACGATACGCGGTTTCTCGGCCGAGCAAAGCATCACGGTCGACGGCGTACGCGAAAGCGCCCTCAGCACCCGCACCGACACATTCAACCTCGAGCAGGCCGAAGTCTTCAAGGGCACCGGTTCGATCGAGTCAGGGGTGGCCGCCGTGGGCGGTTCGGTGAACCTGGTTACCAAGACCCCCCGGCTGGACAGCTTCTACAACTTCCATGCCGGCGTGGGCACCGACCATTACCGGCGCACCACGGCCGACCTGAACCACCAGGTGGGCGATACCAGCGCATTCCGCCTGAACGCCATGTGGCACGAGAACGACGTGGCCAAGCGCGGTGGCTCCGACTACGAACGCTGGGGCATTGCGCCATCTTTCAGTTGGGGCCTTGGCACCGATACCCGCATCACCGCCATGTATATGTACCAGAAGGACGACAACACCCCCGACTGGGGCGTGCCGGTCAATCGCAGCGGCCATCGCATGAACGGCATCTCGCGCGAGTACTGGGGCCAGTTCGACAATGTCGATACCGAACAGACCGAGCACAGCAGCGCCACTTTGCGCGTCGAGCACGATTTCAATGCCAAGACCTCTATCCGCAACCAGACGCGCTGGTCCGAAACCAAGCGGTTCACTTTGCTGAACACGGGTGGCCGGATGCTGAACGCGGTCGGCGCGACCGAAGCCGGACAGCTCATTCCCGCACCCGGCAGCAGCAATTATTGGGGCTACGACAGTGCCGGCAACGAGGTCTATCCCACCGGCTACCTGGCCGTGAACCGCCTGCGGGGCAACGTCAATTCCTACAAGGGCAGGATCTTCGCCAACCAGACGGACCTGAACCTGGATTTCCACACCGGCAGCGTGCGCCATCAGATGGTGACCGGGGTGGAGTTCTACGAAGAAAGCTACCGCAAGGATCCTCGCAGCTACAGCGTTCCCAGCTTCATCCCCGACCGACAGGCCCTGGTCATCGACGTCAGGAACCCGATCACCCATTACGACGGGCCGTGGACGACCCTGGATTACACCGACGAAAGCGGCGCCAAGGTCACCAATTGGGGCTTGTACGTCTATGACCAGATTTCGCTGAACGAAAACTGGGAAATCGCAGCCGGCGTGCGCTACGATAAATTCAAGGTCAAATGGTACGACAGCGACGGCAGCCGCCTTGCCGATGAGCAAAGCGACGGTGTATGGAGCGGTCGCCTGGGTGTGGTCTACAAGCCGGTGCGCAACGGCAGCATCTATCTTTCATACAGCCAGGCTGCTCAGCCCTCCGCCGCCGCAGCGGCTTCGCGTAGCGGCGGCGGCAGTGCCGACGCCAATTACTCACCTGGCAAGGCGAAGACCTGGGAACTGGGCACCAAATGGGACGTGCTAGAGAACAAGCTGGCGCTTACCGCGGCTGTGTTCCAGGTCGAGCGCAGCAACCCCTCCGATACCGACGAACTGGGCCAACCCACCCAGCGCAGCGGCAAAGAGCGTGTGCGCGGAATCGAACTCGGCGTTGCAGGAAACCTGACGCCCAAGTGGTCGGTATACGGGGGATGGGCCTTGTTGCGCAGCAAGATCCTCGAGGACGAAGCAGACCCCATGCAAGAGGGCGGCAAGATGAAGAACGTGCCCGACATGACTTTCAATCTCTGGAGCAACTACTCGTTCGATCATCAATGGGATGCCGGCGTGGGTGCCCAGTACATTGGCAAGCGCCGCTTCACGGCGGGCAACTACACCTCGGCAAGGGCGCCCGGAGGGCAGCAGCCCAACGACGTCTACATGCCCAGCTACTGGGTGTTCAACGCCGCCGTGGGATACAAGGTGAATAAGAACTTTGCCCTGCGCCTGAACGTCAACAATATTTTCGACAAGTTCTACTTGCAGCGCACTACAAGCAGCTCCGACGGCTTCCAGTTGTATGGCGTGCCCGGTGCGGGCCGCACCGTCATGCTCAGCGCCGACGCAACGTTCTAGTTTTTCGGAACCGAAGTTGTCGATGAAATCGGCCGCGCAACAGCGGCCGGCCCTGAAAAACCGCTATATTTATAGCGGTTTTTCTTTATCTTCTACAAAGGTGGCCTCCATGATGCTTAAGATTCCCGACGTGCTGACGCCCGAGCAGTTGGGCCAGTGCCGTCAGGCGCTCGAGCAGGCCGAGTGGGCCGATGGCCGCGAGACGGCCGGCTATGTGGCGGCCGAAGCCAAAAGCAACAGGCAGTTGCCGCTCGACCATCCGGTTGGGCGGCAGATTGGCGAGCTCATCCTCAATCGCCTCAGCAATAATCCCGCCTTCATCGCGGGGGCCCTTCCGCAGCGTGTGCTGCCGCCGCGCTTCAATCGCTACGAGGGCGGCGGCCAATACGGCGATCACATCGACAATGCCATCTTCGGCGTGCCCGGCTCGCCGCAGCGCGTGCGCAGCGACATTTCGGCGACCCTGTTCTTCAGCGAACCTGGCGAATACGAGGGTGGCGAGCTCATCGTGCAAGACAGCTATGGCGCTCACACTGTCAAGCTGCCGGCCGGGCACATGGTGGTCTACCCCGGTTCCAGCCTGCATCGGGTTGCGCCGGTTACGCGGGGCGTGCGCCTTGCCGCCTTCTTCTGGATACAAAGCCTGGTGCGTGAAGACCACCGCCGCGCCATGTTGCTCGAGCTCGACAATGCGATACAGAGCGTGGCCAGGTCGCAGCCGGGACACGAATCCCTGCCTCGCCTCACGGGGGTGTACCACAACCTCATCCGCGAGTGGTCGGATACATGAACAAACCTTTGCCGCCCCTGGCACAGATTCCGCCGCAGATCGCCGCGGTGGCCGATTACGAGCCCTATGCCCGGCAACGCATGACAGAGGCCGCCTGGGCCTACCTGGATGGCGCGTCGGGCGACGAGCTGACATGCGCCGAGAACCGCGCCGCGTTCGGCCGCATTCGCCTGCGGCAGCGTGTGCTGGCCGACATGCGCCAGGCCCACACCCGGGTCGAGCTGCTGGGTCATGTCTGGCAGCATCCCATCATGCTGGCCCCGGTGGCCTTTCAGAAACTGGCTCATCCCCAGGGCGAGCAGGCCTCTTGCCTGGCCGCCTGCGCAATGGGCGCGGGCATGGTGGTGGGCACGCAGGCCAGTGTATCGCTGGAAGCGCTGGCGGGCGTGGCTGCAAGCGCCAATGCGCCGCTGTGGTTCCAGCTATATATACAGCCCGACCGCGATTTCACCCTGGCGCTTGTCCGGCGCGCCGAACAGGCGGGGTACAAGGCCCTGGTGCTGACGGTCGACGCACCGGTCAACGGCGTGCGCAACCGCGAACAGAGGACGGGTTTTGCCTTGCCCGCCGGCATACAGGCGGTAAACCTGCAGGGCATGAAGCCTGTTGCGGCACATACGGCCCAGGCGGGTGCCAGTCCCTTGTTCGGCGATGGCCTGTTGAACGAGGCGCCTCGCTGGACCGACCTGCGCTGGCTGGTCGACTCCACGAGCCTGCCGGTCGTGGTCAAGGGCATCATGGACCCGGACGACGCCAGGCTTGCCCTGGAACATGGCGCGGCAGGCATCATTGTCTCCAACCATGGCGGCCGTACGCTCGACGGCCTGCCCGCCACCATAGAGGTCTTGCCCGAGGTGGCCAATGCCGTGGGTGATCGGGTCCCCGTGTTGCTCGACGGCGGCATACGTCGGGGCACCGACGTGTTCAAGGCGCTGGCGCTGGGCGCGCGTGCCGTGCTCGTCGGACGCCCCTATGTTCACGGCCTGGCGGCGGCGGGGGCGGCGGGCGTGGTGCATGTGCTGCACATGCTGCGCACCGAACTCGAGATCGCCATGGCGCTGGCGGGCACCCCCACGCTGGCCGACATCGATCGCTCGGCGCTGTGGCAGTCATGAACTTCGCGGCGCAGGCCATGCCCTCGGGGCCGCGAACCCGATCTTCTCGTAGCGGCAGGCCGTCCACGGGCGGGCCTCTGAAGCCATGACCGACGCGGTCGAGCTGGACATCCAGTCCCTGGACGGGCGGGCGCGCGGAGTCGCCCTGCGCGAGGGCAAGCGATTCTTCATCGAAGGCGCGCTGCCGGGCGAGCGGGTACGGGCGGCCATAGAGCGCGACGAGCCTAATTACGCGGTGGGCGGTGTCCGGACCGTGCTGCGGGCGTCTTCCCAGCGGGTCGCGCCGCGCTGTCCGCATTTCGGCGTTTGCGGCGGATGCGTGCTGCAGCACGCCGATGCGGCGGCCCAGATTGCGTTCAAGCAGCGTGAACTGGAAGAGGCGTTGCGGCGCGGCGGCTTGACGCCGGCGTGCATGCTGCCGCCGTTGCATGGGCCCGATTGGGCCTATCGGCACAGGGCGCGCCTGGCCCTGCGCTTCATCCCCGCGCGGGGCGGGGTGCTGTTGGGTTTTCATGAGCGCAAGAGCAGTTTCGTGGCCGACATTCGCGTGTGCCATGTCTTGCCCGCGGCCGTCTCCGATCTGCTCGAGCCCTTGCATGGACTGGTGGCGGGTTTGTCCATTCCGCATAGAATCCCGCAGATCGAGGTCGCGGCGGGGGACGACGGGGCCGTCGTACTGGTGCTGCGCCATCTGCTTCCGCTTGGCGATGACGATCTCGACCAGCTGCGTCTGTTCGCCGCCCGGCACGGCGTAGCGTGGTGGCTGCAACCCGGCGGGCCGGAGACGGCCGCTCCGCTCGATGCGGCGATGGGGGGTGGCGACGGCGCGATGCGGGACGAACTGGTTTACGGCCTGCCGCGCTTCGGCCTGGCCATGCGGTTTCGGCCCACCGATTTCATACAGTCGAATCTTGCCGCCAACCGCGCGCTGGTGTCGCGGGCGCTCGACCTGCTCGAGGCGGGGCCGGACGACCGGGTGCTGGACCTGTTCTGCGGCCTGGGCAATTTCACCTTGCCGCTCGCCACCGAGGCAAAAGAGGTGCTTGGCGTCGAAGGCAGCGCCGGGCTGCTCGAGCGGGCTCGGCGGGCCGCCGCCGACAACGGCCTTCTGGCGCGGACCCGCTTTGCCTGCGTCGATCTGTTCAAGGTCGATGCCGGCTGGCTGCGAGCACAGGGCCGCTTCGACCTGATGCTGCTGGATCCGCCGCGCGAGGGCGCCCGCGCCGTGGCCGAGGCGCTGGCCGCACTTGCCCCGGCAGAAAGGCCCCGCCGTATCGTGTATGTCTCGTGCAACCCCTCTACGCTGGCGCGCGACGCGGCCATCATGGCGCACCGGGGCGGCTACCGCCTGAAGGCCTGTGGCGTGGTCAATATGTTTCCCCATACGGCCCATGTCGAATCGGTCAGCGTGCTGGAGTAGCCGCTTCAGTCTCACCGACTACGGGTTTCAAGGATATAGCCCCGCATTGCATGCAATGAAGGCGCTTCGTTGCAAGCCGGAAACGGGCTTCGCCAAATCGACAACGGTCGATACAGCTTATAAACCTCCATATTTTTCTTATAAGGCCCTTTTTTCATGCGGCTTTTGAAACCTTTTGTCTTGTCTTGAGCGTGATGCTGGAATAAATTTTCCATAGCTAGGGAGAAACGCTTATTGTGGGTCGCATTTCTCGTTGCATACAATTGCCGGACCTCAACACAGGAAGTACATTCATGTCATTGCTCAAACATTGCAAGTTGGCCCTTATTGCCGGCGCCCTGGCGGCAGCCTCGGGCGTTCACGCCGAAGAAGTCGTCAAGGTAGGCTTGATCACCGCGCTTACGGGCCCCTTCGCAGAATTTGGCCAGCAGATGCAGGCGGGCGTCAAAGCCTACCAGGCCATGCACGGCGACACGGTCGCCGGAAAGCGGGTCGAGGTCATCTTCAAGGACACGGGCGGCGCCAACCCCGAGGTGGCCAAGCGCCATGCCCAGGAACTGGTGGTGCGTGAAAAGGCCGACTTCCTGGCGGGATTCGTGTTTACCCCCAGCGCATTGGCCGCGGCGCCCGTCGCCACCCAGGCCAAGGTGCCCATGGTGGTCATGAACGCGGCCGGCGAGAACCTGCCTTCGCGCTCGCCCTATATGGTGCGCACTTCGTTTGAGGTCACCACCACCGTGCCGCCCATCGCCAAGTGGGCCTATCGCGAAGGGGCGCGCACCGCCTATGTCATCGCGGCCGACTACGCGCCGGGCCTGGACGCCGAAAAAGCCTTCATCAAGGCGTTCGAAGCCGAGGGCGGCAAGATCGTGGGCACGGTCCGCACCCCCATCGTCACGGTCGATTTCTCGCCCTACATCATGCGCGTCAAAGACGCCAAGCCCGACGTGGTGTTCGCCTTCGTCAACGGCGGCGACGTGGCGCCCGCCCTTCTCAAAGAGTTCCGCGCCCGCAAGCTCGAGGCCGACGGCATCAAGCTGATCGGCACCGGCGACATCGTCGACGAGCCCATTGTCGACGTCATCGGCGAAAATGGCGTGGGCGTGGTCACCGTCTATCCTTATTCCATGCATCACGATTCCGATCTCAACCGCCAGTTCGTCGAGCAGTTCCAAAAGCTGCGCGGCAAGAACGCGCGTCCGGCCATCATGGCCACGGCCGCCTACGACGGCATGGCCGCCATCTACGAGGCACTCAAGAAAACCCAGGGCGATACCGACGGCGCCAAGCTCATCGAGGCCTTCAAGGGGCTCGAGCTTGAAAGCCCGCGCGGCCACATGCGCATCGATCCCGAAACGCGCGACGTGGTGCAGAACCAGTACATCCGCCGTTTCGAAAAAGTCGACGGCGCATACGCCAACGTAGAGTTCGAGACCTTCGAGGCCGGCAAGTAATGGGCGGGGTCGATCCCGTGGCGGCTCGCAGCGAATTGCTCGGCCTGGGCTGCGCCCAGCTGGCGCGGGCATTTCGCGACGAGGTCTGCACGCCCGTAGACGTGCTTCAGGCCCTCAGGTCGGCCATCGAAGAGGGCGATTCAACCATTAACGCATTCTGCCATCTCGATTGGGAACATGCGTTCGAGGCCGCGCGCGAGTCCGCCCTGCGCTATCAGGCGGGCACGCCGCTGGGTCCGCTCGATGGCGTGCCGGTGTCGGTCAAAGACCTTTCCGATGTACGCGGCTGGCCCACGCGCCGGGGCTCCCTCGTGTTGGCCGATGCCGGGCCCGCTGCCGACGATGCGCCGGGCGTGGCGCCCCTGCGGCGGGGCGGGGCCGTGCTGTTCGGCAAAACCACCACCACCGAGTTCGGCTGGACCATACGTTCCGATAACCCCCTGCACGGCCTTACGCGCAACCCGCTTGATCCAGCGCGCTCGGCGGGCGGCTCCAGCAGCGGCGCCGCCGCGCACGTGGCGGCGGGCTGGGGCCCGCTGGCTCTGGGCAGCGACGCGGGCGGTTCAGTGCGCCTTCCCGCCTCTTACTGCGGGCTGGTGGGCTTCAAGCCTACGTTCGGTGCCATACCCATGGTGCCGTCCAGCGCTTTCGCCGATTTTGCCCATCTGGGGCCGCTGGCCCGTTCGGTCGAAGACTGCCGCATTGCCATGGAAGTACTGGCGCATGCCGATCCGGTCGACCTGGCGTCCACCTTTCCGCGCAGGCAGGGTGAATCGAATCGCCCCTTGCGGTTCGGATGGTCGTTGCTGCTGGGTTCCAGTATTGAACCCAGCAAAGAAGTCGCCGCCGCCTTCCATTCCAGCCTCGATCTGCTGCGCGCCGCCGGCCACGAAGTCCATGAAGTCGATGCGCGTTCGCAAGATTGCGCCGACGCCATGTGGCAGATATGGCGCTCGCGCATGGTCGAGTCTTTTATGGACTGGCCGGAATCACAGCGGCTCAAGCTGGGCCTGGGCCTGCAGCAGCTGTATGGCGAGGGCAAGGCCATGAGCATCGCCGACCTGTCCGCGGCGCGCAACCGCCTGCGCACGATGCAGGTCGACCTGGGCCGCGTGTTCAACGACGTCGACATCCTGCTTACGCCCATGGCTCCGGGCCCCGCGCCCATCGCGCTCGAGCCCGGGCAGGCCAACCAGGCCCCGGCCCAGAACTGGTTCCAGCAAAGCGGTGGTTATACCTACCCCTTCAACATCACGGGCCAGCCGGCGCTTAGCCTGCCGATGGGCCGCTGTTCGCAGGGCCTGCCTCTGGGGTTGCAGATTGTCGGGCACAAGTTTCACGATGCCCGGGTTCTTGAAACAGGGGCCAGGCTCGAGGCCTTGCTGCGGTCGGCGTAGCGCTTTACAGCGTTATGCCGGGGCCACGGCGGCCCGGTCGAACCACGAGTCGTCGACCTCGGGCAGGGGAATGGCGTCGATAAGCTGCCGGGTTACCGCGCTTTGCGGCGAGTCGAACACCTGATCGCATGGCCCGGCTTCGACAATGGAGCCGCGGTCGAGCACGATGACCGCATCGCACAGGCTGCGTATCACAGACAAGTCGTGGCTGATGAAGGCGATGGTCAGGTTCATGTCGGCGGCCAGCTCTTTCAGCAGGGCCAGCACCCGGGCCTGCGACGACACGTCCAGCCCCGAGACGATCTCGTCGGCCAGGATGAAGGCGGGCTCCAGCGCGACGGCCCGGGCAATGCCCACGCGCTGGCGCTGGCCGCCAGACAGTTCGTGCGGATAGCGCCTGGCGAAATCCCCCGGCAGCCCGACCCGTTCAAGCGCTTCGTGGGCGCGGCGCCGGGCATTGCCGACGCCATAGCGCTCCAGCGGCGTAGCCGCGATATGGCCGACGGTATGGCGCGGGTTCAGCGACGACAGAGGGTCCTGGAAGATCATCTGCAGGTCGCGGCGCAGCGGTTTGAGCGCCGGTTCGTCCAGCCTGCCGATGTCCTGTCCCTTGAACACCACGCGCCCCGACGTGGGGGTCAGCAGCCGAACCAGCACGCGCCCCAGCGTGGTCTTGCCCGAACCGCTTTCACCCACGATGCCCGTGATGGCGCCTTGGGCAAGATCGAAGGAGACGTGCTTGAGGATCTCGATGCGGGGCGCGCGCCCCAGCAGGGGCTTGCGCGACATGTCGGGCAGGGTCAGGCCCAGGTCGGAAATCTGGA
>Ga0180218_1001929_pt1 | contig 11595 bp, 7 predicted proteins | sample eDN3rd37CKraftBY_FD_151334 | JGI IMG/M metagenome (GOLD analysis project Ga0180218, IMG submission 151334) | Enriched backyard soil microbial communities from Emeryville, California, USA - eDNA 3rd pass 37_C Kraft BY (version 2) (version 2) | ecosystem: Environmental > Terrestrial > Soil >... | reverse complement strand
CGACGCGCGGGTCGGCGAAGGCGCGAATATCGGGGCCGGCACCATCTTCTGCAATTATGACGGTTCGGCCAAGCACCGCACGGACATCGGAAAGGGCGCGTTCGTCGGCTCGAATTCGGCGCTGGTCGCGCCGGTCAGCATCGGCGACGGCGCCTATATCGGCTCGGGCTCGGTTATCACCGATAACGTGCCAGCGGACTCGCTGGCGCTCGGCCGCGTCCGTCAGGTCGTTAAGGAAGGTTGGGCTTCTCGCTTGCGCAGCCTCAAGGCCGCGGGCAAGAATGAGGCCGGTTGAGTGCCCCGCCGCGCTCCCAGGTTACAGATGGAAACGCATTGTGATTACCGCGGCGAAGCGGAAGCGTTTCTAACGGCCAAGGGCCATTGAGAATCATCTCGGCGGGGGATCGGCACGGCATGTGCGGGATTGTCGGAATTCTTGGACGTGAGCCGGTGGCGGGCAGCCTGCTCGACGCGCTGAAGCGGCTCGAATATCGCGGCTACGATTCCGCCGGTATCGCGACGGTCGAGAACGGCCATCTCGAGCGTCGGCGTGCCGAAGGCAAGCTGAAGAACCTGCAGGACCGGCTCGGCCGCGAGCCGCTCTCCGGCCTCGCCGGCATCGGCCATACGCGTTGGGCGACCCACGGCAAACCGACCGAGAATAACGCGCATCCGCACGCCACCGAGCGCCTCGCGGTCGTGCATAACGGCATCATCGAGAATTTCCGCGAGCTGCGTGACGAACTCGAAAAGCAGGGCGCGCAATTCGGCACCGAGACCGATACCGAAGTCGTCGCGCATCTCGTCACCGAAGAGATGAAGAAGGGCAAGGCGCCGATCGATGCCGTGCGCGCGGCGCTGCCGCGGCTGCGCGGCGCATTCGCGCTCGCCTTCATCTTCGCGGGCGAAGACGATCTGATGATCGGCGCGCGCAAGGGCTCTCCGCTGGCGATCGGTCACGGATCGGAAGAGATGTATCTCGGCTCCGACGCGATCGCGCTGGCTCCGTTCACCGATACGATTTCCTATCTCGAAGAGGGCGACTGGGCGGTGCTTCGTCGCGGCAGCGTCCAGGTCTTCGACGCCGCCGGTCAGGCGGTGCAGCGCGCACAGATCAAGACCACGGGCTCCGCGTTCCTCGTGGACAAGGGCAATCACCGCCACTTCATGGCGAAGGAAATCCACGAGCAGCCCGAAGTCGTCGCGCACACGCTGTCGCATTATCTCGACATGGCGAATGAAAGCGTCGTTCTGCCGGGCAAGCTGCCTTTCGACTTCAAGGCACTCCAACGCGTCTCGATCTCGGCCTGTGGCACAGCCTATTATGCGGGTCTCGTTGCGAAATACTGGTTCGAGCGCTACGCGCGCATTCCGGTCGAAATCGATGTCGCGTCGGAATTCCGTTACCGCGAGGCGCCGCTGCGCAAGGGCGATCTGACGATCGTCGTGTCGCAATCCGGCGAGACTGCCGATACGCTCGCATCGCTCCGCTATGCCAAGGAGCAGGGGCAGCACGTGCTGGGTGTCGTCAATGTCCAGACTTCGACCATCGCGCGCGAGAGCAGCATCATCATGCCGACGCTCGCGGGCCCGGAGATCGGCGTCGCCTCGACCAAGGCCTTCACCTGCCAGCTTGCCGTGCTTGCGTGTCTTGCGATCGCTGCGGGACGTGCGCGCGGTGTCCTGAGCGAGGCGGAAGAGCGAAAGCTCGTTCACGCGCTGATCGAGGTGCCGCGTCTCATGAACGAGACGCTCACGCGCGAGAGCGACATCGAAATTCTGGCGCGTGACATCAGCAAGAGCCGCGACGTTCTCTATCTCGGCCGCGGCACGAGCTATCCGCTGGCGCTCGAGGGTGCGCTCAAGCTGAAGGAAATTTCGTATATCCACGCCGAAGGCTATGCGGCGGGCGAACTCAAGCACGGTCCGATCGCGCTGATCGACGAAACCATGCCGGTGATCGTGACCGCGCCGCACGACGCGGTTTTCGAGAAGACCGTCTCGAATATGCAGGAGGTCGCGGCGCGCGGCGGGCGGATCATTCTTCTGACCGACGCCAGGGGCGCGGCCGAGGCCGCGATGCCGGGCGTGACCACCATCACGCTGCCGGACATGCCCAGCTCGGTGACGCCGCTGATTTACGCCCTGCCGATCCAGCTTCTGGCCTATAATGCCGCCGTCGCGCTCGGGACCGACATTGACCAGCCGCGGAACCTCGCTAAATCTGTGACCGTGGAATAGTCGGGCACAAGCCGCCGCAAAGCGCCGCGACTGGGCTATAACGGCGGTTCAAGGGGATCCGCCGAAGCACAGCATGACTGACCAGACGCCTCCGGACATTGTCGAGACCGACCTGCCGCCTCACGGCCTGGGCGCTCGACTGCGCAATTATTTCCTGACTGGCCTTGTCGTGGCGGGACCGCTCGCGATCACCGCGTGGCTGATCTCGGCTGTCGTGACCTGGGTCGATGATACCGTCCGGCCTCTGATCCCGGAGATGTACCGTCCCGAGACCTACCTGCCGTGGAAGATCCCGGGTTCCGGTCTCGTGATCGCACTGGTTGCGATCACCTTGCTCGGCTTCCTCACCGCGAACCTCGTCGGACGCACCTTGATCCAGCTCGGCGATCATCTGATCGACCGGATGCCGATCGTGCGGCCGATCTACAAGACGGTGAAGCAGGTCTTCCAGATGCTGTTCTCGAAATCGGGCACAAGCTTCCGGAAAGTGGGGCTGGTCGAATTTCCGGCGCCCGGGATGTGGTCGCTCGTGTTTCTGTCGCAGCCGCCGAGCGCCGATGTCGCCAGCCGGCTTCCCGGGGACGGCGATCAGATTTCGGTATTCCTGCCCTGCACACCCAATCCGACGACCGGCTTCTTTTTTTACGTGCAGCGCAAGAATATCATCGAGCTTGAGATTCCCGTCGAGCAGGCAGCGACGCTGATCATGTCAGCAGGCATGATCCAACCGGGTGCGCCGGCGCCGAACGGAAATCAGGCTCAACTGGCCGCTATGGCCGCTGCCGCGCGCACCGCTCAGTCCGCGCGCGAGGACACGACGAAGGAGCCTGCCGCGTAAGAGCGTACTTGATTGTTTAAACGGGGAGAGGGGCGATGAACTTCAGCGAAGCCATCAGGTATGGCTTTCAGAATTATGCGAATTTTTCCGGGCGCGCGCAGCGTTCGGCTTTCTGGTTCTGGATTTTGTTTTGCGTGATCGCCGGAATAGTAACGGGCGCACTCGATATGGCGATTTTCGGTTCCGACAGCTGGATGCCGATCAACTCGCTGTTCTCGCTGGCGACGATCATTCCGAATATTTCGATTGCCGCCCGTCGTCTGCACGATATCGACCGGAGTGGCTGGTGGCAGTTGCTGCATTTCATTCCGCTGATCGGCACCATTGTGCTGATCGTGTGGTGGTGCAGCCGCGGGACGCCGGGCGCGAACCGCTTCGGCCCGAACCCGCTCGGCGAGTGATTACCCGGCGTCGATCAATCTGATCGCGTCGTCGCGCTCGAACAGATAAAGCAGGATCCGCAACGCCTTGCCGCGTTCGCTTGCGAGCGCGGCATCGCGTGTGAGGATCAAGCGCGCGTCGTCGCGTGCCGCCGGCAGAAGGTGTCCGTGCACTTCGGACGAGGCGAGCCGAAAGGACGGCATGCCGCTCTGGCGCGTACCGAGCACGTCGCCTTCGCCGCGCAGTTTCAAATCTTCCTCGGCAATGCGGAAGCCGTCCTCGGTTTCGCGCATGATGGCGAGGCGCGCCTTGGCAGTGTCGCCGAGCGGCGCCCGGTAGAGGAGGAGACACGTCGACTTGCCGTGCCCGCGCCCGATGCGTCCGCGCAGCTGATGAAGCTGGGCGAGGCCGAAGCGCTCGGCATGCTCGATGACCATGACGGTTGCTTCCGGTACGTCGACGCCGACCTCGATGACCGTGGTCGAGACCAGAAGCTTCGTTTCGCCAATGGAGAAGCGCCGCATCGCTTCGTCTTTTTCCGAGCCGCTCATCTGTCCGTGTACGAGGTCGACAGCGGTTCCGAAGCGCTTGCGCAGCGCCTTGAAGCGATCTTCTGCGGCTGCGAGGTCACTCGTTTCGGATTCCTCGACCAGCGGACAGACCCAATAGACGCGCTGACCGTCCTGCAGCGCGCGGCCGACGGCGTCGACCACCTCGGACAAGCGCTCGAGCGGAATGGTGCGGGTGTCGACCGGCTGACGGCCGGCCGGCTTCTCACGCAATTCCGAGATGTCCATGTCGCCGAAATAGGTCAGCACCAGAGTGCGCGGGATCGGGGTCGCGGTCGTGACAAGCATGTCGACCGCTTCGCCCTTGTTCACGAGCGCGAGCCGCTGGTGCACCCCGAATCTGTGCTGCTCGTCCACGATCGCGAGCGCGAGATCGCGGAATGCCACGTCATCCTGAAACAGGGCATGGGTGCCGACCAGCATGTGGATGTCGCCTGCGGCCAGCTTGTCGAGCAGCGCGGCGCGCTCCTTGCCACGTTCGCGGCCGGTCAGGATCGCCGCACGGATGTTCACGGCCTCGGCGAGCGGAGCGATGGTGTTGAAATGCTGACGCGCGAGGATTTCGGTCGGCGCCATCAGCGCGGCCTGCCGGCCGCTCTCGATCACGGCTGCGGCTGCGAGCAGCGCCACCACGGTCTTGCCGGAGCCGACATCACCCTGCAGGAGGCGGACCATGCGCTCCGGCTTGCCGAGGTCGGCGACGATGGCGTCGAGTGCGCGATGCTGTGACAGCGTGAGTGAATAGGGGAGTGCCGCGATGATGGCGCGGCGCAGATGGCCGTCGCCGGCATGGGCGCGGCCAGCGCGTTTCCGGTTATGCGCGCGCATCAGGCCAAGCGCGAGCTGGCTTGCGAGCAGTTCGTCATAGGCGAGGCGCGTCCGGGCTGCGCCTTCGGGCGCCATGTCGTCCAGTTCGCGCGGCCGGTGCACCGTATGGAGCGCGTCGGTGAAGGCCGGAAAGCCGTTCCTGGCCAGGAAGGCCGCATCCTGCCATTCCGGCAAGGCCGGGAGCTTGGCGAGTGCGCCGTCCATCGCCTTCACGATCATGTTCGCGGTGATGCCTTCGGTGAGCGGATAGACCGGCTCGATCATCGGCAGCGCGGCGAGACCCTTTTCGTCGACCACGCGATCGGGATGCACCATCTGCAGCATGCCGTCGTAGAACGCCGTCGTGCCCGACACGTAACGGGTCTCGCCGACCGGGAAGAGCTTTTCGAGATAGTCCCTGCGCGCACGGAAATAGGTAATGACCAGGTCGCCGGTCTCGTCGCTCGCATAGATCAGGTGCGGGGCGCGGTCGCGGCCGGGCGGGGCGGGGCGATGCCGGTCCACCGTGACCTTCACCGTGACGACCGCGCCGGGTTCGACCTCGCGGAGCTTGGGGCGCGCCCTGCGGTCGATGGCGCCCGCCGGCAGGTGGAACAGCAAATCGACGATTCGCGGTTCGTCGTCGCGGCCGAGCAGGCGGCGATACAGCTTTTCGAGCTTCGGGCCGATGCCGGGAAGCGTGGTGATCGCCGCGAATAATGGATCGAGCAGAGCGGGCCGCATGGGGGAAGCAGTATCACAAGCCGGGCCGACGGGGCTCCTGCGGCGGTTGTCCTCAGCGCGATGCTCACCTGAAAACCGGTTTTCAGGCGGCGCGATCGTGCCTATATACGCCCGCCCGGCCCGTCCGGGCTTTTGGCGTTTGCAGGATTTCGGAATGACCGGGTCGACACGATCGAGCGAAGGATTGAACGAGCGGCAGCGGCGGCTGCTGTTCCGCTCCTGGCATCGGGGCATCCGTGAAACCGATCTGCTGTTCGGCCGTTTCGCCGATGTGCATATTGCCGATCTGTCTGACCGCGATCTCGACACCTATGAGCGGCTGCTCGATGTGCCCGACCACGATCTTTACGCGTGGGTGAGCGGGGAATTGACCATCCCGGACGAGTACCGTTCGGACCTGCTCGATCGCATCGTGCGCTTCCATAATGGGAGCGGCCGCTAATGCCGCACTCGCCTGCTGAACTGCTCAAGAGCGGCAAGCCGTTGACGCTGTCCGGCGTTGCCGATGGCGCCGAAGGCATGGTGGTCGCGGATATGGCCCGCGCGATTGCGGCCGGCCGCGAGCCCCCCGCCGTCAGCCTGCTCGTGATCTGCCGCGACGGACCGCGCATGGCGGCGCTGGCGCGCGGGCTCGCCTTTTTCGCTCCCGAAATCGAGCGGCTGGAATTCCCGGCCTGGGATTGTCTGCCCTATGACCGCGTGTCGCCGCACGCCGGCGTATTGGCCCAGCGCATGACCACGCTGTCCCGCCTCGCCAATGTCGAGGCGCGCGACAAGCCGGCGGTCGTCCTGACGACCATCAACGCCATCCTCCAGCGCGTCCCGCCGCGGACGCTGGTGATGGGGCAATCGCTCTCGGCCGCGCCCGGCAATGTCATGCCGATGGAGCGCGTCGCCAGCTGGCTCGAACTCAACGGCTATACCCGCGCCTCGACGGTGCGCGAGCCCGGCGACTACGCGGTGCGGGGCGGCATCCTCGACATGTTTGCACCGGGAATGGGCGAGCCGGTGCGGCTCGATTTCTTCGGCGACCAGATCGAGACCATCCGCGCGTTCGATCCGGAGACGCAGCGCACGCAATACGATCTGCGCGCGCTCGATCTCGTGCCGGTGGCGGAATTCCAGCTGACGACGGAGACGATCCGGAAATTCCGGCTCGGCTATGTCGAAGCATTCGGCGCCGCGACCCGCGACGATCAGCTCTATGAGGCGGTCAGCGAGGGCCGAAGGTATCCCGGCATGGAGCATTGGCTGCCGCTGTTCCATAGTCATCTCGACACCCTGTTCGACTATCTTGATCGCACGCCGGTCGTGCTCGAGCCGCTGGCCGATGATGCCGCGCATGAGCGGATCACGCAGATCGTCGACTATTACGACGCGCGCAAGAACGTGCCCGAAGGTGCTGGTGGTGTCCCTTACAAGCCGCTGCCGCCGCAGCGCCTGTATTTTGCCGAGGACGAATGGCGCGCCCAACTGGCGCGCATGAAGGTCGCACGCATGACGCCGTTCGCCGTGCCGGAGGGCGAGGGCGCGTCGGTTTTCGATATCGGGACGAGACAGGGGCACAATTTCGCCGCCGAACGTGCCGAGCCCAACGCCAATGTCTTCGACGCTGTCGTGCAGCATGTTGCGGGCCTGCAGCGCGGGGGCAAACAGGTCATCGTCGCATTGTGGAGCGATGGCGCGCGCGATCGCATGAGCCACGTGCTGCGCGATCACGGGCTCGCCAATCTCGCCAATGTCGCCTCGTGGCAGGAAGCGCTGTCGCGGCCGAAGACCGATGTGGCGCTCGCGGTGCTTGGGCTTGAGTCCGGTTTCGAGACGGCACAGGCCGCGGTCATCGGTGAGCAGGACATCCTGGGCGACCGCCTGGTGCGGCCGCGACGCGCTTCAAAGAAAGCCGAGAACTTCATCGCCGAGGCGACGAGCCTGTCGGCCGGCGATCTTGTCGTGCATGTCGATCACGGTATCGGCCGGTTTGTCGGGCTCGCGACCATCGAGGCCGCGGGCGCACCGCATGACTGCCTCGAACTGCACTATGCCGGCGGCGACAAGCTTTATCTGCCGGTGGAGAATATCGAGCTGCTGTCGCGCTACGGGTCGGAAGACCTCGAGGTCGATCTCGACCGCCTCGGAGGCACTGCCTGGCAGACGCGCAAGGCGCGGATGAAGAACCGCATCCGCGAAATTGCGCATGAGCTGATGAAAGTGGCCGCAGAGCGAAAGCTGCGCGAAGCACCGAGACTCACTGTCCCTGCTGGCATGTACGACGAATTCTGCGCCGGCTTCCCGTATGAAGAGACCGAGGACCAGCAGAACGCGATCGACGCCGCGCTGGATGACCTCGGATCGGGACGCCCGATGGATCGCCTCGTTTGCGGCGACGTCGGTTTTGGCAAGACCGAAGTGGCGCTGCGCGCCGCCTTCGTCGCGGCGATGGCCGGCAAGCAGGTTGCCGTTGTCGTGCCGACCACGCTGCTGGCCCGCCAGCATTACAAAACCTTTACCGAGCGCTTCCGCGGTTTCCCGATCAAGATCGGTCAGGCGTCGCGGCTGGTCACGCCGGCTGAGGCCGCGCAGACCCGCAAGGATCTCGCCGAAGGCAAGCTCGACATCGTCGTCGGCACGCACGCGCTGCTCGGCAAGAATGTGAAGTTCAAGGATCTGGCGCTCGTCATCGTCGACGAGGAGCAGCATTTCGGTGTGGCGCACAAGGAAAAGCTGAAGACGCTGCGCGCCGAAGTCCATATGCTCACGCTGACGGCGACACCGATCCCGCGCACCCTGCAACTTGCTTTGACCGGCGTGCGCGACCTGTCGCTGATCGCGTCTCCGCCTGTCGACCGGCTGGCGGTCCGGACCTTCGTATCGCCGTTCGATCCGATCGTGGTCCGCGAGGCGATTCTGCGCGAGCGCTATCGTGGCGGGCAATCCTTCTATGTCTGCCCGCGCATTGAGGATCTCGCGGGCGCCAAGGAGTTCTTCGACAAGACCGTGCCGGAGGTGAAGGTCGCGGTTGCGCATGGCCAGATGCCGGCGACCGCTCTGGAAGACATCATGTCGGCTTTCTACGACGGCAAGTTCGACGTGCTGATCTCGACGACCATCGTCGAGTCCGGGCTCGACATCCCGACGGCGAATACACTGATCGTGCATCGTGCCGACCGCTTCGGATTGGCGCAGCTCTATCAGCTTCGCGGGCGCGTCGGACGCTCCAAGATCCGAGCCTATGCGTTGTTGACCCTGCCGTCCGAGAAGCGCATCACCGCGCAGGCGGAGCGCCGGCTCAAGGTGCTGCAATCGCTCGACACGCTGGGGGCGGGTTTCCAGCTCGCCTCGCACGATCTCGACATTCGCGGTGCGGGTAATCTCCTCGGCGAGGAGCAGTCCGGTCACATCAAGGAAGTCGGCTTCGAGCTCTATCAGCAAATGCTGGAAGAGGCGGTCACCGCGCTCAAGGCCGGCATCGCCGAACCGGTGGCGGATCAGTGGTCGCCGCAGATTACGGTGGGCACGCCGGTGCTCATTCCGGAGGATTATGTCGCCGATCTCTCAGTGCGGCTCGGACTTTATCGCCGCATCGCGACGGTCGAGAGCGAACAGGAGATCGAAGGCTTTGCCGCGGAGCTGGTCGACCGTTTCGGTCCGTTGCCGGAAGAGGTCAAGCACCTCATGCAGATCGTCGTCATCAAGCTCCTGTCGAAGCGCGCGAATGTCGAGCGCATCGACACTGGCCAGAAAGGTGCGGTGCTGCAATTCCGCGACAACAGCTTCGCCAATCCGGAAGGCCTGATGCGTTACATCACGAGCCAGGCGCCGATCGCCAAGGTTCGTCCGGACATGAAGGTCGTGTTCCTGGACGATTGGCCGAAGCCGGTGCAACGGCTACTCGGTACGACAAAGATCCTGCGTAACCTCGTGAAGATCGCGGAAGGCAAGAAGGCGGCTTAGCAGAGCACCAAACCGTCCGCTCGTCCCCGCGCAGGCGGGGACCCAGCGCGACTTCTAGTGAGGCCTCGCACAATTACTGGATTCTCGCCTTTGCGGGGATATGCGGGAGTTTGTAGAGGCGGCGAGGCTATCCCGCCGCCTTCTGCTTTCGCTCGTCGGCAACCTTGCGAATGACGCCGGCCAGCTGCTCGGGCGCCTGCGCGCCGGAGACCGCATAGGCATTGTCGAAAATGAAGAACGGCACGCCCTGGATGCCGGCGGACTTGGCCTGCTCGACGCGCTGCGAGACGATGGCGAGGTCATCGTCCGATGCGAGCTTCTTTGTGACCTCATCGGCATCGAGGCCGATATCGGCGGCAGCCTTCACCAGCACCTCCTTGTCCGACAGATCGGCGCCTTCGGAGAAATAAAGCTCCATCAGTCGCTGCTTCATCTGCGGCGCTTTGCCGATCTGGTCGGCCCAGTGGATCAGGCGATGGCAGTCCGTGGTGTTGGGCTGGCGGCTCACCTTGTCGATGGCGTAGAGCAGGCCGTCCTGCGCCGCCGCGGCCGAGACGCGCGTCGCGATCTCCTTGTAGCGTTCGGGCGATCCGAATTTTGTCGTGAGATATTGCTCCCGGGAGATGCCCTCCGGCGGGATCCAGTCGTTGAGGAAATAGGGGTGGTAATGCACCTCGACCGGGACATCCGGATTGAGGGCGATCGCCTGTTCGAGACGCTTCTTGCCGATGAAGCACCACGGGCAGACAACGTCGGACACGACGTCGACGCGAACCGGATCAGTCATGGAAAACCTGCCTTGTTGGCGTGCGAATGCGCGGTGCCCGCGCCTGTGCCGCAAGATGTAGGCCGACGGCTATTCCGCCGCAACCGTGGATGGCGTGATCCGGGCGAGCAGGCTTTCCGCCGTGTCCGAGGATCGCCACGCGGTCAGTGCGACGTCGGGGGCGACCGACCGGCCCCGGCCACCGGGCAGAGTGGTATTTCGCAGGACGCCGACCAGCCGCTTCGCCACGATCTGGGCCTGACGGGCCGCCGTATCGACGAAGGCGATGAGGATAGAGCCGTCATGGTCGCGGCAGGCGAAATCGGCCCCGCGCACGAGCTTGGCGATGACGCGGGCGGCATCGTTCAGTGTCCGCGCTTCGACACCGGTATCGAACATGAGGCGCGCCACCGACAGGCCGCCGGAGCGGCGGCTCGCGTCATGCATGACGCGCTCGAGTTCGGCGACGAAAGCGTGCTCGTTCATCAGTCCGGTCGCGGGATCGATCACTCCGTCCTTTACGAACGCATCGAGCGTGCGGCGCAGCCGCGCTTCGAAGGCGTGCAACCGGACCAGCGGGAGAATCCGCGAAACGAGGCATTGCGGCTCGTGCGCCGCAACGAGATGGGGGAGCCTGCGTGTGTCGACGTCGATCAGCCGGCCGATTACGCCGACCGGAAGATCGCGAAAGCGCGAGTCCTCGGCAATCACGGTGAGGAGTGCGTCGACATTGTGCGGGACGAAGCCGTCGCCGATCACAAGTCCATCGATATCACGCGACTTGAGATAGCGTGCGGCCGCTTCAATGGTGAGGACGCCGATCAGGCCGGTCTGTTCGCCGAGCGCGACCGACAGGCCCGGAAAGGTACGGCCGCGGCCGACAAGGATGACGGTTGCGTCCTCGAGCGGATCGCTGACGGGGGACGTTGGAATGGGCTGACCGGCCGAGCGCGCCGCTTCGGCGCGGCGCAGCACGCTGGCATGGAGCGCGCGCACGCGCAGGACCGAAGACAGCCGCGCGGCGACAGCATCCGGCGTCGCATCGCCTGGCATCGCAAGCGCTTCGCGATAGGGCAGGACGTGTTCGGTTGCACCGCAGGCGACAACGGGGATGATGGGAGCCCTGCGCGTCACGATGCGGGTCAGGCTTTCGCCGAGGCCGTGATCGTTTGCGGCGCGCGCGTCAGCGAGAATGATCGCGCACGGATCGACGGCTGCAATCGCGTCGCTCGCTTGCGCGCATGACGCTTCGATCACCGGGAAGGCCCCGGCTTCGGAGATAGCTGCGATCAAATCCG
>Ga0180218_1001928_pt1 | contig 11599 bp, 10 predicted proteins | sample eDN3rd37CKraftBY_FD_151334 | JGI IMG/M metagenome (GOLD analysis project Ga0180218, IMG submission 151334) | Enriched backyard soil microbial communities from Emeryville, California, USA - eDNA 3rd pass 37_C Kraft BY (version 2) (version 2) | ecosystem: Environmental > Terrestrial > Soil >... | reverse complement strand
TCGATCACCGCGTCGATCTTGCGCAGCAGGTGATCTGCTGGAACAAGGCTCTCGAGCGTCACCATCTCGATCGCCGTCTGAACTGGAGCAGGTTTCTTCAACATGCCCCAGTGAATCAAAAACCTCCGGCTAACGCCAGAGGTTTGTCAGAAGTCTGATGCCGCCCTTGAGGCGGCATTTTTGTTTAGTACGACGCCCTCATGCTGAGCTTGTCGAAGCATCAGCCCCGCAGCATGATGTCCAGGTTCTGGACGGCTGCTCCCGAAGCGCCTTTGCCGAGGTTGTCGTAGACAGCCAGAAGAACTGCCTGCGCCCGCTTGTCATTGGCAAAGACGTGGAGCCGCATCTTGTTGGTGTCGTTGAACACCTCCGGCTGGATCTCGGGCGAACGATCAATCGCCTCGAAGGGCGCAACTTCAACGACGCTTCCTTCCAGCGAAGCGAAGTGATCAGCGATCGCTGCGTGGAGTTCGGCCCCGGTTGGAACCTTCCGCAGGTGTCCGAGCTGCAGCGGCACCATGGTGATCATGCCCTGAGCGAAGTTGCCGACGACCGGCTGCATCAGCGGGTCGATGGCAAGTCTGGCAAAGGACCGGATCTCCGGCAGGTGCTTGTGGTTGAGGGTGAGGCCGTAAGGCAGGTACTCAGGCGCATCCTCGCCCTTGGACTCATAGTCCTCGATCATCGAACGGCCGCCGCCAGAGTAGCCGGAAATGCCGTTGATGGTCACCGGATAGTTGTCCGGGATGAGGCCGGCGGTGATCAGCGGGCGCAGCAGCGCGATCGGGCCCTGCGGCCAGCAGCCGGGATTGGCCACGTAACGTGCGGTGGCGATGGCCTTGGCCTGATCCTTGTCCATCTCGGCAAAACCGTAGGTCCAGCCTTCGGCCGTGCGGTGCGCGGTCGACGCATCGATGATGCGCGTGTTGCCATTCGCCACCAGGGAAACGCTCTCGCGAGCGGCATCATCGGGCAGGCAAAGGATCGCGATGTCCGCGTTGTTCAAGTACTCGGCGCGCGCACCCGCATCCTTGCGGCGTTCCACCGGGATCGAGATGAGCTCGATGTCGGTGCGGCCCTCGAGCCGTGAGCGGATCTGAAGGCCGGTGGTGCCGTGTTCGCCGTCGATGAAGATCTTTGCCATTTTACCAATGCCCATGAAAGATTAGCTGACAGATGGTCCATATCCCGCTCAAAATCAACTCCCGGATTTGCCGGGCAGATCATGCGGGAGAGGAAGGATTGGATCCTATCGCTAAACACAGCGTTCACCTTTGCGACAAAGTCGAAACTTGACCGGCGGCCCTTGAGCGAGTTGAAAGGCCAACACTGGATCATTAACTGGTGTAAAATCTACCCAGGCTTTTTCAGTGTTCTAATGTTAGTCCAGACCGGCGCGCCCTCCCACGTGTCGGTCGCAGCAAGTGCGATAGAATGGCTCCTAAACTTAATATCATCATCGGCAGCACCCGTCCGGGTCGCGTCGGCCCTGTCATCGGCCAGTGGGTCAAGGAACTCGCTGAGAAGCATGGCAAGTTCCAGGTTGAACTGGTTGACCTGGTTGATTTCAACCTGCCGCTCCTTGACGAAGCTGCTCACCCGGTCATGCAGAAGTATGAGCATGAGCATACCAAGCGCTGGGCAGCCAGCGTTGCTTCCGGTGACGCCTTCCTGTTCCTGACCCCGGAATATACGTCTTTCCCGCCCGCATCGTTGATCAACGCGCTTCAGGTCCTGTCGCGTGAGTGGGCCTACAAGCCTGCCGGCATCGTCAGCTACGGCGGCATCTCGGGCGGCCTGCGCGCTGCTCAGGAGCTGCGCCAGATGGTTGCGAACCTCAACATGCACGCGCTGCCGCAGACGGTTCCGGTGCCGCAGTTCCCGCAGTTCATCAACGAAGGCGTGTTCACGCCGAGCGAGCCGATCGTGCAGGGCGCGACGGGTTTGCTGGATGAACTCTACAAGTGGGCAGTTGCCCTGCAGGCAGTCCGCAAGGACGCCGCATAAGAAGCAACTTCAGTTACTGAAGGAGAGGGGGCTCGTTAGCGGGCCCCTTTTTCTTTTGAGCGCTTAGATCGTTTCAACGCAAAGCTGAATGCGCCCAACAAAAAAGCGGGCCGAAGCCCGCTTTCTCGAAAGTCCGTGAAGCTCTGATTAGCGCTTCGAGAACTGGAACGAACGACGTGCCTTGGCGCGGCCGTACTTCTTGCGCTCGACGACGCGGCTGTCGCGGGTGAGGAAACCACCCTTCTTGAGAACGCCGCGCAGCTCTGGCTCGAAGTAGGTCAGAGCCTTGGAGATGCCGTGACGAACCGCACCGGCCTGGCCGGAGAGACCACCGCCGACAACGGTTGCAACGATGTCGTATTGGCCGACGCGGTTGGTAGCAACGACTGGCTGCTGCAGGATCATCTGCAGAACCGGACGTGCGAAGTACGCAGCGAATTCCTTGCCGTTGACGGTAATCTTGCCGGAGCCCGGCTTGACCCACACGCGGGCAATTGCGTTCTTGCGCTTGCCGGTGGCGTAGGAGCGGCCCTGCGCGTCAAGCTTCTGTACATGGACAGGAGCAGCCGGTGCAGCGGCCTGCGTTGCAGCGCCGAGTTCCTGGAGTGAATTCAGTTCAGCCATCGGGCTACACCCTCACGTTCTTCTTGTTGAGCGCAGCAACGTCCAGCTTCTCTGGCTGCTGTGCTTCATGCGGATGGTCAGCACCGGCGTAGACGCGCAGGTTCTTCATCTGACGGCGGCCGAGAGGACCGCGCGGGATCATGCGCTCAATAGCCTTCTCGAGAACGCGCTCCGGGAAGCGGCCTTCGAGGATCTGGCGAGCAGTGCGCTCCTTGATGCCGCCGATGTAACCGGTGTGCCAGTAGTACTTCTTGTTTTCGTACTTGCGGCCGGTCAGGGCAACCTTGTCGGCATTGATGATGATGACATTGTCACCGTCGTCAACGTGAGGCGTGAAGGTTGGCTTGTGCTTGCCGCGCAGACGGTTGGCAACGAGCGATGCGAGACGACCAACGACCAGACCTTCGGCGTCGATCAGAACCCACTTCTTCGTCACTTCCGCAGGCTTCTGCGAAAAGGTTTTCATGGTAGAGTTTCCATATCCGATCCTGCAGGGTGAACCGCAGGACATTTCTTGTTGCTTGACCCGATGGCTATGAAGCCCTCGACACGTGACCTTGGATCACGATTGGGCGCTTATAGAGGGCGGTGGTCGCAAAGTCAACTCAACCGATCCCGGGTCAGTCCAAAAAAGATACCTAAAAACAATGGCTTATAAGTGTGGTAATATTTTACCTCACCATATTGCAGGCAGAATGGGTTCGGGGTTCGTAGAACTGGAACTTCTGCGTCTAGTCATCTAGCTTGGGGGGCAGGAAATATCGAGGAGGAATTCCGGCATGGCTGCATCATCGGCTGACGTTGTGACGAAGGAGGCTCTGGTACGGGAGCACCTGGAGGAGGGGATCCTGCGCCTCACCCTTGCCAACCCTCCGGCTAATGCGCTGTCCATTGCCTTGATGACCGAACTCAAGGCTGCAATCGAACGGGCGGGCAGGGATCCTGAGGTTCGTGTGGTCATCCTCCGTCATGACGGAAAGGTGTTCAGCGCAGGTCATGACCTTAAGGAAATGCAGGCCCGGCGCAGCGATCCGGATGGCGGCCGCGCCTTCTTCGCCCAAACGATGGAACTCTGCGCCTCGCTGATGCTGGCCATCGTCACGCTCCCGAAGCCGGTGATTGCTGCCATTGACGGAATCGCCACGGCGGCAGGATGTCAGCTCGTCGCATCTTGCGATCTGGCGGTCGCGACAGCGCACGCAACCTTCGCCACGCCCGGCGTCAACATTGGTCTCTTTTGCTCGACGCCGATGGTGGCGCTCTCCCGCAACATTCCGCGCAAGCAGGCGATGGAAATGCTGCTGACCGGCGAGAAGATGGACGCGGAGCAGGCGCTGTCCTATGGCCTCATCAATCGCGTTGTAGAGCGGGAATCGCTGCATGATGCCGTACTGCAGTTGGCACGGATCGTTGTCGCCAAGTCGCCGCTGACGCTCAAGATCGGCAAGGAAGCCTTCTATCGTCAGGCCGAGATGAGCCTTGAGGACGCCTACCGGTACACCGTCCAGGTCATGGTGGAAAACATGATGGCTCAAGATGCGGAAGAGGGCATCGGCGCCTTTATAGAGAAGCGCGATCCGAAATGGAGCGGCAGATAGTTACCACGCATGGTAACTGCGAGAGGTAGCGCGTTTTTGCGACGGGCTCTCTCGAGGAATGAAATTCTAGCTCCCGCACCGCTTTCCGAGTGAAATTGCTACTAAACAGGTCATCTTGGACCAAAAGCTTCTTTGCCTCCTGTTGGAGCGAAGCTAATGATGTCCGCAGTTTCGAGTTTTGTCTCAAGGAGGTCAGACATGACAGATCGTACGCCCGGCTTTGACACATTGGCGGTTCATGCCGGTGCACAGCCCGATCCAACCACGGGCGCCCGTGCCACGCCCATCTATCAGACCACATCCTATGTTTTCAACGATGTGGAGCATGCGGCGTCGCTGTTTGGTCTCAAGGCTTTCGGCAACATCTATACCCGCATCATGAACCCGACGCAGGGCGTTCTGGAGGAGCGGATCGCAGCCCTGGAAGGCGGCACCGCAGCTCTTGCAACCGCCTCGGGCCACGCCGCCCAGCTGTTGGTCTTCCATACGATCATGCAGTCGGGCTGCAACTTCATTGCCGCCCGCAAGCTCTATGGCGGTTCGATCAACCAGTTTGGCACCGCTTTCAAGAACTTCGGCTGGGAAGTCCGCTGGGCGAATCCTGAAGATCTCTCGTCCTTCGAGAGCCAGATCGACGATAAGACCCGCGCGATCTTCATCGAAAGCCTCGCTAACCCGGGCGGCACGTTCGTAGACATCGAGAAGATTTCGGAAATCGCGAAGCGCCACGGTCTGCCGCTAATCGTCGACAACACGATGGCGTCACCATATCTGGTTCGTCCGATCGAGCACGGCGCAGACATCGTGGTCCACTCGCTGACGAAGTTCATGGGCGGCCACGGCAACTCCGTCGGCGGCGCAATCGTCGATGGCGGCACCTTCGACTGGTCGAAGTCCGGTAACTACCCTATGCTGTCGGAACCGCGTCCTGAATACGGCGGCATCGTCCTGCATGAGGCTTTTGGCAACTTCGCCTTCGCTCTCGGTGCACGCGTGCTCGGTCTGCGCGATTTCGGACCGGCGATCGCACCGATGAACGCCTTCCTGATTCTGACCGGCATCGAGACGCTGGCACTCCGAATGCAGCGTCATTGCGATAACGCGCTCAAGGTGGCGCAGTGGCTGCAGAAGCATCCGGCCGTGGAGTGGGTCTCCTATCCGGGCCTGCCGGAAGATCCGAACTACGCGCTTCACCAGAAATATGCGCCGAAGGGCGCTGGCGCCGTGTTCACCTTCGGCCTGAAGGGCGGTTTCGACGCGGGCGTGAAGGTCGTCGAGGGCGTGAAGCTCTTCTCGCACCTTGCCAACATCGGTGACACCAAGTCGCTGATCATCCACCCGGCATCCACGACGCACCGCCAGCTTTCCGACGAGCAGAAGATCGCCGCCGGCGCAGGTCCGGACGTCGTTCGCCTGTCGATCGGCATCGAGGACGCCGACGACATCATTGCGGATCTGGATCAGGCGCTGGCCGGGATCTGAGGTCACACTTACGGGACGCGACCAGTAAGGCTCGCGTCCCGTATCCTCGCTTCATCAACTCGTCCCGAATCATCGCAGACCGCGCGCGAATCACGGATTGCGGTCGGGAGGACAGAGTTCGTTGAAGAACGGGGAAACGTTCGGATCTGCCTGTTGCGCTCTTAACGATATCCACGTCTCGGCCTTGCGCATCATAGAGGGGGCATCCTATATCGGCTGGTGTGAACGAATCTGCCGCTCCCATCCGTGTCGCGGTCAGCAAACAAGAAGGTTTTCCCATGGCAAATCCTGTCGAGACTGCGCTCAACCTTGTCCCGATGGTTGTCGAACAGACGAACCGTGGCGAGCGCGCGTATGACATCTTCTCCCGCCTTCTCAAGGAGCGGATCATCTTCCTGACGGGTCCGGTCGAAGACGGCATGGCTTCGCTGGTCTGCGCCCAGTTGCTTTTCCTTGAGGCTGAAAACCCCAAGAAGGAAATCGCGATGTACATCAATTCCCCTGGTGGCATCGTGACGAGCGGCATGGCGATCTATGACACGATGCAGTTCATCAAGCCGCCTGTTTCCACGCTCTGCATTGGCCAGGCTGCGTCGATGGGCTCCCTGCTTCTGACGGCGGGCGCGACCGGCATGCGCCTTGCGACCCCGAACGCCCGCATCATGGTGCATCAGCCTTCTGGCGGCTTCCAGGGCCAGGCCTCGGACATCGAGCGCCACGCCCAGGACATCATCAAGCTGAAGCGCCGGCTGAATGAAATTTACGTGAAGCATACGGGTCGCGACTACGAGACCATTGAAAGGACGCTTGACCGCGACCATTTCATGACGGCTGACGAAGCGAAGGAATTTGGCCTGATCGATCGGGTCATCACGTCACGCGAAGCAATCGAAGGCCCGCATTCCGAGTAGCGCCTCACGAAATGCTCATATTGGCATTTCGCCGCGTTACGGTCTCATTTACCTTTAATCTCATGGGGAACGAGCGGGGCGTTAAGCCAATATTGAAAATTCGGAGGCCCTATATATCCCTTGGGGTTGTTGCCGCGCTTTTCAATTTGTGTTTCGTTGGCAATCCAGGAATGGGGGAACCAAATCCCCCCTTCATCGCTCTTCAGTAGAATGGAAGAGCGTTTGCAAAGAACCCGATGGGCGCGGGTGAACTGAAAGGACGTGTGAGATGAGCAAGATCAGCAACGGCGGCGGCGACTCCAAGAACACGCTGTACTGCTCGTTCTGCGGAAAGAGCCAGCATGAGGTTCGCAAGCTGATTGCAGGCCCGACTGTGTTCATCTGCGATGAATGCGTTGAGTTGTGCATGGACATCATCCGCGAAGAGAACAAGTCTTCGATGGTGAAGTCCCGCGAGGGCGTTCCGACCCCCCAGGAAATCATGTCGGTTCTGGACGACTACGTGATCGGTCAGCAGCACGCCAAGCGCGTTCTGGCCGTCGCTGTCCACAACCACTACAAGCGTCTGGCCAATGCCAGCAAGAACGGCGACGTTGAACTTGCCAAGTCCAACATTCTGCTGATCGGACCGACCGGTTGCGGCAAGACGCTGCTCGCCCAGACACTCGCCCGCATCATCGACGTGCCGTTCACCATGGCGGACGCGACGACGCTGACCGAAGCCGGTTACGTGGGCGAGGACGTCGAGAACATCATCCTGAAGCTGCTTCAGGCTGCCGACTACAACGTCGAGCGGGCCCAGCGCGGCATCGTCTACATCGACGAGATCGACAAGATCAGCCGCAAGTCTGACAACCCGTCCATCACGCGTGACGTGTCGGGCGAGGGCGTCCAGCAGGCTCTTCTGAAGATCATGGAAGGCACGGTCGCTTCCGTACCGCCCCAGGGCGGCCGCAAGCACCCGCAGCAGGAATTCCTGCAGGTGGATACCTCATCCATCCTGTTCATCTGCGGCGGCGCCTTTGCCGGCCTCGAGCGGATCATTTCGGATCGCGGTCGCAAGACCTCGATCGGTTTCGGTGCCTCTGTCGAGGCTCCGGAAGACCGCCGTGCGGGCGAGTTGCTTCGCCAGGTGGAGCCGGAGGACCTGCTCAAGTTCGGTCTGATACCCGAATTTGTCGGTCGTCTTCCCGTATTGGCTACGCTGGAAGATCTGGACGAGGCGGCCCTGATTCAGATCCTTACACAACCGAAGAATGCGTTGGTGAAGCAGTACCAGCGTTTGTTCGAGATGGAGAATGTCGAGCTTACTTTCCATGAAGGAGCCCTGACCGAGATCGCCAAGAAGGCGATCGAGCGCAAGACGGGTGCTCGCGGTCTCCGCTCGATCATGGAAACGATTCTGCTCGATACGATGTTCGAGCTGCCTGCGCTCGAGGGCGTGCAGGAAGTCGTCATCTCTGATGAAGTCGTGAGTGGCAACGCTCGTCCGCTTTATATCTACGCGGAACGCGGAAATGAGAAGGGTAGCGTCAGCGCTTGACGCTACCTGGCCGAGCGAACTCCATTGCAGCGGCCCGTATGAGCGCGCTGCAATGGAAAACGTCTGAAGCTCTTGATCTTGTCCCTTCCAACATCCACCTATGTGTAGAATAGTGGTGGATGTTCAATCCGTTTCGGGCGTTGCTGGGGGCAAGCCTTCTATAGGGTGGACGAAGCCCGGTTTCCAAACTGTTCGCGACCGATCCCAAGCGGTTGCGACTGAAAAGGCTGACAAATGACGGAAAACCCGAAGATTTCTGGTGACACGCTCTTTCCGGTCCTGCCTCTGCGCGACATTGTGGTTTTCCCCCACATGATCGTGCCGCTCTTTGTCGGGCGCGAAAAGTCGATCAAGGCACTGGAAGAGGTTATGGGGGCAGAAAAGCAGGTACTGCTTGCCACCCAGATGAATGCAGCCGACGATGATCCTGAGCCAGGTGCGATCTACGACATCGGCACCATTGCTAACGTGCTTCAGCTGCTCAAGCTGCCGGACGGAACCGTAAAGGTTCTGGTAGAAGGTGTAGCGAGGGCACGGCTCACGAATTTCTCGTCGCGCGAGGACTACCACGAAGCAACCGTTGAGCTGCTCGAGGAGCCCGAGGAAGATCAGGTCGAGATCGAGGCGCTGGCGCGTTCGGTCGTGGCCGACTTCGAGAACTACGTAAAGCTGAACAAGAAGATCTCGCCCGAGGTCGTGGGTGCTGTTACCCACATCGAGGACTACTCGAAGCTTGCTGACACTGTTGCCTCGCATCTTGCCATCAAGATCCCCGAGAAGCAGGAGATGCTGGCGACCGTTTCCATTCGCGCCCGGCTTGAGAAGGCCATGGGCTTCATGGAAGCCGAGATCTCCGTTCTGCAGGTTGAGAAGCGCATCCGCAGCCGCGTCAAGCGGCAGATGGAGAAGACCCAGCGCGAGTACTACCTGAATGAGCAGATGAAGGCCATTCAGAAGGAACTCGGTGAGGGTGAGGACGGTCGCAACGAGATCACCGAGCTCGAGGAGCGGATCAAGAAGACCCGCCTGAGCAAGGAAGCTCGCGAGAAGGCGCAGGCCGAACTGAAGAAGCTGCAGAGCATGTCGCCCATGTCTGCCGAATCGACGGTGGTCCGCAACTATCTCGATTGGCTGCTCTCCATTCCGTGGAAGAAGAGCTCCAAGGTTCGCACCGATCTGAACTTCGCTGAAGAGGTTCTGGATGCCGATCACTTCGGCCTCGAGAAGGTCAAGGAGCGTATCGTTGAGTACCTGGCGGTGCAGAGCCGGCAGAACAAGCTCAAGGGTCCGATCCTCTGCCTCGTAGGTCCTCCCGGCGTTGGTAAGACCTCGCTCGGCAAGTCGATCGCCAAGGCGACCGGACGTGAGTTCGTCCGCATGGCCCTTGGCGGCGTACGCGACGAGGCTGAAATCCGTGGTCACCGGCGCACCTACATCGGCTCCATGCCGGGCAAGGTGATCCAGTCCATGCGCAAGGCCAAGAAGTCCAACCCGCTCTTCCTGCTCGACGAGATCGACAAGATGGGCATGGATTTCCGCGGCGATCCTTCGTCCGCACTTCTCGAAGTGCTGGATCCGGAGCAGAACTCGTCCTTCATGGATCACTACCTCGAGGTTGAGTACGACCTTTCGGATGTGATGTTCGTGACGACCGCCAATACGCTGAACATTCCGCCGGCCCTGATGGACCGTATGGAGATCATCCGTATCGCCGGTTACACCGAAGACGAGAAGGTAGAGATCGCCAAGCGTCACCTTCTGCCGAAGGCCATTCGGGAGCATGCGCTGAAGGACGGGGAGTTCTCCGTGTCCGACGATGCAATCCAGATGATCATCCGCACCTATACCAGGGAAGCGGGCGTTCGTAGCCTGGAGCGCGAGCTGATGAAGCTGGCTCGCAAGGCCGTGACGGAGATCGTGAAGACCGGTATCGACCGCGTCGAGGTAACCAAGGCCAATCTGGACAAGTACCTTGGCGTCCAGCGCTATCGCTTCGGCGAGGCTGAGGGCGAGGATCAGGTTGGTGTTGTCACCGGCCTGGCCTGGACCGAAGTCGGCGGCGAGTTGCTGACGATCGAAGGCGTCATGATGCCCGGTAAGGGCAAGATGACGGTCACGGGTAACCTCCGTGACGTGATGAAGGAGTCGATCTCTGCGGCTGCATCCTATGTGCGGTCGCGTGCGGTGGACTTCGGCATCGAGCCTCCGATCTTCGACAAGAAGGACATCCACGTGCACGTGCCGGAAGGCGCAACCCCGAAGGATGGTCCGTCTGCCGGTGTCGCGATGGTTACGGCGATCGTGTCGGTCATGACCGGCATCCCGGTCCGCAAGGACATCGCGATGACGGGCGAGATCACGCTGCGTGGTCGGGTCCTGCCGATCGGCGGCCTCAAGGAGAAGCTCCTTGCGGCCCTGCGTGGTGGCATCAAGACCGTCCTCATCCCGGAGGAAAACGCCAAGGATCTGGCGGACATTCCGGCGAACGTGAAGAGCGGGCTGGAGATCATTCCGGTCAGCCGCGTTGGCGAGGTTCTGGAGCATGCGCTGCTACGCAAGCTCACCCCGATCGAGTGGGTGGAACCGGTTGCAACGACCGCTTCCGTGGAAGCGGGCGAGGGCGCTGGAACCCAGGCCATAGCCCACTAAGCAAGCGTTCTTGGATGAATTTCGAAGAAGCCGGCCCCAGGGCCGGCTTTTTTTGTGCTGAAAACGGTTGGAATCCGTGGAATTCATGGGTTTCCGCTGCTTTTAGCGCTTGGTCATTGCGCGCGTTCTTCCTAAACTGCGGCCCTTGCCCGTGAATCGATTGCGGGCGCCATCAACAGGGGTTTGTTGTTTATGAATAAGAACGAGCTAGTGTCTGCCGTTGCCGAAAAGGCCGGCATCTCCAAGGGCGATGCACAGTCGGCAGTCGACGCCGTCTTTGCCGTAATCTCCAACGAGCTCAAGGCAGGCGGTGATGTACGTCTCGTTGGCTTTGGCAACTTCAGCGTTTCTCGCCGGGAAGCAAGCACGGGCCGCAACCCTCAGACGGGCGCAGAAGTTCAGATTCCGGCACGGAACGTTCCCAAGTTCACCGCCGGCAAGGGCCTGAAGGACGCGGTCAACGGCTAAACCGTTTTTCTCCGACAGGAGAGGGAAAAAGGGGCCGGTTTGCCGGCCCTCAGACCGCTGACAAACCCGCCGATTTTTTTGGCGGGTTTTTCGTTGGAGCGGGAAGGCGTCGCTGCGGGCGTTGACGCAGAGAAGATGAAGAAGGAGCCCGCGGGCTCACGCCCCGGCCATGTGTGGTTTCCGGGTGAGTGCCAGGGCGATCTTCTTCATGTTCTGGCTGGCGGCTGCCAGCAGGCATTGCCACGTTACCTTCATGAGGCCGCGGAACCGCGCATAACGGTGCCCGTGCAGCTGTTTGGCATCCGCAAACGAGCGCT
>Ga0180218_1001926_pt1 | contig 11604 bp, 11 predicted proteins | sample eDN3rd37CKraftBY_FD_151334 | JGI IMG/M metagenome (GOLD analysis project Ga0180218, IMG submission 151334) | Enriched backyard soil microbial communities from Emeryville, California, USA - eDNA 3rd pass 37_C Kraft BY (version 2) (version 2) | ecosystem: Environmental > Terrestrial > Soil >... | reverse complement strand
CCTCGGCCGGCGACTCCAGCCCCCCTTCCGGCCATCAGCTGCCTCGACCCGTGGCGGCCACAAGCCAGGCCGGCGGATCCTGACCGGGGCCGGCTCGGGCTTCAGCCTCTGCCCTCAGCCCCCTCAAGCGCCGCGGGACGAACGGCGGCTCGCCTCGGTGTCGGCCAGAAGTACCATATGCCGCAGGCAATCTGGACGGCCAGCAGGCAAGACCAGGCGGTCAAGTGGGCCTGGGCCGGATAGACCCCCGGCTCGATGGGCTCCCACCTCTCCACGATCAAGCCGATGACGTTCTGCACCGCAAATATCATGAAGAACACCAGCATATTGAATGTGGTGTTGGCCCGGCCCCACATGGCGGGGGGATAACGCGTCACGAAAATCGCAAACAGCAGCACGCAACAGGCGCCAAAAAGCCCGAAACAGGTCCATAGGACGCTCTTTGGAATGGGCGCATCGAGCATGATCAGCGCCTGGACCGCCACGAATGCGCCCAGGCAAACGCCGTTGAAGACAGTCAGGCTCATGCCCAGGCGTTCAAAGCGGCGCGCCAATCCGCCCGACACAAGGCTTCCGCACACGGCGGCCAGGCCCAGCAGCGAGACCAGGGCGTCGGTCTGTGCCTGGCCCGCCAGATTGACGTCGAGCAGATAGGGCTTCATCCACAGGGATTGCACAGCGTAGAACATGCCGCCGCACACCGACGGAAACAGGGACAGCTTCCAGAAACCCAGGCTGCAAAGCAGCTCCCATGTACCCCGAAACTGCGCCCACACCGAGGGGCGTTCTTTCTTCCTGGGCACGGCCCCCGCGTCGGAAGCCCAGAACCAGATCAGCCCGGCCACGACCATTGTAAAAACGGCCAGCCCGACACTGATGGTTCGCCAGGAGGCCGCCTGCAGCAGCAAGGCGAGCGGCGTGCCCACGACGGCGCCCCCCAGGCCGCCGATGGCGATCAGGGCGCCATTGAGCACCGGGATGCGGTGAACGGGAAAATGCTGCGCCAGCGCCTGCAGGCCAGCGCCCATGCACACCGCCACCCCGACACCTATCAGGACACGGCCCGCCATCATGGAAACCAGGCCGTCGGCCAGGCCGAACAGCAGCGAGCCGAGCGCCGCGATCAGCATCAGCACGGCAGTGACCCTGCGCGGCCCCCAGGTGTCCAGCGCGGCGCCGGCCGGAATCTGAGTAACGGCGAAGCCCAGGAAATAAAGGCTGGTGAGCCCGCCCAGGTCGGCCGCCGTCAAGCCCATTTCCTGCGTCAGGAATGGGGCGAAGCCGATATTCAGCCCACGGAATATATAGGAAACAAAATAACCAGCTGAAAACAGCAGAAATACGCGTGTTGCTACGTTCATGCACCCACTTCCGAAAGGGCGGGCTCCCACCCGCCTGTCTTAGCCAGTCTATGAGGCCTGCTTGCGCCGGAACACCAGGCGGGAATCGGTCGACGACTTGGCATCGTGCTTGTAGCCTTCGGAATTGAAGCCCGCCAGGGCGGCGGGATCGTCGATCTCGTTCTCGATGACGTAGCGCGCCATCAGGCCGCGCGCCCGCTTGGCGTGAAAGCTGATGACCTTCCATTGATCGTTCTTATAGTCTTGGAACACGCACTGGATGACCTTGGCCTTGAGCGCGCCCAGGTCGACCGCCTTGAAATACTCTTCAGAGGCAAGATTGAGCACCAGCGGATCGGCCTGCCCTTCCAGGCGCTTGTTGAGGTACTGGGCGATCTGCGAACCCCAGTAGTCGTACAGAGTCTTGCCCTTGCCGGTGGCCAGCCGCGTGCCCATTTCAAGGCGATAAGGCTGCATCAGGTCAAGAGGGCGCAGCACGCCGTACAGGCCGCTGAGTATGGCCACGTGCTCTTGCGCCCACTGCAGCTGCTCGTCCGAAAGCGAAGGCGCTTCGAGCCCTTCATAGACGTCGCCGTTGAACGCCAGCGCGGCCTGGCGCGAGTTGGTCTGCGTGAACTTGGGCTTCCAGGCGGCGTAGCGTTCTGCATTGAGCCTGGCCAGCGCATCGCTCAGCTTCATCAGGCCGGCGATTTCGCTGGCCGATTTCTCTTTGAGTACATCGATAAGGGCCGCCGCCTGCTTCACGAACAGCGGCTGCGTATGCAGCGTCGTCCTGACCGGGGAGTCATAGTCGAGTTTTTTGGCGGGGGACAATAGCAGCAGCATTTTCAATACCTTGATCGATAAGTCGGCAAAAGGCGCACCCCGGCAAGGGGCCGCGTCCACTCGGCAATGGGCAACCTTATACGGAAAGCGGTGGATGCGTCAAAAGCGCGCTCAGCGCGCCGTCCAGCCGCCGTCTATCGACATCGAGGCTCCGGTAATCTGCTCGGCCGCCTCGGACGCCAGGAACACCGCCATGCCGCCGATCTGCTTAGGCGTGACGAACTGCAGCGAAGGCTGTTTTTCGCCCAGCAGGCTCTTGGCCGCCTCGTCGATGCCCATGTTCTGCGCCTGCGCGATCGCCTCTATCTGCTTTTCAACCAGCGGCGTGCGCACCCATCCGGGGCATATCGCATTGGCCGTAACGCCATTGCCGGCGTTTTCCAGGGCCGTGACCTTGGTCAGGCCCACCACCCCGTGCTTGGCGGCCACATAGGCAGACTTGGCCGCCGAGGCAACCAGCCCATGGGCCGAGGCGATATTGATAATGCGTCCCCAGCCCTGCTTCTTCATGTAGGGCAGCGCCGCAGCCGTGCCGTGAAAGACCGCCGATAGGTTCAGCGCGATGATGGCGTCCCAGCGCTCGACGGGGAAGTCTTCTATCAGGTCGGTGTGCTGCACGCCCGCATTGTTGACCAGGATGTCGATGCCGCCCAGAAGGCGGGCCGCCTCGTCGATGAAGGCGCGCGTGGCGTCGGCGCGGCTGAGGTCCGCATTGATGTAGTGTGCCTTGACGGCGAACTCGAGCTCGATGTTGACTCGCTCTTTTTCGATGGACTGGGGGTCGCCGAAACCGTTGATCACCACGTCGGCCCCGTTTGAAGCCAGTTCACGGGCTATTCCCAAGCCGATTCCGCTGGTCGACCCTGTAATGACTGCGCGTTTTCCGTCGAGCATGTTGTTCCCCAATCAATTGAAATCGGCCGGCATGTTCAGCGCATTCCCTTACGCCGGCCATGCCCGTTAGTGTATACGCAAGCGCGTTTCGACCCTGGGTCGAGGCGCTTGACGGGATTGAAAAATTTGAACGCATCGAAGTGTTGTATTGGCTGCATGAATCCAGGCGCGATCTCGTACGGCAAAGCCCTGTCAACGACAAGACGACGCGCGGCACCTTTGCCCTGCGTTCGCCAATACGGCCTAATCCTGTCGGCACCTCGGTGGCCAGCCTCGCTTCGCGCGCCAGCAATAGGCTGCTGATGCGAGGGCTTGACTGCCTGGACGGCACCCCGCTTATTGACCTGAAGCCCGAACGCAGCCTGTTTACACCCATTGCCCCACCGCAGCCGGGCGATTTCCAGATAGAAGACTGACAAAGCGCGATGCGACCGCCCACCTCCGCAAGCTGCCGCTGATGCCCAGCCTTCTTGCATCGCCCAGATATGCCGGGCCGATACAAAAAAGAAAAACCCTTGTAATTCGCTGAAATTACAAGGGTCTTCAAATACTGGCGGAGAGGGTGGGATTCGAACCCACGGTACGGGGTTACCGTACGCCTGATTTCGAGTCAGGTACATTCGACCACTCTGCCACCTCTCCGGGTCTATTGCTAGACATGCCTGCCAAGGCATTGACTGCGGTCAAGCCCAGCATTCTAGCACATAAAAAAATGGGCGTGGAAGCCATGCAAAACGTGCGCGCGGCCTGACGCTGTACCCTGCCCCTCTTTCGTTGACAGCCCCCTTTTCGCCTTGCTAGACTGCGCCAATATTGGACCATAGTTCCATATAACAAAACAAATTGCGCGCGCATCCATGGCGCGCCACCCAGGAGGAGAAGGACGACGTGCACCCTTACACCATTCCCGAGTCTGTCAAAGAGCGAGTTCTGCGTCGTAAAGGCCGCTTGATTTGCCTCGACACCATCGATCCGGCCAAAACCGCCTTGGTCGTCATCGACATGCAGAATCATTTCGTGGCAGAAGGCTTTCCGTCGGAAGCTCCACCCGCCCGGGGCATTGTCGACAACATCAACCGCATGAGCAGCGCCCTGCGCGAAGTCGGCGGTACCGTGGTATGGATACAAACCACCGCGACGGATGCGTTGAACCGCTGGGCCAACCATCATCGACACGGCTTGCGTCCCGAGGTGCGCGACCGTCGCCTGGCCAGTCTGGCCGAAGACGCGCCGGGCTTTCAGCTATACCCGGCCCTGCAGGCCCAGCCCAATGACCTGTATATCCGGAAGATCATGTTCAGCGCCATGCTGCCGGTTTCCTCGAATCTGCATGAAACCTTGCGCGGCCGCGACATCGACACGGTGCTGATCGCCGGCACGACCACCAATGTATGCTGCGATTCCACGGCTCGCGACGCCATGATGCTTGATTACAGAGTAGCCCTCCTTTCCGACGCCACGGCCACCCGGCACGATGAGGAACACGCTGCCACGCTGAATAACTTTCAGCTTTTTTTTGGCGACGTCATGACCATCGATGAAGCCATCGAACGCCTGGGCCGAGAATAAGGCCGAACTTGCCCTTAGCACCGCAACACTACAAAAACAACCGTCCCAAAGGAAACAAACATGAACCAGGCATTAGGCAAATGGCTGCTGGCCATCGGCGCGCTCTTCGCTTTGTCGCTGCCCTTGGCCGGCCGCGCTCAAGAGCCCGCCTCCGCCGACAGGCAAGCCCTGATCCAGGCCGCGCAAAAAGAGGGGTCGCTGGTGTGGTACACCAGCCTGGCACAAAAGGATTCTTCCAAACTGATCCAGGACTTTGAACAAAAGTACGGCATCAAGGTCACGTCGTGGCGCTCAGGCGACGACAACGTCCTGCAGCGCATATTGTCTGAAGCCAAGGGGCGCGCCCATAAGGCCGACGTGGCACAGATACAAATACAGAATATGGAGGCGTTATCGCGCGAGAAGCTGCTCGAGCGCCTGGACCTGCCCGCGCTGAACGACCTGGTACCCGGCGCCGTGCCTCCGCATAAAGAATGGGCCGTGGCGCAAATCACGCTGTTCACCCTGGCCTACAACACCAATCTGCTCGACTCGAAAGAGCTTCCGAAAAGCTACCAAGATCTGGCCAACCCGAAGTGGAAAGGCAAAATCGGCGTCGAGGGCACAGACTATGACTGGTTCGATGTCGTCGCCCAATCGCTGGGGGGCGAAGCCGGCCTGGAACTGTTCCGGCAGATCAAACAGCGCAACGACGCTTCGGTACGCACCGGTCATTCATTGCTGGCCAATCTGGTGGTGGCGGGCGAGGTCCCCCTGGCGCTGAATGTCTATCAATACAAGGCTGTGCAATTGAAGCGCTCGGGCGCACCTCTGGACTGGGCCATACTGGAGCCGGCGCTGGCTTTCGCCACCGGCGCGGGGGTATTGCGCAACGCCCCGCACCCCAACGCCGCCCGCCTGTTCTACGAGTATCTGCTCGAAGACGGCCAGAAAGTGATGGGCACGCTCGACAACATTCCCAGCAATACCAAAGTGCCCTCTGAACTTCCCCGCGACAATATCCGGTTCATCGACGTCAATCACGCGCTGGACAATCGCGACAGGCTGGAGAAACAGTTCGACGACATATTCGTGCGCGGGTAACAGCTGCTGGGCACGCGGCTCTGGCGCCGCCGCCCGCGAAGCCGTCTTTCATGCGGGCTCGCCATCTTTCGATAAGCCCAATCTCAGCCCGCATCGCCTTTGGGACGGCGCGGCACCAGCAGCACCAACAGCAGGGTCAGCGCCGCCGCCCACGCCATGCCGACGTAGACATGATGCGTGGCGGCATCAAACGCCGTTCGCAAAAACTGCGTGCCTTCGACGCCAAGGCTGCCCGACTGCAAGACGCCCACCACGGCATTGACCTCAGGCAGCGCACCTGCCAGCGAAACGGGCGCATCGTGTAGCTGGCCGCGCATCGCGCCGTTGAAGATGGCCCCGGCGATGGCGGCTCCCAGGCTTTGGCCCAGGTAGCGCGACCACATATTGGTGCTGGTGGCCACGCCGCGCTGATTCCAGGGCACGATAGACTGCACGCCCACCAGCAGGGGCGTGGACAGCATGCCAAAGCCCGCGCCCAGCAGGACCTGGTCGGCCACCACCAGCCAGTACGAAGGACTGGCCGGCAGCAAGATGAAGCCCACAACCCCGGCGAACATCAATGCGGCGCCCAGCAAGGCGGTGTCGCGAAAACCAATGCGCAGATACAGGTGCCCCGACCATGACGCCGCCGTCACCCAGCCGGCGCTCATGCTGGCCAGCACCAGCCCCGCGGCAATGGGCCCCAGGCCCAGCACCGCCTGGGCAAAGACGGGCAGATAGGCGCCGGGCGCCATCATGACCAGTCCCATGCCCACCATGGCTAGGTTGGAGCCCAGCATTACGCGGTGGCGCCATACCCAGCCCGGCATAATGGGCTCGGCGGCAGTGCGTTCACGCACGACCGTGGCGACGACCAATATCAATACCACGGCAAAGGTGATCAGGCTGGGCGCTGAGAGCCAGCCCCAGGCGTTGCCGCCTTGCAGCAGGCCGAAGACGCCGGCCGAGCCGGCCATCATCATCAGGATGGCGCCTGGATAGTCGATGATGTGATGGCGCACTGGCGCCTGTTCGTTCAGGAAACGCGCAATAAGACCCATGGCCGCCAGGCCGATGGGCAGGTTGATGAGAAAGACCCAGCGCCAGGTGGCGTACTCGGCAAAGGCCCCGCCCAACGTGGGCCCCAGGATGGCGGCGATGCCCCACACGCTGGACAGCCAGCCCTGGATTCGGGCTCGTTCGCGGGTGGAGTACAGGTCGCCGGCCAAAGTATTGACCGTGGCCATGATGGAACCCGCGCCCAGGCCCTGGATGCCGCGGAACACGATCAGCGGAATCATGCCCCAGGCTGCGGCGCAGGCCGCGGAGCCGGCCAGGAACAAGGCCGTGCCTGCCAGCAGCACCGGCTTGCGCCCGTAAAGATCGGCAAGCTTTCCGTAGATGGGGATGGTAACGGTCTGCGCCAGCAGGTAGATGGAAAAAAGCCAGCTGAACCGTTCGAAGCCGCCCAGGTCGCCCACGATCTGGGGAACGGCAGTGGCCACGATGGTGATGTCCATGGCGGCCAGGGCGATGGTCAGCATCAGGGCGGCCAATATCCATCGGCGATGGGCCACAGTGGACGCCTGGACCGGCGCATCGGGCTGGGTTTCGGGAGCAGCGTTCTCGTTCATGGTGTCATCGTGCAAGAATTGCCACATGTTAACGCGGCGCAGCCGGCCTAAGCGATGCGCTGAATCGTCGCGGGACCGCCTGGATTCGCGGCCAAGCCTGGAGCGCTTGTTCCGCCCGCCAGAGTCAGCCCTTGAATGCTCTCGCCCGAAGGCCTATAGTGGTTACTGAAACAAGTTTGTGACACACGGCGGCACAGAGGGGAACAACGCCTTGCGCGTTTCCCCGTGTGTTCCGGCCCCGTGCCGGGCAACTCTTCAACGGAGGTTGTCATGTGGATCGAATCTTTCAACCTGGTGCTCGACACCAATCACGACGGCGCCATCACGCTGGCCGAAGCCTGGCACATATTCGCGTGGCTGTACCTGCTGCCCGGCAACCTGGTCATCGAACTGCTGGGGGGCATTCCTCCGGTGGCCAATCTGCTGCACATTCAGGCCTCCGCCGCAACCGGCTATGGCAGCCTGAATGGGGGGCTGGCCACGGTGGTCTCGCTGCTGATCTGGCTTCTGCTGCTCATACAGCTGGCCGGCCTGCGAGAAAAATGGGCGTCCCGCCACCAAGGCAAGCACGCCCACCGCTCAAGCCATTTCAGGCATTCTTAGCCGGTTCCAGCCGCTGCGCGCCGCCCATATAGGGCCGTAGCGCCTCGGGCACGCTCACGCTGCCGTCTTCCTGCTGGTAGTTCTCGAGCACGGCAACCAAAGCCCTGCCCACGGCCAGGCCCGAGCCGTTCAAGGTATGCAGGTACTCGGGCTTGCCTTTCTCGGGGCGATAGCGCGCCTGCATGCGGCGAGCCTGGAAGGCCTCGCAATTGGATACCGACGAAATCTCGCGCCAGGTATTTTGCGCCGGCAGCCATACCTCGAGATCGTAGGTCTTGGCGGCACCGAAGCCCATGTCGCCGCCGCACAGCAGCACCACGCGATACGGCAGGCCAAGGCGCTGCAGCACGGTTTCGGCGTGCGCCACCATTTCTTCATGCGCACGATAAGAATCGTCGGGGTGGACGATCTGCACCATCTCGACCTTGTCGAACTGGTGCTGGCGGATCATGCCGCGCATGTCGCGCCCGCCGCTGCCGGCCTCGGAGCGAAAGCACGGCGTATGAGCGGTAAGGCGCAGGGGCAGGTCGGCCAGCGGCACGATCGAATCGCGCACTGAAGCCGTCAGTGTGATTTCCGAGGTGGAGATCAGGTAAAGGTCTTCGCGCGCGATGGGCTTGCCCTGTTCATCGAGCTGCTCTTCGTCGTCACCGCCCTTGGTCACCCAGAACATGTCGTCCTTGAACTTGGGCAGTTGGCCCGTTCCGAACAGGGTCGAGCTGTTGACGATATAGGGCGTGTAGCACTCTTGATAGCCGTGCTCGCCCGTCTGCAGGTCGAGCATGAATTGCGCCAGCGCGCGGTGCAGGCGGGCGATGGGGCCGCGCAGCATCATGAAGCGGGCGCCCGACAGCTTGCGCGCGGCCTCGAAATCAAGCCCCAGCGGCTCGCCCAGGCTGACGTGGTCGCGGGGTTCGAACCCCAACGCGGGCGGGTTGCCGTCGCTGCCCGCCTGGCCCGGCAGCCAGCGCCTGACCTCGACATTGTCGGCCTCGGATTCACCCGCCGGCACGCTTTCATGCGGCAGATTGGGCAGGGTCATCAGCCAGCCGTTGAGTTCTTCCTGCACCTGGGCCAGGTCGCTCTCGAGCTGCTTGAGGCGGGCCGGAATGGCCTGCGATTCGGCCATTTCGGCCGTGGCGTCCTCGCCCTTGGACTTGAGCTGGCCTATCAGCTTGGACACCGCATTGCGGCGCGCCTGCAAGGTCTCGGTCTCGACCTGGACCGCCTTGCGCCGGGCCTCGAGCGCGTTGAACCGCTCTACGTCAAAGGAAAGGCCGCGGCGTTGAAGCGCGCTGACCACGGTGGGAAGATCTTTGCGTAGCTGATTGGGGTCTAGCATCTTGTCCGGTGAAGAGAAATGTATATAAAGAAAGCGGGCATCGCCAGCCCGGTCGAAAAGCGCATGTAAAACAGGGGCGCCGACTTTGACGCGGCCAAGCTCCATATGCAGCCGCCGCAAGGCAGCAACAGGTCAGCCGATCACATAATTATGCTTCGATTTTACCCTGATGGCCTGCTTCCATTCAGCCGGCCATCTGGCACGCTGCGGGTGGTGCCAGCCGCTAGATGTCGCGCCGTCAATGCGGCCGCCTGCTCGGCATCGTGCCAGACACAGGGCAGCCCGCGTGCAAAATTGCCTTGCTGCTTCCGCCCCCTTCAGGCCTCGCCCTTCCCGCCCGCCTCGTCGTCGAGGCTCTTGAGAAAAGCCAGCTTGTCGGCGATTTTCGATTCAAGGCCGCGCGCCACCGGCCGATACCAGCCCGGCGCGGGCATGCCCTCGGGCAGGTAGGTTTCACCGGCCGCATAGCCATGCGGCTCGTCGTGCGCGTAGCGGTATTCATGCCCGTATCCCAGTTCCTTCATGAGCTTTGTCGGAGCATTGCGCAAATGCACGGGCACTTCGCGGCTTTTGTCCTTCTTGATGAAGGCCCGCGCCTGGTTGTAGGCCATGTAGCCGGCATTGCTCTTAGCGGCCACTGCGAGATAGATCACGGCCTGGGCCAGGGCCAGCTCGCCTTCGGGGCTTCCCAGCCGCTCGTAGGTCAGCGCGGCATCGTTGGCTATCTGCATGGCTCTTGGATCGGCAAGGCCGATGTCTTCCCAGGCCATGCGGACAATGCGCCGCGACAAATACCGGGGATCGGCGCCGCCGTCCAGCATTCTTGTCAGCCAATAAAGCGCTGCATCAGGATGCGAGCCGCGCACCGACTTGTGCAGGGCTGAAATCTGGTCGTAGAAATTGTCGCCGCCCTTGTCGAAACGCCGGGCATTGAGCGTCAGGGCGTTCTCGATGAAGGCCGCGTCGATGTGGCTTGTGCCGCTGGCATGCGCGGCCGTACCGCATTGTTCAAGCAGGTTCAGGAAGCGCCGGGCGTCGCCGTCGGCATAGCCGATCAGCGTATCGATGGCCAGCTCGTCGAAATCGAGATCAGCCAGCGCGGTTTGCGCAGCCTTGTCGAAGAGCTGGCGCAATTCTTCGTCGCTGAGCGGCTTGAGCACATACACTTGTGCGCGCGACAGCAAGGCCGAGTTCACTTCGAAGGACGGGTTCTCGGTGGTTGCGCCAATGAAAGTGACCAGGCCCGACTCGGCATAGGGCAACAGGGCGTCTTGCTGAGACTTGTTGAAACGGTGGATTTCATCGACGAAGAGTATGGTGTGCTTGCCCAGCGCAAGGTTGTGCTGGGCCTGCTCCATGGCCATGCGGATGTCCTTGACACCGGAAAACACCGCCGACAGGGCAATGAACTCGCAATCAAAGGCCTTGGCCGTAAGCCGTGCGAGCGTGGTCTTGCCCACGCCCGGCGGGCCCCACAATATCATCGAATGCGGCTTGCCCGACTGGAAGGCCAGCCTGAGAGGCTTGCCCTGCCCCAGCAAATGCGACTGCCCGATGACTTCGTCGAGAGCCTGGGGCCGCAATGCCTCGGCAAGCGGCGCCACGGGTTCTTGTGAAAAAAGATCAGCCATGCGCCCTACTGCATCTTGACGACGTCTACATCGGCCGGGGGCGTGAACTGGAAGAGGGACGCCGGCAGCTCGGGATTGGCCTTGATGCCGGAAAGATCGATGCGGGTGGTCTGGCCGAAGGCATCGAGCAGCAGCAGGCGCGCCGGCAGGTCGTTGCGGAAACCGATGTCGACATGGCTGAAGCCGGCATCGGCCCCGCGCGGCGTGGCGCGCAGCCATTGCAGGCCGTCGTCGTCGGGCAGGGATTGGACCACGAAGGCTTCTTCGAGCGAGCCCGAGCCGAACAAAATGGCTGCGGGCGAAGTGCCTATGGACTGGTCAACCGAACGCTGCGTGACTTGCGCCAGGTCAGGGTCGTACTGCAGCACCTTCTCGCCGTCGGAAACAATAAGCTGTTCGTACGGCTTTTTGACGTGCCAGCGGAACTTGCCGGGCCGCTGGAAGGAAAACTCGCCCGACTGCTCGGGCCGCCCCTGGGCCTGCCCGCTGGTCTGCTGGCTGAAACTGCCGGTAGCCGAGGCCACGTTGGCGATGAACTGATTGAGTTGGGTCGGCGCGTCGGCGGCCAGGGCGGCCAGCGGGGCCAGCACCAGGGCGGCCGCCGCCACAAGCTGTTTAATCTGCATTGGAGGATTCTCCGGCGGGTACGAGAATGTCACGATTGCCGTTGGCCTGCATGGCCG
>Ga0180218_1001925_pt1 | contig 11607 bp, 11 predicted proteins | sample eDN3rd37CKraftBY_FD_151334 | JGI IMG/M metagenome (GOLD analysis project Ga0180218, IMG submission 151334) | Enriched backyard soil microbial communities from Emeryville, California, USA - eDNA 3rd pass 37_C Kraft BY (version 2) (version 2) | ecosystem: Environmental > Terrestrial > Soil >... | reverse complement strand
GGGCACGTATTCGTGCAATTCATGATCGTGTGGCAACGATAAAGGCGGAATGGATCCTCGAGCTGATCGAGACGCTCGCCCGCCGCCTCGTCGCGCGAATCGATGATCCAGCGATAGGCATGCAGAAGCGCCGCCGGCCCAAGATAGCGATCCGAATTCCACCAGTAGCTCGGGCAGGCCGTCGAGCAGCAGGCGCACAGGATGCACTCGTAAAGGCCGTCGAGCTTCGCGCGATCGCCGCGCTCCTGCCGCCACTCGCCGTCGGGTGACGGCGTCTTGGTGTGCAGCCAGGGCTCGATCAGCGCGTGCTGCGCGTAGAACTGCGTGAGATCCGGCACGAGATCCTTCACCACAGGCTGATGCGGCAAGGGATAGATCTTCACCGGCGCCTTCACTTCGTCGATGCCGCGCGTGCAGGCCAGCGTATTGAGCCCGTCGATATTCATCGCGCAGGAGCCGCACACGCCTTCGCGGCACGAGCGGCGGAAGGTCAGCGTCGGGTCGATCTTGTTCTTGATCCAGATGATGGCGTCGAGCAGCATCGGCCCGCAATCGTCGCGATCGACGAAATACGTATCCATATGCGGGTTCTCGCCGCTGTCGGGGTCGTAGCGGTAGATATGAAATTCCGTGACGCGCTTCGCGCCCTCGGGCTTCGGCCACACTTTGCCGGTCGTGACCTTGGAGTTTTTCGGCAGCGTGAGTTCGACCATCAGTAAACCCGCTTCTTCGGCTCGATATATTGCACGTCGTTGGTGAGCGTGTAGGTGTGCACGCCGCGGTAATCGAGCGTCACCTTGCCGCTCGCATCGATCCACGACAGCGTATGCTTCATCCAATTCTTGTCGTCGCGGTCGGGGAAATCCTCGCGCGCATGCGCGCCGCGTGATTCTTGCCGGTTGACCGCACTGTCCACCGTCACGACCGCCTGCGCGATCAGGTTGTCGAGCTCGAGCGTCTCGACGAGATCGGAGTTCCAGATGAGCGAGCGATCGCTCACGCGAATGTCGCGCATCCCGTCATGGATCTCGTGCATCAGCTTCGAGCCCTTGGCGAGCACTTCACCGGTACGGAAGACGGCACAGTTCGCCTGCATCGTCTTTTGCATCTTGAGCCGTAGATCGGCGGTCGGCGTACCGCCCTTGGCGTTGCGGAAACGATCGAGGCGCGAGAGCGCCTGCTCGGCCGAATCGGCCGGCAGTTCGGGCTGTTTTTCGCCCGGCCGCACGGTTTCGGCACAACGCAGGCCTGCAGCACGGCCGAACACGACAAGATCGATCAGCGAATTCGAACCCAGGCGATTGGCGCCGTGCACCGACACGCAAGCCGCTTCGCCGATGGCCATCAGGCCCGGCACCGGCAGATTGTCGTCGCCGTTCTTCTTGGTCATCGCCTCGCCGTGGAAATTCGTCGGGATGCCGCCCATGTTGTAGTGGACGGTCGGCGTCACCGGGATCGGCTCTCGCGAAAGATCGACGCCGGCAAAAATCATGGCGCTCTCCGAAATGCCCGGTAGGCGTTCATGCAGAATCGCGGGATCGATGTGATCGAGGTGAAGGAAGATGTGGTCCTTCTCCTTGCCGACGCCGCGGCCGCCGTGGATTTCCATTGTCATCGCGCGCGAGACGACGTCACGCGATGCAAGGTCTTTCGCGGACGGCGCATAGCGCTCCATGAAGCGCTCACCTTCCGAATTGGTGAGATAGCCGCCCTCGCCGCGCGCGCCTTCAGTGATGAGAACGCCCGCGCCGTAAACGCCGGTCGGATGAAATTGCACGAATTCCATGTCCTGCAGCGGCAGGCCTGCGCGCAGCACCATGCCGCCGCCGTCGCCCGTGCAGGTATGCGCCGAGGTGCATGAGAAATAGGCCCGGCCGTAGCCGCCAGTCGCGAGTACGGTCTGCTGCGCGGTGAAGCGATGCAGCGTGCCGTCATCGAGCTTGAGCGCGATCACGCCGCGGCAACGGCCCTCGTTGTCCATGATGAGATCGATCGCGAAATATTCGACGAAAAACTCGGCGTTATGCTTGAGCGCCGCACCATACATCGTGTGCAGCATGGCATGGCCGGTGCGGTCGGCGGCGGCGCAGGTGCGCTGCGCGGTGCCCTTGCCGAAATGCGTCGTCATGCCGCCGAACGGCCGCTGATAGATCTTGCCGTCCTCGGTGCGCGAGAACGGCAGGCCCCAATGCTCGAGCTCGTAAACGGCATCGGGCGCATGACGGCAAAGATATTCGATGGCGTCCTGGTCGCCGAGCCAATCGGCGCCCTTGACGGTGTCGTACATGTGCCAGCGCCAATCATCCTCGCCCATATTGCCGAGCGAAGCGGCGATGCCGCCTTGCGCGGCAACGGTATGCGATCGCGTCGGAAAGACCTTGGTGATGCAGGCGGTGCGCAGGCCCGCCTCGGCGCAGCCGATCACGGCACGCAGGCCCGAGCCGCCGGCGCCGACGACGATCACATCATAGGCATGATCGGTGATCGGATAGGCCTTGCCGGTCACGGCCGGTGCGGGAATTTTAACATTGGCATTCATGACTAGAGACCGAAATTAATTTTGAGAAGCGCGTAAACCGCGACGAGGCCGATCGCGAACGTGAACAGCGTGTTCGCCATCACCGCGATGACCTTGCGGCCTTCGGAATGCACGTAGTCCTCGATGATGACCTGCATGCCGATCCGCATATGCGTGAGGATCGAGATCAGCGCGGCGAGGATGATGACCGCGACCAGCGGATTGGCGAGTTTGCCGATCACCGCCGCATGGCCGCGCCCGACGAGCGAGACGACGACGATGAGGAATGCAATGACGAGCGGCACGTTCGCCACCGCCGTCAGGCGCTGCAGCCAGAAGTGGCCGGTGCCCGAATGCGCCGCGCCCAGTCCGCGAACCTTGCTCAACGGTGTCCGCATCGAATCAACCTTTCAGAAAATAGGCAAACAGCCAGACGGCGACCGTCAGCGTCACCGAGCCGACAAGCGTCGCGATCGCCAGGAACTGCCGTTCATGCGCCTCGTAGCCGGCGCCGGTATCCCAGATGAAGTGGCGGATGCCGCCAAGCATGTGATGAAGAAGCGCCCAAGTGTAACCGAACAAGATGAGTCGTCCGAGCCACGAGGCGAAGAAGGCGTTGGCAAGCTCGAACTGTCCGGCCGGTCCCGCGACCGCGAGCAGCCACCAGGCCAGGAGCAGCGTGCCGAAATAGAGCGCCGCGCCGGTGATCCGGTGCACAATCGACATCACCATTGTCGGTGTCAGCCGATAGATGGACAGATGCGGCGACAGCGGGCGCTGAATTTTGGTCTCGGCCATGATTGCCTCTGCAGCAGGCTGACAATTAAAAGAGATAACCTTGAAGCCCAGATAATCTTGAAACCAGGTACCTTGCGAAACCAAGCAACCGTCTGTGGTCTTGGGCTTTGACGCGGTATTTCGTCTGGAACGAAACTAATCCGCGAAAACTAGACCGCAATCAGTAATCGGCATAGCCTTCCTTCGCCAGAAGCGAAGGCTAAGCATATGCGTTTCGATTTGACCGATCTTTCACTGTTTCGCGACGTAGTGGAGGCAGGCAGCATCACCCACGGTGCCGAGCGCGCGCATCTGGCGCTCGCCGCCGCGAGTACCCGCATCCGCAACATGGAAGAAGCGGTCGGCGCGACCCTTCTGATCCGAAAGCGCCAGGGCGTCGTGCCGACACCGGCCGGCCGTACACTTCTCCAGCATGCCCGCATCATGCTCGCCCAGGCCGAGCGCCTTCGGGAGGATCTCGGCGCCTATGCCGGCGGCGCCGCAGGACAAATTCACTTTCTCTCCAACACCAATGCCATGACCGAGTTTCTGCCTGAGGCATTGAGCTCGTTCCTGGCCGTCCATCCCAACGTCAATGTCGATCTTGAGGAGCGCCTTTCCGACGAGATCGTGGGGCTGATCGCCGAAGGCGGCGCCGATATCGGCATTGTCGCCGGCACCGTCGAAACCGGCGCGCTGCAAACATTCCCGTTTCATAACGACCGTTTCGTGCTGGTGGTGGCAAAAAGCCACCCGCTCGCGGTTAAGGACGCCATCGCCTTCAGCGAAACGCTCGACCACGATTTCGTCGGTCTCGATCGCGCGAGCGCCTTGCAGCGCTTCCTGACCGGCAAGGCCTCGCAGGCAGGCAAGCCCCTCAAGCTTCGCGTACAGCTCAGGAGCTTCGATGCCGTCTGCCGCCTTGTGGAATGCAAGGTCGGTATCGGTGTCGTGCCGGAAACGACGGCGCGCCGCGCCACCGCTTCGATGGAGGTCAAGGTCGTCGAGCTCAGCGATGGCTGGGCCGCGCGCGATCTAAAAATCTGCGTGCGCGACCTGCAAAGGCTCCCGCCTTATGTGCGGCAACTGGTCGATCATCTGCGCGCGACAACCTGACGCTCAGCCGGGCGGCACCTTGCCGCCGCAATTCAGGCCCGGATTATCAGGGTTTATTTTCTATTAACGAATCATCGAACTAATGGACGGCGGGGAGCTTTGTCCGGCAGCGCCTTGCCGATCCGTGGTTTCTTAAAACCGGCGGATTTGGCCCGTTAAAACCGGGCAGCGCAACTATTGAGACGAACCGGCATGCGGCAAGGCACGACATTTCTCCGGCTCCTTCCGATCGCCCTCCTGATTTTGTTCTCCACGTTCGCCGCACGCGCCGACGAACTGCACACGCTCATTAGCGGCGGCCAGACCCGCCATTATCTGGTGCACAAGCCGCCGAGCTGGCAGCCCGATTACCCCGGCCCGGTCGTGATCGCCTTGCACGGCATGCTGCAATCCGAAGAGGGGATGAATTCGTATCTCGGCCTTAATCAGGTTGCCGACCGCGAAGGCTTCACCGTCATCTATCCGCACGGCCTCGGTAATGCCTGGAAGGACGGACGCGCGCCGCAGCTTCGCATGACCTTCTGGTCACCGCCTTCCGACGACGTCGAGTTTCTCGCAAAGCTCGTTCGTACACTCGCCGAAAAGCGCCTCGCCGATCCCTCGCGCGTTTACCTGATGGGCATCTCGAATGGCGGCTACATGGTTTATCGCATGGCTTGCGAGCGGCCCGAGCTGTTCGCGGCCTTCGCGACGTTGAGCGCGACGGTGCCGAGCTATTACACCGGAAGCTGCAAGCCTTCGCGCCCGATTCCGGTTTTGATGATCAACGGCACCGCCGACATGATCGTGCCGTTCCACGGCAACGGCTTGCCCGGTTCGATGTCGCTCCTGCCGGTGACACAGACAGCAAAGCTGTTCGCAAAGCTCAACGGCTGCGACAAGCCGGCGGAAGCGCCGGTGCCCTCGCGCGGCTCGTTCGGCGGCACCTCGGTCACCATGATCTATTGGACGAACTGCCGCGAGCAATCGGCGGTCGTGCTGTTTCGGGTAAACGGCGGCGGCCACCAATCGCCGTCGATCGGCGCGGGCCGCGTAACCCCGATGGGCCTGCAGATGCTGGGCTTGCGCAACCACGATATCGATGCCGCCGAAGAAGTCTGGGCCTTCTTCAAGCATTACGATCTCTCGATGACCTCGAGCATCCCGGCGCCCGCCGCGACCGCTAGCACGCGATAACCGCCCAGTAATCGAGATCGAGAATGACCGCGGGATCGTAATCCGCGCCGCTCTTGAGCGGAAAATCCGCGCACGGCTTATCCTTCGTGGCAATCGTGCGTAACCGCAAAACGCCGATATCCTTGCGCTTCGGAATCTCCCGGCACTCCAGCACTTCCGTCCAGGCGAACACGGTCAGCCCCGCGAACAGCGGGGCGACATGACGTCCGCCATTGATCGCCGCGATGTGGAAGGCGTTCTCGAGTCCGTTGAACGATAGCGCCCGCGCCAGCGAAATGACGTGCCCGCCATAAATGAGCCGGCGGCCGAAACGATCCTGCGCGCCGTGGAACTGATCGAAATGCACCCGTGCCGTATTCTGATAAAGCCGAGTCGCGATCTGGTGCTCGGCTTCTTCGACCGTCATGCCGTCGCGATGGTCGATCTTTTCGCCCGCCTTGTAGTCCCTGAAGCGCCGCGCGCTACCGGCGAGCGCGCAATCATAGCCTTTCGGCTTGAGCTTCGGCACCGCCGCGCCGAGCGCCTTCACGTCGACATGCGAAGGCAGTTCCGGCACTTTTGCCGCCGGCGCGGGCGAGTTCGTATTGCGCTTTCGCACCATCACCCAGCGCACATAATCGAGAACAACCTTGCCCTTCTGGTTAAAGCCTTTCGAGCGAACGTAAACGACGCCCGACTGCTTGTTGGAATTTTCGCGAAGGCCGATCACTTCCGACGTCGCGGTGAGCGTGTCGCCGGGATAGACCGGGGCAAGAAAGCGGCAATCGGCATAACCGAGATTCGCCACGGCATTCAGCGAAATATCCGGCACCGTCTTGCCGAATACGATGTGGAATACGAGCAGATCATCGATCGGCGCGCGCGGATAACCAATTTTCCTGGCGAAGGTGTCGGCCGACTGCACCGCAAAGCGCGGGCCGAACAAGCCCGTGTAAAGCGCGACATCACCCGCCGTCACCGTGCGCGGCGTTGCGTGGCGGATAATTTGCCCGAGCTTGAAATCCTCGAAGAAGTTGCCGCCACCGCTCATGTTCAAGCCTTCGCTTTGATCGCCCTAGAAAGCGCGACGGTGCGCGCGGCGATGTCGGCATGCATGATCTCGACCATGCGGCCGTCGAGCGCGATGACGCCCTTGCCCTTGTTTTCCGGCAGCGCGAAAGCATCGACGATCCGCTGCGCGGCGGCAACTTCCTCGTCCGAAGGCGAGAAAATGACGTTGCAGGGCTCGAGCTGGGTCGGATGAATGAGTGTCTTGCCGTCGAAGCCGAGATCGCGGCCATCTTCGCATTCGCGCCTGAAGCCTTCGATATCCTTGATGTCGTTAAACACCCCATCGAGCACATCGAGCCCATATGCACGGCCCGCAAGAATGACCTGCGAGAGCGACGTAAGCCACGGCAGCCGGCCGGGCACGAAGCGCGCGCGCGTTTCTTTCGCGATATCGTTGGTGCCGAGTACCAGCGTCGTGAGCCGCGTACTCGCGTCTCTCGCGGAAGCCGCGACGGCGGAGATATTCAAAATCGCCTGCGCTGTTTCGATCATCGCCCACACCGCAAGGGCACGCGGTGCGCGGCTGATCTTGTTGCCGACCGCCTGCAACTGCTCGGGCGCGGCGACTTTCGGTATCAGCACTGCGTCCGGCGCCGCTGCGACCGCCGCGGCAAGATCGTCCGCCGCCCACGGCGTGTCGAGCCCGTTCACCCGCAGCACGACCTCGCGCGAACCAAAGCCCTTCGCCTTGATCGCGGCGCAAGCCTGCTCGCGTGCCGCCGGTTTCGCTTCCGGCGCCACCGCGTCCTCGAGGTCGATGATGATGACATCGGCCGGCAGCGTGCGCGCTTTTTCGAGCGCCCGTGCATTCGAGCCCGGCATGTAAAGCGCGCTGCGGCGCGGGCGGATGGTCTGCTGCATGTCGGCCAAAACCCCCTTGATGACGGCGTAAACTAACTTCGCATCTGCAGCATGCCAAGCATGGATAGGCCCGGAAACAAAATGGCCGGGAAATTTCCCGGCCATTGGTTAGCGGATAGCGGATCTTCGTAAGATTCAGGCTGCCTTCTTCTTCGGCTTGATCAGCTTGCGGTTCACCAGCACCTCCGCGATCTGGATCGCGTTGAGCGCCGCGCCCTTGCGCAAGTTGTCGGAGACGCACCAGAAGGCGAGGCCGTTCTTGACCGTCGGGTCGATACGGATGCGCGAGACGTAGGTCGCGTCCTCGCCGGCTGCTTCAAACGGCGTGATGTAACCGCCGTTCTCGCGCTTGTCGACGACGAGAAGACCCGGCGCAGCGCGCAGCGCTTCGCGCGCCTGATCGACGGTGATCGGCTTTTCGAATTCGACATGCACCGCTTCCGAGTGCGCGATGAACACCGGCACGCGCGCGCAGGTCGCGATCAAGTCGATCTTCGGATCGAGAATCTTCTTGGTCTCCTCGACCATCTTCCACTCTTCCTTGGTCGAGCCGTCTTCCATGAAGACGTCGATATGCGGAATGACGTTGAAGGCGATGCGCTTGGTGAACTTCTTCGGCTCCTCCGAACCGCCCGCGCCATAGACCGCGCGCGTCTGCGAGAAGAGCTCGTCCATCGCCTCCTTGCCGGCACCCGACACCGATTGATAGGTCGCAACGACGACACGCTTGATCGCGGCAATATCATGCAACGGCTTGAGCGCGACGACGAGCTGCGCCGTCGAGCAGTTCGGGTTGGCGATGATGTTCTTCTTGCCGTAGCCGGCGGCGGCATCGGCATTCACTTCCGGCACGACGAGCGGCACGTCCGGATCGTAACGCCAGGCCGACGAGTTATCGATCACGATGCAGCCTTGCGCCGCGATCTTGGGCGACCATTCCTTCGAGACCGAGCCGCCCGCGGACATCAGGCAAATGTCGGTGTCGGAGAAATCGTAATGCTCGAGCGCCTTCACTTTCAGCGTGCGGTCGCCATAGGAAACCTCGACGCCTTGCGAGCGGCGCGAGGCCAGCGGCACGACCTCGTCGGCCGGAAAGCGGCGCTCGGCGAGGATCTCGAGCATCTCCCGGCCAACATTGCCGGTGGCTCCAACGATTGCGACCTTGTAACCCATGACACGTCTCTTCGGCCGCCTGCGGCGGCATGATTGGGAATTTGCGCGGTTTCCTACGCGAGAAAGTCCTTTCCCGCAACGCCAGGCGGTGAGCCCTATGAAATCCACGGGTTCGCGGGCCGCTGCGAGGATTGACCCGCCGGATTCGGTTCTTTATCCGCTAAACGCGTCAACCACGCGATCTCGCGAAATCCCTGAAACGAAACCTTCAAAAGTGTCCCGCAAACCGTTCCGTATCGGCCGCTCGGTCACTGGCCTCGGCCTGTTCGCCACGCGCCTCATCAAGAAACGCACCCGCATCGCCCAGTATCGCGGCCCGCTCCTCACCGACGAGGAGGCCGAGCGCGCCGGCAATCGCGGCAACCGCTATCTGTTCGAGATCAACAGCCGCTGGACGATCGACGGCAAGTCGCGGAAGAACATCGCCCGCTATGCCAATCACTCGTGCAACCCGAATGCCGAGCCGATTATCCGCGGGCACCAGATCTTCATCAACGCCAAGCGCGACATCAAGCCGGGCGAGGAAATCGTCTATGATTACGGCCCGGATTATCTGAAGAACGTCATCGGCAGAAATAACTGCAAATGCTCCCGCTGCCGCCGCCGCAAGGCGAAGCTGGCGCGCGAGCGCCGCCTCAAGGCGAAACGCAAGGCAAGCCGAAAGGCCGCACGCCTCGCCGGCGGCAAGGCCAAAAGCGCCAAAGGCAAAGCCAGGAGAAAAGCCCGCTGACCTTCCGGACACCCTGGAGGCCGGTCTTCATGAGGAACTTTCGGCGTTGTAGCGCGTCACCGGTACAGGGTATGATGCCGGAAAGCGCTTCGTCCCACTTTTGAGAGGAATTCATGCGTTCCAAAGCGTTGCTCGCTCTCGTCGCAGGTCTTGTCGCGGGTCTTGCCGTCGCCGCCACCGTTCCGGCCGAAGCCAAACCCGCCAAGAAGAAGCGCTACGAAACCCGGTCGCATTTCAGCATCACGGTGCGCAAGCCCCGCAGCTATCTCGACGCCGGCACCGCCGTGCGCCCCGGCGAGAAGAGCTATCACGACTACCACTACATGCTGACGTCGCGCTTCCCGACCTATGGCCCGGCCGGCCCGGATAACCGCGAATTCCGCTATCCGCTGCCCTATCCGTTCGAACTGCCCGGCTACGGCTTCTAACGCGTCACGATGATGAACTGCCGTGGAAACGGCAGCAGCACGCTGCCGTCATCGAACGGCGGAAACTCGCGGCGCACCGCCGCGAGATAATCGGCGAGAAACTGTTTCCGCTCGCTCTCTGCAAGCGGCTCCAGGAACGGCCGCAGGCCGCTGCCCTTGAACCACTCGACGATCGCCTCGGCATTGGCGAGCGAGTGATAGTAGGTCGTCCGCCACACCTCGACGCGCGTGCATAGCGGTTTCAGAAGGCCGTAGTACCAAGCCGGGCCTTCGATCCTGGTGCGCACACCGGCGACGCGCGCGAGCTTTCCGGCCCATGGCCCGTTCGCCGCGACCTCGCGCATCAGGCGATGCGCGGTTTCCCCGAGATTGTCCGGCATCTGCACCGCGAGGCTGCCGCCCGGCGCGAGTTTCGCAACGAGCCGCGGAAACAGCCGCGCGTGATCCGGCACCCATTGAAAGACGGCATTGGCGAGGATGACGCCGAACGGCCCCGGATCGCTCCAGTTCGACACGTCGGCGATATCGAACTTCACCTGCGGCAGGCGCTTCTTCGCCGCCGCGATCATGTCCGCGGAAGAATCGAAACCGGAAACTTCGCCTTCCGGAAAGCGCGCGATCAGCACTTCGGTCGAATTGCCCGGCCCGCAGCCGATATCGACCATGCGGCGGGCTTCGCTTGCCGGAATGGCCGCAACGAGGTCGCGCACCGGGCGCGTGCGCTCGTCCTCGAAGGCCGTGTATTGCTTTGCCGACCAGCTCATCGCCCCTCCTCGACGCGCCGGAGCGGAGCGCGCGGCGCTTACGCCGCGAGCTTCTCGAGTTCCGCGAGGATCGCGTCCGACATCTCGCGCGTGCCGACGCTCGACGCCGCCTTGCCCTTGATGTCGGCGGTGCGCAGGCCGCGCTCGAGCGCGCCCGCGATCGCCTTTTCGATCATGTCGGCTTCTTTGGTCATGCCGAAGGAATAGCGCAGCATCATGCCGAGCGAGCCGATCATCGCGATCGGATTGGCAAGGCCCTTGCCGGCGATGTCGGGCGCGGAGCCGTGCACCGGCTCATAGAGCGCGCGGCGCTTCTTGGTCTTGGCATCGACCTCACCGAGCGAGGCCGACGGCAACATGCCGAGGGATCCGGTCAGCATCGCCGCGACGTCGGAAAGAATGTCGCCGAACAGATTATCCGTGACGATCACGTCGAACTGCTTGGGCGCGCGCACGAGCTGCATGCCGAGGGAATCCGCAAGGTTATGCTCGAGCTTGACGTCCTTGAATTCGCGCTCGTGCACTTGCGTCACGACCTCTTTCCAGAGGACGCCCGATTTCATCACGTTGTTCTTTTCGGACGAGGTGACCTTGTTGCCGCGCTTTCTTGCAAGATCGAAGGCAACGCGCGCGATGCGCTCGATTTCGTAGGTGTCGTAAACCTGCGTATCGACGGCGCGCTTCTGGCCGTTGCCAAGATCGGTGATCGTCTTCGGCTCGCCGAAATAGACCCCGCCCGTCAGCTCGCGCACGATCACGATGTCGAGGCCCTCGACGAGTTCGCGCTTGAGCGAAGAATCATCCGCCAGCGCCGGATAGCAGATCGCCGGGCGCAAATTGGCGAACAGCTGCAAATCCTTGCGGAGCCGCAACAGGCCCGCTTCGGGCCGCGCGTCGTAAGGCACGTTCGCCCATTTCGGGCCGCCGACCGCGCCGAGCAGAATGGCATCGGCCGCGAGCGCCTTCTTCATCGCGTCTTCGGAGATCGCCTTTTTGTGCGCGTCGTAAGCCGCG
>Ga0180218_1001924_pt1 | contig 11607 bp, 9 predicted proteins | sample eDN3rd37CKraftBY_FD_151334 | JGI IMG/M metagenome (GOLD analysis project Ga0180218, IMG submission 151334) | Enriched backyard soil microbial communities from Emeryville, California, USA - eDNA 3rd pass 37_C Kraft BY (version 2) (version 2) | ecosystem: Environmental > Terrestrial > Soil >... | reverse complement strand
TCCATGGGCCACGGCGACGTCTCGTACCGGTCGATCCGGACCAGCCCCGAGTACACGCGCGGGATGGGCCAGAAGACCGTCGGCGAGACCATGCCGTGCCTGCGCACGTTGCCGTAGAACCGCACCTTGGCACTCGGCACGCCGTAGTCCTTGCCGCCCGGTTCGGCAGCCAGGCGCTCGGCCACCTCGGCCTGCACCATGACCATGACCGTCCGGATCGACGGGAACTCCGCGAGCAGGTGCAGCAACGCGGGCACCGCCACGTTGTACGGCAGGTTCGCCACCAGTGCCGTGGGCTGCTCCTCCAGGTCGCCCGGCATGAGCGTCAGGATGTCCCGGTTGAGCACCGTGAGCCGGTTGATCTCACTGTGCGAATGGTCGGCGATCGTCGTCGGCAGCTGCCGCGCCAGCAGTGGATCGATCTCCACCGCGGTGACGCGGGCTCCCCGATCCAGCAGCGCCAGAGTCAGAGAACCGAGTCCTGGCCCGACCTCGAGGACATGGTCGTGCCGATGGACTCCAGAGGCCGACACGATGCGCCGCACCGTGTTGGCATCGTGGACGAAGTTCTGTCCGAATGCCTTTCGTGGGCGAAAGTCGATCTCTTTCGCCAAGCGTCGTATCTCGGTCCGCCCGAGCAGTCGAATAGTCAGCGCGCCCCAATCCTCCCGCTACACACCGGCCAGGCTCCCCAACCTTGCCGGGATTGCGTCACCGTAGCAATCGCAATTTGTTCTTCTCTGGTCGCCAAGTCGGCCCTCGGAGCATACCGCAGACCGCCGTTTCTTTCCCAGGTGTTCTGATCGAATTGGACGCCGCCATAAAAACCGTTACCGGTGTTAATGGCCCAGTTACCACCCGCTTCGCATTGCGCGAGCGCGTCCCAGGTGTGTCCATTGGAAACCGGCGGAACTTCTGTTCCAGGCTTTGCACCAACCCGCAGGACGCCATTCCGCGCGGGCTCAATTACGCGATTGGCTACCGGCAGCCGACCGGTTTCCACACCATTAACCTTCGCAATGGCGAATGTGACGTCCTGCAGACCCGGGGCACCCGGGTCCTCGACAACCTGCCTGCTCATGTTCATCGTGGGGTCTTCGATGCGCTCGTTGCCCGGCGCGAGCGGCACGCGCTCGGTGACCTTCTCGATGCGCATGCGGGTCACCTGGATCTGCATACCGTCGACCACCGGCGACGACGCGGCGGGGACCACCTTGTCGTTTTGCTCAAGCGGCACGCCCGCGGCTTCGAGCAGGCCGGCCACGTTGGGCGCCGCGAGGTGCACCGTGGACACCTTGCCGCCGTCGTCGATCTGCACGGTCTTGGGGCTGACGACCGGCAGCGCCATTCCGGCCAGCGGGACACGGCTGCCGCGGGAGGCCGCAGCCGGTGCCTTGTCCGTCATCCGGAGCTGGGCCAGGGCCTCGTCCACGGTCGACGCCGTGGTCCAGACCTGCTTGGTGCCCTCACCGTCGAGCGACACCTCAAGCGGGCGGCTGCGGCGCAACACGATGGTGTCGGACTGGTGCACGGTCTCGGTCGCGGCGGGGAAAAGATCATCGCGATCGGAAACGTCGAAGCCGTTCTCCTCGACGATGTCGATCACACGGGACTTCATGGTGGTGACGGTCATGGGGGCACCGTCCACCGAGAGGGTCACGGTCTTGTGGGAGGCGACGGCGTAGCTTCCTGCAACGGTCAGGGAGACCAGAAAGGCACCCACAACTCCTCGAAGCAACGGCGAGCGGGATTCATGAAGTTTGTTGAGTGCTTCCACGGCTGTCGTGTGGTCCTCGTGTTTCTCGGGTCTTGCAGGCCTGCGAAACCATGCCGGCCGAGTCCTTGATCACAAGACGGTAACGAAAAGGTCTAGAAGCGGCAACTCTCGCTAAGCCTGTACACCCGTTCGGCGGTGGCCGCGGTCTCGGCGGCGATCTCCTCGGCAGGGCGGTCCAGCAACGTCGCCAGTGCACGCACAGTGTAGGGCAGGCAGTACGGCTCGTTGGGCGCCCCTCGGAACGGGTGCGGCGTGAGGAACGGCGCGTCGGTCTCCACGAGCATCTGTCCCTGCGGGATCAGCCGGGCAGCTTCCTGCAGGTCACGGGCGTTCTTGAAGCTCACGGTGCCCGACAGGCTCAACACCCAGCCCGCGTCGATGCACGTTCGCGCCATGGCCGGACCCGAGGAGAAACAGTGGAAGATCACAGTCTCGGGCGCACCCTCGGCCCGCAACACGTCGAGCACCTCGGCGTCGGCGTCGCGGTTGTGGATCATGAGCGGTTTGCCGCTGCGCTTGGCCAGGTCGATGTGCCACGCGAACGCGTCGCGCTGCTCGGCCGGCGTCGCGCATCCGTCGAGGCGACCGGGCCAGTACATGTCCATCCCGGTCTCGCCGATCGCGACCACACGAGGATGGGTGGCCAGCTGTTCGAGATCAGCCTTCGCGGCGTCGGTGAGCGTGTCGGCCCGCGTCGGATGCAGCGCCACCGCGGCCCAGACGCGGTCGTCGGCGTCGGCCGCGCGGGTCACCCAATGTGCCGCGTCCAGGTCGTCGGCGATCGTCACGACGCGCCCGACGCCCACGGCGGCGGCGCGATCGACGATGGCGCGCACGTCTTCCGGGTTGTCGGCACCGCACGCGTCGAGGTGGGTGTGCGCGTCGACGAGCGGGGTCAACGGTTCCGGAGCTGGCGGTTTCTCCCTGGCTGAACGTTTCGCACTCACCGCAACACCATAAGGTGGGAGCAAATGAGCGAGCCCTTTTACATCACCACGGCCATCGCCTACCCCAACGGTGTGCCGCACATCGGCCATGCGTACGAGTACATCGCCACCGATGCCATCGCCCGATTCAAGCGCCTCGACGGCTACGACGTGCGGTATCTCACCGGCACCGACGTGCACGGGCAGAAGATGGCCGAGACCGCGGCCAAGGAAGGCATCCCCGCCGCGGAACTGGCGCGGCGCAACTCGGATGTGTTCCAGCGGCTGCAGGAGAAGCTCAACATCTCCTTCGACCGGTTCATCCGCACGTCCGACGCCGACCACTACGAGGCGTCGAAGGCGATCTGGAAGCGCATGGCCGACGCCGGCGACATCTACCTCGACGCGTACAAGGGCTGGTACTCGATCCGCGACGAGCGGTTCTTCACCGAGAACGAGACCACCGAGCAGCCCGACGGCACCCGCATCGCCACCGAGACCGGTGCGCCCGTGACGTGGACCGAGGAGCAGACGTACTTCTTCCGGCTGTCGGCCTACACCGACCGGTTGCTCGCGCTGTACGAGGAGCACCCCGAGTTCATCGGCCCCGACGCGCGCCGCAACGAGATCATCAGCTTCGTCTCGGGCGGCCTGAAGGACCTGTCGATCTCGCGGACGACGTTCGACTGGGGTGTGCCGGTCCCCGACCACCCCGACCACGTGATGTACGTGTGGGTCGACGCGCTCACCAACTACCTGACCGGGGTCGGCTTCCCCGACACCGAATCCGAGTCCTTCCGGCGCTACTGGCCCGCCGATCTGCACATGATCGGCAAGGACATCATCCGGTTCCACACCGTGTACTGGCCTGCGTTCCTGATGTCGGCGGGCCTGCCGCTGCCCAAGCGCATCTTCGCGCACGGCTGGCTGCTCAACCGCGGCGAGAAGATGAGCAAGTCGATCGGCAACGTCGTCGACCCGGTGAACCTCGTCGACACCTTCGGCCTGGACCAGGTGCGCTACTTCCTGCTGCGTGAGGTGCCGTTCGGGCAGGACGGCTCCTACAACGAGGACGCGATCATCGGCCGCGTCAACGCCGACCTCGCCAACGAACTGGGCAACCTCGCGCAGCGCTCGCTGTCGATGGTGGCCAAGAACCTCGGCGCGGCCGTGCCCGATCCCGGCGAGTTCACCGACGAGGACACCGCGCTGCTGGCGGCCGCCGACGCCCTGCTGGAACGGGTTCGCGAACACTTCGACGTCCCCGCGATGCACCTTGCGCTGGAGGCGATCTGGTCGGTGCTCGGGGCCGCCAACCGGTACTTCTCGGCGCAGGAGCCGTGGGTGCTGCGTAAATCCGACGCCGCCGAGGATCAACAGCGCTTCCGCACAGTGCTGTACACCACCCTCGAGGTGGTGCGCATCGCGTCGCTCCTGCTGCAGCCCGTGATGCCGGAGTCGACGGCGAAGCTGCTCGATCTGCTGGGGCAACCCACCGATGAGCGCGACTTCTCCGCGATCGCCAACCGGATCAAGCCGGGCACCTCGTTACCCGCGCCGAGCGGGATCTTCCCGCGCTATCAGAACGATTGAGATGAGCGAACTACACCCCAAACTGCAGGCAGTATTCGAAGAGGTCTCGCACCGCAACGGCGGTGAGAAAGAGTTCCACCAGGCCGTTTTCGAGGTGCTCCAGAGCCTCGGTCCGGTGGTCGAGAAGCATCCCGAATACGCCGACAACGCGATCATCCGCCGCCTGTGCGAACCCGAGCGCCAGATCATCTTCCGCGTGCCGTGGGTCGACGACACCGGTCACGTGCAGATCAACCGCGGGTTCCGCGTCGAGTTCAACTCCGCGCTCGGGCCGTACAAGGGCGGGCTGCGGTTTCACCCGTCGGTGTACCTGGGGATCGTCAAGTTCCTGGGCTTCGAGCAGATCTTCAAGAACGCTTTGACCGGCCTGCCGATCGGCGGCGGCAAGGGTGGTTCGGACTTCGACCCCAAGGGCCGCTCCGACGCCGAGATCATGCGGTTCTGTCAGTCGTTCATGACCGAGTTGTACCGGCACATCGGTGAATACACCGACGTGCCCGCGGGTGACATCGGCGTCGGGACGCGCGAGATCGGGTATCTGTTCGGCCAGTACAAGCGCATCACCAACCGCTACGAGTCCGGCGTGCTGACGGGCAAGGGCCTCACGTGGGGTGGGTCCCGGGTGCGCACCGAGGCCACCGGCTACGGCACGGTGTTCTTCGTCGACGAGATCCTGCAGTCGCGCGGGCAGTCGTTCGACGGCAAGCGCGTCGTGGTGTCCGGGTCGGGCAACGTCGCGATCTACGCGATCGAGAAGGTGCACGCGCTCGGCGGCATCGTGGTCGCGTGCTCGGATTCGGGCGGCTACGTGGTCGACGAGAAGGGCATCGACCTCGACCTGCTCAAGGAGGTCAAGGAAGTCCAGCGCGCCCGCATCGACGCCTACGCCGAAGCCCGCGGCGGCGCAACGCGGTTCGTCTCCGGCGGCAGCGTGTGGAACGTGGCGTGCGACATCGCGCTGCCGTGCGCGACGCAGAACGAGGTGTCCGGCGACGACGCCAGGGCGCTCATCGCATCGGGCTGCCGCATCGTCGCCGAGGGCGCGAACATGCCGTGCACACCCGAGGCCGTGAAACTGTTCGACCAGGCCGGGGTGACGTTCGCACCGGGCAAGGCCGTCAACGCAGGCGGTGTGGCCACAAGCGCGCTGGAGATGCAGCAGAACGCCTCGCGTGACTCGTGGACCTTCGACGACACCGAGGGCCGCCTCGCGGGGATCATGCGCCGTATCCACGACCGCTGCCTGACCACGGCCGACGAGTACGACCAGCCAGGCAATTACGTGGCAGGCGCCAACATCGCCGGGTTCACCCAGGTCGCGGACGCCATGCTCGCACTCGGGCTCATCTGATCGAGTGATCTGAGCCACATTCGGCGCCGATCTGTCACACTCGGGCGGCGCGCGGTGTCTTGAGGGCACAAGCCCATTCGAGAAGGAGACACCATGACGCCGAATGCCCCTCACATCGTCGTGATCGGCGGCGGCTACGCCGGGGTGCTGGCCGCGAACCATCTGCAGCAGGCTGCACACGCGAAGATCACCCTGGTAAATCCGCGACCGGAGTTCGTCGAACGCATCCGCCTGCACCAGTTGGCCGTCGGTAACCACTCGGCCACCACCGGCTACGACACGGTGCTGGGTGACCGGGTGCGCCTGCTCGTGGACAGCGTCGAGCGCATCGACGCCCCGATCCGCCAGGTGCAGCTGGCCTCCGGTGACGTCGTCGACTACGACTACCTGCTGTACGCCGTCGGCAGCACCGGCGGTGTGCCAACGTCGGTTCCCGGTGCGGCCGAATTCGCCTATCCGCTCAGCGAATTGGAGCAGGCACAGCGGCTGCGTGAGCGGCTGCAGGACATCCCGATGTCGGCCCCGGTCGTCGTGGTGGGCGGTGGCCTCACCGGCATCGAGGCCGCGGGCGAGTTCGCCGAGGCCGGCCGGCCGGTCACGCTCGTCACCGACGTGGTCGGCGCATCGCTGGGAGACCAGGCCCGCCGCTCGGTGGTCAAGGCACTGCGCAAGCTCGGGGTGACGATCGTCAGCGGGCCCGACATCCTCGTCGCGTCCGTCGGGGCCACCGACGTGACCCTGGCCGACGGCACACGCCTGCCCAGCGCGGTGACGGTGTGGACGACCGGTTTCGGGGTGCCCGGCCTGGCCGCGGCCAGCGGGCTCACCACCGACGAACTGGGACGGCTGATCACCGACGAGACGCTCACCAGCGTCGACGACGACCGCATCGTCGCGGCGGGCGACTGCGCCTCACCGTCGGGCATCCCGCTGCGGATGAGCTGCCAGGCCGCGGGCCCCATGGGCATCCAGGCCGCCAACACCGTGCTGGCCCGCCTGGCCGGAACCGAACCCGCGGTGCTCAACCAGGCGTTCACGGGCCAGTGCGTGAGCGTCGGGCGCACCTACGGCACCGTGCAGATCGCGCACTCCGACGACACCCCGCGGCGGCTGTACTTCGGCGGGCGCACCGGCGCCGCGATCAAGGAGCAGGTGTGCAAGGCGACCATCACATTCATGGCCAAGGAAGGGCGCAAACCGGGATCCTATTTCTGGTTCAAGGGACGCAACCGCGCCCGCCAACTCGCCGAGGCAGCCGAGGACACCGTGGGAGCAGCACACCGATGAACAATCCCAGCGCAGGCAACTCGACCGAGCACGCCGAACGGTTCACGGCCCTGCGGCCGCTGCTGTTCACCATCGCATACGAGATCCTGGGTACGGCAACAGAATCCGACGATGTGCTGCAGGAGAGTTACCTGCGCTGGGCCGAGGTGGACCTCGCCACGGTGACCGACACCAAGGCCTATCTGGCCAAGCTGGTCACCCGCCAGTCGCTCAACGCGCTGCGCGCCAGGTCGCGCCTGCGCGAGGAGTACGTGGGCCCGTGGCTGCCCGAACCGCTGCTGGTGGCCGAGGACGCCTCGTCGGATGTGGTGCTCGCCGAATCGGTTTCGATGGCGATGCTCGTCGTGCTGGAAACCCTGACCCCCGACGAGCGCGCGGTGTTCGTGCTGCACGACGTGTTCGGGTTCAGCCACGACGAGATCGCCTCCACCATCGGGAAGTCCGCGGCCGCGGTGCGCCAGATGGCACACCGTGCACGTAATCACGTGCAGTCGCGTCGCAAACGCTTCGAACCCGTCGACCCGCAGGTGTCGATGGAGATCACGCAGCGCTTCTTCACCGCGGCCTCGACCGGCGACATCGACGCGCTCATGGAGTTGCTCGCCCCGGACGTGGTGTGGACCGCCGACAGTGCGGGCAAGCGCAGTGCGGCGCGTCGCCCGGTCTCGGGTGCCGACGCCGTGGCCCGCCTGGTCTCCGGGCTCGTGCGCCTGGGCGGTGAAGGCGCGCGCGTGGAACCGGCCATGTACAACAACGCCCCCGCGCTCAAGCTGTACCTGGGCGACAGTTTCGAGGGTGTGATCACCATCGAGATCGTCGACGGGCGCATCACGCACTTCTACGCGATGCGCAACCCCGACAAGCTCGCAGGCGTCGACATCCCGCGGGTGATCAGCCGCTAGCAATCTGCCACGCTGATGGCATGCGGATCGAGCGGTTCTGCACGCCGGACGGGGCCACGTCAGCCCCTTCCGTGCTGCGCAGCGTCGCCGCCGCCGCGTCTGCCGCAGGCCTGGCACCGCCTGCCGCACTGATCGGTGACTGGTTCGGCTCGCGTGCCGTCATCGCGCCGACCGTCACCGCGCAGCCCGCCGAACCCGACGCGGTGTTCGATGTGCCTCAGGGTTCTGCCGAGGGCACAGCCGTTGGCGGTGGCTGGTTCGGCTACCTGTCGTATCCCGATCCAGGGGCCTGCGAGAGCGCACCACGCATCCCCGAGGCCGCAGGCGGGTGGTCGGACTGCGTCCTGCGGCAGGACGCCGCAGGACAGTGGTGGTACGAAAGCCTCGGCGGTGCACCACTTCCCGCATGGCTGCGTGATCTGGAGCCCGCACCTCCCCGCCCACACATCGTCGACTGGGTGCCGCCGGATCGTGGCGCGCACCGCCGTGGCGTGCTGGCCTGCCTGGAGGCCATCGCGGCGGGCGAGGTGTATCAGGCATGCGTGTGCACCCGGTTCACCGGGCGCCTGGACGGCTCGCCGTCGGATTTCTTCGCCGACGCGGTGGCGCGCACCGCGCCTGCGCGCGCGGCGTACCTGGCGGGCGACTGGGGTGCCGTCGCTTCACTGTCACCGGAACTGTTCCTGAGCCGGCGAGGATCGTCGGTGTCGTCGAGCCCGATCAAGGGGACGCTGCCGCGCCACGCCGACCCCGCCGGACTGCGGGCGTCGGTCAAGGATGTCGCCGAGAACGTCATGATCGTGGACCTGGTGCGCAACGATCTCGGTCGCGTCGCGCGGACCGGGTCGGTGACGGTGCCCGAACTCCTCGCGGTCAGACCCGCGCCGGGCGTGTGGCATCTGGTGTCGACCGTGGCGGCCGAGGTCGACCCGTGCGTGCCCATGGGCGCGCTGCTCGATGCCGCTTTCCCGCCCGCGTCGGTCACCGGCACGCCGAAGGGCCGCGCGCGTGAGCTGCTGCGCACCTGGGAGCCTGGTTTGCGTGGAATATACTGCGGGACAGTCGGTCTGGCTTCACCCGTCGCGGGCTGCGAGTTGAACGTCGCGATCCGCACCGTCGAGTTCGGCGCCGACGGATCGGCTGTGCTCGGCGTGGGCGGCGGTATCACCGCGGACTCCGACCCCGACCGCGAGTGGGAGGAATGTCTGCACAAGGCCGCCAGCATCGTGGGGCCGGTGACCGATCAGTCCCTTGAGCGCAGCACGGCGTCGTAGAGTTCGCGCTTGGACGGCGCGCCCGGGTTGTCGGCGACGACGCGCGCGCAGGCGTCCTTGACGCGCGTGCCCGCCGCGACGAGTTCCTCGACCTCGGCCACGAGCGTCGGTAGATCCGCGGTCGGCGTCGCACCCGCGAGCACCACGGTGATCTCCCCCAGCACGCCGTCGTCGGCCCAGTCCGCCAGCTCGGCCAGCGAGCCGCGCTTGATCTCCTCGTGCGTCTTGGTCAGCTCGCGGCACACCACCGCGCGACGGTCCGCTCCGAGCGCTTCGACCGCGTCGCGCAGCGTCTCGGCGAGCCGGCGCGGGGATTCGAAGAACACGCACGTGCGCGTCTCGTGGGCCAATGTGTGAAGCCATGTCATGCGGGCGGCGTGTTTGCGTGGTGCGAAGCCCTCGAAGCAGAACCGATCCGACGCCAGACCCGACACCGCGAGCGCCGTCGTCACCGCCGACGGTCCCGGTAGGCAGCTGACCGGAAGGCCCGCCTCGGCGCACGCCGCGACGAGCCGATAGCCCGGATCGTTGATCAGCGGCATGCCCGCGTCGCTGACCACCAGCACGGTCGCGCCCGCCCGGATCTCCTCGACCAGCCCGGGCACCCGGCTCGCCTCGTTCTGGTCGAAGAAGCTCAGCACCCGCCCGGTCGGTGTGACCTCGAGCGCCTGTGCGAGCGACCGGATGCGTCTGGTGTCCTCGGCGGCGACGATGTCGGCGTCTCTCAAGGCCCTGACCAGCCGCGCCGACGCGTCGGAAGGCTGGCCCAACGGCGTGGCGCCGATCAGCAGTTTGCCGAGTGTCACGACCGACAGCCTACGATCGCTTGCGTGACCGCCCTCGACACCGATACGCCGACGGCTGGTCGCTCGGCTCCGCTGATCAGTCCAGGGCCCGTGATCCCGCCTCCCGATTTCGGTCCGCTGGACCGCGCGCAGGGCTGGGCGATGACGGCCATCATCACTGCTCTGGCCGCGATCACCCGGTTTCTGAACCTGGGGTCGCCCACCGATGCGGGCACGCCGATCTTCGACGAGAAGCATTACGCGCCGCAGGCATGGCAGGTGCTGCACAACCACGGTGTCGAGGACAATCCCGGCTACGGGCTGGTGGTGCACCCGCCCGTCGGCAAGCAGTTGATCGCCATCGGCGAGTGGCTGTTCGGTTACAACGGCCTGGGCTGGCGGTTCTCGGGCGCGGTGTGCGGCGTCATCATCGTGATGCTGGTGACCCGCATCGCGCGGCGCATCAGCCGCTCGACGCTGGTCGGCGCGATCGCCGGGTTGTTGATCATCGCCGACGGGGTCAGCTTCGTGTCATCGCGCACAGCGCTGCTCGACGTGTTCCTGGTGATGTTCGCGGTCGCGGCGTTCGCGTGCCTCATGGTCGACCGCGACCAGGTGCGCGAACGGATGTACCACGCGTTTCTCGACGGCCGTATCGCCGAGACCCGCTGGGGTACCCGGCTCGGTGTGCGCTGGTGGCGTTTCGGTGCGGGCGTGCTGCTGGGCCTGGCGTGCGCGACGAAGTGGTCCGGGCTGTACTTCGTGTTGTTCTTCGGCGTCATGACGCTCGTGTTCGACGCCATCGCGCGCAAGCAGTACCACGTGCCGCATCCGTGGCGGGGGATGCTGAGACGCGATCTGGGACCTGCCGCATACGTCTTCGGGCTGATCCCGTTCGCGGTGTACCTGGCGTCGTACGCGCCGTGGTTCGCCTCCGAGACCGCCGTCAACCGCTACGAGGTCGGGCGCTCCATCGGGCCGGACAGCATCCTGCCCATCCCCGACGCACTGCGCTCGCTGTGGCACTACACCCATGCCGCCTACCGCTTCCACTCGAACCTGACCAACGCCGACGGCAATCACCACCCGTGGGAGTCGAAGCCGTGGACGTGGCCGATGTCGCTGCGACCCGTGCTGTACGCGATCGACAACCAGGACGTGCCCGGCTGCGGCGCGCAGTCCTGCGTCAAGGCCGTGATGCTCGTCGGCACGCCCGCCATGTGGTTCATCGCGGTGCCGGTGCTCGGCTGGGCGCTGTGGCGGACCGTGGTGCGACGTGACTGGCGTTACGGCGCGGTGCTCGTCGGGTACATGGCCGGGTTCCTGCCGTGGTTCGCCGACATCGATCGCCAGATGTACTTCTTCTACGCCACGGTAATGGCGCCGTTCCTCGTGCTCGCGATCGCGCTGATCCTCGGCGACATCCTCTACAAACCCAACCAGAACCCCGAACGCCGCACACTCGGCCTGCTGACGGTGTGTTTCTATGTCGCGCTGGTGATCACGAACTTCGCCTGGATGTACCCGATCCTGACGGGCCTGCCGATCTCACAGACCACCTGGAACCTGCAGATCTGGTTGCCGAGCTGGCGCTAGCTTCTGTTTGTTCCGGCGTCCTCCCCTATCAGTAGTTCTGTATTGGTTCCCGTCCTCGAAACGGACACCATGGTCGTGAATTCTCGGCGAAACCGTGACACCACAGCCCTGAGGTC
>Ga0180218_1001923_pt1 | contig 11610 bp, 12 predicted proteins | sample eDN3rd37CKraftBY_FD_151334 | JGI IMG/M metagenome (GOLD analysis project Ga0180218, IMG submission 151334) | Enriched backyard soil microbial communities from Emeryville, California, USA - eDNA 3rd pass 37_C Kraft BY (version 2) (version 2) | ecosystem: Environmental > Terrestrial > Soil >... | reverse complement strand
GGCCACGAACGGCATGCGGTACGTCTGCACCTACCCGTAAGATCGACACTCACGCATCATTCCCGCCCTGCCCCAGACTCTGCGGCAGGGCTTTTTCTTGCGCCTGTCGCTCGAGCATTTCCCACGCGAATGAGATACGGTTCTGAAGCGGACCAAGGCTTTACCTCATCGGCCTTCGCCTTAAAACTGAGAAGGCGATTTTCTCCGACAGGTCACTCCCGAAAAGGCTCAGATCAGCGCAATGGCACAAGACTTTGACGGTAACGGTACCGTTATTCCCTCCACCGAAGCGGCCATCCTCACCTCCGGCAACATGACGGATCTCGAGTTGATCCTGCCGGATCTGGGCGATGAAGACTTGCCTGAGGTTGCGATCTTCCTGGTAGCCTGCGCCATGCGCTTCCACAGCGATCCCAATTTCGTCCAGGAGCAGCTGGAATGGCTCGTCAGAGCTCACGATACCGAGGTGGACGAAGGTCTGAAGCCTGATCAGCTGAACTCCGCCAACGACGATTGAACCGTCAGGCTGTGCCCTTCAGAGCGCATCCATTGTAGCTGAAAGGGGGCTGGTCGGATCGGCCTTGGCGATGACGCCGCCAGCCTTAGAGCATCGACCGCAAAAGTGGGAACCGGTTTTGCGTAAAAGATGCGGTAAAACAAAAAAAACTTGGAGCCTCGGATGTGAGTTCGAATTCTTGTCCGAGGCTCTAGGCGGCCTAGACATGCCGCAAGGGAAATATCAGGCGAACAATCGCCCAGAGATCTCCAGCCTCAAAGGCTGGAGATAATCGCGTCGATCCCCTCCATGATCGCGGCCGGCGAGGTGCCAACCGCGTTCAGGAGGATGGTCAGCAGCCAATAACAGCCGACGACGATGACCGGGACGAGGATCCAGCCGAGGATTTCCTCGAACCACACGCGCCGGCGACGGCGGCGATAGCGCTTCTCGCGCCACGACAGCTTCGCCGGAGCGTCCAGGGTCCGGGACGCCTCCAAGGGTCCCTCGTGTATCTCACTCGTCATGCTCTAACCAACGGAACTTTCGGAACGGTGCGGACACCACCGCCCCCATTACCATCGGATCCCTTCGGTTTCACGGACTTTTTCGTCTTCGAAGAAGCGGCCTTGGCCTTGGGCTTCTTCTTGGCGGCATTGGTCACGTCCTTCTCGGGCTTCGGCTTCACCGGTCCTTCGACATACTCGAAGCCGAGGCTTTCGAGGCCGATCTCATCCGTTTTGACCACGACCTTGACAGCACCGCCGTTCTTCAGTCGTCCGAAGAGGACTTCGTCCGCCAGCGGGGTCTTGATGGTCGACTGGATCAGACGGCCCATGGGGCGGGCGCCCATGGCCTCGTCATAGCCATGCTCGACCAGCCAGTCCCGGGCCTCGTCGGTGAGCTCGATCGAGACGTTGCGGTCGGCAAGCTGCGCGTCGAGCTGCATGACGAACTTTTCCACGACCTTCTGGACCACTTCCTTTGGAAGATGGGCGAAGGAAATCACCGCATCGAGACGGTTGCGGAACTCGGGCGTGAACAGCTTGTTGATCGCTTCCGTATCGTCACCCTCACGCTTGGTACGGGTGAAGCCGTAGGCCGGGCGGGCCATGTCGGCTGCGCCCGCATTCGTGGTCATGATGATGATCACGTTACGGAAATCGACCTGCTTGCCATTGTGATCCGTCAGCTTCCCGTGATCCATGACCTGGAGCAGGATGTTGAACAGATCCGGATGGGCCTTCTCGATCTCGTCGAGCAGGAGCACGCAATGCGGATGCTGGTCGACGCCGTCGGTCAGGAGACCGCCCTGGTCGAAGCCCACATAGCCGGGAGGAGCGCCGATCAGGCGGCTGACCGTGTGCCGTTCCATGTATTCCGACATGTCGAACCGAAGAAGCTCGACGCCCAAGGACGCAGCGAGCTGCTTGGCCACTTCGGTCTTGCCGACACCCGTCGGACCAGCGAACAGGTAGGAGCCGATGGGCTTCTCCGCGTCGCGCAGTCCGGCGCGCGCCAGCTTGATCGCCGAGGAGAGCGCCTCGATCGCCTTGTCCTGGCCGTAGACCACCCGCTTCAAAGTATCCTGCAGGTGCGCGAGCACCTCCGCGTCGTCCTTGGACACGGTCTTGGGCGGGATGCGGGCCATGGTCGCGATGGTCGCCTCGATCTCCTTGATGCCGATGGTCTTCTTGCGGCGACCTTCGGGAAGGAGCATCTGCGACGCGCCGGTTTCGTCGATCACGTCGATCGCCTTGTCCGGCAGCTTGCGGTCGTTGATGTAGCGGGCGGACAGCTCCACCGCCGCCTTCACGGCGTCGTTGGTGTATTTCAGCTTGTGGAAGTCCTCGAAATAGGGCTTCAGGCCCTTCACGATCTCGATGGCGTCCGGCACCGACGGCTCGTTGACGTCGATCTTCTGGAAGCGACGAACGAGAGCCCGGTCCTTCTCGAAATACTGGCGGTATTCCTTGTAGGTGGTCGAGCCAATGCACCGGAGGCTGCCCTGAGCCAAGGCCGGCTTCAGGAGGTTCGACGCATCCATGGCACCGCCGGAGGTGGCTCCGGCGCCGATCACCGTATGAATCTCATCGATGAACATGATGGCGTTCGGATGCGCCTCGATCTCCTTCATCACCTGCTTCAGGCGCTCTTCGAAGTCGCCGCGGTAGCGGGTTCCGGCGAGAAGCGTGCCCATATCGAGCGAGAAGACGGTGGCCCCCTTCAGGACCTCCGGCACCTCGCCCTGGACGATCTTGCGGGCCAAGCCCTCGGCAATGGCGGTCTTGCCGACGCCCGGCTCGCCGACGAGCAACGGGTTGTTCTTCTGGCGACGGCACAGGACCTGGATGGTGCGCTGGACTTCGGACTCGCGGCCGATCAGCGGATCGATCCGACCTTCCTTCGCCTTCTTGTTGAGGTTGACGCAGTAAGCTTCGAGCGCGTCGCCCTTTTTCTTCTGGCGGGCATCGCCCTCCTCCTGCGTCGGACGCTCGCTGGAAGACTCTTCCTCGGAGCCCCGCGGGGAGCGGCTCTCGGTGAGGCCGGGACGCTTGGCAATGCCGTGGCTGATGTAGTTGACCGCGTCGTAACGGGTCATGTCCTGCTCCTGCAGGAAATAGGCGGCGTGGCTTTCGCGCTCGGCGAAAATCGCCACGAGCACGTTCGCGCCGGTCACCTCATCGCGACCGGACGACTGGACATGAATCACCGCCCGCTGGATGACGCGCTGGAACCCGGCGGTAGGCTTGGAATCCTGCCGTCCATCGGCCACCAGATTGGCGAGTTCGCTGTCGACGTAATCGACTAGGTTGCGGCGGAGAACTTCGAGATCGACATTGCAGGCACGCATGACGGCGGCCGCATCCTGGTCGTCGATCAGGGCCAGGAGAAGATGTTCGAGGGTTGCGTATTCATGGCGGCGCTCGCCTGCGAGAGCGAGAGCTCGGTGTAAGGCTTGTTCAAGACTGCGAGAAAAGCTCGGCAACGGCTTGTCCTTTTATGAGACGGGGCTCGGCTAATTCTTTTCCATGACGCATTGCAGAGGATGCTGGTGCTTGCGGGCGAAATCCATCACCTGGGTCACCTTCGTCTCGGCAATTTCGTACGTAAAAACTCCACATTCCCCAACGCCGTTCTGGTGGACATGCAACATGATCCGGGTCGCATCCTCGCGGTTTTTGTTGAAGAACCGCTCCAGCACATGCACCACGAACTCCATCGGGGTGTAATCATCGTTCAAGAGAAGAACGCGGTAAAGGTTCGGCCGTTTCGTGCGCGGCTTGGTTTTCGTGATGATGGCCGTATTCGAGCGGCCTCCATCATCGCCTCCCGGAGGCTGTGACCCGCCGGCAGCGGAAATCGGACGTGGCTCCGACAGGGTCAAAGTACCTTGAGCTACCCGCAGCATATTCGGACGACCGCCCCTTCTTCTCTTCTGGCATTCGGCCTCCGGCCCGAGCTCTGTCGCACCTTCAGCATCAAGCCAAATGTATAGTCGCTCCATTCGGTTTGCCAGATCAACCAGATGGGTGGTCGCAGCCCTGCTGAAAAGAGCGACATCTTGGTCACTCCTGCGCGAGCCGGGCAGGCATGCCACCTGGACCCGGATGCATGGCAGCCCCAACGCAAAACGCCCGGGACAAGCCCGGGCGTTTCATGCAAAAGGATCCGGCGTGCCTCAGGCTCGCGCGGTCGTCGCCTTGGAGAGGAGCCCCTCGTAGGGCTTCATCGTCTCGGTGGCGAGATTGGAGTACAGCTCTCCCATCTTCGTGGCCTGGCTGACGAGGTTGTCGTAGGCCCCCTTCACGAAGGCGGTCTGAATCTCGATCGCCTTGTCGAAGGTCTGAACGCCAAGCAGCTTCTCGACCGTCGAGGAGGTCTGCTCGAAGGACTTGCGGGCAAAATCCGCCGTCTCCGTTGCGATAACCTGACTGTTGCTGGAGAAAGCGCCCAGCGCCTTCACGGTGGCATCCAGGTTGTCCTGGCCGAACTTCTGAATCTGGGTAAATGGCTGAAGCATTGTGAACCTCGGCAATAAGGCGTTAGATGACGGTAGGCCCGCTGGATAGCTGACGATCTCAATATGTGCAGCGCACAAATTTTGTCAAGTTTTATTGTGCAGCGCACAATAAAATCCTCGATTGAATCTCCCCCGTTAACCGCCCCGTAACCGCATCCTCTTACCGTCAGAGGATGTGTTGTGCCGGCAACGGTTCCCTCAAGAGAACCGGGCGCAGGGGCCTAAAAACAAGCGAAACAGGGATTTTTGCAGCATGAATTCGGTTTGGATGGGACACCGAAAGGCATGGGCTCTCATTGGCATCGTAGCGTCGGTCGCAGTGGCTGTCGTTTCCCCAGCCGAGGCGGCGCGCAAGGCCAGATCTTCCGGCGGCGGCTATAATCCCCTCTCCGCCTCCATCGTGGTCGACGCCAAGACCGGCAAGATCCTCCAGGGCGAAAATGTTGACGAACCGCGGATCCCGGCCTCGCTGACGAAGGTGATGAGCCTCTATCTCCTGTTCGAGCAGCTCGAGCGCGGCCGGATGCGCGGGGATACCCCCCTTAGCGTCTCGGCCTATGCGGCAAGCCAGCCTCCGACCAAGCTCGGCCTCCGCCCCGGATCGACCATCGAGGTCGACGATGCGATCAAGGCCATGGTGACCCTGTCGGCCAATGACGTGTCCGTCGTGGTCGCCGAGAACATCGCCGGCTCCGAGGATGCCTTCGCCCGGATGATGACCCGCAAGGCGAAGGAGCTCGGCATGAGCTCGACGGCGTTCTACAACCCGCATGGCCTGCCCCACGAGCCGCCGAACATCACCACCGCGCGCGACCTCTCCATCCTCGGCCGCGCGATCCAGGAGCGCTTCCCGAAGTACTTCGCCTATTTCCAGACCCAGTCATTCCAGTACGGCCGCCGCACCATCCGTGGCCATAACCGGCTGCTCGGCAAGGTCGAGGGCGTGGATGGCATCAAGACGGGCTATACCCGCCTGTCCGGCTTCAACCTGCTGACCTCGGTCAACACCGACAACCGCAGCCTCGTCGCCGTGGTGCTCGGCGGCCGCTCGGGCGCCTCCCGCGACCAGAAGATGGCCAGCCTCATCCAGAATCACCTGCCCCGAGCCTATGCCGGCGCACGGACGGCGCCTGCCGTGGTTGAGAGCCAGCCCGCCATGGTAGCCGAGGCCCCGGCTCCGCGTCCGATCGAGCTCGCTCCGGCGGCTGTGTCCGTGAAAGTGGCTTCCGCCACCCCGCAGGCGCCCGTGGCCGTGGCCCAGGCTTCGACACCTCCGGCTGCCCCCGAGCGCAAGCCCCTCGACCTGAACACTTTGCGGCCGGTCGTCGCCTCGGCTGCCGGCGCCAGCTCGACCACCACACCCTCGTCGGTGCGCTGGCAGAAGGGTCCTGAGGCGCTGCCCGCGAACGCGCAGGCCTATGCCGCCCTTCCGGCACCGATCCCGGCCTCTCAGAAGGCCGCCCTGCAGGCCAAGATCGAGGCCAAAGCCGACGCTCCCAAGGCCGACACGGCTGAGCCGAAGAAGACCGTGACCGGCTGGGTGATCCAGCTCGGCGCCACGGACGACGAGGCCAAGGCGAAAGCCATGCTCGATGCGGCCCGCGGACGTTTCGGCAAGGTCCTGGGCAAGGCTTCTCCCTTCACGGAGAAGGTGACCGTCGACGGCTCCACCCTCTACCGGGCGCGCTTCTCCGGGTTCTCCGAATCCAACGATGCCGCAAACGCCTGCAAGCAGCTCAAGAAGAGCGGCATGAACTGCTTCGCCGCACGCGGCTGATCTGATGAGAGACCTCTGCGACGGCACGTGTGTCTGTGCCGTCGCAGCTCGAAGACAAACCGGATCGCGCGTGGAGTATCAGCGATGTCGGCCCAGCAAAACTTCTCTCGCCTCGTTCACGCGAGCCGCGAGGTACGCCGTCCCTCCCTGGTCGGGATGGAGTTTCTTCATGAGCGTCCGATGCGCTTTTCGGATCTCGTCGAGGCTCGCACCCGGCTGAAGGCCCAGGATCTGATAGGCTTCCTCTTTCGTCATTACGCCCGCATGCGCATGGGTGCGCGTCCGCGTGTCTCTGTCTCCGTGAGCGTTTTCACGCCAGCCGGCAAACCGGCGGTCAAGATAAGCCTCTAGCAGCGGGACGCCCTGCGGATCGTGGGCGCTGCATTCGTCGTAAAGGCGGCGGAGGCCTTGCGGATCGAGGCTCGAAAGGCGTCGCCCGGCGAAGGCCCCCACCAGAATGGTGCCCTCGACGGCCCCGGTGGCATGGTCGATCTCCATCTCGATCATCGCCGACCGGATGCGGGAGAACCGCCCTCCGGCCTGCTGGAACTTCCGCCAGGGTCCCGGGAGATTCAGGGCGTTCCACCCCAGGGCCCAGGCGCCGAACCCGCCGAGCAGCAGGGCCATGTCGATGCGTCCTTTGGCACCCAGGAACACGGCCGCACCAAGTGCCGCGACACCGGCCACGGCTTTAAGGCTCTTCGCCATGACCTTGGGGTCGGCTCGCGTATAATTCTTGCCCACCCACCACAGAACAGCGACCGCCAGTATTCCAAGAAGCAGCATCATCGTTTTCTTCCCCACCCCAACATGTGGGCCGGGATGGGGCCGATGTAAATTGCCAGGCCGACGAATACCGGTCGGGGCGGGTTGCTATTCGGGCCGCTTCGGGATCTCCAGGCCGCGCTGGACGGCGGGCCGCGCAAGACCACGCTCCAGCCAGGCGGGAACGCGTTTCAGGCTCTCGAACTCCACCAGTTCTCCCGCGCCATAGGATCCGATGAGGTTGCGCACCCAGCCGAGCAGCGAGATATCCGCGATGGTGTATTCTTCGCCCATGATCCAGTCGCGGCCTTCGAGCCGCGTCTCAAGGACGCCCAGCAGACGCTTGGATTCGTTGCGATACCGCTCCAGCGGACGTTTGTCCTCGATCTCGCGGCCGGCGAATTTGTGGAAGAAGCCGAGCTGGCCGAACATCGGTCCCACGGCCGCCATCTGGAAGAACACCCACTGGATGGTCTCGTAACGCCGGGCAGGATCGGATGGCAGGAACTTGCCGGTCTTTTCAGCGAGGTACAGCAGGATTGCGCCGGACTCGAACAGCGGCAGCGGCTTTCCGCCCGGCCCGTCGGGATCGATCATGGACGGGATCTTGCCGTTCGGGTTCAAGGACAGGAATTCCGGCGTCCAAGTCTCGTTCTGGCCGATATTGATGAAATGGGGCTCGTAAGGCAGCCCGGTCTCCTCCAGCATGATGGAGACCTTGACCCCATTGGGCGTCGGGGTGGAATAAAGCTGGATTCTGTCGGGATGCTGGGCAGGCCAGCGGGAGGCGATCGGGAAGGCGGAAAGATCGGCCATGGAAACTCCATCATCGGCGTGAGTCGTGATGGAGCGATGCTAGAGGGCGCGGCCTCGCTTGCAAGGGCGCGGCCTCGCTTGCAAGGGCGAGACCTCGGTTTACCCGCCCCCTTCTCAATGCAGGAGCGCGTGCCTGCTGCGCTGGCTTTCCCGTTCCCAGGCCTGGACGACGACGCCGTTGATGCCGGAATCGTGGAGCCTGTCGCTCAGATCGATGAAGTGTCGCTCCGTCGCCTCCACGTCGAATTCAATCTGCTCGTCTTCCATGTGATCGAGCTCCGAAGCCGCATAGCGCTCATAGGCGGCCGACATCTCCGCATAGGCAAAGGCCACGGGAAGGGTGCGGAAGATGGTGGAGAATTCCTCGTCGAGTTCCCCGGTGGTCAGGTCCCGCATTTGAACAAGATAGCCGTCATCATGCTCGCAGACTTCGTAGCGCCAGTGCCGGCCTTCGGATGCACACATCAGCATCGGAACCTCCACTCAACTGTACTGCTGAGCCAATGCTGCACGAGCCAGCGCGGTTCCAGGACGATCCACTGCAAAAAAGTCTAACGGCGCCCCATGGCTTCGGCCCGAACGCGGCCGCCAATTCGCACCTGGGTTCCGTTCCCGAGATCGATGAAGCCTTGGTTCTGCCTGAGGGAATCCTCCCTCTTTGGCTCCAGGCGCCCGGCCCCGAAACGGTCCCGGCATTCCGGCGGGATCTGCATACGCACGCCCGGCGGGACATCGGGCATGCGGCACTCTTTCGCAAGCCCAGGACCGCCGGCACAAGCCAGGAGAGCAACGGTAACAGCGAGACGTCTCATGGAATGGTCTCCGACGATTCACATAGGTTACAGGAGGCCCAACTCGGCGAGCTCGCGACGCATATCCTCCGGCATCACGGCAAGGTCGCCGGATTTCAGGTCGATGTCACGCGGAGCTTCCTTGGCTACGAGGTAGCGCCAGCCCTGGAACGGCCTGTAGGGACGCGGCTCCACGGTAACCACTCTCGGCTCGAGCACCAGGTGACAGCGCCCGATGCCGTCCGCGTCGGTGAAGGGACGGACCGCGAGCAGCCTCTGGCGGGCCGCAACCTGTCCCTTGATCACCCAGAACAGGGAGCCGCCGTCCAGCAGCTCCTCGACGCGCTTGGGCACCATGCGGGTGGTGTGGGTCTGCTCGTAGTCCCGCCCGAGGCGCCGATGCAGCGCGCGGTTTTCCTCGATCCACTCTTCGAGATCCGTGATCGAGTCGCAGCCGACGCACAGTTTGATCAGGTGAAGTGCCATGTCCGTTTCAACCACGCGCCCGCCCGATCTGTCATCCGGCGATGCGCCGCAGGTCATTCCTCCGTCTTGAGCACGATCAGGCGCGCCCCTTCCGCCACCTGCGCTCCGGGCTCGGCGGCTATCTCCGCCACCTCCGCATCGGACGGCGCCACCAGCACATGCTCCATCTTCATCGCTTCGACAATGGCAAGCCGCTGGCCCTTCTCGACCCGGTCGCCCGGCTGCACGAAGACGGCGATGAGCTTGCCGTGCATCGGCGCCTTGACGGTCCCGCCCTCGTCCATGTGTTCGAGATCGACGTCGAAGGGGTCGTAAGGCTGCACAAGTGTCTGACGTCCGTTGCGGATGATGTAGACGCCGTGGGGTGCTTCCACCTCTTGGTCGATTTCCGCATCGTCCCAAGGATCGCTCGTACCGAACGCGACGGTGCTGGCCCCTGGATGCTCGCGGCTGAACACCTCACGCGCCTCGACGCGCTCACCGTCTACGAGCAGCGGCACCCCGACATGGCGAAGTCCCAGAAGCTGGAAACCGTCCGGCATGGACCAGGGCGACGACGGCTCATCGCTTTTCTGCAATTCCGCCATACGCAACCGCTCGATCTCGCGCGAGATCAGCGCCGATGCGCCGAACGACACGGCAACCTCGTCCAGCGGCTGCGGCCCGACGCCAAGACCCGCGATGTTGCGGTCGATGAAGCCCGTATCGAACTGCCCTGCCCTGAAATCCTCGGCTTCGCAGAGCTTCTTCAGGAAGGCCGCGTTCGTCTTAGGGCCTGCCACGATTGTCTGCCCAAGCGCCCCGGCCAGTCTGCCCAAGGCCTCCTCGCGGGTGGCGCCATGGGCGATGACCTTCGCGATCATGGGATCGTAATAGGGCGTCACCTCGGCCCCGGCCTCGACGCCGGTATCGATGCGGATGCCCTCGCCGTCCGGGAATTCGAGCGCCCAGAGTTTGCCCGTCGAGGGCAGGAATTCCTTTTCCGGATCCTCTGCGTAGAGGCGTGCCTCGACCGCGTGGCCATCGATGGCGAGGTCGTCCTGCGCGAACGGCAGCGTCTCACCGGAGGCGGCGCGGAACTGCAATTCCACGAGGTCGAGACCCGTGATCGCTTCCGTGACCGGATGCTCCACCTGGAGGCGGGTGTTCATTTCCATGAAATAGAAGCGGTCGGGGCGCAGGCCCTCGCGACCGTCGGCAATGAACTCGACGGTGCCCGCGCCCACATAGCCCACGGCGCGAGCCGCCTCGACCGCCGCCTGCCCCATCACCTGGCGCATCTCGGGCGTCATGCCCGGGGCCGGCGCCTCCTCGATCACCTTCTGGTGGCGGCGCTGGAGCGAGCAGTCGCGCTCGAAGAGATGCACCACGTTGCCGTGGCCGTCAGCGAAGACCTGGATTTCGATGTGGCGCGGGGAAAGGATGTACTTCTCCACCAGCACCCGGGGATCGCCGAAAGCGTTTTGCGCTTCACGCTGGGCGCTTTCCAGGGCCGCATCGAAATCAGCCGCCTTGTCGACCCGCCTCATGCCCTTGCCGCCGCCGCCGGCGATGGCCTTGATGAGAACCGGATAACCGATCTCGTAGGCCTTCTGGCGCAGGAAGTCCGGGTCCTGCTTGGAGCCGTGGTAGCCGGGCACGACCGGAACGCCGGCCTGCTGCACGAGCGCCTTGGCCGCATCCTTCAGGCCCATGGCCTTGATCGCGGAAGCCGGCGGTCCCACGAAGACGATGCCGTTCGCCGCGCAGGCCTCGGCGAACTCGGCCCGTTCGGACAGGAAGCCGTAGCCGGGATGGATGGAGGCCGCCCTGGTGCGCTTGGCGACCTCGATGATCCTGTCGATTCGCAGGTAGCTCTCGCCAGCGGGCGGCGGGCCGATGAGATGCGCCTCGTCCGCCATCTGCACGAAGAGCGAAGCCGCATCGGCCTCCGAATAGACCGCGATGGTGCGCATCCCGAGCCGCTTGGCGGTGCGGATGATGCGGCATGCGATCTCGCCGCGGTTGGCGATCAGGACACTCTCGAGCATTTCCATCCCTTACCAGATTTTCCGCCCCGTTTTGAGAAACCTAGAGCAAACCTGGAGGCTCTTGTCACGCCTGAACGATCCAGAAGCCTCAGACCGCTGACCCTTGAGGATGAGGCGAAGCTCCAGATGCAACCTTGTGCAACTCTCCTCTTGCTGAAGCGTTTGATCCACGTTAGCCTCTTATTGCAAATGATTTGCAACTGCAGAAAGACACCATGGATCAAGCCGCCCCCATTTCCCTCGTGCGAAAGGCCGCCTGGCGGCATTCTTCCGAGCTCCCATCCCTGCCCGAGGTCAATCGGTCGATTGCGGTACGGCCGGGATCGGTCTGGAGGCGGGCGGCGGCGTTCATGGGACCTGGCTACCTGGTGGCCGTCGGCTACATGGACCCTGGCAACTGGGCGACGTCCATCGCAGGCGGATCG
>Ga0180218_1001921_pt1 | contig 11618 bp, 10 predicted proteins | sample eDN3rd37CKraftBY_FD_151334 | JGI IMG/M metagenome (GOLD analysis project Ga0180218, IMG submission 151334) | Enriched backyard soil microbial communities from Emeryville, California, USA - eDNA 3rd pass 37_C Kraft BY (version 2) (version 2) | ecosystem: Environmental > Terrestrial > Soil >... | reverse complement strand
CCAGCGAGCCTCCGATGCTGGTCAGGAGCTGGTTGGCCGGCTGGCCCAGGCCCAGGCCGTCTCCCACGGCCTGCGTCACATGAGCCGTCGCGCCGGCCACCGGAGAAACAATATTGTCCAGCGTCGCGCCCGCGCCGCCCAGGCTACCGGACAGTCCAACCGGCACGACGTTGTCCACGGTCTGGCCGACATTGGCCAGGGCCGGCTCCAGAATGGGTAGCGCATCGCCTCCCGTCATGCCCAGCCCGTCAGTGAGGCTGGTCAGGGGCGTCAGCAACCCGCCCTCGGCGGCCAGCGGGCCAGTCAGGGCCCCCAGCGAACCAGTTGCGTTGTCCAGAATGGTGACCAGCGGCGCGGGATTGGCCGGATCATTCACCAGCAACCCGCCCGTGCTGGCCACGGTATCGCCCAGACCCGAAACCAAGCCGCCAAGGCCTGCATCCAGGTTGCCCGGCAGGCCGGTCTGTCCAATTGTTTCGCCAGAGGCAGACACCGCGCCACCCACCTGGGCCAGCAAGCCATTAACCGGCTCGCCCAAGCCGCTTTGCTCGCCCACCGTGCGCGTGAGCCGCGTCGCGGCATCGCCCAGCGGACCGACTACGGTGTCCACCTCCGCGCCCACGCCGCCCAGCGTCTCACCCAGGCCTACGGGCAGCACATTGTCGACGGCACTACCGGTATTGTTCAGAGAGGTTTCCAGGGGTCCCGGAGTGGAGCCCGGACCGCCCGGGTTGCCTGGATCGCCGGGGCCGCCGGGATTGCCCGGGTTATTGGGGTCTCCTGGGCCGCCGGGATTGCCCGGGTTGTTCGGATCGCCGGGGCCATCCGGGTTGCCCGGATTATTGGGGTCGCCAGGCCCACCGGGCACACCTGGTCCGCCAGGATTGCCCGTGTCAGGCCCGCCAACCAGGTTGCCGCGCGTGCTGCCGCTGGAGCAGCCTGCCAGCGTCACGGCGCCAACCATCATGCCGGCAATCAGCGTAAGCCTGAGTGCCTTGGCGATATTCGTTTCTTTGAAGAGGTTCCCCATGTGATTCTCCTTTCGTAAGCAATGACATGATCGAATACAGTTCGTCATGTACAGCTTTACGCAAAACCTGTGCCAATATTGGCACAGGAGGGGAATCCGTTCTCCCTCGCTTGCGCGAGAGATGAAAACTTGTTTTATTACATGAGGTTAAGAGAAATGGGATAGATGCAAAAACCACTTCCCTCAAATTTGAGGAAGCTACAAATCTGCGAATGTTACAAATGTGCGGCCTTCTCGAAAACGTTGTGTTCCCACGTAACGTAACGCGGGAGCATCAGAAAGCGGTCAGAAGCCGTCGTACAGCAACGAGTAGTTGGCGTTGAAGCGCAACGAGCGCTTGTCGCTGTTGAGCGGCGTGTCGCCAATCGGCTTGGCGACGTTGAGGTCGATGACGTAATAGCGGTCGTCCGTCAGGCGCAGCCCCAACGCGGCCGAGGAAAGACTGCGTCCGTTATAGGCTTGATAGGCGTCGTCGTTGTACCAGGCGCGCGCATGGTCCACCAGCGCGTAAGGCTGCACGGTGGAAAGCGAGCGCCAGCCGGTGACGAAGCGCCGGTTCACCTCCAGTGACACGCCATAGCCCTTGTCGCCGGCCAGTTCGCCCTGGGGGTAGCCCAGGCCGTACCGCCAGGCGCCGAACGAGGTCTGCTCGATGTTGGGCAGAATGTTGCGGCTGTATTGACCGGCGCCCGACAGTGTCAGGCCGAAGCCCGCCGGCAGGTTGACGGTTTGCTTGAAGTCCAGCGTGTAGCGAGTGAAGTCCAAGTCATAGGCGGGCGGCTGGAACTCGGCGTAGTTGCTGCGCAGGCTTTTCTTGGCGCCCAGCGCGTCGAAGCCCTTGTTGATACCCACGGTGATGTCGCGCGCCTGGTTCTCGCCCACTTCGCGGTAGCGCAGACTGGCGCGCGCGACGCGTGTGTGGGCGCGCTGCTGCAGCCAGGCGTTGTCGGCGTCACGCTGGTATTCGTCTATGGTCTGAGCCACATATACGCCCAGCGAACCACTGAGCAGGCGCCGGTTGTTCAGTAGCAGGGGGTAGCTGACGCCCAGGCCGATGCGCTCATTGACGACCCGCCTGTCCCAGCCCAGCGACTGCAGCACCTCGTCCTCGGGACGCGACTCGTAGTGATAGCCGTCCACCTCGACGGACAGGCCGTCACTGCCCACCGGCACCGAGACCGAACCGGAGATGTAGCGCACGTCCCGGCGGTTGGTTGGCACGGCGGCCGTCAGCTTCACCTGCTCGCCCAGCGGCGTGAGGCTGTTGGCGGTAAGGTTGACGATGCCCTGCATGCCGGTGCCCATGTCGACCAGCCCGCCCGAGACGCCAAACGTCCGATGCGTGGCATTCAGTACCAGCTCGGTGGCACCGTCGACGCGACGCGGCATGTCCAGCCGCGGTGTGAAGCGCATCCCGGGCACCTGCCGCATTAGGTTCAGCACACGCTCCAGCGTGCGCCGCGTCAGGGGTTTTTCGGCGATCAACGGCCCGGCGAGCACCTGCAGGCGCTCGCCCGCGTTGCCCACATCGCCCTCGACGCGCAGGGCGCTTACGTGCCCCTCCACGACCGTGACTCGCACCATGCCCTCGGCGAAATCCTGTTCCTGCAGCAGGGCAAACGACAGCGGATAGCCTTCCTGCTGGTACAGCTGAGTGATTTTATTGACTTCCTGCACCAACTGCGCCACGGTCATTTCGCGGCCGGCCAGAGGCTCCAGGATGGCGGAGATGCGCTTGAATTCGATGGTTTTATTGCCGCTGACACCGAAGTGCTGCGGCACAATGCGCTGCTGCAGACGCGCGCCCAAGGCGGACTTGTCGTCCTCGGGCCGCGATTGGACCGGAGCAGGCGGCACGGCCGGACCGGGCCTTTCTACGGAGGGCAGGCTGTCCAGCGGGTTGCCCCGCAAGGGGCCGTCCGCCAAGGCGGGCGCAGATAACGCCAGGCAAAATACCAGCAGCCCGGCGGCATGCCAAAACGAGGCGCGTACCCCGCCTTCACTCTTTATCCCCAATTGCCCCACGCAGTCCCCCTCTGCCTTTGCCCTCGGGGTCGCACCCCGATTCTTGTCCCGTCTCCCCTTTACTGGGCCATGCAAGCTACTACAAAAGTTATCTCAATATACCAACTACGCGAAAAAGTATTCGCTCAATTGTTGAATTTAAGTTAAATCAAATGAAACCAAAATAATATTTTTGTTAAATTTTAATACTTATAAGAAACATGAAATTCCTCCACTTTTCACAACTTCTTCAAAGTTAAATACGCAAAAATTATGCCAGCACGGTTACGGTCTTCTAATTATTTTAGTTTTGACTACTTTTAATAACAATAAAAGTCATTATCTAGGTGTTTACCCGTAATTTCTTTTGCTGGACAGCCAGTAGTATGTGAACACATATGCAGAGTCGCAGAAACTCTTTTGCTTTTCGGCTTCCGGCCGTTTGGGCCATACAAGTCACAGGCATAACTCTTTTCTTGAAGGACTTTTGCCATGAAAAACAAATTTGTTGCATTTTTAAAAGACGAAGAAGGCGCCACCGCCATTGAGTACGGCCTGATTGCAGGACTGATCGCTGCAGTGATCGCCGGTACGCTGGGGATTTTGGGGGGGCAACTCGACACGTTGTTTAGCAAAATAAAAACGGCCCTCAGCGACGTAGCTCCCCCTCCCGCCGAATAGCCAGAAATTACAAGACCAACTAACTCCAGGATCGACGCCGGGAAATCCGCTTGACTACATTGGTGTAGTAGCTTTGCTTTCTCCTCTATCAACACAGAAGAAAGTAAAGCTGGAACCGCGATCAAGAGGCAAGGACATACGACGCAGATGTTGAAGCACGCTTGGCCATGCTTGTTCCTGGCCTTCAATGCGCTCGTCATCGCCTACGATCTGCGCTTTCGCCGCGTGCCTAATCTGTTGCTGGCCGCTGCCCTGCTGCTGCAGACCACGTGGCTGCTGGCGGCAGCGCCGAACGTGGCCGCACCCATGGCGGCATCGGGTTGGACGCAGGCGGGGCTTGGCTTCGCGGTTGGGCTGGCGCTGTTCTATCCCTTGTGGCGCTTCGGTGCCATGGGGGCGGGCGATGTGAAGTACATCGCGGTACTGGGCGCCTGCGTCGGCACGGCCGGGCTGTTTTCAGCCCTGTTGCCGGGTAGCCTGCTGGCGGGCATGCACGCCCTGGCGGTCACCGCTACCGGCGGCCTGGCTGGCGCGCGAGCAAACTGGCGCGCGGGTGCGGGCAAGCGCCGCGGGATTCCGTACGCCGCCTATCTGGCCTTGAGCGCCATGGCAAGCGCGGCCTGGCTAATAGTCTGCCCGTCCTCCTGGCTGTTTTCGTTGATACACATGACATGAGCGGCAGATATGGTCCGATCCGACATTGCGCATCGCATGCACCCCCAGCAAGGCGCCTACACGCTGGAGTTCGCGGCGGGCTTCCTCGCCTTTTTCCTGCTGATGTACGGGGCTCTGACCTATGGCCTGCTCTTCGCCGCCCAGCAGTCGCTGAACCTTGCCGCCGAGAACGGCGCGCGCAAGGCGCTAAGCTGGCAGCCCAGCCTGCAGGACCGCGTGGCTCACGCACAGCAGGAAGTCCGGCGCGCGACCGGCTGGGTGAACGCGCTGGGCGGCGGCGATGCGCTGGAAGTGGCCATTTGCGTCGGCGACGCGGTGTATGCCGACACACGGCTGGGCGACTGCGCCGGCCAACCGCCGCGGTTCAACCAACTACGCGTCGTGGCCCTGTACCCCTACCGGGAATCGCCGCTGGTGCCACTGCTGGGTCCGGCATCCCTGCTCAGCCTCGCTGTGCCGCAATACCTCAAGGGCGAGGCCACCGTCAGCCTGGACATTGCCGCACTGGCAGCCTCGGGCATCAGCGATGATTGAACTTGCGCCATCCGCCGCCGGCGCCACTGTGCCGCCCTCCACCCGAAGAGCCGCCCCCCATGCATCGACGGCGCACAGTGTTCAGCGCGGCGCCGCCTCCATCGAATTCGCCTTCGCCCTAGTCCTGCTGCTGATGTTTCTGTTCGCCCTCGTCGGCTACGGCGCCCTGCTGTGGGCGCAGCAGAAGATCACTCACCTAGCTGCGGAAGGTGCGCGCTCGACCCTAGCCGCGAGCTTCCAGGGCGATGCCGCGCCCGCCCAGGACGCATGTTCCGGCAGCGTTCTGCCCATCGCCTCGCGCGACGCTCTGCTGGCCGGGCCGGCCCAGGAAGCGGGATTCTGTACCGGGTCACAGGCCGCCTGCGTCTTCGCCCCCGATGCCACCTGCGCGACCATAGAGATACGTATGCGCGTGGAAGGCTGGCCGCTGCTTGAAATCATGCGTGGGCTGGCGCGCACATTCGGCGGCGATGCCCAACGCCTGCTGCCCGAGTTGCTCCAAGCCAAAGCCGTCGTGCAGATACCCGTGGAACCCGCAACATGAATCCTGTCCTGAAATCCATCGCCGTCCTGCTGGTGCTGCTTGCCGCGGTACTGGGCGTATCGGCCTACCGCATCGCCAGCCGTCCAGCGCCAGTACCCGCTGCTGCTCCCCCGCCCGCCGCCACACGTATCGAGCCGGCGCCGAGAGACGAACACACCGTGGTGCTGGCCGCACGCGGCATGGCCGCCGGCACGGTGCTGGAGCCGGACGACCTGCGCCTGGAGCAATGGCCCGTCGCACCCGCCCAGGGCTTCGGCCGCACCGAGGCCGTGGTGGGCGGCGTGCTGCGTTTCGATGTAGCGGCCGGGCAAGCGCTGACCGATCCCATGTTGGTGCAAGGCCTGGCCACGTACCTGCGGCACGGCGAGCGCGCCATCAACGTGGCCTTGGAAGACAGCGCCATGCTGCAACACGTCCAGCCCGGCGACATGGTGGACATCTTCTTCACCCTGGGCAAGGACGAAGAAACGGGCAGCACGCAATCCCGCCTGCTGCTGCCCCGCGCCCGGGTGCTGGCCTATGGCGCCAAATCGGTGGACGGACCAGAGCCGGACACCAAAGCCCCATCGGCCAACCGGGGCGCGCAAGCCGCCCCGCGCAGCGCCACGCTGGCCGTGCCACTGGAACAGGTGAACGACCTCCTGCTGGCGACGCGCAATGGCAAGCTGCAGCTGGCCCTGCGCGCGCCGAGCGATGACGCCCGTCCGGACGCCACGCTATTTCCCGACACGCGGCCGGTGCTGGAAGGCCGTGCGGGCCTAACGACTGTACAACGCCAGCGCCTGACGCTGCCCGAGAACCGCGCCTATGCGGGCGACAGCCTGGCGCAGTTGGCGGCCTCCGAAACCGCCGCCCAACGTCGCGGGAACCCCGTTCCCACAACTCCGCGGCAAAGCAGCCGGTCCGTGGAAATTCTGCGCGGCGGCCAGTCCGAGCGGGTGCATTACTGATGCAGACCGGCGCAGGCCCAACACGGCGACATCATATGGACAACGCAGACAACGACGTACAAGGACGATACATGGGCAAGGCAGGGGACGCGAACGCATACCGGACTGGCAGGCGGCGAGCCGCATGCGCCGCGACACTGTGCGCGGCCCTGGCCGCCGTGCTCGTCCAGGCAACCCATGCCGCGCCTCCGGCCGCAGCCCAGGCCACGGACTCCACCCGCAGCCTTGCGGTGCCCCTCCACGGCCAACAACTGCTGGCGCTGCAGGGAACGCCGCTGCGCGTGGCCATCGGGGACTCGGCCGTGGCCGATGTCAAGGTGCTCGCGCGCGCCGGCGGTCAAGGCGACGTCATGCTGCTGGGCAAGGCGCCGGGCAGCACCGACCTGCATATCTGGCTGGCCGACGGCGGCGCTCCCCTGCACTGGCGCCTGACCGTGCCAGGCGAAGCGCAGCACGCACTGGATGAAGCTGCCGCCAGCCAATACACCACAGGCGGCATGGTGCAGGTGGAAGTGAAAGTTGTCGAACTGTCGCGCAGTGTCATGAAAGACGTGGGCGTACGCCTGGGAGCGGGAGGTTCGGGACCATGGAGCGCCGGCGTAGACCTGCTGCCCGCCACCTTGCTGGGCAGCGGCTTCGGTCTGTCATATATTTCACGCAACTTCAACGCCACGTTGGGCCTGCTGGAAAACACCGGCATGGCGCGCATTCTGGCCGAGCCCACGCTAGTGGCCATGTCGGGCCAGAACGCCAGTTTCCTGGCAGGCGGCGAGATCCCCGTGCCACAGGCCGGCGGCCTGGGCGTCCAATCGGTCACCTACAAGCCGTTCGGCATCGGCCTGACCGTGACCCCCACTGTGCTGTCGCGGGACCGCATTGCGCTAAAGGTAGCGCCCGAGGCCAGTGAACTGGATTATGCCAACTCCGTGCCCGTTATCAATGGCGACAGCACCACCATGATGCCCGCGCTGCGCACGCGCCGGGCCGATACCATGGTAGAACTGGGCGACGGCGAAAGCTTTGTCGTCAGCGGCCTGGTTTCGCGCCAGACCATTGCCAACGTCAACAAAATACCGCTGCTGGGCGACCTGCCGATCATCGGCAGTTTTTTCCGCAGCATCCAATATTCGCAGGAAGACCGCGAACTGGTCATCGTTGTGACGCCGCGCCTGGTGCGCCCGATCGCCCGAGGCGTGGCGCTGCCGCTGCCCGGCGACCGCGAAGAAGTGCGCGATACGCCGGGTAATGTTTGGGGCTATTACCTGACCGGCCCAGCCGGCGGACAACAGATGCCGGGGTTCTCGCGATGAGCAGCGATTCCGTCTCCTTCTTGCTGTACTCGTCGGACGCTGCGCTGGCCGAACGGCTTGCGGCCACACTGGCCCCCTTGGGCCGGCTGGCCGTGGAAAGCCAGCCGGCCGGGGCGCGAGCGGCCGACGCGGATCCCGGCCTGGTACTAGTGGACTTCACCCAGTCCGACACGGACGCGCGGCTGAAACAGGCCTGTGGCCAGACGCAAACCGTGCTGCAGCGCTATCCTGGCGCGCCCTGCCTGGCCATCGGCAGGTTGTCGCTGCCCGGCGCGGCAATCGCCGCCTTCCGCGCGGGTGCGCGCGACTTCATCGATCCGGACCAGGAAGAAGATTTCATGGCGGCGATACGCCGCCATCTGCTGTCCGGGCAGGCTGCCGCCACACGCCAGTCCAGCAGGACAGGCGTGCTGCTGCTCGGCGTGCGGCCGGGCATAGGCACCAGTACGCTAGCCGTACACCTGGCCAGCCTGATGCAGCGCCAACTGGCCGGTGCCGCATCCCGGCGGTCGCACACGCGCCAAGCACAGGATGCAGGGGCACTGCCGCTGCGCGACCGCGTCTGCCTGCTGGACCTGGGCGTGCCTGCGGGCGACGGTCTGCTGTACCTGAACATGCGCGGCGACTTCCACTTCGTAGACGCCGTGCAAAGCCTGCGCCGGCTGGATGAAACCCTGCTCAGCTCCGCCCTGCCGCAGACCCCCGCGGGGCTCAGCGTGCTGGCCTTGCCCCGTGAGCTGGACCATCTTCAAGGCGTGTCGCACGCCGACTCGCTGGCCCTGTTCGAGCTCCTGCGCGAACATTTCGGATTGCTGGTGGCAGATGCGGGCGGCTTGTCCAATCCGGCCTTCATCGCCGGCATGGCGCGTACCACCGACCATGTCTGGGTCATCGCCGACCAGAGTGTGGGTGCCCTGGTGTCCCTGGCCGACATGCTGGCTGAACTGGAGCGTCATGAAGTGGACAAAAGCCGGATACGCCTGGTGCTCAGCCGCTACGACCTGCGCCACGGCATGGCAGCCGCGCAAATAGCCGACCGCTTCGACATTGCGCTGGGGGGCGTGCTGCCGGAACGCAGCGTGACCCTGCGGCGCGCCATGAACGTCGGCAAGCTGCTGTTGGACGACGGCGGGCGCGACCCCTATCTTTCGGCGCTGCAGTCGCTGGCGCGCGGCCTCCTGTCCGAAAGCGCCGCGTCCCGCGCCCGCCCGCGCTGGAATCTTAGCCACTGGCTCCGCCTGCTACGCAGCGGCGGTCGACGGGAACAAGGACGATAAGCATGATGACCGGTACCGTTCAATTTGGTGACGAGGACTTTACCGCCTCGCAGCGATTCCAGGAAATCAAGAGCGCCGCCTACGACCACCTACTGACGCGCATCGAAGAACTAGGCGCGGAGTTCGGCCGCTGGTCGCGCCAAGCCATACAGGAGTTCGTTGAAATCGAGGTGGCCGGCTTCGTGCGACAGAAGCGCATCCCGGTCAATGAAGCTGAGATGCGTCAGGTGGCCGTGGCCCTGACCAAAGAGCTGGCGGGCCTGGGGCCGCTGGAGGACCTGCTGGCCGACCCGGCTATCGAGGACATTCTGGTAAACGGCCACGACAAAGTCTTTGTGTCGCGCGGCGGCGTGCTGACGCGCGAGTCGCTGCGCTTCTCGGACAACCAGCACATACTGCGCATCGTCCGGCGCATTCTCGCCCCGCTAGGTCGGCGGCTGGACGAATCAACTCCCATGGTCGACGCGCGCCTGCCCGATGGCGGCCGGCTGAACGTGGTCATCGAGCCACTGGCTGTGGACGGCCCCACGGTATCCATCCGCAAATTCCGCCAGGAGCCGCTGAAGCCCGACGACCTGCTGGCGCTGGGCACCTATGACGAAGATATTTTCCGCCTGCTGGAAGCCGCCGTCCACGCCCGCTGCAACATCCTGATTTCCGGCGGCACCAGCTCGGGCAAGACGTCGTTGCTGAACGCGCTCGCCTTTTTTATACCCACCGCCGAACGCGTCGTCACCGTAGAGGACACGGCGGAGCTTTCGCTGAACCACCCGCACGTCGTCCGGTTGGAGGCACGCCAGGGCGGCTACGACGGCAGCGGGTGCGTGACCATACGCGACCTCATACGCAACAGTCTGCGCATGCGCCCCGACCGCGTGGTGGTGGGCGAAGTGCGCGGCGCCGAAGTGATGGACATGCTGCAAGCCATGAACACTGGCCACGAAGGCTCGATGACGACGCTGCACGCCAACTCGCCGCGCGAGTGCCTGTACCGGATCGAGATGCTGGCCGGCTTCGCCGGCTACCAGGGCAGCGAGGACAGCTTGCGCCGCCAGATCGCCAGCGCGCTGGACTTCATCATCCAGATCGGTCGGCTTTCCAGCGGAAAGCGCCGCATCTTGTCCGTCGCCGAAGTCACCGGCATGAGCGACAACGTCGTGGCCATGCAGGAACTGTACCGGCACGAAACCTATGTCGACGCCGACGGGCAGGAGCGCGATCGCTGGAAGAGCCTGGGTATCCATCCACACACCCCGAAGCTGGCCGGACTGCGCGGCCGCCTCCAAGGCGGGCAGACCCCGGCCGAAGCGCCGCCGCCCGAAAGCGGGGGATTCTGGGGTAAGAGACGCTGATGGCGACGGCTCTGGCCCTGGCCGCCCTAGCCCTGCTGATGGCCGGCGCTGCGCTGGCCCTGTGGCTGCACGCGCGCAGCCAGGCCGCGCGCGCCGCCTCCACCGCTTTCCTGCAGGACCACCTGGTCCAGCGTGCCGCGCTGGGCCGAGCGGCTCCGGCGAACCGGGATCCGGCCGCCCGGCCATGGCGACCCGGGCCGGCGCGCTGGGCCGACTTCGTGCTGCGCGCCGGCATCGAACCCGATATGCGTTTCCACGTCCGGATGGCGCTCATACCCGTTTGCGCTGCGCTGCTGGCCGGGCTGATGCTAGGCGGCGTGGCGGCCGGTGCGGTGTTTATCATGGCGGGCGCCGGCTGCGTGTTCTCCCTGTGGCTGAAGGCGCAGCGCCGCCACGCCAAGGCAGTGGAGCAACTGCCCGACTTTCTGGAATCCATGGTGCGCCTGATGGCCATAGGAAACAGTCTGGATGCCGCCTTCCAGGGGGCGGCCGACAAGGGCGGACAGCCCCTGCGCGGCATTCTGCAGCGTACCGCCGTCGCGGCTCGCGGCGGCATGGAACTGGACGAAGCCCTGCGCCAGGCGGCACGCCAATTCGGCCTGCGCGAGCTTTACTTGATAGCCGCGATCGTGGGAGTGGCCACCCGCTTTGGCGGCCGCAGCGACCAGGTGCTGGATCGCATGGCGGGCTTCATGCGCGATCTGACCCAGGCCCGCCGCGAGCTGACCGCGCTGTCGGCCGAAGTGCGGCTGTCCGCCTGGGTACTGGCGCTGTTGCCGCTGTGCGTGGGCGGCGTCATCCTGGCCTTCAACGACAGGCTCTTCGTCGGCATGTGGCACGACCCTGTGGGCTGGAAGCTGTTGGTCGGCGCGGCCGCGTTGCAGGTCGTAGGCTCGTACTGGCTGCATCGCATGGCACGGCTGGGAGGAACCACATGATCGGAACCTGGCTGGACACACTGGACATGCATATGCTGGCCGCGGCCGCCCTAGCCTGCCTGGCCCTAGCCCTGCTGCTGGCGGGCCTGGCCCCCCTGCTCCGCGCCCTGCGGCAAGGCCGCAGCCAGGAGACAGTGGAGCGTGCGCTGGCGGCACGCGATCCCACGCGCACGGACTCCTTGTCCGGCGACGACACACCCGCGCACGGCCCAATGTTGAGTGCCCTGGCCACCGCCACCGCGCTAGGCGCACAATGGAGCGCCGGCCAGTTGGGCAAGACACTGCTGCCACCGCAGGATAGGCAACTGGTCGAGTTGGCGGGC
>Ga0180218_1001920_pt1 | contig 11642 bp, 11 predicted proteins | sample eDN3rd37CKraftBY_FD_151334 | JGI IMG/M metagenome (GOLD analysis project Ga0180218, IMG submission 151334) | Enriched backyard soil microbial communities from Emeryville, California, USA - eDNA 3rd pass 37_C Kraft BY (version 2) (version 2) | ecosystem: Environmental > Terrestrial > Soil >... | reverse complement strand
ACCAGCATATCGCGCCGGGGCATGTGCTGCGCAAGATCAATTTCATGCGCGACTTCATGTGGTTAAGGCATGCCTGAAACGCAAACGGCCCGGCAGAGCCGGGCCGTGAAACGGGTCGAGGGCAAACTTCAGGAGTTTTCCTCTTCTTCGACATCTGGTTCCGGCGGAGCTTCCGGAGGGGGTACCAACCCCTGCAGCCCCGCCAACAACTCTTCCTCGGTCATGCGATCTTGCGCGACATCTTTGTCGTCGGCGTCGGCCACGATGGCGCCGGGGGCAGCAAGCGTCGGCGGCACCGCCTCCGCTTCCGGCTCGTCCACTTCGGTGTATTTCTGCAACGAGTGGATCAGTTCTTCCTTGAGGTCGTTCGCCTCGACTGTCTCTTCGGCGATTTCACGCAGTGCCACGACCGGGTTCTTGTCGTTGTCCCGATCAACGGTAATTTCCTGCCCGGCCGACACCATCCGCGCGCGGTGACTCGCGAGCAGAACCAGGTCGAAACGGTTTTCGACTTTATCGATGCAGTCTTCAACGGTGACGCGTGCCATCCGGCGTGCTCCGCAACCTAAGATCGGTGGATAGATGCGGGCTATAACCTGTCGAAGCCCGGGAAGCAAGGCGCAATTCCACACCCTCCGTTCGCCTGGCAGTCATCATACAGCCGTGGGTGGAACTTTCGCCTGCGGCACAGCAGCGTGGTTCGTTGCCAAGTACGATAGAGAAATACCATCATTCAATTGCCATGCTTTAGACCGATTAGCCACCTAACTTCGTTTTTCACCGTTTCATCAACCGCTGTTTTTATCAACGAGATTGCTGATGAGCCTTCCCGAGAAAACCGTCCTCTTCATCGATGGCGCCAACCTTTACGCCACGACCAAAGGCCTCGGTTTTGATATCGATTATCGGCGCTTGCTGAAGGAATTTCAGAACCGCGGCAATCTGTTGCGCGCTTTCTATTACACCGCGCTGATTGAGGATCAGGAGTATTCCTCGATCCGCCCGTTGCTCGATTGGCTCGATTACAACGGCTACACCGTCGTCACCAAGCCCGCCAAGGAGTTCACCGACTCCGCCGGACGCCGCAAGGTCAAAGGCAACATGGATATCGAACTCACGGTCGATGCCATGGAAATCGCCGAGCACATTGATCACATGGTGCTTTTCTCCGGCGACGGAGACTTCCGCCCGCTCGTGGAGGCCGTCCAGAAAAAGGGCGTCCGCGTCACGGTCGTTTCGACCATCTCCACCCAGCCGCCGATGATCGCCGATGAACTTCGCCGCCAGGCCGATGTTTTCCTCGATCTCGCGAGCCTTCAGAACCAGGTCGGCCGCGATCCTTCCGAGCGGCCCGCGCGCGAACCGCGCCACCATCACAGCCCTGGCCAGGGGCAGGATACGATGCCGGGCTTCATCTCGCGGGGGCCTACGCCGCCTGCCCGCGCTTACGAGCCAGACCCTGAAGGCGCCTGACCTGCAAAGACGCTTGAGTTCTCGCTAGCCTACCGCCATTAGAGCGGTAATGACCGCTGAACCCAGCCACGACTGTCCCCTATGCCCTCGCCTCGTCGCATTCCGGAAAGTCAACCGGGACGCCGAGCCTGACTGGTTCAATGGCCCCGTCCAAAGCTTTGGTCCCCCTCAAGCGGAGCTGTTGATCGTCGGACTCGCACCGGGTCTGCGCGGGGCCAATCGCACCGGGCGGCCGTTCACCGGCGATTACGCGGGTGATTTGTTATATGCGACGCTCAAAGAATTCGGCTTTGCCCGCGGTCAATACGAGGCGCGCCCCGGCGATAGCCTCCGCCTCGTGAACGCCAGAATTACCAATGCCGTGCGCTGCGTGCCGCCGCAAAACAAACCGACGCCGGCCGAGATCAATACCTGCCGAAGATTTCTGATCGGCGCGATCGAACAAACGAAACATACCCGGGCAATTGTCGCGCTCGGCAAGATCGCTCACGATTCTGTCGTTCGCGCGCTGAACGGCAAACTCGCGCACTACAAATTCGTGCATGGCGCCAAACACGAGATCGCAGACTACACACTATTCGATAGCTATCACTGCTCACGCTACAATACGAACACGGGCGTGCTGACGCCTAAAATGTTTCGGGCGGTATTTGCCGCGGTGCGTCAGCACCTTGGGAACTAACCCCATTCGCATCCTCCGTTCGATGACAGAGCCGGCCAAGACGATGCCAGTGAGCAACAAGACGCGATCCCTGATAATCGCAGCGACGATCACACGCGGCAGGATCTCGCATCTTTCATCAACGCACTAAACGAAAACGAGAAGCTGAACCTCATTGCGATGAGCTGGATCGGCCGCGGCACTTACACGAGTGACGAATAGGAGCGCGCGCTCGCGGCGGCACGGAGCGAACGCATCAACAGCACAAGCGAATATCTGCTGGGCAACCCGCTTCTCGCGGAGCAACTCGAAGCAGCGCTTGATATATTCGGCTACTCCACAGTGGAGCTTGAGCAAAGCGTGAGCTAGCGCGGATTGGCCTTTAACCAAGCCAATGTGTCACTCGCGCTCTGATCCGGTGGAAATACCGGATAAAGCACATGCGTGATGACGCCATCGTCGATCACCAGCGTGAGCCGCTTCACGAGCTCCATGCCGGCCGCCTGAAAGGTCGGAAGGTTGAGCGCGCGAATGAATTTCAGGTCTTCATCGGACAAAATGGCAAACGGCAAATGCAGGCGCTCTGCGGCTTCCCGTTGATAGGCGCTGTCCTGGGTTGAAAAGCCAAACAATTGATCGGCTCCCGCCCCTTGCAGGTCCTTGAAATGATCGCGGAAAGAGCATGACTGAGGCGTACAGCCGCGTGCGCCGGGGATCGCATCCCAGCCATCGGGCAACGCCTGGCCTGGCACGCCGGTGCGCGGATAGGCGTAAACCACCGTCCGGCCCTTTAGTGATGCAAGATCAACCATCGAGCCGTCCGTTGCCCGCAGCGGCAGCGAGGGCAGCTTCATGCCGGGCAGATGCCGGGTCGCGCCGTCATCCTGCGGGACCGGTAAGCCTCCGGGCAATTCCGTATTTCGAAAAACACTCATGGCGAGCTCTAGGCGGTATTCGATTCACTTGAGAAAAAAGATTCTATTTACAACCTTCTACTTCTTATAGCTCGCATAGGAGATGAATTCGAGGAGCGAGCCGTCGGGATCGCGGAAATAGACACTCATCCCCGGCCCCTTGACGCCAAAGCGCTCGAGCGGCCCCTGCTCGATCTTCACTGCGCAGCGCTCAAGATGCTTTACGGCGTCCTCGATCGGCCCCTTCCACTCGAAGCATAGATCGCTATTGCCCGGCTGCACAGGAAGCCGCGCCACATCGGCCGGGGTGAAACCCGGGCCGTGCAGATTGAGTTGCGCATCGCCAAAACGATAGGCAAAGCCCTTGGGACGCGTGACCAGCTCTGCTCCCATGACCTTGACGTAGAATTCGTTGGATCGCGCCCAATCGGAAACATGAATGACGCAATGATCAAGCTTGACCGGCAAAGTCATGTTCGGCGTTATCCCTTCTGCCGCATCAAGCGGCCTTTTTCCCGCGACCAATCGCGCTTTTTGATGCTGGCGCGTTTGTCGTGCAGCTTCTTGCCGCGCGCCAGCGCGATCTCCATTTTCGCCCGCCCGCGCTTGTTGAAATAGAGCTTGAGCGGCACGACCGTCATGCCCTCGCGTTCGATCGCGCCGATCAGTTTGTTGATCTGGCGGCGGTGGAGCAGCAATTTTCGCGCCCGCCGCGGCTCGTGATTATTACGGTTGGCCTGCAGATATTCGGGGATATTGGCGTTGACCAGCCAAAGCTCGCCGCCACGCGCATCGGCATAGGACTCGGCAATCGTCGCCTTGCCATTACGCAGCGACTTTACCTCGGTGCCGGTTAGCGCAATCCCGGCTTCGAAGACTTCGCCAATTTCGTAGTTGAACCGCGCCTTGCGATTGACGGCGACGTCGCGTTTCGGATCGGCGTCTTTATCTTTAGCCATGCAGGTTCTTGGTCATGAAAGGCCGGAATATCCCGCCTCATGCATTCAGAAGGCCGGCATGCACCATCGCTTCGCGCACCGCCTTCTTGCTCGCATCCGAAATCGGGCCGAGCGGCAGGCGCACGTGTTCCGAACACTTGTTCAGAAGCGAAAGCGCATACTTGGTCGGCGCCGGGCTGTTTTCGATGAACAACGCCGCGTGCAACGGCATAAGACGATCCTGCAGCTTCAGGGCGGCCGCGTAGTCGCCGGACAGCATTGCGTCCTGGAATTCGCCGACGAGACGCGGCGCGACATTCGCTGTCACCGAAATGCAGCCGACGCCGCCTTGCGCATTGTAGCCGAGCGCCGTGCCATCCTCGCCCGAAAGCTGGATGAAATCGGGACCGCAGGCGTGACGTTGCAAGCTCACGCGATCGAGCTTGGCGGTCGCGTCCTTGCAGCCCTTGATGTTCGGAAGCTCGGAGAGGCGCTTCATCGTCTCGACCGAGATGTCGATCACCGAACGCGGTGGAATATTATAAACGAAGATCGGAATGTTGATCGCATCGTTCACTGCCTTGAAGTGACGATAGATGCCTTCCTGGCTGGGCTTGTTGTAATACGGCGCCACCACGAGCACGGCATCCGCACCCGCCTTTTCGGCATGCTTCGCGAGATCGACCGCCTCTGCTGTCGAGTTCGAGCCCGCGCCCGCCATCACCGGAACCCGGCCCTTGGCCTGCTCGATGGTCCACTCGACCACCTTGTGGTGCTCGTCGTGGCTCAGAGTCGGGCTCTCGCCCGTAGTGCCGACCGGCACGAGACCATCGGTACCCTCGGCAATCTGCCAGTCAACGAGCTCGCGGAATGCGCGTTCGTCGAGGCCGCCGTTCTTGAATGGCGTGACCAAAGCGGTGAAGGAACCTCGAAACATGGCAGGATATTTCCCTGATTATCGGCTGTGCGACAGGGATACCCCCAAACCGGGGGCCGCGAAAGCCCCGCCGTCAAGCTTTTGTTTGCACCCCTTGGGCTAACAAGCCATGAATTGACCGAAATCTCTGATTCCTGTGGTGGAGATGAAACGGACTGAATCGCGCCTGTTGAAGGGTATTTTCGTGACAATCGCCGTTCTCGCGGCGGCCCCTTCCTATGCGCAAAGCCAGTCCGACATCGCTGCCGTCAAACAGGCGATCAGCTTCATCAAAAGCGACGATGGCGGCAAGGCCCTTGCGATCGCCGACCGGCTGCAAAACCCGGCGGCGCGCAACCTCATCATCTGGCTTGGATTGCGTTCGACGCCGAAAGACATCGGCTTTGACCGCGCTGCCCAGTTTCTGCGCGAACACGGGAAATCCTGGCCCAGCACCTCGTTTATACGCCGCCGTGCCGAATATTTGCTCTACGAAGAAAATCGCGACGCCAACACCGTCCGCTCCTTCTTCGGTCAGAGCACCCCGCTCACCGGCGAAGGAAAACTGATCCTGGCGAAAGCGCTCGCGGCGGCCGGTGATCATCGCAACGCGGCGGCGCTCGCCCGCATGGCCTGGCGTGACGACAATCTCAACACCAAGAGCGAGCGCGACCTCCTCGCCTCTTTTCAGAACGTGCTGACGCAGGACGATCATCGGCTGCGTTCGTACCGGATGTTTTCCGACGACAAGACCGATGCCGCCGTGCGCGCGGCGCAGCTCGCCGGCCCAGGCGACGGCGCAATCGCGCTGGCCCGCGCCGCCGTTCGCAAGAAAGCGATCAATGCGGGGCATCTCCTTGAAGCCGTGCCGGCTTCGCTTCGCAAGGATCAGAGCTACGTCTTTGCCCGCGCGCAATATTTACGTTTGAAGAAAGATCCGCGCGCTGCTGCCCGTGCTTTCGCCGATGCACCGCGCCACGTCGTCGGCGCCGACGAGTGGTGGAAGGAACGGCGCATTGTTGCGCGCCAATTGCTCGACCTTGGCGACTATCAGGCTGCCTACAAGGTCGCGCACGACGCCGCGATACCGGAGGCGGACAACTATCAGGCGGACCGCTTATTCACCGCCGGCTGGATCGCGTTGCGCTTTTTGCACGATGCCGGAACCGCCAAACGGCTCTTCGCCGATATTCCGAAAGTCTCTGTCCATCCTGTCACCGTTTCGCGCGGTTATTATTGGTTAGGCCGCGCCGATGAAGCCAGCGGAGATAAGATCGGCGCACGCATCAATTATCAAAACGCTGCGCGTCACACCGTGACCTATTACGGGCAGCTTGCCCGCGCGCGGCTTGGGTTGAAGGATCTGCCGCTGCCGCATCTTTCAAAACCGCCGGCCGGCGAGCTTGCGGCGTTCGAGCGGCAGGAACCTATTCGGGCGCTGCGTCTCCTCTACGCCGCGGGCGCGCGCGAGCTTGCGATTCCGATCTATACCGATTTTGCCGACCGCGCCGGTAACGACACTGTCGGCTATCTGTTGCTCGCAAGCGTCGCCAGCGAAATGCACGATGCGCGCGCCATGGTGCTGATTGGCAAAGCGGCCATGAACAAGGCCGTGCCGGCGGAGATGATCGGCTTTCCGACTTTCGGCATCCCGAAATACACGCATGTCGGGCCGCATGCCGACCCCTCGCTCGTTTACGCGATCGCGCGGCAAGAAAGCCAGTTCGATCAGCGCGTCGTCTCGATCGCAAATGCCAAGGGCCTGATGCAAGTCATCCCCTCGACCGCGCGCGCGATCGCGAAAAAATTCGGCTTGCACTGGGATGAGAAGAAGCTCGGCGGCGACCCGGTCTTCAATGTCCAGCTTGGCGCCGCGGAGCTTGGCGACCTGATGCAGGCTTATCGCAACAGCTATGTGCTGACCTTCATCGGCTACAACGCCGGTCGCGGCCGCGCCAACCAGTGGATCAATCAATATGGCGACCCCCGCGACCCCAAGGTCGATATCGTCGATTGGGTCGAGCGCATCCCGCTTTCCGAAACGCGCTATTACGTCCAGCGGGTAATGGAAAATCTTCAGGTATATCAAGCACTTTCCGGCAATCGCCGGGGGCTCACCATCGAAGCGGATCTGCAGCGCGGCGGCTGATTTATTTTTTTAGACCGCTTGCAAAAGCCGCGATCTCGGGCGTGATCGAAGCGATCAGATCAGACCACGATTGCCCCGGCTGCTGGCGCACAATCCGCGCGCCCGGATACCACGGCGAGTCTTTGCGATCGCGAAACCAGTACCAAAATTTTCCGTGCCCATGCGGCAAGAGAACCCAAACCGGCTTACCCAACGCACCGGCGATGTGAGCAGTCGTATTGCTGACGGTCACGACCGCATCGCACGCGACGATGAGCGCCGCGAGCCCGTCGATGTCTTTCATGTTATCGATTTCGTCGAGATGCGTAATCGAGACGCCGGTTTTTTTGCGGCAGGCGTCAAGCTCCCTCGCCGTGTCGCCATATTGCAGATCGACAAACCCAAATCCGGGTTGCTGCAGAAGCGGCTGGAAATCGCAGATGTCGGCACTTTTCAAGTCGCCAAATTTCGGATTGGCGCTACGCCAGGAAAGCCCGACGATCGCTTTTCCAGGCTCACCAATTTGAGCTCGCAACTTTTCGGCGCACTCCGATGAGGCAAACAGATACGGACGCCGAGGAAAATCCTGCCAATCCAGCCGAAAGAATTTTCCAAGGCTGCCGATCGGCAGATGTGCGTTCGCGGCAACCCGCTCTTTTGCCAGCTGATCCATGTCGCGCGCGATGACCTGAATTTTCGGAAACGACCGCGCCATCAGCGGCACTAGCCGCGGATCCGTTTCCAGAATGATCTTGTTCGCCCGCCGCTGCGCATCTTCCAGGATGCTGGTGTATACGATCTCGTCGCCCAATCCCTGCTCGCCCCAAATGAACAGGGTTTCGACATGGCTGCCATCCCATAGCGGATACGAGTACTCCCGAAGCTTGGGGCCTTTGTTTTCTTCAAGAAATCTTGTCTCATAGTCTTTCCACCCCAATGGGAAACGTCCCAGCGACAGGTTCATCAATCCCCTGTTATATGAGCTCTTCTTGAACTCGGGATTTCGTCTGTTCAATTCCTCGTATTGCCGCTCGGCTTCATCGACCCGATGAAGAATGCTCAGTGAGTTGGCCAGCCCTAAACGGGCCGGTTCCAGATCGCTGTCCAATTCAAGCGCTTTTTGAAAATACGGAACGGCTGCCTCGTCGCGACTCGTCCGCTGCAAGAAACCGCCAATGGTGCCGTAATCTTCAGCGCTTTCCGGTTTTCTCTTGAAGCCTTCCTCCGCAACCGCTTCGGCTTCTTTGGGAGCCTTCGTTTCTTGCAAGCAGATCGCGAGCTTGAAAAATGTGCTTACGGCATTCGATCCAAGCCGGATCGCTTCATGCAGATACGGAATCGCCCGATCATAAAAATCAATGGCGATCATGATACTGGCGGCGCCGAGATAGCCCTCCTGCCGCATCGGCTGCAACTTGATCGCCTGATTGATGGTATCAAGTGCTTCCAGAGATTGTCCGATCTTCTGAAGAACATTGGCAATATTCAGGTACGCTTCAAAAAACCCAGGCTGCAACCTAACCGCAGCCTGGTAAGCGCCGAGCGCTTCTTCCATTTTTCCCAAACTCTTGAGCGATGCACCCAAATTATTTTGCGCCTGTGCGTCATTCGGATCCAGCCGGATCGCTTGCTCAAAGTGACTGACTGCCTCCTCATACCTGGCGAGGCCGTGCAATATTGTGCCAAGGTTATAATGCGCGGGGCCTTGATCGGGATCGATCGCCAAGGCGCGCTTGATGGCCCCGGCTGCATCTTCCAATCGCCCAGCCTGCATGAGCGAAACGCCAAGCAGATTCAGCGCTCCGATGTTCTTCGGCTCATGCCGCAGGATTGCTTGATAGATCGGTATCGCTTCGGCGAACCGACCATGCTGAAGCAAAGCCATGGCACGCGCGAAATCCTGGGCGTTCTGTTGCGCTTGGTTCATTTCACAAATCTATATACTGGCTGTCTTGCCGCTCATAATGCCTAGGCTCACTACCAACAAGCCGCATCATGCCTGATTTCATTGAGGATTTCCGGTTTACCTCCTCCGATGGACTGAGGCTCCATGCCCTATCGGCCGGGCGGCGTTCCGAAGACCGCTCGCCGGTGATCTGCCTGCCGGGGATTTCTCGCACGGCGGAGGATTTCCGCACACTGCTCAAAGCCTTTATTGAAAACGGCCCGCCGCGCCAGGTACTGGCGCTCGACTCGCGGGGGCGCGGGCTATCGCAATACGACAGCAATCCCGCGAATTACTCTATCCCGATTGAATTGGGCGATCTCGTAAAGCTGCTCGGTGAACAGGAGATCGAGCGCGCCATTTTCATCGGCACTTCGCGTGGCGGACTGCTGACGATGACACTCGCCTCAATCATGCCGCAGGCCATCGCCGGCGCAGTTCTGAACGACATCGGTCCCGTCATTGAAATGGCAGGACTCTTGCGCATCAAAGGTTACGTCGGAAAAATGAACCCGCCGCGATCTTGGCCGGAGGCTATTGCCAGTTTGAAGAAAGTGATGGGCGCACAATTTCCCGCTTTCAATGAGCAGGACTGGGAAAGTTACGCGCGGCGGACATGGAGCGACAGCTTCAAACCCCTCTCCGACCCTGCGCTCGCCGAAGCATTTCAAGGCATTGATGCCTCTACCCCGCCGCCAACTCTCTGGCCGCAGTTCGAAATACTAGCGAAAGCCGCGCCTGTGCTTGTGATACGTGGCGAGCATTCTGATCTTTTATCGCGCGAAACGGCCGATGAGATGAAACGGAGAGGCAAGAACATCGTGGCAATCGAAATTGCCGGCCAGGGGCACGCCCCGATAATCGAACACACCGAAATTACTGCGCAGATTTTACGCTTCGTGGAACGATGTGATCGACAGATAAGGTAACAAGCACCAGCCACCAGCTTTTCAATAGATCTCACCACAAAGAAAAACCCCGCACAAAGAAAAACCCCGGCGATTTCTCGCCGGGGTTTCCGTATTCAGACTTGTGTCCGATTACCAGTAACGAGTGACGCGGAACGCGCCGCCCCACCAGCTCTGGCTGTCGTTCGCAGGCGCACCTGCAAGAGCCGTCGTACCGGAGGTCTTGAGGTCGTTCCAGTACAGTTCGGTGCCGATGTCGAGGTTCTTGACCGGCGACCAGATCAGGTTGCCGACGACCTGATGCAAGCGCGCATCGGGGAAGCCAGCTGTGTTACCCGCAGACGGAGTATCAACCTTCAAGTAGCCGTAGCCGATCGTCGAACGCAGAGTCGGCGTCCAGAAGTGGCGGAACTGAGCGTTGACCGAATAAGCCTTGGTCAGCTCCATACCAGCGGCGCCACCCGTGGCATAAGCATCCATCGGGTTGAAGAACGGGCCACCGTTGCTGGTCACGTAGGACAGTGTTGAAGCCTTCGTGTACGAACTGGCGTTGATGCCGGTGAAGGCAACTGCGCCCTTCGACCAGACACCTTCGATCTGGAAGCTGTCGTTGGCGCCGATCATCGGAAGCTTGAAGTTCAAGCCGCCGAGGAAAGCGTAGCCGTATTCGACACTATTCGGAGCCGGAGTGACATCGTTGATCTTAACCTGATGGATCGCACCAGCGATCTGTGCATCACCCCAAGCCTGGCTGACGCGGATATTCGCGATGAAGTCCGGCATGAACTGAGCAGCGTACAGGTCAGTGCCCGCAGTCGTCGGATCATAGCCGCCAGCCAGAATACGCGAACGGCGAGCCGTACCGTCTTCCATCGAGATCGACGCCGAGATGCCCTGACCGAGCTGCGCGGTGTAGGCGATCATCGGAGAAGTGCTGACCGACTTGCTCGAGAAGGTGAACATCGTCATGTGCGGGACGAAGTCGAAGAACGAACCCGCGAGACCGAAGGTGAAGCCGGCGAACTGAATGAACGCCGCATTCCAGTACCAGGACGAGTTACCCGTGTTGGCCTGCGACCAAGTCTGACCGTTCGCAGCGGTATCCCACTGGAAGCCAGCCGACAAGTACGAACGGAGCGTGCCGTACTCGGTGTTGGTGCGGGCGTCGAAGATCATCGACGAACGGATACGGAAGGCCGTCCAGTCGTCCGTACGGTCACGGGTCGCGCCCGTACCGAGGTTACCGGTATCGCCACGGTTGTTGACCGAGAAATCCGAGAAGAGGAATCCGCCGACGCGAAGGCAGATGTCAGTGCCCGGAATGTAGTAGAAACCAGCGCCGTACGCAGAGCAGACCTTCACGTACTCGACCGGCTTGGCCTTGACGGGAAGATCGGCAGCCTGCGCCCCAGCGACAGCGAACATAGCCGCTGCGGAGCCGAGGATAAGGCTCTTAAAATTCTTCATTGTGACCTCCAAGTTCTCTCTCATTTTCGAGGGAGCGGGTTCCGAATCCTTAGGATGCAGCACGCACCCCTCGAAGGTTCCCTGATTCCCAGCTGAACCACCCAGCCCTTCCGTACGAAAGGTATGGACAGGACGACCCCAGTTCCCCCACCCGTGGAGTTCCCTGTCGTCGCATGAAGCAGACTACTCGAACCCGTTTGCCGTTCAACGAATAACGAGCGTTTTGACGCCGTCGAACGACGCTTTTCCCGGGGGTGTTGCACAAACATCACGCGAGCGTGAGCAAAGGGGG
>Ga0180218_1001917_pt1 | contig 11654 bp, 11 predicted proteins | sample eDN3rd37CKraftBY_FD_151334 | JGI IMG/M metagenome (GOLD analysis project Ga0180218, IMG submission 151334) | Enriched backyard soil microbial communities from Emeryville, California, USA - eDNA 3rd pass 37_C Kraft BY (version 2) (version 2) | ecosystem: Environmental > Terrestrial > Soil >... | reverse complement strand
CTCCGCGCGGCGATTACATCGCCTTCACCAAGCAGCTCTCCGGCCGCTTCCTGATCGGTGTCCTGCACCCCGATGGCTCCGGCGAGCGGGTGCTGACCGAGGGCTATCACAATGAAGGTCCCACCTGGGCCCCCAACGGCCGCTTCCTGATGTTCTTCCGTGAGCAACAGGGGGCCACCGCCGGCCCCCGCATCTATTCCATCGATCTTACGGGCCGGAACGAGCGGGTGATTCGCACGCCATCGTTCGCTTCGGACCCTGCCTGGTCGCCCCTGCTACGCTGATCCTCCTGAGTTGAACCGTGTTCTGATCGATAGGGCCGTCTAAATCGCCACATTTCGGACAAGGTCCAGGCCGTGCGCCTCTTTTCAGTGTCTTTTTCGCACCTCTAGCGGCACAAAACATCCACAGAATGTCCGCGATCCTTGATCTGAACATCGCTCACAGGTACCCAGAATAGGGCGACTGCCACGTCCGACGGTAGAGCCTGAGGGACAGCCATTCGTGGCAACTCTCAGAACTCAACCATGGATGTGGCCATTGGGACATGCGCGCACCCTAGCGTCGTATGCGCCAATGAGCGTGGCGCCAATGCGCCGGTGACGGAGCAGGGTCTGCGTTGAGAGTTGATCCCATCACGGGGCTTTCTAGGGGAGACTGACTATGAAGAGTGCTATCGTTCTTGCCACGGTGATCGCGGCTGTCGCTCTTGGCGCGTGCCGCAAGGAAGTGGCTCACGAGTCGTACAAGCTCGGCGCGGGCGACGTTGCTCCCGCGACGCAGCAGGTGCGCTAACTGATCCTATTCCGGGGGATGTCCGCCTGACGGGCAACTCCGGCATTCGGACAGCAACCAAGCCGTATTGTTTGCCGAGAGGCACGCAATGCGGCTTCGTTGTATTTGGGCATCGGAAAAATGGAGCCGCCAAGACGATCGCGGCGGTGCACCTCAAGCACGACCACTGAAGGCTCGAGTTATCTGCGCCGAGGCGGGGGATTTCGGTGCTCGGCGATGCCGCTCAGGCAGTCGCGCCGCCGCGAAGATGCGGGAGGCGCCCGCGCAGACGCGTTCCCAGCGCAAGAACCGGCGCCAACAGCTCCATGCTGCGGAAGTCCACGCGATGTGGGTGCGAAACGATGGCCGGGAGATTGGCCGACGCGGGCACATCCGCGCGCCGCGTGATGGAGTCGCGCTCCATATCTGGATCGTCATCCGGGGCCGCCATGGCGAACCCGGCAGCCAGTGCGGCGCGATGCAGTCGTTCGATACTCATGTCGCCGACCTCGCTTGACCACCGATGGGCGAATACTCTGTCCCCGGTCGACCCTCGATGCCCCGCACAGGTGCCAGATGTGCCAGAACATTGTGGATAATGTGCGACACTTTATCATCACGTCAAGCAAAAATTGGTAAACATCCGTGAAGCTGCTATGCGCGCGGCGCCAAGCTGCTGGTTTCGCTGGTCCACTGATCCCAAGCATGGAGCGCGCCAGTTAAGCCCCGTGCGGCCGCAGGGCCGCGAACGGGACGACCGCCACGTGAGCGGCGGCCAGCACCTTCAACCACCGCTCGCCGGCCAGAAACACCCGTTCTGCATCACGCTCAGCAGTCATGCTGTCGAGCCCCGCCAGAGTTGTATCTGAATAACCGGGATGGCACATGGCGAGCGGTCGCGCCCCGAGGTCACGGACAAAGCGCGCGAAGAGGTCATCCAGGCGGCAGTCCGTGGCACCAAACTGGTAGATGCCGCTGAACCCATCATTGGTGGCGAATCCAGCGGCTGAAGCCTGCCGCGTGAATCCCGCTCCGAGCGTCGAGATCAGCGCCGCCTTCTGTTGCGCAACCCCTCGCCTCATGATCCGGGCAAGCGGCTCGCGACACGACCGCAGATAGGGCCGCGGCCCGTTCTGGCGGCCGAGCACGCGTAGAAGGGCGCCGCGGACGCCCGGCAACTGATGGACGTGATGGTGTCCGTCGACATGAGCCGGCTGCCGCCCCCAAACCGCAACGAACGCCTCGAGCTGGCGTTCGATCTCAGCCTCGATCTCGGCGACGGGCAGGCGGCCGATCAGGCTTGCGCGCACGAGCGCCTCGACCGGCGGCAGGCGCCCCGAAGGTGCCAGCTCGGGCATCGCACCAATCGGCGTCTGGTCCGTCAGCGTGAGATGAAGCCCAATGTCCGCCGTGCCCGCGACGGCGGCAAGCGCCGGCCCTTCCTCGCGCCAATAGGGGCATACGGTCATGACGCTTGTTGCCGAGATGCGGCCGCCAGCGATCAGCTCGCGAATGGCGCGGCTGACGCCGGGCGTCAGCGCATAGTCGTCCGCGCAGACAACGAGCTTCTTTCGGCCTTCGGTCGGCATGAGATGGCACCTCTGCGCGCGCCGGTCGCCTTCGCCGCCGGCGCGCCATTGGCAATGCGGGCAGACTGCGATACTGCAAATCCATGAGCGCGGCCAGAGCCGCCGCGAACCCCGTCAACTCTGCTAGGATTGCACCGGGAGGACGACATGAGCCGCCTCGACGTACATCAGTTCATCTGCCGCAGCGATAATTTCGCCGTGCTCCTGCACGATCCTGAAACCGGCGCGACCGCCAGCATCGATGCGCCGGATGCCGCCGCGATCCGTCGCGAGCTTGCCAACAAGGGTTGGAAGCTCACGCACATCCTGGTCACGCATCATCACGGCGACCACGTCGAAGGCATTGCGCCGCTGAAATCCGAGACCGGCTGCAAGGTCATCGGTCCCAAGGCCGAAGCCTCGAAGATCCAGGGCCTCGACGAGCTCGTCGCTGAAGGCGACACGTTCAAATTCGCCGGGCACCAGATCGACGTCATCGAGACGCCAGGCCATACGGCCGGCCACATCAGCCTCGTGATGCCAGATCAGAAGATGGCGTTCGTCGGGGACACGCTTTTCGTCATGGGGTGCGGACGCATCATCGAGGGCGATGCTCAGATGATGTGGCACTCGCTGCAGAAGATTGCACGGCTGCCCAAGGATACCGAGCTCTACTGCGGCCACGAGTACACCGTCGCCAACGCGAAGTTCGCGCTCTCAATCGAGCCCGGCAACCAGAAGCTCGTCGAGCGGGCTGCGCAGGTCACCGCGCTCCGTGCGCGCAATGCGCTTACGCAGCCGACGCGCGTCGACATCGAGCTCGAGACGAACCCCTTCCTGCGTCCACAAATGCCGGCCATCCGCGAGCGGCTTGGCATGAAAGACAAGAAGGACTGGGAGGTCTTCGCCGAGATCCGTGAGCGCAAGAACCGCAGTTGAGCCGCAGCACACCCGCACAGGCAGTCCCCATGCAGACCATCCTTCACGAGAACCCCTCACCGGGCACGAACCAGCACGGCCAGCCAATCGGCACCCCCGTCCCCGGATGGACGCCGCGCGCGCTGCCGCCACGCTCGCCCATGACCGGCACGCGCTGCGACGTCGTCGTTCTCGACCCGGCAGCGCACATCGATGATCTGTGGGACGCCTTCTCCGCCGACCCGAGCGGACGAAGCTGGACTTATCTGTTCGTCGACATGCCGGCGAGCAAAGAGGCGCTGCGCGCGTACCTCGATGCGCAAGCAAAGCTCACCGACCCGCTCTGCCACACGATCATCGAGCGTGTCAGCGGCCGCGCGGTCGGTATCGCGAGCTTCATGCGCATCGATCCGAACATGGGCGCGATCGAAGTCGGCAACATCAATTACTCGGAGCGCCTCAAGCGCACGGCCATCGCCACGGAAGCGATGTACCTCATGATGAAGCGCGTCTTCGATGAGCTCGGATATCGCCGCTACGAATGGAAATGCGACAGCCTCAATCACCCCTCGCGCAAAGCAGCGGAGCGATACGGCTACGTCTATGAAGGCACGTTCCGCCAGGCCGTCGTCTACAAGGGCCGCAACCGGGATACCGCGTGGTTCTCGATCATCGACACGGAATGGCCCGCACTCAAGCGCGCCTACGAGACCTGGCTCGATCCGGCGAATTTCGATGCTTCCGGCAATCAGCGCCGCGGGTTGGCGGAGTTGATCGCGGAGGCAAAGCGCTAGCCGCGCGCGCTTGCGCACGGCCAACAGGTACAGGTCATGAGCACGGCGCCGACATCGGGAGAGCCGATGCAAGACACGATCTTCGCGCTCTCGAGCGGCGCCGGGCGTACAGCACTCGCCGTCGTCCGCGTGTCCGGGCCCGCGGCCGGCCTCACGCTCGATAGCATCGCGGCACCGCGGCCGAAGCCGCGCTTCGCCGCCTTCCGCAAGCTCCGTCATCCCGAAACGGGCGAGGAGTTCGACCACGCACTCGTCCTCTGGTTCGCCGGTCCGAATACCGAGACCGGCGAGGACATGTGCGAGCTTCACCTGCACGGCGGCCGGGCCGTTCTGGCCGGCGCGTTCGCCGCTCTATCGGCGGTCCCAGGGTGCCGCCCCGCCACCGCCGGCGAATTTGCGCGCCGCGCCTTCGAGAACGGCAAGCTCGATCTGACGGCCGCCGAGGGCATCATCGATCTCATCGACGCCGACACCGAAGCTCAGCGGCGCCAGGCCCTGCGCCAAGCCTCCGGTGAACTCGCACAGCTCTACGATGGCTGGCGGAAGGAACTGCTGGAGGCGCGCGCCCTGCTCGAAGCGTCGATCGACTTCTCGGATGAAGGCGATATCTCGGAAAAGGCGGAGGCGAATGGCATTGCGCGTGCGGTGTCGCTTGCCGAGCAGATCGAGCGGCATCTGAAGGACGGCCGGCGCGGTGAGATCGTGCGTGATGGCTATCGGATTGTCATCGCGGGACCACCTAACGTAGGCAAGTCCAGCCTGATGAACGCGCTCGCGCGCCGTGACGTGGCAATCGTATCGGACGAGCCGGGAACGACGCGCGACGTCCTGGAGGTGCGTCTCGACCTCGACGGCTACATGGCCATCGTCGCAGATACGGCGGGCCTGCGCGAAGCCGCTGGCACCATCGAACGGGAGGGCATCCGCCGGGCCCTAAAGCGCGCGGACGAGGCCGATCTCGTGCTGTGGCTCATCGACGCGACGGCGCCCGTGACCGATGTGCCAGCCGACCTCGCCGCACATGAGCGCCGCGTCCTCCGCGTCGTCAACAAGATCGACGTGCATGGCGCTGGCGACGTTGTCGCCGATCATGCCATCTCTGCGCGCGAGGGCACGGGCGTGCAAGTTCTCGTCGCGAAGCTGGCCGCACTGGCCCGCGAGGCGGCGCATGGCGTCGGCGACCCAGCGATCACCCAGCTTCGTCACCGCCAGCAGATCGAAGCGTGCCTTGACGCGCTAAAGGATGTGCGTCCGTCGAGCAAGCTTCCCCCGGAGATAGCCGCCGAACAGCTCCGCATCGCGGCCGAGTCTCTCGGCCGCATTGTCGGCCGGATCGACCCGGAGGATGTGCTCGACCAAGTCTTCGCCCGTTTCTGCATCGGAAAGTAAGAAATCGGGACGGCCCGTAACGATTGTTTCACGTGAAACGCTCGCCCAGCTGCTGGCATTTCCGCAAGAGCGCGGCCGCAGCGCGGCCGCTGGCTAGCTCCACTTTGACCGGCCGCGCGGATTGCCGTATGGCTCTGCCTTGCGGCAAATCGGACCTCTGAGCAGCACGGATCATGACCGAGGCGACCTACGATGTTATCGTCGTTGGCGGCGGCCACGCGGGCGTCGAGGCCGCGGCTGCCGCCGCGCGCATGGGCGCCCGATCTGCTCTCGTCACACACAGCGCCGCCACCATCGGCGAGATGTCCTGCAACCCCGCGATCGGGGGACTCGGCAAGGGCCATCTGGTCCGCGAGGTCGATGCCCTGGACGGCCTCATGGGCCGCGTGGCCGACGAGGCAGGCATCCAATTCCGCCTGCTCAATCGCTCCAAGGGACCAGCGGTCCAGGGCCCGCGTGCCCAGGCCGACCGCAAGCTCTACCGCCAGGCCATGCAGGCTGCGATCGCTGCGACGGGAGGCCTGACGGTCGTCGAGGGTGGAGTCGATGACCTCCAAGTCGTGGATGGCAGGGTCTCCGGCGTGATCCTGGCGGATGGCCGCGCTTTCAGAGCCGGCGCCGTGGTTGTGACTACGGGCACGTTCCTGCGCGGGCTCATCCATATGGGCGAAACGCGCATTCCCGCCGGTCGCTTCGGCGCGGCGCCTGCCGTCAAGCTCGCCGAGCGCTTCGCGGCGCTCGACCTGCGCATGGGGCGCCTGAAGACCGGGACGCCCGCCCGCCTCGCCGGTCCATCCATCGATTGGGCCAGCCTCGACATGCAGCCGGGCGATGACGATCCCGTGCCCTTCTCCTTCCTCACCGAGCGGATCACGCGCCCGCAGATCTCGTGCGGCATCACCACGACGACCGAGCACACGCACGATATCATCCGCGCGAATCTGGCGCGTGCGCCCATGTATTCCGGCGCCATTCAGAGTGTCGGCCCTCGCTATTGTCCGTCGATCGAGGACAAGGTGGTCCGCTTCGCCGATCGCCCCGGCCATCAGATCTTTCTGGAGCCCGAGGGCCTGGACGACGACACCGTCTACCCGAACGGCGTCTCAACCTCACTTCCGGCCGAAATCCAGGATACCTTCTTGCGCACGATTCCGGGCCTGGAGCGCGTCCAGATCCGCCGGCCGGGGTATGCCATCGAGTACGACTACGTCGATCCGCGTGAGCTTCGGCCGACGCTCGCGGTCAGGCGCCTGCCCGGCCTTTACCTCGCTGGCCAGATTAACGGCACGACCGGCTACGAGGAAGCCGCTGCCCAGGGCCTGCTCGCCGGCATCAATGCGGCTCGCTATGCCGGCGGCGGCGAGGGCGTCACCATCTCCCGCACCGAGGCCTATCTCGGCGTGATGATCGACGACCTCGTGACGCGGGGCGTCTCCGAGCCCTACCGCATGTTCACCTCGCGGGCAGAGTTCCGTCTGCGTCTGCGCGTCGACAACGCCGATCAGCGGCTCACGCCCATTGGCCAGAACCTCGGCTGCGTCGGCCCCGAGCGGCGCGCGGCCTTTGCTCGGCGCAGCGGCTCCCTGGCGGACGGCCGCGCGCTACTCGACAGCCTCAAACTCAGCCCCAACCAGGCCGCCGTCCACGGCCTGGAGATCAACCGCGATGGCCGCCGCCGAACGGCCTTTGAGCTGCTGGCTTTCCCGGACGTCGATCTCGCGCGCCTCCGCCGGATCTGGCCGGAGCTCGGTGTCCTCGAGCCTGCCATCGGGCGCCAGCTCGAGGTCGATGCGCGCTATGCCTCCTACGTCGCGCGCCAAGCGGTCGACGTCGCCATCCTCCAGCGTGAAGAGGCCCGCACCATCCCGGCCGACCTCGACTTCGGCGACATCAGTGGCCTTTCGAACGAGATCGTCCAGAAGCTCGAGCGCCACCGCCCCGCCACCCTCGCCCATGCTGGCCGGATCGATGGCATGACGCCCTCGGCGCTCCTGCTGCTATTGGCCCACATCCGCAAATCGGCACGAACGTCTTCGAGGCGGAAGGCCGGATGAGCGACCGGGCCGGTCCGCTTCTGCCGCTGATCTCGGGGCCCGAGGACTTTGCCCGCGCCTTCGATGTTTCACGTGAAACCATCGATAAACTCGGGATTTACGTTTCCCTACTGAGCCAGTGGCAGAAGCGGATCAATCTCGTCGCCAATGCAACTCTCCCCGAGGTCTGGCACCGCCACGTCGCCGACAGCGCTCAGCTCGTAGCCCTGGCACCGCCGAAACCTCGCCTCTGGCTCGATCTCGGCAGCGGCGGCGGATTCCCTGGGTTGGTCGTCGCCATCATGCTCCACGGGGCCGGAACCCGCGTTATTCTCGTCGAGAGCGACCGGCGCAAGGCCGCCTTCCTGGCCGAAGTCGCCCGACAGACTGGAACCTCTGTGGAGATTCAAACGGTCCGCATAGAACAAATGGCGACTCAAGGTATGCTAGCGCCGGTTGAGGTGGTAAGCGCGCGTGCGTTGGCGCCACTGGTGCGCCTGATCTCCCTGAGCCTGCCCTTTTTCGGCGATGATACCGTTGGGATTTTCCCCAAGGGGCGGGGCGCGGAATCCGAGGTCGCGGACGCGCGCGCCGCCTGGGCGTTCGACGTCGAGACGATCCCCAGCCTCACGGACGAGGCTGCGAGAATTGTGCTCGTTCGCCGACCGCGAGCGATAACGGAGGGCTAGGCCCGTGACTGGCAGATACTCTGGGACGCATGGCCTGCGCATCCTGGCCATCACCAACCAGAAGGGTGGCGTCGGCAAGACGACGACGGCCATCAACCTCGGCACCGCGCTCGCCGCCGTCGGTGAGAACGTGCTGATCATCGACCTCGATCCTCAGGGCAACGCCTCGACCGGCGTCGGCATCACGCCCGAGGCACGCCGCATCACCTCATACGACGTCATGACGGCGCAGGCCTCGCTCAGCGCCGCGCGCCTGCCCACGGCAGTGCCGGGCCTCTCGATCGTGTCGGCGAATGCCGACCTCGTCGGCCTCGAGTCCGAACTGATGGAGGACGGCGCCAAGCCTTATCGTCTGCGCGATGCCGTTGCCGCGCTCATCGCCGAGCAGCGCGCGCGCGCCGGCGAGCAGCCTTTCACCTACATCCTGATCGACTGCCCGCCGTCCTTGAACCTGCTCACGCTGAATGCGCTCGTCGCGGCCAACGCTGTGCTGGTGCCGGTACAATGCGAGTTCTTCGCGCTGGAAGGCATCTCGCAGCTCAAGGATTCGATCGACCAGATCCGCTCGACGCTCAATCCGGGTCTCGAGATCCAGGGCGTGGTGCTCACCATGCACGACGCGCGCACCGCCTTCTCGCGCGAGGTCGCGGAGAACGTCCGCGAATTCTTCGGGCCGAAGGTCTACGACACGATGATCCCACGGAACATCAAGGTCGCGGAGGCACCGTCGCACGGCAAGCCGATCCTCCTCTACGATTACGAGTGCGCGGGCAGCCAGGCCTACATCCGCCTTGCCACCGAGATCATCGAGCGCGAGCGCCAGTACAAGGCGGCTTAGCGCGCGGACGAACAGGACGCGGCTGAGGCATGAGAGACATTGAAGGAAGCGGGGGAAGTCCGGTTATGAATGCGCCATTGCAGAAGAGCAGGCTCGGTCGGGGATTGGCGTCGCTGATCGGCGATGCGCCGATCACGCAGCCGCGCATACCGCCCGAGGGCGAGCAGCGCATGGTTCCGATCGAGCAGATCCGCGGCGGCAAGCTCAATCCGCGCAAAACCTTCAAAGAGGACGAGCTGACCGAACTCGCGGACTCGATCCGCGAAAAGGGTCTCGTACAGCCGATTCTCGTGCGACCGGAGCCCGGTAGCAGCAATAGCTACGAGATCGTCGCCGGCGAGCGCCGCTGGCGGGCGTCGCAGCGCGCAGGCTTGCACATGGTGCCGGTCATCGTGCGCGATCTTGCGGATCAGGAAGTACTCGAGCTGGCGATCATCGAGAACGTCCAGCGCGCTGACCTGAACCCGATCGAAGAGGCGGCCGGCTATCAGGAGCTGATCGAGCGCTACGCCTATACGCAGGAGCGCCTCGCCGAGGTGATCGGGAAGAGCCGCAGCCATCTTGCCAATACTCTGCGCCTGCTCAAGTTGCCCATCACCGTGCAGAGCATGGTCGAGGACGGCAAGCTCACCGCGGGTCACGCGCGCGCCCTCGTCGGCCGCGAGGATGCCGAGGCGATCGCGAAGAAGATCGTCGACAGCCAGATGAACGTGCGCGACGTCGAGGCACTCGTGCAGGCGGGAACGGAGTCGGTTCAGACCACGCGCCGCGTGCGCGACAAGGACGCCGACACGAAGGCCTTCGAGAAGGAGCTTGCCGACATGCTCGGCCTCAAAGTCGAGATCCGGCGCGGCTCGGGCGAGAGCGGCGTGCTGCAGATCAAGTACGGCAACTTCGATCAGCTCGAATACATCCGCCTGCGCCTGATGGGCGGGCCGCCAGGTTGAAGCTGCAAGCTCATCGGTAACAAGAGTCTCGCGGCGGTCGGATCACCTGGCCGCCGCAAGTCGTTTGAGCGCTTCCGCGGGATCGATGCGGCCGTCGTAGAGCGCGCGTCCCGTGATGGCACCGGCGAGGATCGCGCACTCCGGCGCCAGCAGCGCATCGATGTCCGCCATGGACGCGAGCCCGCCGGATGCGATGACCGGGATGGATGTTTCACGCGCGAGCGCGACCGTTCCCGGCAGGTTGAGCCCCTTGAGCACGCCGTCGCGCTCGATGTCGGTGTAGATGATCGCGGCGACGCCGGCGTCCTCGAAACGCTTCGCAAGCTCGACCGCCGTCAGCTCACTCGTCTCGGCCCAGCCTTCGACGGCAACCTTGCCGCCCTTGGCATCGATGCCGACGGCGACACGACCCGGGTGTTTCTTGCACGCCTCCCGCACCAGCGCCGGATTGCGCACGGCAACCGTGCCGAGGATCACACGCGCGATACCCTTGCCGAGCCAGGCGTCGATGGTGGCCATGTCGCGGATGCCGCCGCCGAGCTGGGCCGGGATGCTGATGCTCGCGAGGATCCGCTCGACGGCATCGGCGTTGGCCGGCTTGCCTGCGAACGCGCCGTCGAGATCGACGATGTGCAGGTAGCGAAAGCCCTGCTGCTCAAACGTGCGAGCCTGCGCGCCGGGATCGTCATTGAAGACGGTGGCGGAGTTCATCTCGCCGTGCTTGAGGCGGACGCACTGGCCATCTTTGAGATCGATCGCCGGAAAGAGAATCACGCGGCTTGTCTTTCGTTGAACACCGTTTATTGAACGCAAGCCACCGGCAAGCTTCGAGCTGCAAGTCGACTGCGTTCGTGCGCGTCTCTATGAAACGAGCTTGAGCCGCCGCGCAAGGGCGATGGTAGCGCGGGCCTCGCGAAAGAAGGGCTCGTCGACCATCCGACCATCGACCGTGAAGGCGCCCTTCCCCACGTTCTCCGGCAGCTCGGCAGCAGCCAGCACCTTCTCCGCCCACGCGATCTCTTTCTCACTCGGCGTGAAAACGCGATTGGCGATTTCGATCTGCGTTGGATGAATGCAGCTCTTGCCGAGAAAGCCCATGGCGAGCGCATCGCGTGCGTCGCGCTCGTAGCCCGCGCGATCGTTCACGTCTGTCCAGACCGTGTCGTAGGCTGCGACGCCTGCTTCAGCCGCCGCCATCTTGACGGCGAGCCGCACGGGTGCCAGCGCTGCGGCGTGCCGCGCAATCCGCAGCGGCGCGAAAAGATCCGCGAGACCGAACTGCAGTCCGGCGATGCGCGGATCGGCAGCGGCGATCTCGTGCGCGAGCCGCAAGCCTTTCGGACTCTCGACGTTGACCAGCAACCCGATCTTCTTGTCGAGCCCCTTGCGGGCCTCGGCCGCTTCGATGACGAGCACAGCTTTCTCGACGTCGTCGGCGCTCTCGACCTTCGGCAGATTGATGAGATCGAGGCCAGCGCACATCACCGCATCGACGTCCTCGATAAACTGCGGGTCGTCAATGCCATTCGTGCGCACGACCATTAGTTTGTCGCTGCCGCTGCCGAGACCGCGCAGGAAGTCCCCGATCGCGCGCCGCGCCGCTGGCTTCTGCGCCGGCGCCACGCCGTCCTCGATATCGAGCGTCAGCGCGTCCGCCGCCGAGCGCATGGCCTTCTCGAAGAACTCGGGTCGGCTCCCCGGCAC
>Ga0180218_1001915_pt1 | contig 11662 bp, 9 predicted proteins | sample eDN3rd37CKraftBY_FD_151334 | JGI IMG/M metagenome (GOLD analysis project Ga0180218, IMG submission 151334) | Enriched backyard soil microbial communities from Emeryville, California, USA - eDNA 3rd pass 37_C Kraft BY (version 2) (version 2) | ecosystem: Environmental > Terrestrial > Soil >... | reverse complement strand
GGAAGGCGTGGAGCCGGGCGGCGGCCGACAGCTCGTCCACCCCGCCCTTCGGCCCTTCGATCGAAAGCCAGTGGAGGAACCGCGCCACGGCCGCCCCGTCGCGCGCCTGGGCCGCGCGCTGGCCGGCACGTTCGGCCTGGTTCTTGATAGCCTTGGGCAGGACCACCGGATCGGTCATCCGCACTGCTTCGGCGCCGGCGGTTTCCAGCGCGGTGACGATGGCGGCGACCGAACGGTCCGGATCGACGGCCACGCGCTTGCCCGAAAGATCGCCCAGCGTATGGATGAACCCCTCGCGCGGGCGCACACGCACGGCGTTGCCCAGATGCGCGGCGACTTCCGCGGGCACCTTGCCAGGGGCGATGAACCAGTCCGCCGTGCCGTCCGCATGGGCGATGACATAGGACAGCGCCACCGGCGTACGATCCACGTCCGCGCCCCGGATATTGAGCAGCCAGGCGACCGAATCGAGTGCCGAGATCACCGCCGCGTCAAGCTGCCGGGCCTTGAGCCATTCGGCCACTTCGGCGCGCTTGTCGGCGCTGGAGCGGCCGGCGAGCGCTTCGTCATGCACGAAGGCGGGCGCGGCGGAGGGTTCCGGCTGATCGTCCCACACCGCATCGACGGGATTGCCTTTGACGGGCACCAGTTCCGCGCCGGCGGCTTCCAGCACCCGGCCGACGGCCACCGCCCAGCCGGCCGTGTGCAGCCACGGATCGAACCCGATCCTGGTCCCTTCGCCGGCATTTTCGGCAAGCCATTCGGCCAGCGAATCGCGCGGAACGGACTTGTATTCGTAAAGCCGGCCGTCGACCTGCTCGCGCACCTGCAGCGTATAGCGCCCATCCACGAAGATCGCCGCCTTGTGCTTGAGCACCGCCACCGTGCCGGCCGATCCGCCGAAGCCGGTGAGCCAGGCCAGCCGCTGGGCATAGGCGCCAACATATTCCGACAGGTGTTCGTCCGAAATCGGGATAACGAATCCGTCGAGCCCCCGCCGCGCCAGTTCCTGGCGCAAGGCGTCCAGCCGGGCTTCATGGGTTTGCATCAGCATTGTTGCGGTCCTTTCCCGGCATACATAGATGCGCGGCATGACCGATACCACAAGTGCGGCCGCGCCGCGCGCCGCCAAAAAGCCCCACGCCTTCACGCATCATGGCGTGACCGTCAGCGACGATTACGCCTGGCTGCGCGATCCCGGCTATCCCGAGGTGACCGACAAGGCGGTGCTGGCGCACCTGGAAGCGGAAAACGCCTGGTTCGAAGCGCGGATGGCGCCGCATGCGGGTACGGTCGAAGCGCTGTTCAAGGAGATGCGCGGGCGGATCAAGGAAGCCGACAAGTCGGTGCCCCAGAAGGACGGCGACTGGCTTTACTGGATCGAGTTCGAACAGGGGGCCGAATACAAGAAGTGGTGGCGCAGGCCCGTGGCGGGCGGAGCGGACGAGCTGATCCTGGACGAGCCGGCGCTGGCCGAAGGCAAGGATTACTTCCGGCTGGGTGCGATCTCCGTCAGCAAGGATGGGCGGCTGCTGGCCTATTCGGTGGATGACAACGGATCGGAACGGTTCACCGCGCGGGTCAAGGACCTGGAGACGGGGCAGCACCTGCCCGATGTGATCCCCGACACGCTGTCCTCCCTAGTGTGGGCGGCGGGCGACACGGCGCTGATCTATTCGCTCGCCAACGAGAACTGGCGGACCGACAACGCCCGGCTGCACTGGCTGGGCCAGCCTGTCGAAGAGGATGTGGAACTCTACCACGAGGATGACGAGGGTTTCCGCGTCTCCGCCTCGCTTTCGGCCAACGAGAACTGGATCGTCATCGCCAGCGGCGATCATGAAACGAGCGAGGTCCGCCTGGTCCCGGCCGACGATCCGCTGGCGCGCCCGATCCTGGTCCGCGCGCGGGAGAAGGGCGTCGAATACGATGTCGATGAGCGTGACGGCACGCTCTATATCCATACCAACGACACGCACGAGAACTTCCGCCTGGCCATCGCGCCGCTCGGCCGGCCGACGGAATGGACCACGCTGATCGAAGGGTCCGACGCGTTCTACCTGACGGGGTTCGACCTGTTCCGGGATTTCTACGTGACCGAGGGCCGGCTCGGCGGGCTCGACCGGCTGGAAGTGCGGTATTACGACGATCCGGCACGGATCGAGCCACTGGCGTTTCCCGAAGCGAGCTTCACCGCCTCGTTCGGCAACAATCCTGAATTCGACCAGACGGTGCTGCGCGTGGCTTACGAAAGCATGGTCAGCCCGGCGAGCACTTATGATTACGACGTGCGCACGCGCGAGCTGACGCTGCTCAAGGTGCAGGAAATCCCCTCGGGCTACGACAAGACGCTCTATGTCACGGAACGGCTGGAGATTCCCGCACGCGACGGTACGCCGATCCCGGCTTCGATCATGTACCGAAAAGACCGGCGAAGCCCCGGTGCGCTGCACCTATATGGTTATGGCGCTTATGGCATCGCCATCCCGCCCGGCTTTTCCACCACACGGCTGACGCTGGTGGATCGCGGCTTCGCCTATGCCATCGCCCATATCCGCGGCGGGGACGACCTGGGGCGCGCGTGGTACAAGGCGGGCAAGCTGGAACGGCGCACCAATGCGTTCAACGATTTCGTGGACGTGGCCAAGGGCCTGATCGCCGCCGGCTATACCCAGAAGGGGCGGATCAGCATTTCCGGCGGCTCGGCCGGGGGCGAGCTGATGGGCGCGGTGATCAATTCCGATCCCGATCTGTGGGGCGCGGTGGTGGCCCACGTGCCGTTCGTGGACGTGCTGGCGACGATGCTGGACGCCAGCCTGCCGCTGACCCCCGGCGAATGGCCGGAATGGGGCAACCCGATCGAGGACCAGGCCGCGTTCGAGCTGATCCGGTCCTATTCGCCCTATGACAACGTGAAGCCGCAGGCCTATCCGCCGCTGCTGGTCACCGCCGGGCTCAACGATCCGCGCGTGACCTATTGGGAACCGGCCAAGTGGGTCGCCCGCCTGCGCGAGCTGAAGACCGATAACAACGTGCTGCTGCTCAAGACCAACATGGGCGCGGGGCACGGCGGCAAGTCCGGCCGGTTCGAAAGCCTGCGCGAAACGGCGGAGGAATACGCCTTCATCCTGTGGCAAATGGGGGTCAGCGCCTGAACGCGACGCGCCGGGAAATGACGGAGGCGGCCGGCGACAGTATCGCCCCACTCTGAATCGTCATTGCGAGGAGCGTAGCGACGAAGCAATCCAGGGCGGCACTCGCATCGCTCTGGATTGCTTCGCTACGCTCGCAATAACGAGCGTTTCAACCAGGCGATATGTTAGGTCCGTTCGGGATCGAGCCCGGCGTCGGCTTCGATCACTTTGGCCATCGCGGTGAAATCGGCCGCGTCACCATAAGTGGCGAGCACGCGGTCGAGCAGCGTGGCGAGGCGTTCGCCGGTGGGTAGGGGCACGCCCATCGCCTGCGCTTCCGCCAGGGCGAGGCGGGTGTCCTTGAGGCTGAGCTGGGCGGAAAAGCCGAAATCGAAGGTGCGCGGCAGCACCGCGCGCGGCCATTTGTCACGCGTGGCGGAATTGGCGCCGGTGCCGGCGTTGAGCACCTCGATCATCCGCGCCGGGTCGAGCCCGGCCTTGATCGCCAGCGTCATCGCTTCCGCCGTGGTGGCGATGGCCGCCAGGCTGAGCAGGTTGTTGGCCAGCTTCGCCACTTGCCCGGCGCCCGGCGTCTCGCCGAGGAAGAACGGATTGCCGATGGCCCGCAGTAGCGGCTCCAGCTCGGGATAAAGCGCTTGCGGCCCGCCGACCATGATCGCCAGCGTGCCCTGCTCCGCCCCGCGTATGCCGCCGCTGACGGGGGCATCGAAGCTGGCGACGCCGAGCGGGGCCAGCAGGGCGTGCAGCTCCTGCGCCAGCTGGGGGCCGGAGGTCGAAAGGTCGCACACGATGCGCGGGCTGCCGCCTGCGATCACTTCACCCGCCGCCGCGCGTACGATCGCGGGCGTGGGCAGGCTCATGAACACCACGTCGCACTGGCGGCCCAGCGCCTCGGCGGACCCGGCGGCCTTAGCCCCTTTCATCACCAGCGCATCGACAGCCGCGGGCGAAATGTCATGCACCAGCAGCGTGCCGACATGGCCCAGCAGGTTCGCCGCTATGGGCGCGCCCATGCGGCCAAGCCCGAGAAACCCGACAGTGGCGCTTCCGAAATCAGTCATTGAGTCTCCGCTATCGGCCGCAGCGGGGGCAGGTCCACCCGGGCGATGCCGTTTTCCGAGGGAAAGCAGGCCAGCACCAGCGGGTCGTGGCCCGGAATCACATGATCGAGCGAGCCGCCGGCCAGCTCCATCACGCGCGCCTGCGCCCGCGCATAGGCCGGCTCGTCCACGAAGATGGGGAAGGGAATCCGGCGGGTGATATTGGCATAGAGATGCGCCGCATCGCTGGCCAGGACCACCGGCCCGCGCGCCGTTTCGCACACGACCGCCTGCAAGCCAGCCGTGTGCCCTTCGCACAGGCGCAGCGCGATGCCGGGGGCAAGTTCCGCATCCCCGTCATGGAACACGACATGATCGGCATAGAGCTTGCGGACCAGCTGGGCGACAGGCTCGCCGTCGAAAGGCACGCGCACGGCCCTGTCGCATACGGCGCGGCCGGTGGCGAAAGCCATCTCCGCATCCTGCACATGGAACCGGGCGTTGGGAAAAGCGCTGAGCGAGCCGGCGTGATCGTAGTGCAGATGCGTGAGGATCACGTCTTCCACCGACAGGTGATCGATCCCGGCATCGCGCAGGCCCTGCACCACCGGGCGGATCATCACGCGCCCGCGCGCGGCCGCCGCGTCCTCGCCGAAGCCGGTATCGACGATCACCGGCGGGTGCCCCTCGCGATGGATCGCCCAGACGAAATAATCGAGCGGCATCGGCAAGTCATGATCGTCCACCGCCCGCACGAAATTGCCCGCGGCGCTGCGTTCGTGCCGTGCATATCGGATGGCGTCGATGCGGGTGACGGGGGCAGTCATCTCCCCGACCTCCCCTCCCCTTCAGAAGAGGGGCCGGGGGTGGGGAATGTCCCCACGCAATCCGAATGAACGGCCGCCCCCACCCCAACCCCTGCCCTGAAGGAGAGGGGCACTAAAGGGGCTCGGTCGCTCATTTCGCGAACTTCAGCCGCACCGGCTGGCGGATCGGGCCGTGGCCCACGGTGGTCATCCACGGCTCGTAAGGCCCGGCGATCTCCACGCTTTCCACCTGGGTGACGATCTCGCCAAGCAAGGCCTGCGCCTCCATCGTCGCCAGCGTGCGGCCCACGCAGCCGTGGACGCCGTAGCCCCAGCCGAGCGAATGGCGGTTGTCGCGATGCAGCGTGTACGCCTGCGGATCGTCCCAGAAGCGCGGATCGCGGTTGGCGGCGGCGAACATCAGCCCGCAGCGCGTGCCGGCGGGAATCACGTAATCGTCCACTTCCACGTCTCGCGTGGCGATACGCCCGGCCATGCGGCTGGGCGAATCCCAGCGCAGCGATTCGTCGAATGCGGCGCGGACTTTCTTCGGGTCCGCGCGCAATGTGGCATATTGCTCCGGAAACAGCGCCCAGGCGCGCAGGGCATTGGCCATGGTGATGAAGGTCGTATCCGCCCCGGCGCTGAGCACTGTCTGGAGCAGCAGCTTCGCCTCCGGCAAGGTGACCTGCCCCCTGTCCCACGCAGCATAGATCGCCTCGCCGATGCCATCGGGATCCAGCGCGGCGCGTTCGCACTGGGTTTCCAGCCAGTGGATCACCGCCGAATAATCGTATTGCATCGCCTGGTCGAACAGCTCGCCCGGCGGGCCCATCGTGGCCCAGACCATTTCCGAGAAGCCGTGCATGTGCTCGCGCCCTTCCTCGGGCAGGCCGAGGATGTCGGGCAGGACCTGGAACACATAGGCCTGGCTGATCTCGCTCACCGCGTCGACCGGCTCCCCCTCGCGCGCGCGGAGCCGTTCGAGCAGGGCTTTGGCGCGCGCCTGGAAGATGTCTTTCACCCGCTCCAGCGCGCGCGGGCTCAGCGCATCGGCGATCACCTTGCGCACCTGGGTGTGGCGCGGCGGATCGTCGGTCAGGAGGATTTCCGGGCGCGGGCTCGTGGGATCGTGCCACGGGCGGCTGGTGCTGGAAAAGGCCTTCCAGTCGAGCAGCGCGGCGCTGACATGCTCGTGCCGGCCGAGCATATGCGTGCCGTCCGCCAGCCGCACCACCGGCGCGGCTTCGCGCAGCGCGTCATCCACCTCGCGCGCGTTGCGCACGGCTTCGGGGGTGAAGATGTCGAGCGGATATTCGGGGATCGGCTTGCTCATAGCCCCAGCCCTTTGAACCAGACTTCGCCCGCCGCATCGCGGACCATGTGGCCGGCAGTGGGCTCTGCGAAATGGGCGCCGATCACCAGCACGCCGCTGTCGGCGTACTTGTCCACGAAGGCCATGCGGGTTTGGCGGCCGGTTTCCTTGTCCATGTCGAAGGTCGCCGGCCGATGCGGCATCGCGCATTGCATCGGATGGTGCATCAGGTCGCCGGTGATGACGGCGTGCTCACCCTTGCTGGCGATGTGCACATGGACATGGCCGGGCGTGTGGCCGTGGCTCGGCTCGCAGTGGATGGCCCAGCCCTCCCCGGCGGCGATCCGGTGATCCGGCTCGATGAAAACGGCCATGCCGAGGGCGACGATGGGATCGACACATTCGACGAGGTGGGTGTCGCTGTGATGCCCGTCGTGGCGGATCGTATCCTGCCACGCCTCGTACTCCTTCCGGCCGAACAGATAGCGGGCATTGGGGAATGTGGGCTGGTATTCGCCGGTCGCCGGGTCCTTGTAGGTGTTCCAGCCGACATGATCGAAATGCAGATGCGTGCACATCACCGTGTCCACGTCCAGGCGGCTCACGCCCAGGCTTTCGAGATCTTCGAGAAACCCTTCCGGCAGATCGCAGAACACGTCGAAATCGCGCTGGCGGCCGGCGCCGATGCACGAATCGACCACGATCGTCCGGCTCCCCGAATCATGGGACGCCTGAACGACGAAACCCTGGAAGTTTATCCGCTGGCGCCCGTCGGACGTGGCATAGTGCGGATGCAGCCAGCGCAACGCGATCACCTCTTCCGGCGTCGCGTCGGGGATGGTCATGTTGATGTTGTCCTGGAAATCCCACAGCTCGACGATGCGGGTGACGGTGACGTCACCGACCTGCCAGGACTTCATGTATTCGCGGGCCATCGGCTCTCTCCCGGATAAAGCCCCTCCCCTTCAGGGGAGGGGTTGGGGTGGGGGCTGTCAGCACGGCCCAACGCCCGTAGAATGGTCTGCAACACGCCATCCATGCCGGTCATCACGTCGGGATTGGTGACATGCAGCACGGCGTATCCCAGCCCGTTCAGGTACGCATCGCGCCGGCGATCACGTGCCGGATCGGCATGGGTGTCGCCGTCTACTTCGACGACCAGCCTGGCGGATGGACAGAAGAAATCTACGATCGCCCTGCCGATCACCTCCTGACGGCGGAATTTGAAACCGGCGAGTTGGGCATTCGAGAGATGCCTCCAAAGGCGCTTCTCGGGTTCGGTCGGATTGATGCGCATCGCGCGGGCGCGCTTATGAAGCTCCGCGATCCGCTCAGCCGACAGGCCCCACCCCTTGCCCCTCCCCTGAAGGGGAGGGGAATCCGGACGCCAGCCCTTATCGGCGCTTTCGAGATTCACGCCGCCTTCCTCGCCTTCGGCTTGTAGCGCGCCACGCTTTCGGGCGGCAGCTCGGCAGCCGGGAGCGGCGGCTTGCCGAGAACGAAGTCCGCCCCGCGCTCGCCGATCATCACGCAGGGCGCATTGGTGTTGCCGCCGATCAGGATCGGCATCACCGAGGCATCAGCCACGCGCAGGCCGGCAATGCCTTTCACACGCAACTCGGGATCGACCACTGTGGCCGCGTCTTTCGGATCGCCCATGCGGCAGGTGCCGACGGGGTGATGCACGGTGTAGCCGGTTTCGCGGATATAGGCGTCCAGCGCCTCGTCGCTGGTGACATCGGCGCCGGGGGCGACTTCGGTGCCCTCATACTGGGCAAAAGGCTCGGTAGCGAAGGCGGCGCGGGCAATGCGCAGGGCGCGGATCAGCGGCTTGATGTCGTCCGGATGCTCCAGCAGGTGCGGGTCGATCAGCGGCGCGGCGGCCGGGTCCGCGCTGGCCAACCGCACCGTGCCCCGGCTCTTGGGATAGAGCGCCACCGGGCTGATCGCGTAGCCGTGACCGATAGGGAAGGGAATCTTCGGATTGGTCAGCCGCTTGGCCGGCTGGAACACGAATTGTACGTCCGGCTTCTCCAGGGCCGGGTCGGTGCGCAGGAAAGCGACGCTTTCGAACACGTTGCCGGCCAGCGGCCCCTTGCGGGTGAGCAGGTATTGCAGCGCGCACCACACGTTGCGCGGGGCAGCCTTCCATGACCAGCCATAGCTGGTCATGTTGCCGGTCTCCATATGCATAGGGCTGGCGGGATGATCGTGATAGTTCTCGCCCACGCCGGGCAGGTCGGCCACCACCTCGATGCCCATGGCCTTGAGATGCGCGGCCGGGCCAATGCCGGACAGCAGCAGCAACTGCGGCGTCTGCACCGTACCGGCCGAAAGGATCACCTCGGCCCGTGCGCCGATGCGCCGCCCGTCCGTCAGCTCCACGCCCGTGGCGCGGCCGTTCTCCACGGTAATGCGGGCCACTTGCGCATCGGTCTGCACATGCACGTTGCCGCGCGCCAGCGCCGGCTGGAGCATCCGCCTCCAGGTGGTTTCCCGCTGGCCATCGCGGATCAGGCCCTGGCGGCGGCCATAGCCTTCCGAATTGGCCCCGTTGAAATCCGGGCAAGCCGGGAATTGCAGCGCGGCGAGCGCATCCATGAAGGCGTAGTTCAGTCGATTGGGGTTCTCCACCAGCTTGACGTTCACCGGCCCGCCGTGGCCGTGGAACACGCTTGCGGGATAATCCTCGTTGTTCTCGGTGCGGGTGAAGTAAGGCAGCACTTCAGCGTAGGACCAGCCCTTGCAGCCCGCATCGGCCCAATCGTCATAATCCGTCGGATGCCCGCGAAAATAGACCATGCCGTTGATCGAGCCTGATCCGCCGAGCACCTTGCCGCGCGGCACCGGCACCTCGCGCCCGGCCATGCCCGGCTGCGGCACCGTCTTGAACCGCCAGTTGGTCGCTTCCCGCCCGATCGCCGCGGCCACGAAGCTGGGGACGTGCATGAACGGATGGCTATCCGCCCCGCCCGCCTCGATCACGCAAGTCGTGCGATCGGCCCGCTCCCCCAGCCGCGCCGCCAGCGCCGCCCCGGACGAGCCAGCGCCGACGACGATATAGTCGAATTCCGCTGCTGCCATTTATCTCTCCCGCCGCGCAGTGTGCGAGGGGAGAGGGGGCTTGGCAAGATGCCAACGGCCCCGAAGCGTCAAACGGATCGAGGAGCAAGTTCGGCCTGAAGCGCCTGTGCTTCCTCACGTTCGGATTCTGAGATGTAAAAGGAACTCACGGCCGTGTTGAGGCATCGAAGCGCCGCTTGGGGGTTCTTCCGAACGCCCAAGCCCGAAAGGTAACATTTAGCGAGGTCCAATTGCGCGCTTCCGTCACCCGCCACAGCCATTCTCTCGAACCAGCGGAACATCGTCCGATGTTTGCCCTGTTCCCGGTAAAGAATGGCGATGTTGGACGCGGCTGCATGACTGCCCTTGCGCCATGCCTTGCGATAAAGCGCCATTGCCAGCTTCTTGTCCTCGTCGACGCCTTTACCGACGTCGTACATGTAAGCAAGGGATTGCAAACACTGCGCGTCACCAAGCTTTGCGCCCTGCTCGTAGCATTTCCTTGCCCGGTCAAAGTCGCCTTCTTCATTCGCGTTATGCGCAATGAGAAGCAGCGCATCTGTGTCGATCATGCGATCAGCCCACTTCCGGCCCATCATACTCAATCGCCCCCGCCGCCGCGCCCGACATGATGAACCCGATGGACCGCTGCGCCTCTTCGGTCAGGTGTCCGATCAGCCCCGCCGTACGGCACAGCAGGCCGATGCCTTTCAGCGCTGCCAGCGGCCAGCCCAGGTCGAGCAGGATCGCCGGGATCGGGCCGTTGACGTTGATCGGCAGGCTGCGGCCGATCATTTCGGGCAGCGTGTCGCGGATGGCGTAGAGCATGGCGACGTGAGGCCCGCCGACGCCGCGTTCGCGGGCGAGTTTCAGCAGGAGGTTGGCGCGCGGGTCCCCGCCTGCGTGCTGCGGATGGCCGAAGCCGGGGATCGGCTGCTTTTCGGCACGCAGGCGGGCGATGCCGCGCCTGGCCGCATCCTCGGCCGTGCCGCCGTCGCTATGCCAGTCGGCCACGCATTCGGCGTAGAATCGGCCCGCCACTTCCGCGCTGCCCAGCACCACGCTGCCGCAGCCGAGCAAGCCGGCAGCGACGGCGCCCTGCATGGCTTCGGGCGCGGCGGCGTATGTCATCCGCGCGGCGGCGACGCTGGGCACCAGGCCATGTTCGGCCAGCGCGCAGAGGATGGCATTGGCGAAGAACGTCTGGTTCTCGTCCGGTTCCTGGCCGGTGACGAGGAACCAGAAGTAGCTGGTGAAATCCATCTTGCCGATGATCTCACCGACAAGATCGCGCCCGCGCACGGTGATGCTGTCCGCGTCCGACGTGCAGATGGCGGAATAAGGCGCGTCCTGCTTGCCGATGCGCATGGCTTTCTCCTCCTTACGTCATTGCGAGCGCGGCCAACCAATCCAGTGCCTTGGCGCCGCTGCCGGATTGCTTCGTCGCTCCGCTCCTCGCAATGACGAATCAAGCGAATTATGATTTTGGGGAGGGAGAGAGGCATGGCCAGACCGCTGCAAGGCGTCCGCGTTCTCGACATGGGCACGTTCATCACCGGGCCGGCGGCGGGGGTGCTGCTGGCGGACCTGGGGGCGGAGGTGATCAAGGTGGAGATGCCGGAAACCGGCGATCCGTTCCGCGCCTTCAAGGGCGATCTCTATTCCCCGCATTACCAGACCTACAACCGCAACAAGAAATCCGTCGAGCTGAACACCAAGCAGGCGGATGACCTGGCGGCATTCGACGCGCTGGTGGCCACCGCCGATGTATTCATCCAGAACTTCCGCCCCGGCGTGGCCGAGCGCCTGAACGTGGGCGCGGAGCGGCTGAGGGCGATCAACCCGCGGCTGATCTATTGCGACATCTCCGGCTTCGGCAACGACGGACCGTGGAAGGACCGGCCCGCCTTCGACACCGTTTCGCAGGCCAGCACGGGCTTCCTGCGGCTGCTGGTCAATCCGGCCAATCCGCGCGTGGTAGGCCCGGCGATCGGCGATGCGGTGACGGGCTTCTATGCCTCCTACGGCATACTCGCCGCGCTTTACGAGCGTGAGAAGACAGGGAAAGGCCGGCTGGTCGAAACCTCCATGTTCGAGGCGATGAGCCACTTCAACATGGATGACTTCACGCATTACCTTTCGGCCGGTGAAGTGATGGGCCCCTGGTCGCGCCCGCATGTGAGCCAGAGCTACGTGTTCCAGTGCGCGGACGGCGGCTGGATCGCGCTGCACATGTCGAGCCCGCCCAAGTTCTGGGAAAACCTGGCCGAAGCGGTCGGCCAG
>Ga0180218_1001914_pt1 | contig 11667 bp, 10 predicted proteins | sample eDN3rd37CKraftBY_FD_151334 | JGI IMG/M metagenome (GOLD analysis project Ga0180218, IMG submission 151334) | Enriched backyard soil microbial communities from Emeryville, California, USA - eDNA 3rd pass 37_C Kraft BY (version 2) (version 2) | ecosystem: Environmental > Terrestrial > Soil >... | reverse complement strand
AGTGGACCGACTGGGTCTGGTACACCACCGAGGTCGACACCAACTGCCGGGAGATCATCGACAACATCGTCGACATGGCGCACTTCTTCTACGTGCACTACTCCTTCCCGGTCTACTTCAAGAACGTCTTCGAAGGCCAGGTGGCCAGCCAGTTCATGCGAGGCCAGGCCCGTGAGGACACCCGTCCGCACGCGGCAGGACAACCGAAGATGCTCGGAAGCCGCTCCGACGCAAGCTACTTCGGACCGTCCTTCATGATCGACGATCTCGTCTACCAGTACGAGGGTTACGACGTCGAGTCGGTCCTCATCAACTGCCACTACCCGGTCTCCCAGGACAAGTTCGTCCTGATGTACGGCATGATCGTCAAGAAGTCCGACCGCCTCGAAGGCGAGCAGGCCCTGGAGACCGCCCAGCAGTTCGGGAACTTCATCGCGAAGGGCTTCGAGCAGGACATCGAGATCTGGCGGAACAAGACCCGTATCGACAACCCGCTCCTGTGCGAGGAGGACGGCCCGGTCTACCAGCTGCGACGCTGGTACGAGCAGTTCTACGTCGACGTCGAGGACGTCGAGCCGGCGATGACCGACCGCTTCGAGTTCGAGATGGACACCACCCGCCCGGTGGCCGCCTGGATGAAGGAAGTCGAGGAGAACATCGCCCGCAAGGCCCTCGAAGAGCAGTCCACCCCTGCGGGCTAGGAGCGGAGAACATGCAGAACCGGATGGCGCCGTTGCGGTGCGGTGAATGCGCCGCGCAGGTGCTCGTGCAGAAGAACAGCTGGGAGCACACGTCCATCCAGTGGAACACCGACGCGCGCCGTCGTTGCCCCGTCGTCCGGGACGACGACGGGCGCGAGGGCCGCCCCGGCGCGCCCCGGATGTCGTGCTCGAACCTCGACGCCGCGATCGCGAAGGCGGCCGCCTCGGGTGTCATCGAGGTCTTCGACGACACCCCGATCCGAGCCCCCATCGTGCAGTGACCGTTCCCTTCCGACCTTCCGCTCCCGACTACTTCTCGAAGGACCGACGATGCCAGAATCCCTCGACCTCGATCGCTCGTACTACGGCCCGTGGGCTGTCATCGCCGGCGGCTCCGAAGGCGTCGGCGCCGCGTTCGCCGACGAATTGAGCCGCGCCGGCTTCGATCTCGTGCTCATCGCGCGTAAGCCGGAACCGCTGGAGGAGACGGCGGACAAGGCGCGGAGCAACGGCGTGCAGGTGCGCACCCTCGCGCTGGATCTGCTCGACGACGACGCCGTCGAGCAGATCCGCACGGCCACCCAGGACATCGAGGTCGGCCTGTTCATCTTCAACGCCGGCGCGAACAGTTACGGCCACGAGTTCGTCACCGGCGACCTCGACGGGTTCCGCGGCGTGATCGACCTCAACGTCCACCGGCAGATCGAGTTGTCGCACCTGTTCGGTGGGCCGATGAAGGAGCGCGGCCGCGGCGGCATCATGCTGCTCGGGTCGCTCTCCGGATACATGGGTGCCGAACACCAGAGCATCTACGCGGCATCGAAGGCGTTCAGCCGCGTCTTCGCCGAGAGCCTCTGGCTCGAACTCGCACCGCACGGTGTGCATGTGGTCGAACTCGTGCTCGGTGTCACCCGCACCCCGGCGATGGTGCGTGCGGGTCTGAACTTCGACATTCCCGGGATGCTCGTCGCCGAGCCGGAGGATGTCGCACGTGAAGGTCTCGAGCACCTGACCGACGGCCCCGTATGGGTCGCCGGCGGCAACTACGAGGCCGCGGTCAAGCGCAGCGGGTTCCCGAGGAACAAGCTCGTCGAGGGTGCAGCAGCAGCGATGCGGGCCCTGCTGAACCGCTGATCCGCGCGATCCCCACCTACTCGTCCCCGGGTGCCGTACGGCACCCGGGGACGCTCCATTTCACGACGCTGCGTCGTACGCGGAGTGCATCCGTTCCCGCACGATCTCGCCCGGACGGACGAAGGCCCCGCACCGCCAGAGGCGGTACGGGGCCTTCGGTTCGCTACGGTCGGTTCAGAAGTCGATGCGCACGTTCTTGCTCTTGGGCCTGGCCTGGCACGCGAGGACGTATCCGTTGGCGATGTCCTCCTCGTCGAGGATCGCCGACGGCGGGGTGTCCACCTCTCCTTCGACGACGGTGCACGCGCACGAGCCGCACTCGCCCTCTCGGCAGGAGTAGGGCACGTCCAGGCCCTTCGACAGCATGATGTCGACCAGGGTGGCGCTGCGCGGCCACACGAGGTCGTGTTCCTCGCCGTCGAGCTGCACCGTCACGGAGGCGGCGTCGGTGTCCGACTCGTCGATCTCCACGGCGGGCACGTCGGCGAACGGATCGCCGGACAACGAGATGAAGACCTCGGCGTGGATCCGGTCCTTCGGGACGCCGGCCAGCAGCAGGCCTTCGCGGACGGTGTCCATGAACGGCCCGGGTCCGCACATGTATGCGCGGTGATCGGCGAAGGAGGAGATCAAGGTCGCGAGCTGCTGCGGGGACGGCAGGCCCTGCACGCTCTCGAGCCAGTGGACGACGGTGAGGGCGTCGGAGTGGCGTGCGGCGAGCTCACGGAGTTCTTCGGCGAAGATGACGGATTTCTCGTCGCGATTGCCGTAGACCACCACCACATTGCGGTTTCCGCTGTGCAGTGCTGACTTGAGGATCGACATCACGGGGGTGATCCCGCTTCCGCCGGCGAACAGGACGAGCTTCTCGGTGAGGTCGACCGGGGTGAAGACTCCTGCGGGAGGCAGCACCTCGATGCTCTGACCGGCGGCGACGTTGTCGCACAGCCAGTTCGAACCGTATCCGGCCGCGGTGCGCTTGACCGTGACCTTGAGGGGTTCGTCGGCGTGCGGTGAGCTCGCCAGGGAGTAGCACCGCGCAACGGAACCCGTCATGTCGCTCGGAATGCGCAGGGTGAGGAACTGTCCCGGTTTGTAGGTGAAGTCCGCTCGGCGGTCCTCGGGTACGTCGAACACCAGTGAAACGGCGTCGGCGGTTTCCTGGACGACTGCACTGACGGTCAGCACGATGGAGCGTGAGCCGACCGGTGTCTCAACGGCTGTCATCACAGTGGGTTCCCTTCGATACGAAAACTTCTCGATCGGACCACGGTAGAACGACGCCGACGCCGACGCCCGTCTCCTCCCGGTAATCGGGACAGCCGGAGGAGACGGGCGTTCGGATCAGGCGGTGCGCGCGGTGCGCGGGATCAGCACGGTGATCCCGATGGTCACCACGGAAAGCGCGATGAGCATGCCGCCGACCATGTTGATCCCTGCGAGGGGGGTCGCAGCGAACGCGAGCAGCATGGTCGCGATCGACGTTCCGACACCCTGGCCCGCGGTGCGCAGCACGGCGTTCGTGCCGGTCGTCTCGCTGGTGTTGTGCTCGGGCACGGACTCGACGATCAGGTTCGGAATCGCCGTGTAGGCGAAGGCGGTCGCGACCGACACCACGACGACCATGGCGGTCATGGCCACCACGGAGTGGTGCGCGGTGAGCATGACGACGACGCCGACGATGAACAGGGCGGTGCCGAGCAGCATCGAGGCGCGTGAACCCACTGCGGCGGAGATCCGGCCGCTCAGCGGGGTGCAGACGAATCCGAACAAAGAACCGATGAACGAGAGCCAACCTGCGTGTGTCGCGCTCAGGCCCAGGCCGAAGTCGCCGGTGGAGGGCGTCTGCATGATGATCGGGATGATCATGGTGACCACGCCCAGCGGTCCCGCCGCGATCGCGACGGTCGCCAGCATCGTGAGCGAGAACTTGCGGTCGGCGAACAGTCGCACGTTGATGATGGGGGAAGGGGTGCGCAGTTCCCACCGCACGAGCAGGACCAGGGCGGCGGCGCCACCCAGGATGAGACCGAGGGTGCGCGGGTCCGACCAGCCCCATGCCTGGGACTTGTTGACACCGAGCAGGATCGCGGCGACCGCACCGGCGAAGGTGACCGCGCCGATGTAATCGATCTTCTCGGAGGTCCCGGTGGGCCGACGCCACGGCAGGACGAACCAGACGAGCAACAGAGCGAAGATCGCATATGCGGCTGCGACGACGAAGATCATGTGCCAGCTGGCGTTGTCGATCAGCAGACCGGCGACGAGCAGCGACGCGGAACCTGCTGCGACTGCGGAGCCGGAGATCAATGCGACGGCAACGGGGACGCGGGAGGCGGGAAGGTGCTCACGGGCCAGTCCGATGCACAGCGGCAGGATCGCGCCGGCCACACCTTGGATCGCGCGGCCGATGATGATGCTGGTGAGACTGTCGCCGACGGCGCTGACGATCGAGCCGAGCGCCGCGACGGCGAGCAGGACCATCAGGATCCGTTCCCGGCCGTACATGTCGCCGAGTCGTCCGCACACGGCGGCCGAGGCAGCCGAGACGAGGAGGAAGGCCGTCACCGCCCACCCGACCGTCGATGCGTCGCTGTCGAATTCGGTGATCAACGTCGGGATCGCGGCGAACATCATCGATGTTTCGAACGCGCTGATGATCTCGACGGCGATCAGGACCGACACGATCACCCATACCGGTTGCTGCCGGTCGAACCGGCTCCGCCCCTTCGGGGTTGCGGCTTCCGGCTGGGAGAGTTCATTGGCGTAGGAAGTCAAAGCACATTCCAGACTCTCGGCGGCCCGAGCGCGGGCCGTGTTTCCCTGCCCCACGAATGGGAGTGGCTCGGATCACTTGGTATCGCAGGTGAGAGCTGTCACGCTGTGCTATCTCGCTGAGCGAGACCGCCTTCGGGATGTCAGATCAGCGCGGCCTCGTGTACCGAGCGGTCGAACTCGGGGAGTTCCGCGCCGTTGCGGAGGGTTGTCGCGAGAGAGGGGTCGGCGAGATGCAGACGTCCGATGGCGATCAGATCGAACTCGTCGTCGCCCAGCCGTCGTTCGAGTTCGGGAACGTTGTTGCGCGCGGGCGCGCTGCCCTGGAGGCGGCTCTCCCGCAACGTCGTCGCGATTCCGACACTGCCCACGGCCATCGAATGTGCGCCGGTGACCTTCTTGGCCCAGCCCGCGAGGGTCAGGTCGCTGCCTTCGAATGCCGGAAGGTCGAAGCGGCGGATGCTCGCGTCGAACACGTCGACGCCGGCTTCCTTCAAGGGGGTGAGGACGGCCTTCAGTTCGTCGGGGGTGTGGGCGATCCGGGCCTCGTAGTTCTGCTGCTTGTGCTGCGAGAAACGGTAGAAGATCGGCAGGTCGTTGCCGATGCGCGAGCGGATGGCGGCGACCACCGTCGCGGGGAAGCGGGTGCGGCGCTCGAGGTCGCCGCCCCATTCGTCGTCGCGGAGGTTGGTGCCTTCCCAGAGGAACGCGTCGAGCAGGTAGCCGTGCCCTCCGTGGAGTGCGATGCCGTCGAACCCGGCTTCGGCGGCAGCGGCGGCTGCGTCGGCGTAGGCAGCGACGACCTGTTCGATGTCCTCGGCGGTCATGGCTCGCGTGGGTGCGGAGGCTCGGGCGATGTAGTCCTCGCCGTAGGACGTCACGCCGAGCTCGCCCCAGATCCCGGACGGTCGCATGGGGACGAGGTCGGGGTCGACATCCGCGCTCATTGCGCCCCAGAGGGGGCCGACGTGCCAGAGCTGGGGAACGATGCGTCCGCCCTCGGCGTGGACCGCATCGACGACGCGACGCCAGCCTTCGAGAGCTGCTTCGCCGTACATGTGGGGCACGCGGGGGTTGTCGACTGCCGTCGGGTGCTCGATGGCGACGCCCTCGGTGACGATCAGGGCGGTGCCGCCCGCGGCGCGTCGCCGGTAGTACTCGACCACGTCCGGTCCGGGTACGCCACCCGGGGAGTGGGAGCGGGTCATCGGGGACATCACGATGCGGTTGCGGAGCTCGAGGGAGCGCACCGTCAGGGGGCGGAAGAGGGGGGACTCGGTTTCTGACATCTCGGTCTCGACTCTTTCGGCTCGGCGGGCGACGGGTGCAGGCAGATTCCGCCCACATCCGAGGTTGTACCCATCGCTCGGCCCGGGGGACAGGGACCTCCTGCTCAGTGAGACGTGTCGGCGGACGGTCGGTGAGGAAGACGCGGATCGCGCAATCGGCCCGGTCCGCTGATCGGGAATTGTGCAACAGGTCACTCGCCGAGTACTCTGGCATCCGCTCACAAGAATCAATTTCAGTTTTTCTCTCGTGGGTGATCGGATTCCGGAGAAAGGGTGGCGATGTCCGAGGCGCAACGTACGCAGGTCTCCCAGGCACCGAAGCGCGAATTGCCTGCATCGATGGTCGAGAGAATGACCCTCATCCTCGATGCCTTCGACGATCTCTCATCGCGGCTCACCCTCGAGGAAGTCGCGTGCCGCACCCAACTTCCGCGTTCGACGGTCCACCGCATCCTCGACCAGATGGTGCGACTCGACTGGATCGACCATGCGTCGTTCGGCTACTGCCTCGGTCGCCGCGCAAAGGCCATGGGAGAGGGCGACAACGGACACATCCGTGTCCGCGAGGCCGCGGCACCGCTCCTCCACGAACTGCACATGACCACCGGGATGGTCGCGCACCTGTCCGTGCTCGACGGGCCCGACTGTGTCTACCTCGACAAGATCGGCGGCCAGCTCGCCGCGACGCTGCCGTCGCGGGTCGGTGGACGTGTACCCGCCTACTCCACGGCGGGCGGGAAGGCGCTGCTCGCCGGACTCGAGCCGGAACAGGTCGATGCTCTCTACCCCGGCCCGCACCTGCCGCGTCGCACCGAGCGGACCATCGCCGACCTGTCGACCCTGCACCTCGAACTCAATCGCATCCGCCGTCGTCACGGCCTGGCGTTCGAGACCGGCGAGGCCACCACCGGTATGTCCTGTGTGGGCGCCGCGATCCGCAGCCCCGCATCGCCGGTCGCCGCGATCTCCCTGTGCGGTCCCACCCGTCCCGGCCACCTCGAGCGCATCGCACCCCTGGTCGCCGGCGCGGTTCGCGACATCTCGCACACGCTGTACCCGGAGCTGAGCGCACCTCGTCGCAATCGTGCCGCGCGGAACACTGCAGACTCGTGGTCTCCGCAGGTCATGGAGCAGATGCTCGCCACGCAGTCGGACGGCTGGATGTAACCTGCATACGCTCACCGGCCGCCGGCACGTCCGGAACATCCCGGTGATCGGGAGCGTCCGCGCGACGTGAGGGGAATCACTGGAAGCCTCGTCGGTATGACGACGGAATTCACTTTCGAGAACACGGCGCGGGAACTCGCGACCGACCGCGGCACCCTTCGCTACCACGAAGCCGGCACGGGCGAGCCGCTTCTGCTGCTCCACGGCTCCGGACCGGGCGTCACCGGCTGGCGGAACTACCGCGGTGTGCTCGCCGACCTCGCCGAGCACTTCCGGTGCCTCGTTCTGGAGTTTCCCGGCTTCGGAGTGAGCGACCCGTGCGAAGGACACCCGATGGCCATGGCGTCGGTGGCGGTCACCGATTTCCTCGACGGTCTCGGACTCGACCGCGTCTCGATCATCGGTAACTCGATGGGCGGCATCGTCGGAACGCAGTTCGCGATCGCGCACCCCGATCGGGTCGAAAAGCTCGTCACCATCGGGGGCGCGGGACGATCGGTCTTCGCGCCGGCACCCGGCGAGGGCATCCGGTTGCTCATGGAGTTCACCGACGATCCGACCCGCGAAAAGCTCGTTCGCTGGCTGCGTTCCATGGTGTACGACCCCGCGGTCATCACCGACGAGCTCATCGAGGAGAGGTGGACGCTCGCCACCGAACCGAAGACCCTCGAGATCGCGCGGCGTATGTACAGCACTGCGGCCTTCGCTGCGGGGGCGAAGGCCGCCGCCGCGTCCGACGCCACTCCGTACTGGGCGCAGCTCCACAAGATCACGGCCCCGACCCTGCTCACCTGGGGTCGCGACGACCGGGTCAGCCCCGTCGACATGGCCATGCTGCCCATGCGCGAACTGCGCCACGGCGAGCTGCACGTATTCCCCAATTGCGGCCACTGGACGATGATCGAGGCCCGTGAGGCATGGCTCTCGGCCGTCCTCGCGTTCCTCACCCGAGAAGACTCCTAGGCAGCGGTCGCCGGGGGTCGGTTCCTCGACCCCCGGCGACCGCCAGGGTGTTCCCGCTCAGTGGAACTCCGGCAATGGAAGTGCTGTTCTCCTGCGACTGTAGGCACCAACGGAACCGACGCTCGCCACGCCGTATCGGGGGCGTCACCCTCACAGGTGGGAGAGATCATGGGACAGGTGCTCGACTCCGTTTCGGAGTTCGCAGACGAGATCCGCGCGGACGGTGCCGAAGGCGACACACTCATGCGTCTGACCGACCGCAGCGCCAAGCGGCTTCGTGATGCCGGCGTCATCCGGCTCCTGCAACCGAAGGAATTCGGGGGTCTCGAGGCGCACCCGCGCGAGTTCGCCGAGACCGCCATGGCCATCGGCGCGATGGACGGCGCGACGGGCTGGGTCAGCGGCATCGTCGGTGTCCACCCCTGGGAGATGGCCTTCTTCGACCCGAAGGCGCAGGAGGAGGTGTGGGGCGAGAACCCGGACACCTGGATCGCCTCCCCGTACGCGCCGATGGGTGTCGCAACTCCCGTCGACGGTGGATACATCCTCAACGGCCGCTGGTCGTTCTCCTCGGGCACGGACCACTGTGACTGGGTCATGATCGGCGCTGCCGTCGGCGACAAGGACGGCAACCGGCTGAGCCCCCCGCAGAGCCTGCACGTGCTGCTGCCGCGCTCCGACTACCGCATCGACCACGAGAGCTGGAACGTGGTCGGCCTGCGCGGCACCGGCTCGAAGGATCTGATCGTGGAGAACGCCTTCCTGCCCGAATACCGCACCCTGCGCGCCGAGCGTGTCATGGGCGGGGTGGCGTGGCAGGACGCCGGACGTGACGAGACGCTCTACAAATTCCCCTTCTCGTGCATCTTCCCGCTGGGTATCACCTCGTCGCTCATCGGCATTGCCGAAGGCGCCCTGAACTGCTACATCGAGTCGCAGCGTGAGCGGGTCACGGTCTCCGGCACCGCGATCAAGCAGGATCCGTACGTGCTCTCGGCCCTCGGCGGGGCCGCTGCGGAGATCGCCGCCTCGCGCGCCGCGATCCTCGAAACCGTCGATCGGTTCTGGGACATGACGGAGAAGGGCATCGAGGTCACCTTCGAGCAGCGCGCGATCGGTCGGCGCACGCAGACCGCCGCCGCCTGGCGGGCCGTGGCCGCGGTCGACGAGATCTTCGCCCGTGCCGGCGGCGGCGCACTGCAGTTGACCAACCCGCTGCAGCGCTTCTGGCGCGACGCCCATGCGGGTCTGAGCCACGCCATCCACGTGCCCGGATCGATCTTCCATGCTTCCACGCTCTGCCAACTCGGCGAGGAGCCGCAAGGCATGATGCGGTCGATGATCTGACACCACAACCCTTACGGCGAAGGAACTTTCGGATATGACGGACATCCGGGGCCTGGGTTATCTCAGGATCCAGACCACAGACATCGCGCGGTGGCGCGAACTCGTCGTCGACGGACTCGGTATGGCGATCGGTACCGGCCCCGAACCCTACGGCCTGTACCTGCGTGTCGACGAACGCCGGGCACGTCTGATCGTGCTTCCGGGCGAGATCGACAAGGCGCTCGCCGTCGGATGGGAGGTGCGGGACGAGTTCGCCCTGAGCCGTGTGCGCGAAGCGGTCGAGAAGGCCGGTATCGCGGTGGAGGTGCTCTCCGAGGAGGAATCGACCTACCGCGACGCCGAGCAGGTCATCGCCTTCGACGATCCGGGCGGCACCCGCACCGAGGTGTTCTTCGGTCCGGTGCTCGACCACAGTCCGGTCGTGACGCCGTTCGCCGGTGTCTTCCACACCGGCGAGGAAGGTCTCGGCCATGTCGTCCTGCCCACCGCGGCGTTCGCCGAGTCGTACGAGTTCTACACCGAGGTACTCGGTTTCCTCCCGCGCGGCGCGACACGACTCGGTGGTCTGTCGGCACCGCCGCCGGTGCGGCGGGTGCGCTTCCTGGGTGTCAACCGTCGCCACCACAGCCTCGCGCTGTGCCCGGCCCCGCCCGGAACCGAGCCCGGTCTCGTCCATCTGATGCTCGAAGTCGACACGCTCGACGCGGTCGGCCAGGCCCTGGACAGGGTGAACAAGCTCGGGTTCTCGATCTCGTCGACGCTGGGCCGCCACACCAACGACAAGATGGTCTCCTTCTACGTGCGTGCCCCGGGCGGATGGGACATCGAGTTCGGGACCGAAGGGATGCTCGTCGACGAAACCTTCTACACCGCAGAAGAGATCACGGCGGACAGTTACTGGGGACACGACTGGTCCGGTTCCGAACCTCTCGCGGCGTTCTCGCCTCCCGCGGGCTGACCGCGACACTTCATGGTCGCCGACGACGTTCCGGGCGCGGTGCGGGACCTGATTCCCGCCATCGCCGACCGCGCGGCGGACACCGACCGGCTCGGCCGCATCTCCGACGAGACGGTGCGTGATCTGGTCTCCGCCGGCGCGTTCCGCATGCTGCAGCCGCGCCGATACGGCGGGTCGGAGACCGAGCCGACGCGTTTCTACGAGGTCGTACGCACCGTTTCGAAAGCCTGTGGTTCGACGGGCTGGGTCACATCCATCGTCGGCGTCCACCCCTGGCATCTCGCACTGTTCGACGATCGAGCGCAGCAGGACGTCTGGGGTGAGGACGATTCGACACTCGTCTCGTCGGCGTATGCCCCGGTCGGCCGTCTCGTCCCGGTCGACGGGGGCTACCGGCTGTCCGGGACATGGATGTTCTCGTCCGGCTGCCGATTCGCGTCGTGGGCACTCCTCGGCGCGGTGGTCGTCGGCTCGGAGGGCAGGCCGGTCGATTTCGTCACGGTGCTCGTACCGCGGAGCGACTACACGATCCGCGACGTGTGGAACGTCGTCGGAATGCGGGGGACGAGCAGCGACGAGATCGTCGTCGACGAGGTGTTCGTTCCCGCCCACCGTGTCAAGCGCAACTACGAGACCTCGCAGCTGCGCGGTCCCGGGCAGAAGGTCAATACCGGACCGCTGTACCGGATTCCGTTCGCTGCGTTGTTCACCACCGCCGTCGCCGTACCCATCGTGGGGGTGGTCGCCGGCTGCTACGACGAGTACCTGTCGTCGATGCGCGAACGAGTGCGGCTGAGCCTGGGCGGAGGCCGGTTCGTGGACGACCCGTTCGCTCAGGTCGCCGTGGGACGCGCAGCATCGGACATCGACGCCGCGACACTGCAACTCGACCGCAACATCCGCGAACTGTGGGACCTGGCGCGGGCGGGCAGGGAGATTCCGTTGGACCTGCGTCTGCGCACCCGGCGCGACCAGGTACGCGCCACCGAGCGGGCGGTGGAGGCGATCGACCTGTTGTTCAAGACGGCCGGAGGCACGTCGCTGTTCCTCGGGGGAATCATCGAACGGGCCTGGCGCGACGCGCATGCCGGGAGCGTCCACGTCGCCAACGAACCCGAGCGTGCCTATGCGTTGTACGGCCGGAACGCCTTCGGCCTGCCGGTCGAGGACAACCTGATCTGAGCATCGGCGATGCCTTTTCGTAGATGCTCGCTCCGAATTTCTCGAACAGCGGGAACTTCCCGACGTCGATCCGGAATGCCGTTTACGGTCCGGAGGGATCACCCGACCCCCGTGCGGAACAGTCTGCCGCGCATCGCTATCGGAAGGAACT
>Ga0180218_1001913_pt1 | contig 11668 bp, 5 predicted proteins | sample eDN3rd37CKraftBY_FD_151334 | JGI IMG/M metagenome (GOLD analysis project Ga0180218, IMG submission 151334) | Enriched backyard soil microbial communities from Emeryville, California, USA - eDNA 3rd pass 37_C Kraft BY (version 2) (version 2) | ecosystem: Environmental > Terrestrial > Soil >... | reverse complement strand
GCATGTAGATATCACCGAGCACCTCGAAGACCCGGTATGCATGCTCACCGATCCTCCCCTCCCGAATGGGCATATCGACCGGACGAGAAAAGCTTTCCTCAATGAAAGTTTCTTGCCCTTCGGCACGACGATGGGTCCCACGAACAAGGGCCTCAACCTGAGTTGATTGTTCGGCACTAGGGAGCCAACCTTGTTTGGCTTTCGCCACCAATTTCGTCCAACTTGCAAAACCCAACTCGCCGGCAAGCGCGTTGAGCGCCTCGTGCTGGGCAATCCGGTTTGCCCGCGCATAGCGTTTTGCGAGCGTTTTCAATGTGTCGATTTCGTTTTTAGTAGTCATGATCCATTTCCAAAATGGGATCTGACTAGGTGTCCGCTACTAACCAGATCCCGCAATTGGACTGGAGTTATTGTTGCTCAGTAAGAGTGCTGCGTAGCTTTGCGTGGCGGACACACCGGCATGCACTTAAGGCCGACATCAGGATGGCAGGATTCTAGAATGCTCGTCAAGAAACATCCTAAGTTCTTGTAAAATCTAAACCTGACCGGCACGACAAGGGAAGAGACGAGCCCTTGCCGCAATGCAGATCACATATCACTCAGCAAATTTGCGAGTTTGATCCTCCCCAGTCGCTTTGCAGAGTCTCTCACGTGCTGTAGCAGACTCGTCTTTTCGAGGAGGTGGCGGATTTCGGCTTCGGGATCGCCTGCAGCCGCATGTTCTTTGAGCTTTGCCGCTACTTCTTGCTCGTAATATTCTGAGAAATACCTATCGCGCGCCAAATAGAACATGACCTCAAGATCGGCCAATTTTCCTGCGTCGAGGCGTTCGTTCACCTGCTCTATGATCTCGCGATACAGCTGTATCCTCTCCTGCATGCCTTCAAGGCGGACGACATCGAAATAGTCTGTGCCCAGATCATCATCTGACTTCTGTCGTACTGGATGCAGTCTCCGCCATTGTTCAATGATCCAGACGACATCGGCGTCGGACAGATGCAGAAGCGGCCTCTCGACGCCGATCAATGCGGCGAGCTCTCGTGTCTCTTCGATCTTCTTGCACGCTTGGCTGAGCTTTCTCGCGCTCAACCCGTACCGTTCCCTTATCGCAGTTCTGACGTCGTCGAATTTAGGCTCGGTCCACTGATCGCGTGGGAGCAACATTTTTGCAATTTCTACCAAATCTCGGCGCGAACACTCTTCGGTGTAGCTACCGGTGGCACGTTCATCGACAAAAGAGAGCGTCCGATATTTAAGTCCAGACAGAAGCTCTTGCAGCTTGCGCAAGTTGTATTGAACAAGCCGCACATTAACGATGGCAAACTTTTCAAGACTCCGATTATTGTCGCGCGTGAGATGATACCGGAGCTCTTGCCCGTCAGTATCGATCCGCTCGACGCTGCGGACGAATGGCTCAAGCCCCTCTACAATTCGGCGGAGTTCAGCATCGCCGATTTTTGAATCGTGCAGATGCTGCCAATAAGCAGCAATGTTGTGATCGAGCCCGCGTCCGTCGTCCTTAATAGCACTGATAGCAATGAGCTTTTGGTATGCAAACTTGATGTTTAGTTCGGTGGCATGACGGGCATTGTAGAGGATCGGCAGGATTAACGTGTCACGCTTGTCGTACAGCCGCTTCTCGACGATCGCATCGGCAAGCTCGATGGCCGCCTCGATATACCCATCAAGATAGTTCTCCTCGTGCCCCTGGCGGCCCAGTACGGCATTCCATTCACCGTCGTGAACAACCTCGAAAAATGGATCGCCCTTAAAATCTTCGTCTTTTTCTACTTCGGTCATGTCAGCCTCCCAAACCCAATCGAGCTGCAAAACGCTCCGTGAGCTTCCCCTGGATCTGATCGTAGTAGACCTGATCGTCAGAAATCGCCTCTAAGATTGCCTTCGTCTGCACCGCGAGGTCGGTCGTAACACGCATAAGAGGCTGCAACAGAGTGGCAGCCTTGTTCTCGGATTTGACCGCTTGAAGAGCGGCCTGGCCTGCCCAGTTCGCTAGAGCAAGGTACTCTATAACCCGCTGCTGCTCCGCCTCATCCGGCCGAACAGTCAGGTGTTGCAGCGCCCTGGTCGCGGAACCGAAATGCAGTAGCAATAGACGTCCAATTAGCCTCGGCCAATCATGGCCGTCGATCTTGTAAACTGGCAGGATTTGGGAGGAAGTAGCTTTTCCCGAGATAGGCTGCGCGTGCGCCAAGATGATCTGCAAAAGCGCCCTCACCCGCACCATCTCAGACGTTGTGATGTTTTGCCCTGCTAGAGCCTTACAACGCCTGCTGAACGCATCCACTGCATCTTGAAACTTCTTGGCCGTTGCAAGATCAGCGGCGGCTCTGGCCTTGTTCTCCTGATTTGCTGGTTCAGCTTCGCCTCCCTCGGCCGCTTCGTCTGTCGATGTCGGTTCCTTCGAGCGTAGATCGATGTTGTTTTCATTCTCAACCGCCTGGTCCTCAAGGGCGGCTAGGTCCACGCCAACGAGGTCGATCATTCGGTTGAGACAGATGCTGAGCATGTTCACAGCTCTGTCCCGAGAACTATAGAAGCCATAGCGGCCGCCGGTGAGGTCCGATCGCATGCGTGCCCTGATGAATTCCTGGTAGGTCAGTGGCTGATAGGTTTTGGCTTCGCATTCGGCCTTTTCATGAGCAGCTCTAGCGAGGTCGGATTGCTGACCTGTAAGTTCAGCATCCTCTATTTCTTCAAGGTCGCTGAGACATTCGTAGATGTCGAGTCCCTCAACGTCGGCCTCAAGAAGTTTGTCGAATATTCGCTTCTTCTTCCCGCGCTTGGGTGGAAGCGTTGATTGGGCAAGCGTGTCCAAATCCACGACGGCAATAGGCGCCGAACTTGAGCCATCTGAGAAGACGGCCTTTCCGTAGCGCGGCTTTAATTCGGAGATAATGGCGACGGCAGCTATGTTTTGGCCTTTGGGCTCTAGGCTCGCGAGTGTGCCGCCATTTTTGTCGAAGAGCTCTATCCGCTCCACGCCGCCATGGAAAACTTGAGGGGCTTTCCATTTGAGGACGCCGGATTGCAGGGTCAGTGCGCCACCATCGGCCGCCACCTCGGCAGCAACTTGCTCAACGAGCGGCAGCTCTAGCTTTGCGGCTTCTTCTATCGTGAGTTCATTTTGGGGGTAATCACTCAAGCCTAACAGGTTGATCGCCGTACCCGGGGCTGCGCGTTTATAGATTGCTGCCTCGGCATTCCCCCCGGCGGCTGGCCCCATCAGGGCCGGATAGGTGCAATTTATGCTGCCTGAAATCACGTGATCAAACGCTTGCCCCCGCGCGATGATCAACTTGGCGTGCAAGAAGCGGTTGGCTGCGTTTTCACTGATATCAAAGAGGGAAACGCTTGCGGTCTTAGACAGCGCAGCAGACGGAAACCCGTTTTCCCGGTCTATCAGCAAATGAGTTTTCGGGTTCCCGAGCACTGCCTGCAAGCGGGAGAGCCCTTCGAGTTGAGTATCCCAATAAGGCGATACGACAACGAGCTCGCTGATGGGGTCATCTCCAACCGTGAGCCTGATCTGCTCCAGAATGCTTAGGTCTGGACGATCGAATAGAATGTTTAGCTCTTCGGCTCCGGTTGCGTTGAAAGCAGGTGCGCCTCCGTATTCTTGCAGCCAGGCGCTAGCCCCTAAGGCGCGCTCCAGGCTAACTCTAAACCACTGATCATCTTCAGGCACATAGCGCCTTAAATATCCGAGAACACTGGCAAACAGCGCTGCCGTTTCAGGAGTATCCTCCGAATAGGAGATGCTGGCCACTTGCTCTTTGTTGCCGCCAAGCCCAAGCGCCGTCAGGTTAGCGGAACCTATCAACAGCCGTCCCTTCTTCTCACCGATCAACATCGTGATCTTTGGGTGAAAGGCCCGAGGCGCTTTTGCCTTGATGAGGTGATAGCTGGTGCCCGCAAAGGTCGGCGGACCAAATTCAGCAAAGGCGTTGTTCACCATCGTTCGGTCAGCAAAGACGACGATGTTGCGGCATCCCGCGCCGCGAAGGCGTGGAAAGGGAATGTCTTCAAACGCTAGCGTACCGAAGGCATAGGTCGTCATAAACGCGGAGTGGAAGCCGCCCTCTCCGAAAACATCGTAGTACTTCATGCAGCCGCCATTTCTGCGCGGCCATAAGAGGTCACTCCATTTTCATCGATTAGGCTGATGTCTTTCATGAACCGCAGAGCCTGCTCGATGCGCGGACTACTGGGGGCCGTCTGGAACTGACTACGATAGCGTAGCAGGCCGTCTTCTGGTTCAAAGTGGTAGGTGTAAGCCTTCTGATTGCGGAATTTCCGTGACGCTACCCATAGGTGACGCTTAAGCACGCGATCGGAAATAAGCTGCGAGGCGACGTCTCTCGCCGAACGTGCTTCAACGCTATTCAAGAACCTGAACTCAGTGCGTACCGAGTAGAAATAATCCTCGCCGCTTAGAGCTTTTTGGATCAGGTCTTCGCCAACGGACGCATTGTCCCACAGTAATGCAATGATGCAAACCGCGCCTTGAACACGCTCCTCGCCCGCTCCTCGCAGCATCTTTTCGGCATACGCTCTGGCGGTGTTACCGCTGACGCTTTGTTGCGAGGCAAAGTCCTCCCAGGTCTCGCTTTCGGGGACACCTGCCTGATCGACAAGTTCCTCCACAAGCGCGGATAGCGGCATGCGATTTCGCGGCGCAGCTGACAGAGCATAAAGTGACGCTGAGAGGATTGTTTCATAGGCGAGCCGCACGAGGTCGCATGTTTGGAACAAAGCCCAAAGTTCCGGCACACGGTGGGCGCTGTCCGGTGCATCGGCTGCTCCATCGAACCATTGCCATTTGACGGACTCCATATCGGGAATCCCGCCTTTCTGGTCAGCACTCTCAAGAAGCATCTTGAGCGTTGCCTGGCGTACAAGGTCAAAGTCCGCCTGTCCTGCGGCCTTGCCAAGAAGTACATCTTTCAGCAGTATGTGCTCGTTGCTTCCAAGCCTTAACTTTGAAGGCCTCATGACCTCAAAGGCGGCAAGCTCCGACACAGTCACTTGCGCTTTCTCAACCACCTCGAAAAATTTGGGTGCTAAATCACCAACCTGGTCGGCAAAGGCCTGCGCCAATGGAAGCGCTAGCTTCGTGCAGACCGGGTTCGGGTTTAGGTCTCCCTTGGCCGCGAAAACCACAAGCCCCATCTCGCGCATTTGCGTCGAGTAAATAGCGCCAAAAGCCCCTCCTTTGTTCTTGAGATAGCGGAGCTTTTCATCCGCCTCGGGATCAGCGCCTTGTGAGAAATCAATGACTCCGCTGGCGGACTGCGCTGCAAGAATTTCCCCAGCCCAGTCGGACCCCGTAATGCCGAGTTCGCGCTGCCCATGGGTGCATATCAAGGCGTAGAGAGCCTCGCAGCGACGATAGAACGCGCGGAACACAACGGGGTCGGGATTCCGGATGTTGTCTTCATAGTGTTTGAGAATGAACGGAAAAAACGAATAATACCGATAGCGCAATGTGATCGTGCTGATACCTGGGATGAGTGATTGGTAGATCGCCTCAATGGGCCTTTGCATCCCCAGTGGATCGAGACCGCTATCCTGACCTAGTTCCGTCCAGTCCGGAAACCCTTCCTCAAATGCCCCCATAAGCCCTCCTCAGCTTAATTCTTAAATCCCCAGGCCAGCTCCCGTTGGCCTTCTCAGTCTCGCAAAATGGTCGAAGATCATGTCGGTCTTTGCGGCCAGGTCAGTTTCGCTATAGCTGTCCGCCGGAAGCCCCGTTCCATCGTCATAGAGATAGTCATAGATCGACTGACGGAAACGATCGCGCGTCGCACCTTTATCGAAGATGCCTTGAACCTCGCGCATCTGACGCTCCAGTTCCTTGAGGAGCGAGACAGCGACGGATTTGATCTTCTTGATGTCGGCCTTTGAGAGGTCGGGCTTTTGCAGCATGTCGAAGAGTGTCTGCTGCTCCTGGTTTTCGAAGCCTTCCGCGAGATAGCGCTTCTCCTCCTCGGTCATCTCAGCCGTCAGCTTCATTAGGGCTTCGAAGGTTGCTTCGATCGTGTTCTTGTCTTTTTCTTTGTTATATTCCCACACGATATCGTCAAAGCGCTTCTGGAAATCGACGGGGAGCGGATTCTCCTCCAGCATCTTGCGCAGTCGGTTTTCGACGACCGTTTTCATGTCCTGGACCTCGGTGTGCTTCTGATCGCTCGTCGCGAATTCCCGACGCAAGAGGTCAAAATTGATCTTGGAGATGTCGAATATTTTGTCCCCAGCCTCAGGGTCGGCCGCGACATTGACGGCCTCGCTCACGATAGCGTTGAGCTTTTGAATGATCTCTGATGTATCCGCGCGCTCGCGATCCTCTTCGAGTGTCTTGTAGATAAAGCCGATGGCCTCGCAGTCCGCGCGATAGGCGTGCACACCTTCAAAGGTCAGGCAGGCCTTGTACTTTCTAAAAACAGCGCGCGCCGCGATCTCAAATTTCTTGCGGCTCTCATCATCGACATTGACGGCTTCCTTAGCGTCGACCAGCGCCCGGTTCTTGGCAAAACCGGTGGTGGTCTTAAGCGTGTCGAGCTCGAAGCCGTTATCGCTCAGATGCAAACGCACGAACGTAATTGCTTCGGAGAGCTCCTCCAGTAGTTCTTCTTCCGGATGGAGCGGATCGGTCTCTGGTCCGTCCTCGCCACCCATAGGATCTTCGCCCGTATGGCCCGCGAAGGTCGCAAGCGCTTTGCGCAAATTCTTCAAGATGCCGCAATAGTCGACGATCAGTCCATTGTTCTTACCCTCTTGCACACGGTTAGCACGGGCAATCGCCTGCATGAGCGTGTGCGCCTGCAAAGGTTTGTCGAGATAAAGGGTTGAAAGAGACGGCACGTCAAAGCCGGTAAGCCACATCGCGCAAACGATGACCACGCGGAACGGATGATCTTCACGCTTGAAGGCGCTTTCAACATCGAGCCTTTTGCCATCCGCAAGCAGAAAGCCTTCCTTCATCAACTTGCGATGTGGGGCGATGTCCAGGCCCCACTTGCGGAACCTGTCGACTTCGCCTTGCTCGTCGCTGACGACGACGGCAATTTCGGTCTCCTTCATCCATTCGATGCGACGCTGCCACTGAATGAACTCTTGCTCGTCGCGTGCACTCTTCAATTCCGCTTCAAGCTCCGCAATGCGTTGGGCCCAAGAAGCTTTTATGAAGCCGTGCATTCGGACGGCCGTGATTTTATCGATCGCGACGAACATCGCCTTGCCGGTTTCCCAGTTCGTCGAATAGTGGGAGGCAAAGTCTGTCGCGATATGCTCCAGCCGCGTTTTGGCGGTTACAATGTGATATTCGCGCTTTAGTTCGTCTTCGAGCTTGGCTGCCACATCGGCATCCGAGATTTCGGCGTCCTCAATCGCTGCTGCTAGCTTTTCATTCAACCCCTCGGCTGAAAGGCCGAGTTTGTCACCACGCGCATCGTAATAGAGCGGCAGCGTCGCATTATCCTCGATAGCCCGCTGAAAATCGTAGGTCGAAATGTAGCCGCCGAAGACGCGCTGCGTGATTTCATCGCTTGTGAAGAGAGGCGTTCCCGTAAAGCCGATGTAGCTTGCGTTCGGCAGAGCATCGCGCATGTTCATGGCAAGCGTGCCGTATTGCGTGCGGTGCGCCTCATCGGTCATGACGATGATGTTGTCCCGCGTAGAATACGCGCCGCCGTCTTCGATCTCCTGGTTGAATTTCTGGATGAGCGAGAAGACGAAGGCCTTCTGCTCAGAAAGAAGGCGCTTAAGCTCCGTGCCGCTGTCGGCCCGACATGGGTCCTTGTCGTTGTTGACGAGCCCAACACCCGCGAAGGTCTTATAAATCTGATTGTCGAGGTCCGTGCGATCGGTCAGCACCAGGAAAGTGAAATCACCGCCTAGCTTCCGGCGCACTTTCTGAGCAAACAGCGCCATCGAATAAGACTTGCCGGAGCCTTGCGTGTGCCAGAATACACCGAGCTTACCGTCGCGCGCCTTGCGATCGATGACCGAACGGATAGCGCGGTTGACACCTAGATACTGGTGATTGCGAGCGACGATTTTGAACAGCTTACCCGTGCTGTCATCGAAGAGAATGAAGTTCTCAAAGAGGTCCAGAAAATTGCCACGCGTGCAGACACCCTTGATGAGCGTCTCCATATCGACGGTCCCCTTCTCACCTTCGGCGAGGCGCTTCCAATCGCTAAAGTGCTCATACTTTGCAGACATCGAGCCAATCTTGGCTTCGATGCCATTGCCGAGCACCACGAAAGCATTGAAGTGGAAGAGCTGCGGGATGGTGTCGAGATAATCCCGGAAATTGTCGTTGTAGGCACGGCGAAGCGACTTATCGGGTCGCTTCAGCTCTACAAACATCAGAGGCAAGCCGTTCACGAAACCGATGATGTCTGGGCGGCGGCGATGCCCATTTGGGCCGCTCACCCAAAGCTCGCGAACGCATAGAAAGTGGTTGTTGTCCGGATTATCGTAGTCGAAGACGCGCAAGCGGCTCTTCTTGATTTCGCCGCCTAATTTGTAGGTGGCGAGTACCCCATCCCGGATCAGATCATATTTTTCGCGGTTAGTCTGAACCGCTGATAGGAATCCGGCGGCATCCGTAATCTGGCGCAGCGCATCCGCATAAGCCTCATCCGGAAATCCTGGGTTAAGACGGATCAGCGCTTCGCCCAGATGCCGCGCAAGTACGACTTCTTTGTCAGAGCTGCGCCCAAGCGTCCCCTCTGGCCCAAAGGTTTCTGTATTGAACGCGAATACCGAATCCCAGCCCAACTCATCTAGCAGGTACGCTGCCAAAGTTTCTTGAGCCAAGCTGTCTTCGGTAAAATCGTTCATGCCTACACCTCCAGCCTTCCGTCCATGAGCCGAGGCAACAGCAAGTCCCGAGCCTTTGCAAGTTCGTCAGATTGAGCAGAGAGCACCGTGATTTGCCTGACTATCTGGCTTACCTGGCTTTCGAAGTCCTCTAAGATGTCAGCTGTTGGTATAATTGTTGTAATAGCCCCAACGTCGTCCTTTGAAAGTTCGGTTTGGTTTGTGGCACCGCGCCCCAGCGTTGCGATGAAATCCTGTTTCAGGATCAGGGTTAGGCCATACCAGCAAGGTGGGACATCAGGCTTCGGACGAGCGATAGTGACGTGCGAGTCCACAGTTAGGTTTGGGAGATTCAGATAATTCTGAGCGACACGCCCCAGAGTCCCGGTTCCGGTGGAATTAATTAGCACGTCGTACTGTCTTACCAATTTGCTGTCGGGGACTCGCTTTGATTGACGCCGAGCCTCGGTGAGACTTAACTTAGACGATCTAATGCATTTTTGATTGATGACTATTCCACTAGCCTCGTCGTCATAGGTCGGAGTTATGCCGCGAGACAAGAAATCCGACAGTTCGGAGATACTTGTGCGTCGCCAACCAGCAGGCACTCCATCAACAATCTTGAAATGCTCATGCCCAGGAAACTGAAGACGCACAAACCACTCGCGATAAAGCAGCCGCGCCGCTTCCTCCAATAGTTCGATTCTGCGGCGGTTGTTGTCGATCAGGTCATCATAAGCAGATAGGATTGCGGAAACGCGCTTCTGCGTAACAATATCTGAATGGATCGAAGTTTCTATTGGTTTGACGATCGAATGAGTAATTAGAGGTTGCGCCGCGCCGCCTGCATAATTGCTCAGAGAAACAGTCTGGAGCTTGTAGTACCAGTACGACAGGTCATGTCCGTCGACCGGGCGAACAACGATGGTGTTATCAGATGCCCAGAAGGGCTCTGGAGAGAATTTTACGGAGCCGCAGTAGGCGCCAACACGACCAAGAATGATTGAAGGCGGGTGGTTGTGGTGCGCGCTTTTCCCAATTATTCCGTTTGATCCATAGGCGAGTACACTTCCGTCCTCTGTTAGGGTTGGGGCTTTCCCGTTGAAGAGGTTTAAAACATCTCCGAGCTTCACGGCACGCATTGTCATACGATCAACTCTTCCAAATTCTTCTTGATCGTCGCGGCCAGTTCAGCAGCCTCCGCGTTAAGCCCTTCGATCTCAACATGGATATCTCGGAGGGCCGCATCAAAATCGAACTCCTCGTCTTCCACCTCAGGCGCAACACCAACATAGCGACCAGGTGTGAGGCTCCAGTCGTGCTGCTCCAGCTCTGCCTGATCAACGAGCTTCACAAGCCCTTCCACAGCGCGAAGCTGCGCATCTGGGAAACGCGTTTGCAGCCACTGCGCCTGTGCGAGGAAGTAGCGTGCCTCTTTGAGATGCTCGGCCACTTCGTGCCGTGTTGCATCAAGCTCGTTGAGGCGCTTTTTGCCTTCAGCGGCCTTTGTTCCAGAGGCTACGTCCGCTTCGTGGAGGCGCACCGAAAGCTTGGAGAGGTGGTCTAGCGACTTCACTAAGTCCTTGGCCCTCTCTGCCGCCGGCTCCAATGCAGCGCTCGATGCCTTCATCGCTTCGTTGCCGCGCGCGGCCTTATCCCAATGACTAGCAGCAGCGTCCTTTGCATCGTCGTTCAAAGACGCGATATCTGCCGCAAGCGCTGTCACCAGGCTCTGCAGCTCTTCATCCTTGTGCGCTGTCGCTATCGACTTCATTGCCGCCTGAAGTCCTGTAAAGTCGCACGAGCGCATCTGGCTGAAAGCCGTAGCCAGGTAGCTCTCGACAAGTCCGAGGAAGCGATCTGTCTCACCGCGATAGAGCCAGACGATCGCTGTGATGTTTTGCTGCTGCTCTGGCGTGAAGTCATAAATCTTGCGCGTCACTTTGCGGTAGATATTGCGCGCATCGATCATCAGCACCTTGTCTTTAAGGTGCTTTGGCTTTCCCTTATTGAAGAACCAGAGCTCACACGGGACGGAGCGCGTGTAGAAGAAGTTGCCACGAATGGCCACCATCACATCGACGTCGCCACTCTTGATCAGCGCTTCCCGGACTTTCGCTTCACCGCCACCAGCTGAGGAGGCCTGCGATGACATGACAATGCCCGCGCGGCCCGTTTCGGACAGATACGAGTGAAAAAACGACATCCAGACATAGTTGCCGTTTGAGACCTTGCCCGCCTTGTTGACGCCAGGCAGGCCAAACTCCAAACGCGGATCGTTCTTCATCTTTTCAGCGTCGATTTCATCGACGTTGAAGGGCGGGTTCGCCATCACGAACTCGAACGGTCCATTCTCTTTATGCGGATCGTCGTAGTAGGAAATCGCCTTCTGAATATCGCCTTCGAGCCCGTGAACTGCGAGGTTCATTTTCGCGAGGCGAATGGTGGTGGGATTTTTTTCCATCCCGTAGAAGGTGACGCGATCGCTCGGATTGGCCTTCATCTTTTCAATGAAGTGCGCGGACTGGACGAACATTCCGCCTGAGCCGCAGGCAGGATCGATGATCTTGCCGTGGTCTGGCTCGATCACATTGACGATCGTCTGAACAATGGAAACGGGCGTGAAGAACTCACCGCCGTCGTGCGCTTTCTGGTCGGCAAACTGAGTGAGGAAATATTCGTAGATGCGGCCGAACACGTCGCCGTCCGCTTTCTCAAGGGCAGGATCGTTGAAGGTGCGAAGGAGCTGACCAAGGTCATCATTGCCGAGCTCTTGGTATTCGGACTTAGGAAGCGCGCCTCTCAGGGATTCGTAGTCTTT